>Ga0163152_10001530_pt1 | contig 36457 bp, 32 predicted proteins | sample OliLakLV19MP8IB2_FD_148635 | JGI IMG/M metagenome (GOLD analysis project Ga0163152, IMG submission 148635) | Freshwater microbial mat bacterial communities from Lake Vanda, McMurdo Dry Valleys, Antarctica - Oligotrophic Lake LV.19.MP8.IB-2 | ecosystem: Environmental > Aquatic > Freshwater >...
TTCCTAAACTTCCTGCTGTTCCTCCTAAATCTATTGTAAGAGATTCTAAAAAGCCAAACAAAAAAGGATAGGGCATTCGTTCAACACCGGGAACTAATTTAGATTTATGATACGTTTGAATAGTGTTAGAGCTATCAAGATGAATTGCAGTATTAAATGCATCGTAATATCCATCCTGCCTTGTAAATTTTCTTGCTGTTTCCGAAAGCTTCTCGCCCTTTTCATACAAATACCAAGTGGCAGCACCAACTACAATATTTAGTTTTGGAAATTTTTTAATAAACATTCGCAAGTGATGTACGCTTGATGTAAGCGGAAGGTCGTTCTCCCAAATACTTTCTGTTAGGGCCGTTTCGGGAAAAACTAAATACTCAGTTGTAGAATCTACTTGCGACTCGGCAAGTGTTAACATTTTTTCCAGCTGCTCTTCAAAATTTAAGCCGCTAAATTTTTCGCTGTAAGGATCAATGTTGGGCTGCACCACCACTATGTTTACGGGATTCTGTTTTTCATCGTAGGTGTAATACAACGATAAAGAAAAAATGATGGGAAGAAATATTGCTGTGGCTACTAATAAAATTTTATTTGCCGATTTCTTATTGGTGGTGATTTTATTTGAATCAAATTTTATTAAATCAAAGATTGATAAATTTAATGCTAGCACCCAAAGACTTCCTCCGCAAGTTCCGGTGTATTCGTACCATTGAATAAAACTTGGCATTGATGCAAATGCATTCCCTAATCCTAACCATGGCCAGGTAAGTTCCCAGCTATGATGAAAAAATTCATAGGCAAGCCAGAAAATTGGAAATAACCACTTGGCAGAATGTGATGTGATATACGTTGGCGAAAGTCGACTTTTTACAATATGAAATGTCCACATTACTGCTGCCATGATGAACGTGTTGGAAAGTATAGCCATGGCTGCTCCGCCTGCCGATGCGTTATACACCCAGTAGGTGGTGGTAATGTTCCAAATAAAAAATGCTAGAAAAGAAAGCCCAAACAATAAAGTTCGCTTTCCCTTATACCCTTCCGAAGAAATTTCTTTTTCAATTATTAATAGAGGAATAAACGCAACAAAAAGCAACAAGGGAAGTCCATAGGGTGGCCAGGAAAGAAAAAATATAATTCCGCTGAGAACGGATAGCAGATAAAGTTTTCTTTTGCTCATTCAGTCACGAATGTAGTTAATCCTAGATTTTTCAGTTCAAAAATATGCAACGTAATGATTTGTAGAATAAAAAAATCCCACCTGAAACAGATGGGATTTAATATTTAAGTGGCCTTAAATTATCCTAGTGCGATTCTCTTGAATCCTGTAATTTTAAGGTCTTTATCAATGTCTGCAATGTATTGTCCTACTGTTTTCTTAGAATCGCGGATATATTCTTGATTGATTAGCGTAGACTCCGCATAAAACTTATTAAGCTTTCCTTGCGCAATTTTGTCAATCATGTTTTCCGGCTTTCCTTCTTTACGAGCAAGTTCGCGACCAATTTCTAGTTCGCTGTCAATAATTTCTTGAGGCACATCGCTCTTGTCAAGCGAAACTGGAGCCATGGCTGCAATTTGCATAGCAACATTTCTTCCGTCTTCATCGCTAATGCTTTTTGTAAATCCTACAAGAGTTGCTAGTTTGTTTCCTGGGTGGTTATAAGCAATAACTTTTTCAGTATTGATTTGCTCATAACGAGAAATCTCAAGCTTTTCTCCAATCCTGCCAATAAGCTCTGTTAGTTTTTCTCCAATTGAAAGTGCTCCATCAAAAGTTAAAGCTAAAAGCGCTTCTGCAGAAGCTGGTAATTTATCAAGAGCAATGTTTGCTACCGTTTCAGCAAAAGATGCAAAATCATCGTTGCGAGCAACAAAATCTGTTTCGCTATTTACTGATACCAATATTCCTTTTTTGCCATCAGCCGAAGTTTTAGCAAGAACAATTCCTTCTTTAGCATCTCGATCTGCTCTGCTTGCTGCAATTTTCTGACCTTTTTTACGTAAAATTTCTATTGCTTTGTCAAAGTCTCCTTCTGCTTCAGTAAGCGACTTTTTACAATCCATCATTCCCGCACCCGTAACTTTACGTAGGCGGTTAACTTCGGATGCTGAAATAGTAACTGTTGCACTCATAATATTTTCTATTTAATAGGTTTAATTGGAGCTTTGGTATCTTCTTTTTTAGAAGAACCTGTGTTTGCTTCTTCAGCAGCTAATAATTCCAATTTCTTATTATAGCTTTTCTCTCTTTCTTGTTCATCTTCAGAGTTTTCGTCAGCTCCTGCTTTATCTTTGCTGCCGTCTTTTTCTCTTTCAAGTTTTCTTTCGCTTAATCCTTCTTCGATAGACTTGGTTATAGCTCCTAAAATTAAATCTACAGAAGTAGCTGCATCGTCATTAGCAGGAATAGGAAAATCTACCACGTTAGGATCTGAATTGGTATCAACAATTGCAAAGGTTGGTATATTTAAACGTTTTGCTTCAGCAACCGCGATGTGTTCGATGTTTACATCTACCACAAATACTGCAGCAGGCAAACGAGTTAACTCAACGATACTGCCAAAAAGAGTTTGTAGTTTTTCGCGGTGACGCTCTAACATCAAACGTTCTTTCTTGGACATGGAATCCATGGTGCCATCGGTACGCATACGATCGATGGTAGCCATTTCGCGAACGGATCTACGAATGGTAACAAAGTTTGTAAGCATTCCACCTGGCCAACGCTCCGTAACATAGGGCATGTTAATGCTTTTTGCTTTTTCGGCAACGCCTTGCTTTACTTGTTTCTTTGTAGAAACAAATAATATTTTTCTTCCAGACTTAGCAATTTGCTTAAGCGCGCTTGCTGCTTCGCTCAGCTTGGCACTAGTCTTGTTAAGATCAATAATGTGAATGCTATTTCTGTCGCCAAAAATATAAGGAGCCATGGCTGGGTTCCATTTGCGGGTTAGATGTCCGTAGTGGGAGCCGGCTTTTAAAAGTTCATCAAAGGTTACGAGTGACATTATAATAGGTTAAGATTAATTTTCTGGTTATAAATAGTATGATTCGATTAACGTTTAGTAAACTGGAAGCGCTTACGGGCTTTTTTCTGTCCTGGTTTTTTACGTTCCACTTTACGAGCATCGCGAGTCATAAGACCATCGGCACGTAATGCTTTTTTAGATTCAGGGTCCACTTCAACCATTGCTCTTGAAATTGCTAAGCGAATAGCCTCAGACTGGCCAGTGATTCCGCCACCATGAACATTGATTTGAATATCAAACTTGTTTAAACAATCAAGCTTTACTAATGGTTGCGTAACGCGTGCATGAAGCACGATGGTAGGAAAATAGTCTTTAGATTCCTTTTTATTGATTATGATCTTTCCCGTTCCCTTTTTAACGATTGCTCGGGCAACTGAAGATTTACGTCTTCCTACTGTTTGAATTGCTTCCATGTTTTAAATATTATCGTATTATTTATTAAGCGTTTTTTTCTAAAACCTTTTTAAGGTCAACTGCTTTAGGCTGTTGAGCTTCGTGTTCGTGCTTGTCGCCAGCAAAAACATGAAGGTTTTTTATGATTGCAGCACCTAGGCGAGTTGCAGGAAGCATTTTCTTTACTGCACGTTCGATAATAAATTCTGGTTTCTTTTCCAAGAACTCTTTAGGAGTACCAAAGCGTTGTCCACCCGGATATCCAGTATGGCGAACGTAAACTTTATCCGTAAGTTTTTTTCCTGTGAAACGAACTTTCTTAGCATTGATAACAATAACGTTATCGCCCATATCCAAATGAGGAGTAAAGCTTGTTTTGTGTTTGCCTCTTAGAAGGTATGCCACTTTAGATGCTAGACGTCCTAATGTTTGGTTTTCTGCGTCAATTAAAAGCCAAGATTTATCCTCTTTGGCAAAGCTGACTTTGGTTGTGTAACTGCGTGTATCCACTGTGCTTGTTTTTTGGTTTATTAAAAAGGGTTGCGAAGATAATAAGTATTTCGAAACCTCAAAATAACATTGCTATTAAAAAACAGCAAAATATGGAGATATTTCGGCATGAAGAAGATTTTGCTTAGTTTCGCGCACCGAATGCAACTTATCTTATCTATAAAGCATCTTTAATAAGCCATAAACTTAAATCAAATACATGAAAACAAAATTACTTATTTGCGCTCTATTTACATTTTTCTTTACATGCTCCTTGCAAGCACAATGGCTTCAGCAAATTTCGGGTACTGTTGCAAAGATTAATAGCATCCATTGTGCTGATACAAACGTATGCATGGTGGTAGGAGCCACAACAACATTACGCAAGACAACAAATGGAGGAACTACGTGGATACAACAAACCTCATTGGGTATTACAGAAAAAACTTTTGTTAGAATGTATAATACCGATACCATAATTCTGGGTCAGGTTAATGGTACGTTTAAACAATGTTTAAATGGAACTACGTGGTCGGCAGATATTTTTGGCGGCAACTCTTCTTTTGAGCTTAATGACGTAGGCTTTATTTCAAAAACAAATTTTACTGCTGTAGGTGGAAATTCGGCAAATCATACTACGGGCGGACGAATCTCTACCTCTTCAACAAATACTGGAGCAAGTTGGCCTTCTTTTATAAATACTTCCGGAGTGCCTACCCTTTTTGGAATTCATGTTTTAAAGACAGATACGTTTGTAGCTTGCGGAGGTGGGGCAGCTATTTACAAAACCACGAACGGAGGAGCAACTTGGGCAGTAAAGTTAAATGGCAGTCCGAATACAACTACATTATACGATATTCATTTTGTAAATGATTCTGTTGGATATGCTGGAGGCGGTGATGCATCAACTCCTACAACCGGTGGAGTAATATATAAAACAGTTGACAAAGGAGAAACTTGGGTATCTGCTTCGACCGGATTAAAGCCAAATGCTATTTTTGGAATTCATTTTGTAAATGCCGATACTGGGTATGCTGTAGGCGATGGCGGAATTATTCAAGTAACAAAAAACGGTGGTGTAAGTTGGACCGCGCAGATATCTCCGGTAACTTCTGCACTACGCAAAATACATTTCCCTTCTAAAAAAATTGGCTACATAGCTGGCGATTTAGGCGTTATTTTAAAAACTAAAACAGGTGGTTTTGTTTCAAAAATGGTTGTAAACGCTGGGCCTGATACTGCTATTTGTAAAGGCTCTTGTCTTACTCTTGGCACTACCGCTGTTACTGGGGGCACTAAACCATATAAGTATGCTTGGAGCCCTGGAGGCCAAACAACTACATCTATTGTAGTTTGTCCTATTAGTGCCTCTTTATATGTGCTTACTGTTGTTGATGTAAATAACGACACTATTGCTGATTCTGTTTCTGTAAATGTTCATCCAACTCCAACAGTCAGCATTAGTGGCCTAGATAGCATCTATTGTAATTTAGTTAGTGCCGACACCTTAATTGGATCTCCTACAGGAGGTGTGTTTACGGGACCTGGTATTGCTTCGGGCGATAGTGTTTTTAATGCAACTGTTGCAGGCGCAGGCACTCATACGGTCACCTATACATTTACAGACACTACTACCTGTGTGTTTGTTAAGAAGAAAACAGTCATCGTTCTATCCCCGCCTACTCCTGTACAAATCTGTTTGGTCACCGTTGATAGTACCATGAATAATACCGAAAACCATATCTCTTGGATAAAACCTGTTACTACATCCATAGATAGCTTTAAAATTTATCGCTTAGGATCTCCATCTTTTAATTTAATAGGTGCAGTTTCTTATTCTGCAAATTCTACTTTTATTGATGCTGGCGCAGGTGTTACTCCAAAAACTAATTCACATGCCTATGTATTATCCATTGTAGATACTTGCGGAATTGAAAGCATATTTTCTGATACGGGCATCACCATGCATTTAGCGGTTCCAATATTTACGATGCCGGCAACCTTTAAATTAAATTGGACAGACTATTCTGGTTTCTCGTTTACAAACTATGAAATTTGGAGAACCATAAATGGGGGCACTTCTTGGATATTAATAAACACCGTAGCCTACGCGGCAGGAACTAAATCTTATACAGATGCAAATACTAGCTTAAGTTCTCGTTACAGAATTAGAGCTACACATCCTACAGGTTGTGGGGCGTATGGATATTCACTTTCAAACGTTACAGATGACTATACTTCTGTAAATGAAATATCACTAAATAATAATTTGAAAGTTTATCCAAATCCAAGTCATGGCGCATTTAAAATTGAAATGACTGGAAAAGGATTTGAAGTTAGTGGGATAAAAATTTATAACTTATTGGGAGAAACAGTCTATCAAGCTGCGGAAAATAAAAATGTATCTGAAATTATTATTCCTAAAATTGCTCCTGGCATTTATCACTTAGAAGTGAGAACTGATAAAGGTGTAGCAAACAAAAAAATTACAATCGAATAATTGCAGTTTACTAATTACAAAACACCGATTCAGTAAAACGAGTCGGTGTTTTTTTTATGTTACATTTTTCGAGATAACCGTCCGAACAGCTCGAAATAAAATGATTATTTAAGGAATAAGAAGAGTCCATGAGAAATCATTGGCTCTTTTTTATTATTCTGCAAGTGCAAAGTTCAATTGCTTTTTTACCATGTCGGCACTAAGCACTTCTATTTTTATCTTGTCGCCAAGCGAGAGTTTGCGTTTTGATTTTCGGCCTATCAAACAATAATTTTTTTCGTCAATTATATACTGGTCGTCACGCAGGTCTTTTATTCTTATCAATCCTTCGCATCTATTTTCGATAATCTCAACAAAAACTCCCCATTCCGTTACGCCTGAAATAGTGCCTAAAAATTCTTCTCCTACTCTGCCTTTCATAAACTGAACTTGTTTGTATTTAGTCGAAGCGCGCTCGGCATCAGCCGCCATTTTTTCGCGTTGCGAAGAATGCTTGCACTGTCCTTCAAGCGTTTGAATATTATATTTATTGGCAGGTGCATGAGTATCTAGTTTTTGAGCCAACAATCGATGCACCATCACATCCGGATACCTGCGTATGGGCGAAGTGAAGTGCGTGTAGTGCGCAAATCCCAATCCGTAATGTCCAATATTTTTAGTTGTGTAAATTGCTTTAGCCATGGTACGAACAGCTAATATTTCAATCATACTCGATTCTGGTTTGCCAGCACACTCTTTTAATGTTTTGTTTATGGTTTCTGCAACGGTAATTGCATTTTTAAGATTTATCTTATATCCGAAACGTGAAGCAATCTCTGCAAATGCTTTTAATTTTTCTTCATCGGGTTTGTCGTGAACGCGGTATACAAATGGAGCGCTCTTTTCTCCTGTTGAATTTTGTGTGGCAGATTCGGATGAGGCATGTGATTTAGGGGAGCAAAACTCAGCTACTGATTTATTTGCCAGCAACATAAAATCTTCAATCAATAAATTGGCGTCTTTCATTTTTTTGAAAAACACTCCCATAGGGTTTCCGTTCTCATCTAAATGAAATTTCATTTCTAGTTTATCAAAAACGATGCTGCCTTTTCGAAAACGTTCGGCTCTAAGTTTTTTTGCCAAAGTGTTAAGCAATAGAATTTCGGCAGCAAAATCTCCTGCTCCTGACTCAATCACTTGCTGAGCTTCTTCGTATGTAAATCTACGGTCGGAGTTAATAACGGTTCTGCCAAACCAGCGTTGTTTTACCTGAGCATTATCATCCATTTCAAATACTGCAGAGAAACATAGTTTTTCTTCTTTAGGACGTAAGGAACATAATCCATTCGAAAGATTTTCGGGTAACATCGGCACCACACGATCCACTAAATAAACGGAAGTTGCTCTTTCAAATGCCTCTCTATCTAGTGGTGTATTTTCTAGTACGTAATGTGCAACGTCAGCAATATGAACGCCAATCTCCCAATTGCCATTTGCTAATTTTTGTACAGAGATTGCATCGTCAAAATCTTTTGCATCTGCTGGGTCAATGGTAAACGTGGTGATATTTCTAAAATCTCTGCGCTTGGAAATTTCTGTGCTGGTAATAGTTGTAGCAATATGTTCGGCAGCATTTTCTACATCCTTAGGGAATGTATATGGCAGTCCGTACTCTTCTAGAATGGCGTGAATTTCTGTATCGTTTTTTCCTGCAACACCTAAAATTCTAACAATCTCTCCTTGTGGGTTTTTTTTACCTGTGGCCCAGCTGGTCATTTTGCCTACCGCTTTTATTCCCTGCGTAGCGCCATTTATTTTATCGAGTGGAATATGCAGATCAAATGAAATTTTAGAACTATCAGGAACTAAAAAGGCAAAATCTTTCGATAGCTGCACGGTACCAACGAATTCTGTTTTTGCGCGCTTTACAATTTCTTCAACAACTCCTTCTGGCTTGCGTCCTTTTTTAGAAAACGCCAGTCGCACTTTTACGGTATCGCCATCCATGGCGTTAAGCGTATTGCGAGGAGCTACATAAACATCCTGACTAGTTCCTTCCACAACAATAAATGCCGCTCCTGATGAAGTAATATCAGCGATGCCTGTTATATAATTAGATGATGATGTAGAAATGTTTTTTTTACTTCGTTCTTCATTTATAGTATAGCTGCCTCTGCCTTTTTCTTGAATGGTCTTTTTCTTGGAAAGGTCTCTTAATGTAAAATTGACCAACATTTTTTGCGATTGGTCATTAATATTTAAGCGCGCAGAAACCTGTTTGTAGTTAAGCGCTTTGTCAGAGTCTTTTAATATCTTAATTATTTTCTCAAATAGTCGAGAATTATTTGGAGGTAAATTATTTTTTTTTGGAGGACGAGGCATGTAATGTTATAATTAATTAATAAGTGAAGGTAGGAAAACAAAACCTACAACAGAGGGAAGTTGCGATTTACCGGCTAATGTTATAAACCTTACCAACCATAATCATATCTCCTGCGTATGTCTTGCTCCACATTTTCCCTCGCGTATCTACTCCGTAGGTTAGACTTTGCACAGAAAATATCCAGTCGAAACTAGCGTCTTGTGATTTTACTTTATATCCTACTACGTATGGAAGACCATAATCATCGATGGAAATAACTTGGTTTTTTTCATCTACAAAATAATAGTTTTTGTCGCCATAAATCATGCATTTATATACATAGGGCATTTTCTTTTTCTTGTCCAGATCTGATGACAAAAGTGGAAGTAAATTGGTGGCAGAAGTATCAACAGAAAATATTCCTTCTTCCAGCTTATTAGCATCCAGCCATCCGAGAGTAATTGCAATGAGTCGTTCTGTTTTTGGAGGATGTGTTTCGTTGCTGTTTAATTCTACCAGGCTTGCACAAGATTTAGCTTCTTCTAATGTTGCTCCCATTTTATATAAGATAAATCCCGAAAATCGATCTGCTTCTAATTCTTCTTGAGGGTCTCTTCTACGTGTAATTAACGTATGGCCAGAAAGATGATGTCCTATTTCATGTGCCAAAACACTAATGGCACCCCAGTCTGATTTTGTTCTGTCTTTTACCCGAAGCATAAATTCGGGATTATAGGCAATGTATCTTTTTTTATGTTTGTTGTAGGCTATTGCTGTTGGGATGGTTGTGTTTTCAACTATTTTAAAGTTTTGTGTAAGGCCAGTATAACGCACCACATTTTCTACTGCATCGCGCGCTTCTTTTTTAGAATCAATTATGTATTTGCCTTGGATTAGACTGTCGCCATGAGAACTGGAATATTTTGAAAGGTCCTGCGCATTGGTATGAATATAAAACCAGTTTGTTAAAAGGATAAAGAAAAAAAATTTGTGTTTCATAACACGTAAAGATAAAATGAAATTGGGATAAAAAAAGTTAAAATTCTACCAGTGTGCCAACCGATTCCCCCAGAACAACTTTTTTTAGATTGCCAGGCTTGTTCATGTCAAAGACAATTATTGGAATTTTGTTTTCTTTACAGAGGGTGAAGGCGGTTAGGTCCATTACTTGCAGTCCTCGTTTGTAAACCTCATCAAAGGAAATTTTATCAAACCTTATTGCAGATTTATCTTTTTCTGGATCTGCAGAATATATTCCATCCACGCGTGTGCCTTTTAATATTATATCAGCCTCTATTTCTATGGCCCGAAGGGAGGCTGCTGTATCTGTTGTAAAGTATGGGTTTCCGGTCCCTGCTCCAAAAATTACTACTCTGTTCTTTTCCAAATGTCTGATGGCTCGCCTGCGTATAAATGGCTCGCAAATTTGCTCCATCTTTATAGCAGACAGCAGGCGTGTTTGCATGCCAGCTTTTTCAAGGGCCATCTGAAGGGCCATGCTGTTAATTACAGTAGCAAGCATGCCCATATAATCTCCTTGAACTCGGTCAAATTCGTTTTCTTTTTTTGCTTGAATACCTCTAAAAATATTGCCGCCTCCTATAACAATAGCTACTTGAACATCCTTTTCGGCAATCTGCTTTATTTCTGTGGCGTAAATTGCTAGGCGGTTATGATCAATACCAAATTCTTTTTCGCCCATTAGGGCTTCTCCACTAAGTTTGAGTAGGACTCTTTTATACTTCACTGATAGGATTTCTGGGGCAAAGGTATAACAAAAAACCACCTAACTACTTCGTTAGCGAAGGGCAGTTTAAAGAAAAAAAATTTCTGTAAAGAAAAAAAATCCTAAATTTGTACCGAATAGCGGTTGTATTGTTTTGGATTTATTAAAACAATATCCCAAGCTTTCCTTATGAGCAAAGTAACTTCCGAAGCCCTCGAAATTCATGATTACATGAATGAAAAAAACGTCATTATGTCGTTTATGGGCGAACTTACACATCAAGTAACCACTTCTTTATTAAAGAACTTGAAGGACAGTATGTCTTATTCAAATGTGGATTTGCTTACCCAAAAACGGTTATATGGTATTATTGTAGAGTGTTTAGATAACATTGCTAAACACTGGGCAGCTATTGATATTCAGCGAGTGATGGGTCGATCTACGCCTCCTATTTTTATGCTTAGCAAAAGGGATAATTATTATTACATTGTTACGGGCAATCACGTTCCTAACGATCAAGTAAGTGCTTTGGCCGGAAAAATTGAAATGGTAAACTCGCTTGATAAAAAAGGGTTGCAAGATTTTTACAGGGAGTCGCTTGCTAAGGAAACACCATTTAATAGTGATAATGGCGGATTAGGTATTATTGATATCGCACTTAAGTCTGGCAATAAATTAGAATACGAATTCAGACCCGTAACAGATGGCGTGTCATTTTATGTTGTACAGGCAAGAATTTCAATTAACTAAATAAGATATACTCGGAGCATGAATACATTAACTATTGAACCAACAGATTTTTCGCCAAAAGTGGTTTTAGATCCTACTAAAAACGTTTTTGAGCTTTCGGGAGAATCTCGTCCTGAAAATACAAGTAAGTTTTACATGCCTATCCTTGAATGGCTAGTGCAATATCAGGGCGTTTTGTATTGGGAAAAAGACAAATTTGGACAAGGCGCATTACGAACTTTCGAGTTTAAATTAGATTATTTCAATTCTACATCAGCAAAGTTTATTATGGATGTGCTTATGCAATTAGATAAAATGGCTCAGGAAGGGTATAATATAAACGCGCGTTGGCATTTTGATAAGCGCGATGAAGATATGAAGGAGTCGGGCGAAGAGTTTTCGAAGCTTCTGAAAAAACTACCTATGGAATTTGTTGAGTTTTAGTGCTTACTTTTTTTCTACCACCCTCGGCACTTTAAAATAATCTGAATCTTTTTTGGGCGCATTGCTTAAGGCTTGTTTTTGAGTTAGCTCACTAATTACAACGTCAGTACGCAAAACATTGGTGTCGTCACTCATATAAATTAATGGCGCTGTCCCTTCTGTATTAAGTTCGTTAAGTTTACTTACAAAATCCAACATCCGATTTAAATCGTTTGTGATTTCTTCCCGTTCTTCTTTTTTAAACTCCAAACGAGAAAGTGTAGCTAATTTATCAACGGTATTTTTGTCAATCATAATGCCTTAAGAATTCTGCTCCAGTTTATCGTGTAAGATTTTCTTTAGTTTCTCTCGCAAAGGTAATAAATCTGCATTGGTCATCCCTGTTGTTTCTACTGCAGGAAGCATCGTAGCTCTTAAGATTCCCGGGCTGCCCTTAGCAGTAAGAAAACCTCCATTTTGCAAATGTTTCCAATTATCGAAAAAAACGATAGGCACAATTGGAATTTGTTTATCAATAGCTAATTTAAAGGCGCCATTCTTAAATGGTATTAGTTGACCACTGGAAGAAATAGTTGCTTCGGGAAATATAAAAACACTTTGCCCTCTGTCTATTTTTTCTCCTGCTCGTAAAAAAGCTTTATGAGAATCCACATTGCTTTTACGATTTACAAGAATATTCATTTTTTTAAAAAACAATCTGAATAGCGGGGCTTTGTCGAGCTCCTGTTTTCCTATAAAAACAAAATAATGGGATACTACTACATAGCTTAAGGTGATATCTAAATACGAAGAATGGTTAGAAACAAAAATGCATGGACTGGGAATGTTGTTTTTATCTATCTCATATTTTATAGAAGGAATTAATCCCGAAGCGTAACAGAGCCACTTAGCCCATAAGCGCATTAATTTAAAAGCAGATCCAAACCACGCCTCGCGCGAAAGTAAAATCCAAAAGAATGGATACAGGAGCAACAGTGTAATCAAAAAATTGAGAACAAACCACAACTTCCAGAGCGTGCGCGGTATCATGAATAAATACTTCATTGCCTGTAAAGATACGAAGGTATTGTGGTTATAGAGTTTAAGAAGTTAAAACTCTGTTAAATAATTATGCAATGCCTAGCTTGAGACAGGTAGCTTCTGCAGAAAGCTGCTCTGCTTTTTTCTTTGAAAAATGTTGGGCCTGCGCTACAGGTTCTCCCTGCACAAGAACTTCTACTACAAATTGTTTATCGTATCCGTTGCCTTGTTCATCGGCAATCGTAAACTTTACTTCTTTCCTTTCGCGCTGAGACCATTCTATCAGTTTGCTTTTAAAATCTGTTTCGGTTTCCAAAATTTTTTCTACGTCAACATGAAATTTCAATATTCTGTTTAATATAAAATCCTCTGCAGCGTAAAAGCCTTTGTCAATATACAGGGCTCCAACAAGTGCCTCAAATGCATCTCCGTTAATTGAAGAAAATTTAATATGTGGATCACTCGTTTGAGAAATAAATTTATTTAGTCCCAATTTTACGGAAAGCTGGTTTAAATGATTTCTGCTTACCATCTTTGATCTCATTTTTGTAAGAAATCCTTCGTCCTTATAGGGGAATTTTTGAAATAAAAAATCTGCAATAATTGCATTCAATATCGCATCTCCTAGAAATTCTAAGCGCTCATTGCTGTCTCTAACACCTTCTCTAATTTCTTTAGCAATAGAATTATGCCTAAATGCCTGGGTGTATAATGAAATATTTTTAGGCGAAATGCCTAAGCTATTCTTCAAAGAAGATTTTAATTCTTTTTCTTTTGCAGATAGTGTGAAGTTAAACATGAAGCGGAGCCGTAACGATATCTGTTAGTAAGAAACTTGTAATAAAAATATTTTTGCTGATAGCTATGATGGAGATAAAGAATTAATGTGTTGACTCTTGTTTAGGTTGATCAGTTTTTTGAGGAGCCTCCATTACATGTCCGCACTTTTTGCATGTGCAATTATCTTTGCTTCCATAATATCTTCCAAAAACTTCTTGAAACTGAGTCATAATATTAGTTAGCGCAAAATGCTCTTCGTATAATTTAGTGTTGCATTTTTCACAAAACCACATAAGGCCATCTTTTTCACCACCTCGTCTTTGGCGCTCTATGACAAGTCCAATCGAATTTGCGCCTCTTCGGGGAGAATGTGGCACCCGAGGTGGTAACAAAAATATTTCACCTTCTTTTATTGGAACATCAACAGCTTTTCCATCTTCCTGAATACCTACAACAATATCTCCTTCTATTTGATAAAAAAATTCTTCGCTTTCGTTATAATGATAATCTTTTCGGGCATTAGGTCCGCCCACAACCATTACTATAAACTCGGTATCCTTGTAAACTACTTTGTTGCTAACTGGAGGCTTTAGGAGATTCCTGTTTTCATCGATCCATTTCTTAAAATTAATTGGGAATTGTACTGGCATCTGTATAGTTTTAGAAGCACAATGTACAAATTTTTTACTTTTTAACTTCTAATAATCTATCTTTAAAGTATTTAATCTTGTGTTATTATTTTTCAATGTTATCTCATTTTATGCGATATTTGCCTATATATTCTTCTTCTTGCAAAACTTTTGCAGAGGAACACAAACCACGAGCAAAATGAAATTATTAATTACCAAAACTTTCTTAGCACTTGTTTTCCTAATACAAGGTTCCTTTGCGATAGCTCAAACCGATCTTTACCCTGCACAGGAAAATGGGAAATACGGCTATATAAATAAATCTGGAAAAATGGTAATTGCTCCCAAATTTGAATTTGCCGAATTTTTTTCGGAAGGCTTAGCTGGCGTAAGCATAGATGGTAAACGAGGCTTTATTAACGAGTCGGGAGCGACAGTAATCCCCTTTCAGTTTGATAGAATAACTCCCTTTTCGGAAGGGTTAGCTAGCGGTAAGATGAATGGCAGCTGGATGTATTTTGATAAAACCGGAAAAGTACTTATTGAGTCTGTTTGTGATTATGCTTATTCGTTTTCAGAAGGCTTAGCTAGGTTACAAGTAGGAAGTAAAATGGGTTTCATAAATAAATCCGGAGTCTTTGTAATAAAGCCAATATACGATGGTGCTTATGATTTTTCTGAATCGCTAGCAAGAGTAAAAAAGGATAATAAATGGGGCTACATCAATAAAACAGGCAGCGTAGTAATAAGCTTTTTATTTTCAGATTGTTTTGAATTTATGGAAGGGCTTGCAAATGTGCGAATGGGCGAATCCGAAAATGATAAGTGGGGATTTATTGATAAAACAGGTAAGTTGGTGTTAGACATAAAATATGATCGTGCTTGGCCATTTTCCGAAGGCTTGGCACTTATCAGAAAAGGAGAATATAGTAATGGACGATATGGCTATATAAGCAAATCTGGTGAGGTTGTTGTGTCAACAACATTAACAGGAGGTGATTATTTTAAAGATGGATTAGCCTGTGTTACTTCAAGCCTTGATACAAAAAATGCCACATTCCAGTTTATTGATAAAAAAGGCGCTATTCTGATAAATAAAAATTTTAACTACCTCACTACATTTAAAAATGGCTTGGCAAAAGTTTCTAGCAACGAACTTAAAGAAGGTTATGTTTTTGGTTATATTGATAAAACAGGGAAATACGTTTGGCCTAAATAACTCATTCATTCTCATATTTCCTTAATTTATCTACCTTTGCGGCTTAAAATTAACTCCTTTAGCCCAACTATTTTTTGTGGCACAAAAATGGGTTAGTGTTAAGTATCTGACAAATTATTCATGCGGAAATACCTGATTATACTTATTACTTTTTTTTGCATTTCTGCCGATTGGGTTCGCATGCCTATTGGGCCAGATCCAAATAATTCAAACGCTAAGATTAAAGCAACCTTCATTTATAATTTTACTAAGTACATCGATTGGCCTGAAAAATATAAAGAAGGCAATTTTGTAATTGGCGTTTTAGGAACCTCCTCTTTTTATAATGACCTCACTGCGCTACTTAGCACAAAAAGTGTTGGCAAACAAACGTTTGAAATAAAGAGTTACTCCAATAGTGAGTCTATTACGGGGGTCTGCCATATATTATTTATTACTGCCGATAATTCTGCCATGCTTCCAAGCGTTATTAAACAAATGAAAGGCAAGAGTACCTTAATCGTTACAGAAAAATCTGGTATGGCGAAGCAAGGCTCCGGGATAAATTTTGTAGTTGAAAATAATAAACAGCGGTTTGAATTAAATAAATCAAACATCGAAAAATACAATTTGAAAGTAAGTTCAACCTTAGCATCACTTGCAATTGCAATAGAATAAATGAAACGCAGCATCCACATAGCGGTTGTGTTCTTTGCACTTTTACTGGGCGCACAGGATATTTTTGCTCAACGCGATAGCGTTGCAAAAGCTATTGTACTTGCACAAGATCAAAACGTAAATGCTGAAGTTAGAGTTAAAAAAGCATTGGAAATAATTGACAATGCTATCACAAATCCTGAATCTGCCAACGATCCATTTGCGTGGTATGTAAGAGGCTATGTTTATAAAGAGTGGTACAAAACTTTTGAAACTCAAAATAAAAAATCAAAGACCCGTTTAAATGCAGTAGCGTTTCTTAAAAAAGCGCTTGAGCTGGATACCTCCAAAGGAAAGCCTTTCTCCGTAACTCAAAGCTTTCATTATTTCGGACAAATTGCAACCGTAACGCTTGATTTTGATCCTCAGATTATCAGACAAATATTAAAATACTTAGGCTCCACGTTTTATAACGATGCGGGTTCTATGTTAGATGCAGCCAACTACCCCGTAGCTATTGAAAACTACGAGAAATTTAAAGAGTGTATCCTTATTGCAGAGCCAAAATATAACATCAAACTTAGAGAGGTGGAATTTAAAAATGCACTTGCTACCGTTTACGAAAAAATATTCCGCACAGATATTAAAGCAAATTCCCAATATTTTGGAATGACGGAAGATTTATACAAACAAGTGCTTACGCTGGATACTAATAATTGGGGGGGTAATTATAATTTATCTATGCTGTACTACAACTACGGTGTAGATCTAATTAACGCCATGAGTGTTACCGAGGATATTGTAGTGATTGAAAATATAACCGATGAATCTACTTTGCTCTTTAAAAAGGCCCTTCCTTATGCGCTTAAGGCAAATGCATTAAACCCTAAAAAGCGTGAAGTCCTTGTTTGCTTAATGGGCATCTATTTTAGTCTGTACGAGCAAGAAACCTCTGACGAATTCAAGGCGAAGATCGAATTGCTCGATAGCGGAAAATAATCTCTCCCATTCTTCTCGTGTATTTTTGTAAATTCGTAGTGTAAAAATTACTATGAATTTTCGATTCACCATTGGGCGTAAAATTGGAGTGGGTTTTGGCTCACTAATTTTTTTAACGTTTGTCGCCTTTGGATTAACGCTCATCACTCTTTCCGATAGTAGGCAGATTAACGATAAGATTACAAACCAATACACCCCTTCCGTAAGTGTTTTACAAGAGCTGAACAACCTCGTTGTGCGCTCCAAAATGCTAATTACAAACTGGGTGAATGTTCAAATAGATCACGAAGACAAAGGCAAGCTAAAAAAAATAATTGCCAAGGAATACCCAGATCTAAAAATTCGCGTAAACACGCTTTCTCAAGAGTGGAATAAAGACGATCAGCGAGCCATTTCCTATATTTTCACAATGCTCGATGAGCTTACAGCTCACCACGAATATATTATGTCACAATTAAATTCGTTTGACAGCTACGAAAATTTAAAAGACAATGATCCAGGAGTTTGGCTTGAACTACGCAATTCTGTAGAGGATGCAGATAGTGACTTAAACGATAAAACCAGAAATATTTTAAACAAGCTCTCGGCATTAATATCTCAGCAATATGAGCAATCGAAAAAAAAGAATGTGGAGATGCTCGAATCTTTTTCGTTTCTGCAAAAAATTGTTCAGGGGTTGGGCATTATGCTTTTGATTGGCGGAGTATTAATTGCATTATTTACCGCACAAACTATTATTCGTCCGGTAGATGATGTAAAAAAAGTGTTGTTAAAAATGGCGCGAGGAATATTGCCCGAAAATAAAATTAATGAAGGCAGTGACGAAATTGGTGAAATGTCTATGGCGCTTAATCGACTCATTGATACCATGAAGTTGACTACGGAATTTGCCGGAGAAGTAGGGCGAGGTAATTTTGATTCCTATTACAAACCGCTTTCGGAAGAAGATAATTTAGGTCTTGCGCTTTTGAAAATGAGAGAGGACTTACACGTGAACGAGCGTATGCTGGAAGACAAAGTAGCGCAGCGTACAGCAGAGGTGGTTCGTCAAAAAGCTGAAATAGAACTGCAATCACAAAAAATTGAAGTGTTCTATAAGCAAGTAACGGATTCCATTCATTATGCAAAACGAATTCAAGAAGCTATTTTGCCTCCAGATAGTTTTGTAAAGAAGCTACTTCCGGATTCATTTGTATTATACAAGCCTAAAGATATTGTTAGCGGAGATTTTTATTGGGTGGAAGAATTAAATGGCAAAGCGTTATTTGCAGCCGTAGATTGTACGGGCCATGGAGTGCCTGGCGCATTCATGAGTATTGTGGGATATAATTTACTTAAACAAATTGTGAGTAAACATCAGGAGCCCAAGCCTTCTTTAATTTTAGATGAGCTTAGCAAAGGAGTAAGCGATACGCTGCATCAGCGCAACTACGAAGACTCTACTTCGCGCGATGGGATGGATATTGCACTTTGTGCTTTTGATCAAAAAGAATATGAATTGGAATTTGCCGGTGCCTTTAACCCCCTGTTCTTTGTGCGTGATGAAGAGATATTTGAAATAAAAGGAAATAAGTTTCCTATTGGAATATTTTTAGAAAAAGAAGCTAAGAAGTTCACCAATCATAAGATGAAAGTTAAAAAGGGGGATGTCGTTTATATCTTCTCTGACGGATATGCCGATCAGTTTGGTGGCGCTAGAGGGAAAAAATTTATGCAAAGTCAGTTTCGTAGCTTACTATTCGATATTCATAAAAAGCCTATGCCGGAACAACGCAGGATTCTGGACCAAACCATTGAGCATTGGCGAGGAAATGAAGACCAAGTAGATGATATACTAGTTATTGGACTCCGAGTAGGTTGATTTTTTTTTATCGCGCTTTTCTTTCTCCTATATTTGTATTATGTTTAATCGTATTCCATTACAATATATTATTCTGTTTTTTTTTATTGGAACTACTTTTTCGATAAAGGCTCAAGAAAAAAAGCGCTGGGTTAAAAAAAATAATTTCCCTTCTGCCGTCATTGATAAATCAACTGCCTTTTCTACCAGCAGCGCTGGGTATGCAGGCACGGGCATTTCTCTCTCTAGCTTTAAAAAATATTTTTGGGAATACGACACCAAGCGAGATCAATGGAGACCCATCGAAGTGTTTCCCGGAGAATCCAGAATTTCTTCCGTTTCTTTTTCTATAGGTAAAAAGGGGTATGTAGGAACCGGGCAAGCAGGATTTCAAGGTATGCGTGAAGGCACAAAAGATTTTTGGGAGTATGATCCTCAAATAAATAAGTGGGTTCAAAAAGCAGATTTCCCCGGCGAGATTCGATATGGTGCTATCGGATTTTCCATTCGCGATAAAGGGTATGTAACATTAGGAAGAAACAAAACAGATGTTTATAAAGATCTTTGGGAATATGACCCACAACTAAATACATGGACCAAAAAAGCAGATTTCCCAGGGAAGGGAAGAGAAGATGCCGTTGTTTTTGTAATAGGAAATGAAGCCTATATTTTATTAGGACAAAAAAAAGAAATTACTCCCTCCTTAGTTGACTGCTGGAAATACGACCCCCGAAATAACGAATGGAAACAGATGCCTGATTTTCCAGGTCGGCCACGAGCTGGGGCGTTTGCTTTTGGATACAAAAACAAAGGCTATGTAGGCTGCGGATTAAAAGGCACGTTTAAGCGATACGATGATTTTTGGGAATTCAATTCCTATACAAATAAATGGAAACAATTGCCCGATGTACCATTTGGCCCCAAAGCTTTTATGTTTTCTTTCCTTATTGGTAGCGATGCTTTTGTAGGCACCGGAAATACGCAAATTGGGGTTCCGGGATTTGAAATGTGGTCATTCGATTGTTCGGAAGAAAAAAATAATGACGATCAATTTTCTTTTGGCGGTAGCTTATTGCTTGGTAAAAACAGAATTCCGCTATCCGCAGTAGAAGTTACCTTGCTGAATAGTAAAAATGAAGAAGTAAAAACTGTTTCTACCGGATTATTTGGCTCTTTTTTATTGCTTGACTTAGCCAACAAAGAAGAATATACGCTTTCGATAAAAATTACTGACCCACAGTGGAAAACAGAAGATGTTTATCTAGTAAATAGAGAAAATGAAACCATTGCCATCATTAATGGAAATACTGATTTTAAGTATCGCATCTCCTCAGAAGAAAAAAATAAATTAAAATTATTTAAGGTTGATCCTAAAAATATTAGAATGGACCTTTCAGGAAAATTAGTAATAAGTAATAAGGGCAATACCCCATTAGCAAATGCAACCCTTTCTCTAATTAATGACCAAGAACAAATAATTCAAAATTCAAACACGGATAAAGACGGGAACTTTGTATTTAATTACCTGCCTGCCGATACTTCATTCTATTTAAGCATCAGCGAAAAATCTTCCGCGTCATTGCCTAAGGGCTCTACATTAATGCTAATGGATGATCATGATAATATTATTGCAAAATCTGCATCCACAAATCCAGGGTTTACATTGTCAAATATTCCGCCAGAGTACAATAAATTGGCAAAACTTTATACAGAAGATCCTTGGCTGGAGGCAACTTTTGGAAAATTTGCAAATCCGTTTTTAGTTGTTGAGAAAATATATTTTAAAGTAGCGGAATGGGAGTTGGAGTCTTCTGCAAAAGCTATTTTAAATAAATTAAGCATCCTATTAAAAAAGAATGCTACGCTCACTGTAGAAATATCGGCACATACCGATTCAAGAGGAGAAGCAAGTGCAAATATGGCGTTGTCAGAAAAAAGAGCCAACGAAGCGAAAAAATATATTCTCTCTCACGGTATTAAGGCTGAACGAATTGTTTCTAAAGGTTTTGGAGAAACTCATTTGTTAAACCAATGCTTAGATGAGGTGCCCTGCAGCGAAGAAGATCATGCAAAAAATCGTAGAATGGAATTTAAAATAAATCGGAATTTATAAATTTAGCCTTTCATAGATTTTAGTCCTCTGCTCAAACTTCATATATCTATTATTATTAATTGCTTAGCGCCTTTTATCCTTATCTATTTATAGATAATTTCTTATGAATAAAAGTCGCATATCTCGCTAATTTTTGCCATATTTGTGTAACCTATTTTTGATAACTACGTTTAGTATCATACTCATGATAAACCTTTGATTTTGAATGTATAAATTTTACGCTGTTATTATTTCTTTAATGTTTTCTATTGCTGTTTTTGCGCAGGCACCTCAAGGCGTAAATTATCAAGCTATTGCAAGAGATGGATCTGGAAATCCTTTAGTTTCAACTGCAGTAACAGTAACATTTACCATTCACTCTGTTTCATCTGGCGGGCCTGTCGCTTATCAAGAAACAAATTCAACTACTACAAATGCATTTGGACTTTTCACTTTATTAATTGGCAATGGCTCGCCTGTTGTAGGTACGTTCGGAGCTGTTTCGTGGGGATCAAATTCACATTGGCTAAATGTAAAAGTTAATGGGAATGATATGGGAACTACCCAGTTTATGTCTGTTCCCTACGCGCTTTACGCAGCAAATGGCGGAACTCCAGGCGCTACTGGTGCTACAGGCATTGTAGGATTTACTGGCAATACTGGTCTAACGGGCGTAACGGGTGCTGGGTCAACTGGCGCTACAGGAGTTACCGGTGCTACAGGAATTGGTGCAACAGGATTTACTGGTTTCACAGGTACAACAGGTGCAGGAGCTACCGGGTTTACGGGGGCAACGGGCTTTTCTGGAGCTACTGGAGTTACCGGTGCTACAGGTTTCACGGGAGCAACAGGATTCACAGGGGCAACAGGAAATAGTGGTGCTACGGGTTTCTCTGGAGCTACTGGAGTTACCGGTGCTACAGGTTTCACGGGAGCAACAGGATTTACTGGTTTCACAGGTACAACAGGTGCAGGAGCTACCGGGTTTACGGGGGCAACGGGCTTTTCTGGAAACACAGGAGTAACTGGCGCTACAGGTTTTACAGGAAACACAGGAGTAACTGGTGCTACAGGATTTGGCGCTACAGGATTCACAGGGGCAACGGGCTTTTCTGGAAACACAGGAGTAACTGGCGCTACAGGTTTTACAGGAAACACAGGAGTAACTGGTGCTACAGGATTTGGCGCTACCGGTTTTACAGGAGCAACGGGCTTTTCTGGAAGCACAGGAGTAACGGGTGCTACAGGTTTCACGGGAGCAACAGGAAATAGTGGTGCTACGGGTTTCTCTGGAGCTACTGGAGTTACCGGTGCTACAGGAATTGGTGCAACAGGATTTACTGGTTTCACAGGAAATTCTGGAGCAACAGGATTCACAGGGGCAACAGGAAATAGTGGTGCTACGGGTTTCTCTGGAGCTACTGGAGTTACCGGTGCTACAGGAATTGGTGCAACAGGATTTACTGGTTTCACAGGTACAACAGGTGCAGGAGCTACCGGGTTTACGGGGGCAACGGGCTTTTCTGGAAACACAGGAGTAACTGGTGCTACAGGTTTTACAGGAAACACAGGAGTAACTGGTGCTACAGGATTTGGCGCTACAGGATTCACAGGAGCAACGGGCTTTTCTGGAAACACAGGAGTAACTGGTGCTACAGGATTTGGCGCTACCGGTTTTACAGGAGCAACGGGCTTTTCTGGAAGCACAGGAGTAACTGGCGCTACAGGATTTGGCGCTACCGGTTTTACAGGAGCAACTGGCTTTACTGGAAACACAGGGGATGATGGATCTACAGGAAGCACAGGAGTTACCGGTGCAACAGGAGTTTTACAAAACGGCACAGCAGTAGGGCAAACTCCTTATTGGGATGGAACAAATTGGATAATTAATACAAATATATTTAACAACGGTGGAAACATCGGAATAGGAGCAGCCATTCCAACTTCTCTTCTTCATATGTATGGAACTTCTGACCCGCTTGAGGTAAAGCTTGAAAACGGAGGCGGTAATTTTAAAACAGGATATAATATAAAAACCGGACTAAATGAATGGTTCATCGGACAGGAAGGTTCGGCAATTACAGGATTTCGTATTACCGATGTAGATGCGGCAGAGGTTCGCTTTCAAATTGACGAGTCAACAGGAAATGTGGGCATCGGAACAACTTCGCCAAATGCTTCAGCCTTGTTACATGTTTCTGCAACCAACAAAGGCCTTCTCATCCCGAATGTAGCACTCACAACAATAACAGACAATATAACCATTCCCTCTCCTGCAGCTTCGCTGCTTGTTTACAACACCAATCTTGCAATGGTAGGCGGAACCGGAGTTGGATACTACTATAACTCTAATACTGCTGCAGCTCCCGCCTGGGTAATGCTGGCAACCGCAGGAAGTGGAAACGCACCATGGAGTCGCTCAGCACCAAATATTTTCTTGTCCAATAACACGGACAGTGTTGGAATTGGCACGAAAACTCCTCTAGCAAAATTACAAGTTGTTAAATTCCCTGGCACTGGTGGGTCTTCTGCAATATTTTCTGGCGGATCTGTTGGAATTGGCGATGGGAATAAAAATAATAATCAAGCAATTTTTGTATGGTTAAATAATGCGAGCGGTGCTAGTATAAATGTCGGGGAAATTGTAATTGTCCACCCTACAACCCCCATGGGTGTTACTACAACTAATATCGCTGCTCATACTGCAGTTACAGGGGTTGCATTAGATAATATCCCATCTGGTACTGATGGAAGAATAGCTATTAGCGGAGTTGTCTTCGTTAAAATTGGAGCTGCAGCAGTTTCTGCCGGACAACACGTGATAACTTCAACTACTGCCGGTCAAGCAGATGGAGTTGTTAGTCCTCTTAATGGATCATCTATTGGAGTGTGGCTTGAAAATGGTGCCGCTGGGGCTTTGAAAAGAGTGTTGTTAAAATAATTTTTATTATTAATGGTAACCAAAGGATTATATGTATCGACTTTGTTGTTTCTGCTTTTTCTGCAATTAAATGCTCAGGTTATTTCCAGTACCGGAACCGGAGGCGCTTATACCATTGCAAATTATCCCGGAAATTTTACCGGCTACTACGATGGCTTCTCTGTAATTTTTAAAGCCAATCATGTTTGTCCGGCATCTCCAACACTAAACATTAATGGCTTTGGCCCAATAAATATAATTAACGCTGCCGCTGTTGTACAATTTGATGCCAACTCTTCGCTTACCAATGCATTCCGCTTGGAACGTGACGGACAAATTGGAATTAGCACGAATAATCCGCTAGCAAAACTGGACGCGCGAGGCAGTAATTTAAAGACAACAACGTTTCCTTTAGAATATATTTTTCAAATAGGCAGTTTGGATGCTTCTCCTTTTACGTTAAGAATGGGAATACATACAAATGCTACGTCTGCGGCCAGATGTGGCGCAATTGAAGTTGACGAAGGAGAGGTAAAAAGAAAATTAGAATTACAGCCTTCGGGAGGGGACGTTGGAATAGGCAGCTTGTCAGGTACAGGGGGCATCCTAACAGTTAATGGTCCTTCTGCAACGTTTAATAATCCAAGTGGGCCCATGAATATTACAGTCTCAGGTTCTTTATTAAATGGAAGTAGCTTTTATGTTAATGGCGTAATTAAGGCAGGAGCATCTCCTACTCCAGGGGCAAATACAATTCTTGCATTGAAAGATGGGCACTTACAAACTCAACAACAAATTGCCCCAATGTATCCTTTTAATACATCAAATGTTAGCTCTGGCTCAGTTTCAGGAACAGATATAGCTGGACAGGTTACGTATTCTATTCTTCCTGGTGCCACTTTAGGAGATTTTATAACAGTGATTTTTAATAAGTATGTGAATCAACCTATCGTTTTACTTACACCTCAAAATCCTACAGCTGCTGCAGCAATTAGCGGTCATGAAGTGTATGTTACTACAACATTAAATAGCTTTACCATTAATCATAATGTAAGTGCAAATACACGACCTATTATATCTTCCCAAATTTCTAGTTTTAATTACTTAGTTGTAGATAGGTGATGCTATCATATAAGTAATTTGTTTTTTTAGATTGGGTTTTTAGATGTGTGATTAAATAATTATTTTGTATGCAGCTCAATAAAAAAATATTACTGGGATTATTTTTTTGCTTTATCATAGCCCTGCCGCTTCATGCTCAAATTCTTAGTTCCGGAGGAACAGGAAATACATTTACCCTAACAAATTACCCAGGAAATTTTTCGGGGTACTACGATGGACTTCCTGTTATTTTCAGGGCAGACCATGCTAATTCGGGCGCATGTACAATTAGTATTAATGGATATACTAGTTCTCCTATTGTAAATACTGCAGGAAACCAGCTTACTGCCGGAGAAGTTAAAGTAAATCAAATAATTTCTCTTGTGTATGATTTGCCCGGAGATCGTTTTCAAATGATAAGCACTTCCGGAATTATTTCAGCTTCTCCAACCCCTTCGGATGCATCACTCGCTTACCCGGGAGGAATTGCCGGAGCTACTTCTATTGCACATAGTTTTTCCGCGGGATCTTTCTCTGCGCCAGTTGGTTATAATGTAATTGTTACTAATTACTATTCTTCAACATCATCGGGAAACCCATTAAAAATTAATGGAGTTACTATTATTGACGGAGGAGCTGGCGATGCAAATAATGCCGGAGCAACTCGTTTAAAACTTCCTATAATATTAAATAATACAAGCGGGCTATTAACTGGTGCGCCTAGTACATCCTTTGTTGGTTTTCAAACCTTAGCTGGTGTAACTCCAATTACGCTTACTAGTCTAACAACTCTCTATATTGTTCCTCCAGGAAAAACACTGGTAGTTTTACAAATATATATTGACAACACCACTTCAGATTTTCAGGTAAGTACCGATAACGGGAGTACGTTTCACAAAATAAAATCTGGCAGGAGTAATTATTTTGATATCACAAACAGCCCTTTGGAATCTCCTATTGTGTTAACTACAGGAACACAAATTAAAAGCAATTCAACCACTACGGCAATAAATGGGTATTTAAAATAAATGAATAAAAAAAGTAATATAATGTTTAGCTCCTCCAATGGATTTTGGATTGGGGTTACTTTTTTTATTTTACAACTACTCTCTCCACATATTTTGTTTTCTCAATCGGCCGCTCCACAACTTATTGGCAGCACGGGAAATTATAGTTCTGCAGGAGGTATTTCTATTTCTTCTTCTGTTGGAGAAGCAGTTATTACTACAACAAATTTAGTTGGCGGGATACAATTAACGCAGGGATTTCAACAGCCTTTAGCTGCGTGTCCGCTAGCTGTAACCCTAAGCGTGAGTCCTTCAACGCCTGTTTGTAAAGGAACTACTGTAACAATAACTCCTATGCTAACTCCCCCTGGAGCTTATGAATATAATTGGGCAGCAGGCGGACAAACAACTTCAAGTATTTCAGTTGCCCCTACAACCACAACTACTTATACGTTATCGTTTGGCGCTTCATGCACAATCACCGCTACTGCAACTGTAGCTGTTACTCCTGTTCCTTCTCCAACAATTACTGCTAGTGCAGATACCGTTTGTGTGCTTGCAAATGTTTTACTAACCGCCTCGGGCGGAACAGGATATCAATGGGCAGGTGGCCCATCTGGAGCAACATTTAATGTAAATCCCGGCACACCCGGAAATCATACGTACTCTGTAACTGCTTCCAACAATTCCTGTCTTGCTGGAACTACCCATACCATTTTTGCTAAGCCAAGACCAAACGTTTCTGTAACAGCAAATCCAATAAAAATTTGTTTAGGCGATAAATCTTCATTAACCGCTACAGGAGCAGCCGCTTATATATGGAGTTCTGGTGCAGGAATTGGTAATCCTGTTTTTGTCACTCCAAATGTCACAACAACCTATTCTGTTTTGGGAACAAATGCAAATGGGTGTTCTAACTTTGATACCGTTACTGTTATTTTAGAAACACTTTCTGTAAATGCAGGACCTGACATAACTATTTGTCCCGGCTTTACGGCTGCGCTAAATGCCATTGTAACCGGAAATAGTTCAGGTGCACAATACAGTTGGACGCCTACGCAATACTTAAACGACCCTACGGTGCCTAACCCTTCTGCAAATCCGGATTCTACAACCCTCTTTATAGTCACCGTAACAAAAGGCGCTTGTGTTTCTTCTGACTCTGTGACGGTATTTCCTATTCGTACTCCCAATTGCATCATACATATTTATAATGGCATCACACCAAATGGCGATAACGATAATAACACCTGGCACATCGATGGCATATTAGCGTTTCCTGATAACAGAGTATTAATTTTTAATCGCTGGGGAAGCAATGTTTGGAATGCAACGAGATACAACAATAAAGATGTTGTTTGGAAAGGTCATGATAGTTCCGGACAGGAACTGCCGGCAGGAACTTATTATTATATCGTAGAGCTTTTTGATGGGAAAGGTGGAATACTTTTCTCTGAAAGTAAATGGGTTGAATTGACGAGATAAAAAATTATTTGGCAATTGCTTTTTTGCTTTTGCTAATTTATTGGAATGAATAAAATGAATAGAAAGTATATTTTTCTTATTGCCGTTCTACTGCCTCTGCTATTTAGTGGCTATGGTTGCGCGTTGCATGCTCAGCAAGATCCGCAGTATAGTCAGTATATGTTCAATCAACTTGCACTAAACCCTGCCTTTGCCGGCAGTAGAGAAAAAATGTCTTCTACGTTGCTATATAGAAATCAATGGACAGGCATTGAAGGCGCACCACAAACGGCAGCGTTCTCCTACCAAATGCCTTTGCAAAAAAAGAAGATTGGCGTTGGTGGAGAAATTATTTCTGATCATCTAGGGCCAAGAAGCACCACTGCACTTTTGTTATCCTATGCGTATCGAATTTCGTTCTTGAAAGGCAAACTATCATTTGGATTAAGAATGGGCGCATATAATTATGCCATCAACTGGGCTAAGATTGACTACAAAGACAAAAGTGATTTGTACAATATCGGCATTCGAGATTCGCGCTTTACAGGCACTGGAGATTTTGGAACGTACTATTACACGCGTAGCTTTTATTGGGGAATCGGATTCAACCACCTGAATCAAGGAAAAATAATTAGCGCAGACCTTTCTTCGCTGAATAGCGGAGGTAATGTATCCCGACAAGCGGTACACTTTTTTATGCCCATCGGAAAAGCATATCAAGTGGGTAATGTTATTTTAAATCCAACCATGCTCATTAAATCATCTACCAACTCTCCGGGAAGCATTGACCTAAGCTTAAACGTTTTATTGAAAGAAAGATTATGGCTTGGCGTATCGGCCAGATCAGGGTATGGATGGGTTGTATTATCCCAATTACAAATAAATGATTACTTCAAATTTGGTTATTCGTTTGACTATGGCATGAATAAAATTGGCATTGCCGGAAAAGCATCACATGAGATTATGATAGGGTATGATTTAAATTTTAAAGGAGCTAAAATGATAATGCCTCGTTATTTATAAAAAAGAAATTGATAAAAGATATTTATATAGTTTTAGTCTTCGTTATGAATACGTTAGTTGTTAGATTCATAAAAAAAACAATTTGCATTGTTTTCCTACTTTGCTATTCTCTTGGACAAGGGGCAGATGGCGCCTATGCACAAATGAAAACGGAAAATAAAAAAGCCGATTCCTATTTTGAGAACAATGAATTTTCCAAAGCCATTCCGCTTTATAAAAGAGACGCTGCTAAAAACGATGCTGCCTTAAAACGCTTGGGGGATTGCTACCGCATTCTTAAAAACTACAAAGCTGCCGAAGCCGTTTACGAAACATTAGCCAGCAAAGGCTCTGCCGATCCCATGGTATATTATTATTATGGCGAAGCATTATTAAACAATAATAAATACGAAGAAGCCAAAAAACAATTTGTGCGCTACTCCGAATTAAGTCCCGAAGATAAAAGGGGGCCTTTGTATGCAAAAGCTTGCGATGAGATGAAAGAAATTATTGTGAAGCCCGCCCTCTACAAAGTATATAATTTAGGGTCTGTCAATTCTTCGGTATCCGACTACTGTCCCACTTTTTATCAGGATGGTATCGTATTTGCTTCCGAGCGTATAAAAGATTTGCTGATACGCTCTGAAAATAATTTTACAGGCAACCCTTATTTATCGCTGGTCTATGCAAAGGCAAATAAAAAATCTATTTCGCTGCCATACGATTCGGTGGCGATGGAGCAACGTGTAAAAGACACCTTAATTTATAACAAAGCGAATTTATTTTCTGAAAATTTTACAGGAGAAGCGCATTTTGGTCCTGCTACTTTTAATTCCGATTTCTCCGAAATATTTTACACGCTGGTTGATAATTCAGGCTCTCAAAAACGTGGCGAGGTTATTCGTCCGGGAATTTTTTGGGCGAAAAAGGAAAATAATTGGAACAGCCCTAAAAAGTTGTCCTTTTCCAACAATGAATACATTACCTGTCACCCTTCACTTTCTAAAGATGGCAACACGCTGTATTTTACTTCCAATATGCCGGGCGGACAGGGCGGCACTGATGTCTGGATGGTAAAACGCGAAGGAGATTCCTGGGGTGCTCCGCAAAATTTAGGCGAAGAAGTAAACACCGCTGCCAACGAAGCCTTCCCTTACATCAGTCCTGAAAATATTTTATACTTCGCATCAAACGGCCACGCAGGATTTGGCGGCTTGGATATTTTTTCATCGGTACAAAATAATGGAATGTGGCAAAAACCAAACAACATGATGCCGCCCGTAAATTCATCGAGCGATGATTTTGGAATCATCTTCAAGAACGACAACAGCGGTTATTTTTCTTCGAACCGCGTAGGCGGAAAAGGGGGCGATGACTTGTACGGCTTTGCACTTTCTGGAATGATTACATCCATCTCCGGAAAAATATTGCTGAGCACGCGCACGGATGATGGCGCACAAAATGTAAAAGTGTTTCTGCTTACCGACAAAGGCACTATTCTTCAAACAACCTCTACCGATGGTACCGGATTTTTTCAGTTTGAAAATTTATTGTCCGACCAAAATTATACGGTGCGCATCGATGAAACAGATCCTTCCTTAATCAATCAGAAAAAGTTTTACCTCACCGATGCAAAAAATAAAATTATTCGCACCATTGTAAAAGGCAAAGAAGGAATTTTTGTTTTCGAAAATCTTCCTCCCGATCTTAGTTCCTTAACTGCACTTAATGTAGATGATGTAAGTCTTAAAAATATATCTATTGCCGGTAATTTATATGCTGGCGATCAGCGCAAGGCGCTCAATGGCACAAAGGTTAATCTCTTGGATGAAAGTGGCAACATCATTCAGTCTACCACCACCAATGCGTTTGGCTCTTTTGTATTCATGAATATTTCCCCCGATAAAAACTTTGCGGTAACGCTAGATGAATCCGACCCACAGGTAGGTTCAAATAAAATATACTTTACCAACAAAAGCGGAAAAGAAATTGCCATGGGCAAAGGAGGTAAATTTAAATTCGAAATTCTTGCTTCCGATACCAATACTTTATCCATGCTGATAGTGGAAGACAGCCAACTGATTGTTGACTTAAAAGGAATTTTATTTTCTGATAAAGAAGGAAAAAATAAATTAAGCAACTCTAGCATTAAACTGGTAGATGAAAGAGGAAATGTGATAACAGAATCTAAAACGGATGCAAATGGGCAGTTTAAATTTGTGAATCTTGCTTCCTACAAAAATTATTTGGTGCAGCTCAATGAAAACGATTCTACCCTGGCATTTAAAGATGTGTTTTTGGCAGATGCTGGAGGCCATGTAGTTGCCACATTAAAATCAGCTAGCGGAAAGTTCTTCCGGTTTTCGTTCTTGCCCATGGAGGAGCAATCGCTCATAAGTATTTATTTTGACGACCCTTGGTTAAAAGTAGCGATGGAAAAATCGGAAGCTTACAAAGACAGCGCTCTGACCATCATCGAAAATATTTATTACGAATATGAAAAATGGAATTTGCGCCCCGAAGCAATCATTAAACTTGACAAAGTAGTGCAGGCTATGAAAAACAATGCCGACATGCATGTAGAAATTTTAGCCAACACCGATTCCCGAGGTGCGGAAGAATATAATTTAAAGCTTTCTCAAAAACGGGCCAATGCTGCAGTAAGTTACATTGTATCCAAGGGAATTAATAAATCTCGCTTAACCGCCCTAGGAAATGGAGAATCCAAACCTGTAAATCATTGTACCGAAGGGGTGGAATGTACCGAGGAGCAGCACGCTCAAAATCGTAGAACAGAATTTAATATTAAAAAGGGAAAGAAATAATTTTTCATCGCTCTATGTTACGCTGCTTAACGTTAATCTTTTTATTCTTTCTTGCTCTTACTCAAACCTTTTCGCAGGAATCTTGCGACTGTCCGGGTGCAGCAAAAAAAGGCAAAGGAACTTTCTATGCTGCCTGGGGTTATAATAAAGATTGGTATTCCACCAGCGATATACATTTTTATGATAGTGGAACAGATAACTATGATTTCACCTTGTACGATGTAAAAGCAAAAGACCGGCCGGGCTTTGATAAAATAATAAATATTGAAATTTTTATTCCGCAGTATGTGTATCGCTTTGGGTATTATTTTAACAACAAAAAAGATATTGGTGTTGAAATAAATTTTGACCACAGCAAATATGTAATGGTGCAAGATCAAACCGTACGAATAGAAGGGCAAATACACGGTGTAGCTATGGATAAAGACACCTTGCTGCAGGGTAATTTTTTGAAGTTTGAACATACCAACGGAGCAAATTTTTTGATGGGAAATTTCTTAAAACGAAAATCATTTCTTCATTCTTCAAATAAAAAACACTGGCTGAGTGCAATCATAAAACCCGGCTTAGGAATAGTAATTCCAAAAACAGATGTTACTTTATTTGGCAACCGGCTTGATAACCGTTTTCACGTAGCAGGATGGATTGTAGGCGCAGAAGCTGGTTTCCGCTACGACTTCAGGCACTTTTTTATGGAAGCAACTGCCAAGCAAACCTTTGCAAATTATTCTAATGTATTAGTTATTGGATCCGGTAAGGCCAATCATTACTTTACCTGCACGCAGGCTATTCTTACTGCAGGGTTTCAGTTGGGTTGGTAACTCACTTTAACTTCTTCGGAATCACACAAACCGGAATGGGCTTCATCTTATGCGCGTTCATGTTATGAAGGTGTTTGTATATTTCCATTACTTTTTTCTCTCGGGCAGATGTTTTTTTATTTTTTGCTTTTGAGCCAAGTGTTTTCATGGCTACTTCGAGCTCCGCGTAGGAAGCACCAATTTGCTGTTCGTCAGTACGGTTATCTGCCCACAAGCCATCTACAGGCGCAGCATTTAAAATATCGGGTATCACGCCTAGCTCGGCTGCTAGAGCAAACACTTCTGTCTTCATAAAATCCGCAATAGGGCTTAGGTCCACTCCCCCATCACCATACTTGGTAAAAAAGCCAATGCCAAAGTCTTCTACTTTATTGCCGGTGCCAGCAACAAGCATTTTATGATGCGTAGAAAAAGTGTACAGCGTAAGCATGCGTAATCGGGAGCGGGAGTTTGCCATGCTGTGATCGTCCTGCACATTTTTAGGCAATGCTTTTTTAAGTTCTAAAAAGGTATCGGTAAGATTTACATCAAAAGAACTAACATTATTAAATTTTTTCTTCAGCCACTTAATATGTGCTACCGCCAACGCATATTGGTTTTTTTGTTGCAGCAGGGGCATGTTTAAAACAATAACTTGTTTTTTAGTGAGCGCACATAAAGTAGAGGTTAATGCAGAGTCTATCCCGCCCGAAACGCCCACCACAAACCCATTCATGCCGGATGCCTCGCAATATTTTTTTAGCCAGCTGGCTATAAATTGTATGGTTTTCTTTTTCTGCATTTTAATTGTTGCTCAAACAAAAATCCCCTGACATGATTGCCAAGGGATTAAAGATAAAAATTTATATGCTTAAAATAAGATTCCTACCGAAAGCACTACGCCATGCTGAATAAATTTTTGTTCCAGCGCCTTGCTATCTGTACGCAATAAATACTCCGAATTTTTTTGTGTTACATTGGATAATCCATAGTCATAGCCCACCGAAAATACAATGGCAGTAGATCCTGAAATGTAATACTCTCCACCTCCGCTCAATGTAGCAGAAAGACGAATAAAGCCCATGTCCTTGGTAATGTCTAGATTATTTTGATTGGCAGATTGCCCGGTAGTTCCAGAAAACGATCCTGTTTTAGGAAGCGTAGTAAGATCATCTTTAGCGCGTACTTTATTGCGGAAAGCTATGTTTAAGCTAGGCTGAAAAAAATAACGCATGTAACCGATTTCGTTGGTTCTCATTTTTAATGAAAGCGGCAAAATGTAGTAGCTCGCGCTGTACGTGCGGTTGTTTAACTTATAATGATCGTATTTTTTATTAAGTCCGTTGGTATCTGCAAGTTTAATGATGGCATCGTCATTAAAATAATAACGGGCAGTATCGTTAAAAGTCATTTTTCCACCAGAAGAAGCAAGACCAATGCCAAAACCAAAAGCAAAGTTTCCGCTAAGGCTATATTCCCCATTTATCAAAACGCCAAATTTTGCAACCACCCCATTAGAGCTAAATTTTTTAAGATTGTCGGGCTTGTACCAGTATAAGGAAGGTAATACTGTACCTCCAAATCTAAAATTCTTCATTTCGGTATCGCCCTCCTTAGCAAAAAGAGTTATTGAAAAAACTACTAACATCAGTCCTGTGAATACCTTTTTCATGTTTTAGTAAATTGTGTGGTTAATGAGTTTAATTTTGTCTTTGTAATTAATACATGCAAAATTAGTAAATTTTTCAGGATGCCTCACCTCAGATTTCTACCTACAAAATACACTCTCTTGCTGCTTTTTTCAGCTGTTTTATTCTTCTCCTGTGGAGAAAACAGACTTAACGTAAACGTATCCGAGGTAGAAATTGCTAAACCTCAAATTCATCGTTTTGATAAAGACCTTTTTGCCTTAAGCGCCTCCAATATAGCTATGGGTTTGCCGGCATTACAAAAGTCTTATCCCGGCTATGCGGATTTATTTATTAGAAACCTGCTTTGTCCGGGCGGAATAGCAGACAGCTCTTGCACCCCCGAAATAATTCGTTTTGTGAATGATAAAGAGATGCGCAAGGCCTATGACGATTGTCAGGCTATATTTTCGGATATGACACCCGTTGAAAATGAACTAGCCGTTGTGCTCAAACATTACAAATACTATTGGCCGCATGGTGGTCAGCCAAAGTTTTTGGCCATGATGTCCGGCTTTAACTACGCCATCGAAATGCACGACTCCACCTTTTCCATTGGCCTAGAAATGTATTTGGGAGGACAATATAAGTTTTACGACATGCTGCATTTCCCTTTGTACAAGCGTACTGTTATGCGTAAGGAATTTGTGGTGCGCGATTTAACGCATGCTTGGATGAGTAAAGCATTTCCCAACAAAAGTAAAAGCACATCGCTGCTAAATGAAATGGTACATCAGGGCAAGCTGCTTTATTTATTAGATGCGCTAATGCCCGCTACCAGCGATACTATTAAAATAGGATTTTCAAAAATGCAGCTGGACTGGTGCGTAGATAATGAAAAAAATATGTGGGGGCATTTGATAAAAAATAAACTCCTCTACTCCAATGATATTCAAACCATCACTAAATTTACAGGTGAAGGGCCTTTTACTACAGGCTTTGTAAAAGAATCTCCCGGACGCACCGGTATATGGATAGGGTGGCAAATTGTAAGAAGGTACATGGACAATAATCCAAAAATTACATTAGACCAATTGATGCAGGAAGGCGACCCACAGGTAATTTTGTCCAGATCACAATATAAGCCTTAATAAAAAGTATCAAGAACATAAAATATAGCTATGAAAAAATCTGAAATTAAATTTGTTGTTTCGCTGGACGAAAACAAATTACCCGTATCCATTGATTGGGAGGCGAATGATGAAGGAGAAAAAAGCGCTTGCAAAAGTGTGATGATTGCCCTTTGGGATGCCAAAGAAAACAACACCATGCGCATTGACTTGTGGACCAAAGATATGCTGGTGGATGAAATGAAAGTGTTCTTTCATCAAAGCTTGCTATCCATGGCCGATACCTTAAAGCGCGCTACCGGAGAGGAAAAATTAGCGGAAGACTTAAAAGATTACTGTGCACACTTTGCCGATAAAATGAACTTGCTTAAAAAAGGATAAAGTCTGGTTACATTTGCATACTTTGTATATTAGTATCAAAATAAAAAACAACCATTAATTTATAATTACATTCCGTGAAAAACATTTCTCTTTCCCTCAACGTTGTACTGCTGCTGGCGGTAGGATTTTTGTATTACAAACAATTTTCTGGACAATCTACTTCAGCAAATGAAACAGCTACCGCGCAAGATTCTGTTACCTCGCTACCACCCATTGAGGTTATGAGCAACATGCCAGGCAATAAATCGGTAGTGTATATTAATGCCGATAGCATTTTTGCAAATTATGCGTTTGCAAAAAAATCAAAAGCTGCCATCGAGCAAAAAGTAGCCAACTACCAGCGCTCTTATCAAACTAAAGTAGATGCATTTCAGGCAGAATATAGCGACTACATGGAAAAAGCAGGAGCAGGTGCGTACTCCAAGGAACAAGGCATGGCTATTGAGGCGGGCTTACAAAAAAAGCGTGACGACATTATGCTGATGGAACAAAACCAGGAAAAAGTGATGGGCGATATGGAAGGCGCAAACAGCGATGTGCAAAAAACTATTTACGAATACATCAGACGCTTTAACCAAAAACACGGTTACGATTGTGTGCTTGCCTACACCATTGGTGGAGGTGGAGTATTGGGCGTAAACGATTCCTTGGATGTTACCAAACAAGTACTGGCAGGATTAAATGCGGAATACAAAGCAGTAAAAAAATAATGAGCAAAGAAAAAAAATCTCTACTCGAAAAAATAGATGCTGTAAGGGAGTTTCATGCTGTATTTCAAATTGGCTCCCTCGAAGAGCCCTCAGGAACAATTCCCGAAGCAGAATATTTGCTGCGCCACCGCCTCATGCAGGAGGAGAACAATGAATATTTAGAAGCCTGCCAGCGTGGCGACCTTACCGAAATTGCCGATGCGCTGGGCGATAAGATGTACATTTTATTTGGCTCCATCCTTAAGCACGGACTTCAATATAAGATTGAAGAAATATTTGACGAGATTCAAAAAAGTAACATGAGCAAGCTCGATGAAAAAGGCCAGCCTATTTTTAGGGAAGACGGCAAAATCATGAAAAGCAACTTATACTTTAAGCCAGATATTAAAAAGGTGTTAGATAAAAAATAACGCGAAAGCACATGCTGCATTTTATATCGCTTTACCTGCCTTTATTGGGTGCTAAAGCGATATAAAGTAGAAAAACGTAGCGAGTATAAACAAGTTAAGCACAAGGCGTAAAATCCATTCTCCGTAGACAATTTCTCAGTTGACAATTAAGCAGTTCAATCCAAATAAACAAGGACAAAAAAGCGCGGGACAGCGTTTCACTTCGTTTGACAGTTGCTC
>Ga0163152_10001531_pt1 | contig 36415 bp, 23 predicted proteins | sample OliLakLV19MP8IB2_FD_148635 | JGI IMG/M metagenome (GOLD analysis project Ga0163152, IMG submission 148635) | Freshwater microbial mat bacterial communities from Lake Vanda, McMurdo Dry Valleys, Antarctica - Oligotrophic Lake LV.19.MP8.IB-2 | ecosystem: Environmental > Aquatic > Freshwater >...
TCGCGCATCGCCGAACGCGAACGCGCAACTCCACGCCACACGCGCCTCGCGCGCCGGCACCGGACAGGATCACGCGACCCCGATCCTCAGCGCGTGCCCCTCACCCCCACAACACGAGATCGCGCGTGGACAGATCGTGCGTCCCCTCGTCGCGCGCCCGAACGCGGATGCCCCACGCATACGCCCCGGAGCGTTCCGTCACATACCGTCCCTCGTACACGCGCGCTCCGTTGGGCGCGACGCCGTCCGGGACGAGCTCGAGCACCTGTGCGTTCTTCAACTCACGGCCATCGTCGCTGTGGCCCAGCACGAGCTCGACGACGAGGTCAGCCGTCGTCAGCCCGTCCAGGTCGACCTCGACCCGCACGTCGATCGGATTGCCCTCGTGCAGCGCCGACATGTCCCCCATTTGCGCTCCCACGATGCGCACGTGCTCGAAGCCCTTGCGGATCCGCTGCGCACGCTCCGCACGCGCGCGCGCGGGGGCGTAGCGCTCGGCGTGTAGCGCGTGCCAGGCCGCGCCAAGCGGCAGGTACGCGCGGTCGCGGTACTCGCCGACCATGCGGTCCGTGTCGAAGACCGGAGGGATCGTGGCCAGCACGATCCGCACGCGCTCTAGCCAACCCTTCGGGATCCCGTCCTGCCGGTCGAAGTAGAGCGGGATCACCGACTCGTCCATCAGCCGATAGAGGATCTCGCCGTCGAGCTCGTCCTGCAGCTCCTGCGTCGGGTAGACCTGGCCGGCGCCGATCGACCAGCCGTTCTTCGCGTCGAGCTCCTGGGCCTCGATCCACCATCCGTCCTGGATCGACACGTTCTGGCCGCCGTTCGCGGCGACCTTCATGCCGCTCGTGCCGCTGGCCTCGAGCGGGCGCGTGGGGTTGTTCAGCCAGACGTCGACGCCCTGCACGAGCGTGCGGGCCAGCTCGATGTCGTAATTCTCGACGAAGAAGATCTTGCCCAGGAAGCGCTCGCTGCGCGTGGCTTCGACGAGCTTCTTCAGAATTTCCTGGCCGTGCTTGTCGGCCGGGTGCGCCTTGCCGGCGAACACGAACCGCACGGGGCGTCCGGGTCGGTCGAGCAGCGCGGCCAGGCGCTCGGGCTCGCGCAAGAGGAGCTGCGCGCGCTTGTATGGCGCGAAGCGGCGCGCGAAGCCGATCCAGAGCGCGTCGGGGTCGAGGCCGTCGAGCATGCGCGAGAGCACCTTGGCGCTGTCCGACCGCGCGATCAGCGCCGTCGTCATCCGCTCGCGCAGCGTCTCGACCATGCGTTCCTTGGCGGCCTGGCGCACGGTCCACAGCTTCGCGTCCTTGATCTTCTCCGCGCCGCGCGCGAAGTCGGGGCCCTTCACCGGCCGGCCGACGACGCCCAGCAGCGCGCACACGTCGGGGTGCGTCCACGTCGGCAGGTGCACGCCGTTCGTGATCGAGGTGACCGGCACCTCGGAGGTCAGAAGGCGCGGCCAGAACGGCTTCAAGAGCGACTTCGAGACCTCGCCGTGCAGACGGCTGACGCCGTTGACGAACCCCGCGAAGTTCATCGCCAGGTACGTCATGTTGAACGAGCCGCGGTCCTCCTCCGACGTGCCCAACGCCCAGAAACGCTCCCACGGCACGCCGACCCAGCCGGCGACGTCGGCGAAGTAGCGCCGCATCAGGTCCTCGCTGAAGCGGTCGTGGCCGGCCGGCACGGGCGTGTGCGTCGTGAACACGGTCGTCGCGCGCACGAACTCGCGCGATTCTTCGAACGTCAGGCCGATCTCCTTGACCAGGCGGCCGACGCGCTCGAGCACGAGGAAGGCCGCGTGTCCCTCGTTGATGTGGAAGCAGGCCGGCTGCACGCCCAGCTTCGCCATCAGCCGCTTTCCGCCGCGTCCGAGCACGATCTCCTGGCGCAGGCGCGTCTCGTGGTCGCCGCCGTAGAGCTTGTGCGTGATCTCCCGGTCCTCGGGCCGGTTGGCCTCCACGTTGGCGTCGAGCAGGTAGAGCGGGACGCGCCCGACCTGCGCCTTCCAGGAGCGCAGGATCAGCTTCGAGCTCGGCAACTGCAGCTCCACCTCGACGGGCCGGCCCTGCGCGTCGCGCACGAGCTCGAGCGGCAGGTCGCGCGGGTCGTTCTCGACGTCGGCCGCGATCTGGTCGCCGGCCGGCGTGAGCTGCTGCGCGAAGTAGCCCATGCGGTAGAAGAGCCCGACGCCCACCAGCGGCAGCCCCATGTCGCTGGCCGACTTGAGGTGGTCCCCGGCCAGGATCCCGAGCCCGCCGCTGTAGACCTTGAGCGACCCGTGCACGCCGAATTCGGCGCTGAAATAGGCCACGGGGTGCTCGCGCGAGAGCGCCGGCGCACCGCCGAGCGACAGCGTGCGCGTGCCTTCGGCCAGGTACGCCTCGAAGCGCGCGAGCACGGCCTGCACGCGCCGCACGTAGCCCGCGTCGCCGGCCAGCCGCGCCAGGTCCTCGGTGTACACCTCGCGCAGGAACGTGACCGGGTTGTGCGCGTGGCGCTCCCAGCGCGCGGGCGACAGCGCGCGGAACAGCTCCGTCGCCTCCGCGTCCCACGACCACCACAGGTTGCGCGAGAGGCGCTCGAGACCGCGCAGCGCCTCGGGCAGCGTGGCCGCGACGCGGAAGGGCGTCAGGCGCGAGCGATGCCCCTGCTGCGGCGGCACGATCTCGATCGGGCGCCGCATCTGGAAGGCTGCGGTCGGGCGCGGCGCCGGTGCGCGATGTTCGGCCAGCTCGCGCGCCATGGCGAACGCCTGGTCGTAGTGGCGCAGGAAGTCCGACCACGACGTCAGGCGCGCGGTCGCGCGGCAGGCCGCCTCGACCTGCGCGCGATCGCGCGACTCCGCCAGGAACGTCTCGATCTCGCCCGCCAGCCTCGCCGGCAGGTCCGCTTCCGCCCCGGCGCGCGCGGACGCTTCGCGCGGCATCACGACGATGCCGTCGCCCGGTCCCATGCCGGCGTCGCGCGCCCAGCGGCCGAAGCCGGCGCAATCCGTCGTGATCGTGGGCACGCCGACGGCCAGGCTCTCCTGCGGCGTGTAGCCCCACGGCTCGTAGAACGACGGGAAGACCGTCAGGTCGAACGCGCGCAGCACGGCCTCGTAGGGCATGTCGAACAGCCCGTCGCCCGGCCCGACGTAGATCGGCACGTGGATCAGGAATACGCGCGAATCGGCCGCGTTCACGAGGCCCAACTGGTGCGCGTGCTTCTGGATCGGATCGTGCTCGGGGTCGAACAGGTTGTGCGTCGAGACGCCGATCGCGCCGTGCGCCTCACCCGGCGGACGCGTCGTGCGCTCGTGCAGTTCGGCGCGCAGGCCGGAGTTGCCGGCCGGCACCAGCACGAACAGGACGACGCGGCGCCCGGGGTGCCGGCGCAGCTCGGCCGCCGCGTCGAGCAGGACGTCGAGCCCCTTGTTGTGGAACTCGTAGCGACCCGATGTCGCCACCAGCGCCGCGTCGGACACGTCGATGCCGAGGAAGCGCGTGGCCAGGTCGAAGAGGCGCGCGCGCGCCTGGGCGCGCGTCGTACCGCCGGCCAGCTCGTCGACGACATCCAGGTCGATGCCGTTGGGCAAAATCGGGTTCGCGCGGCGACCGAGCAGCACCTCGGCCTCGTCCGCGGTCACTCCGCTCACCGTCGTGAAGGCGTCGGCTTCGCGCGCGCAGACCGTCTCCATCGAGTGCTTGGCGACGACGCCGAATACGCGCGCCGCTTCGGCCGGCGTGCGTCCGGCCAGCCCGTCCACCGGCGCCTTGCCGGTCGACGCGATCGAGCGGCCCAGGATCGTCGCGTGAGTCGTGAAGATCTTGCCGGCCGAGGGATCGTTCTTCTGGAGCCACAGGAGTCCCGCAGCCGTCATCCACTCGTGGAACTGCGCGACGGTGCGACGCCCGCGCGGCGCGACGTGCTCCTCGGACCAGGCCTGGATGACGCGGCCGGCAGCCCAGCCGAACAGCACGGGCTCGACGTAGTCCCACTGGCCTTCGATCGAGTCGACGCCGAAGCCGCTCCAGAGCTCGCCCAGGATCGCGTCCTTCTGCGCGTAGAGGCTCGAGAACTCGACCAGCATCGTGCGCGGCCGGCCGGGGATCAGCCAGCGGCCGACGCGCACCGGGATGCCCATCGCGCGACAGCGATCGCAGAACGCGACGTTGGGCTCCTCCTCGAACGCCGAGGCGGCCTGGCCGCCGCTCAGGAGCCAGGGGCCGATCGCGACGTAGTCGTCGCCCAGCCGCTCCACCAGGCCCTTCGCCTTGGTCGAGACCACGGTGTGGATCCCTCCGACCTTGTTGCAGACCTCCCAACTGACCTCGAACAGGCTCAACGGCGTCGTCATGGTGCTTCGTGCGCGGACTGGGGGGCTTCGAGCGGCTGCAGTCTGCCGGCCGCGCGGCGGGCGCGGCGACCGAAATCGTCGACGACGTTCATGAAGGCGATGAAAGCATCGTGCGGGGTCGCGTACGGGCTGAAGTACTTGTGCACGTCCCCGTCCGAGAACCACTTCGTGCACATGTAGTAGAGGTGGTCCGACGTCGAGAGCTTGCGCCACGTCTCCCGCGGACCCGTGTCGCCCGCCGCCGCGAGCTGCCGCACGGCCGGGAGCACGGCGTAGAGAGCCTCGTTGGCCGCGCGCTGCATCGGATTCCCGAGCCAGGCGGTCACATCGCGCTCGGCGTCAGCCCACGAAACGGGGCGCGGGATCGCGAGCTCGATCTTCGGCTCGTTCGCGGCGGCGACGTCGGCCGGCGTGCGGAACTTGAAGCGCCGATCGGCCAGGATCGCGGCGGGCAGACCATCGAAGAATCGGAAGATGCCCGTCTCCTCCCACTGGTGCTCGCCGAACGTCTCGTAGTCCATGAAGAGGTTGACGCAGCGGTCCTCGGGCGGCGCGGCGTGGATCCACTTGGCGAAACGCTGCGCGGAGAGCGGCCACTCCTCCCACGTGCGGTTGCTGAAGCGGAACGCGATGTCGTCCGAGCGCGGGTAGTCGCGCAGGAGGAGCCGCAGGTGCTGGCAGCCCTCCGGCCGGTACACGAAGTGCGGGCTGCGCCAGCCGAGCAGGTGGTCCGCGCCCTCGCCCAGCAGCGTGTCGAAGCCCAGCTCCTCGGCCGTGCGCGCGATGCGCTTGTCGATCACGAGCTCCGTGTTGCGGAACGTCGTCGGCCGCCGGCCAAAAAGGTGCTCGACGCGGTCGGCCTGCGCGGTCGCCTGCTCGCGGAACTCCTCGAGGTCGGTCAGCGCGCAGAGTGAGTGGTGGGACGTCTCGGCCAGGATCTCGACGTGACCCGTCCGCGTCAGGTCCTGGAAGCTCGCCAGCGCCTCGGGCACCCAGCGTTCCATCTGCTCGAGCGCCGTGCCGGAGATCGAGTAGGCCACACGGAAATCGCCGCCGTGTCGCTCCACGAGGCGCTTCACGAGCGCGTTCATCGGCAGGTAGCAGCGCTCGGCGACGCGGCGCACGATGCGCTCGTTCTCGGAGTCGTCGAAGTATTCCTCGCTCGTGCCGATGTCGAAGAACGTGTAGCGCCGCAGCCGGAACGGCTGGTGGACCTGGAAGTAGACGACGACATCGGTCATCGCGTGATCGCCCCTCCGGCAGTTGCGATCGTGGCATCGCGGACACCGGCCGCCTCGTGGGGCGCGAGCTGGCGATCGCGCGCGCTCGCCGCCTCGTGGGGCGCGAGCTGGCGATCGCGCGCGCTCGCCGCCTCGTGGGGCGCGAGCTGGCGATCGCGCGCGCTCGCCAGCTCGCGGTAGGCCGCGCCGACCTTCGCCGCGGGCGCGTCCCAGCGCAGCGCCAGGGCCTCGGCCTTGCCTTCCTCCTGCAGCATGCGCGAGAGATCGGGATAGGAGAGGACGGCCAGGATCTTCTCCGCGATCCCCTGCACGTCCCAGTAATCGACCTTGAGCGCGCTGCGCAGCACCTCGCACACGCCGCTCTGGCGCGAGACGATCACCGGCACGTCCAGCGCCATGGCCTCGAGCGGCGCGATCCCGAACGGCTCCGACACGGACGGCATGACGTACACATCGGCCATCGCGTACATGCGCTCGACGTCCGCGCCGGTCAGGAAGCCCGTGAAGTGCGTGTTGCGCGCCAGGCCCAGGCGCGCGGCCAGCTCGATCATCCCGCCCAGCCGGTCGCCGCTGCCGGCCACGACGAACTTGACGTCGGGGCGCAGGCGCACGACGCGAGCGGCGGCCTCCAGGAAGTACTCGGGCCCCTTCTGCGCCGTGATCCGGCCCAGGAACAGCACGATCGGCTCTTCGAGCACGCGCGGCGCGCGCACCTGGTCGCGCTGCTCGCTGCGCGTCAGCGCGTTGTGCACGATGCGCATTTTCGACTCGTCGACGCGGTAGCGCGCCTTCAGGATGCCGGCCGTGTAGTGGCTGACGGCGACGATCAGGTCAGCCTGGTCCAGGCCGAGCTGCTCGATCCCGGCCACGCGCGAGTCGGGTCGGTCGCCGCTGCGGTCGTGCTCGCAGGCGTGCACGTGGAAGACGAGCGGCTTGCCGCTGGCGCTGCGCGCCGCAATCGCGGCCGGCACGCTCATCCAGTCGTGCGCGTGGATCACGTCGAAGGTCTCGCGCCGGCTCAGGGCCTCGACGGCCAGCGCGTAGCGCGCGACCTCGTCGATCAGGCCGTCGCCGTAGGTGCCGGAGAACTCGAGCAGGCGCGTGCCGACGCGCTCGTCCTCCGGTTCGGGCGACGCCTCGAACCACGAAGGCGCGGACGGCCGCGGCGGGTTCTCCGACGCGGGCGGCGCGCGACGGCCAGCACGCTGGTCCGCGAGCGCGCTCGCCTCGCGTTCCGCGCGCGCGCGCGCCAGCAGACGCTCGCGGTAGCCGCGCGCGTCGAGGTAGGGCGACAGCAGGCTGTCGACCTCGATCGTGCGCGCGGCCGCGGAACTCGACGGCGGCGCGGCGGGCACCGACGGCTGCGCCGCGCTCGCCCTGGTCTTGCCGTTCCCGCGGACGGCCGCTCTCGCGTGCGCACGCAGGCGCGACGACGCTTCGCCGTCCTCGACCGGGATCTGGTTCGCGCCGACGAGGCGCAGGTGGCCCGCGTCCTCGCCGCCGCGTGCGCGCGGCACGACGAACACGACCTCGATTCCGGCGCGCGCGAGCCCCTGGGTCAGGCCGTGGCAAGCCGTTCCGAGGCCGCCCGAGATGTGGGGCGGGAACTCCCAGCCGAGCATGAGCACCTTCACGGCCGCCGACCTTCCGGTGCGAGGGTCAGGTCCGCATGCGGTTCGATCAGGATCATCGCGGCCCAGGTCGGGCCGGAGAGTGTACGGAGGCTGCGCGGGTGCCGGTACGGCCCTCCCCAGCATCGGCCGTGGGGAGGCCGCCAGCGGTCAGGCCGCGTGCGTGTCGACGCGGTCGTCGACCCCCTTCACACCGCTCTTGCGCGCGCAGTTCGCGCAGCAGTACACGACCCCGTCCGACTCGACCCCGTGCCCGATCACGCGGCAGCCACAGTGCGTGCAGCGCGGCGCGAGCGCGTGGATTGCACACTCGAAGCTGTCGAAGGTGTGCGCGATGCCATCCGAGACGATGTCGAAGCTCTTGTCGTAGTCGTTGTTGCAGACTTCACAGACGCCCATGCCCGTCCTCCTGGTTTTGGACCGATGAGCCTGGAGAGCAGCAAGCGGCGTACCCGGACATCGCGCTGGAAGCGCGCAACCGGATTCCGGTGGGCGCGCACCCCCCCTCAGAAGGGGCTGGCCACCAATTCGTACGCTCGCAAGATCTCGGCCGTGCTCCAGGCCTGCGCGAAGCAGCCGCCCGGAGCATGCGGCGGGTCGCCGTCGAAGACCTCGGACACGTGCAGCAGGCCGGCCTCGCGCAGATGCGGCTCGAACCCGTCGAGCAGGCCGCGCAACCACTCGCGCTCGGAGGGTCCGTCGCCGACGCCGCGCAGCCAAGCCTCGACGAAGAAGCCGAGGAGCCAGGGCCAGGCCGTGCCCTGGTGGTAGGCGCGGTCGCGCTCGTGCTCGCTGCCCGCGTAGCGGCCGACGTAGCGCGGATCGCGCGGATCGAGCGTGCGCAGGCCGCGCGGCACGAGCAGCACCTCGCGCGCGCTCTTCGCGACGAGGCCGCGTTGCGCGCGCGACAGAGGGCTCCACTCGAGCGCCGCGGCGATCACCTGGTTCGGCCGCAGCGCGCGGTCGACGCCCTCGGGATGCCACGTGTCGGCCAGCCGTTCCTCGTCGGCCAGCCAGAAGCGCTGCAGGAACGCGTCGGCGGCGCGTTCGCGCAGCTCGCGCCACGGCCACGCCTCCAGCTCCTGCCCCGTGGCCGAGAGCAGCCGCTCGACGTACGTCACGAGGAAGATCCACAGAGCCTGGATCTCGACCGCGGCGCCGTTGCGAGGCGTCACCGGCACGCCGTCGATGCGCGCGTCCATCCACGTCGCGTTCAAGTGCGCCGCGCCGGCGATCAGGAGCCCGTCGGCGTCGCAGCGGATGCCCAGGCCCGTGCCGTCGCGGTAGCGCTCGGCGATGCGCAGCAGCGAAGGCAGGAAGCGATCGGCGATGACCTGGGTCGAGACGCCGGCCAGCTCGTGCAAGCGGACGGCGCGCGCGAACCACAGGCTCGCGTCGACCGAGCCGTAGTGGCTCTCCGTCGGCGTCGCGCCGAACACGTTGGGCAGCAGACCGTCGCGCAGGAACGGGCGCGCGGCACGCAGCGCCTCGCCCAACTTGTCGTTGTGCCCGCGCGCGGCGAGCAGGCCGGGCAGCGAGATGTACGTGTCGCGCCCCCACTCGCCGAACCAGGGCCAGCCGGCGATCACGCCCGGACGGCCGCTCTCGGTGCGGTAGAGGAACGAGTCCGCGGTCAGGTCGAGGATGCGACGTACGCGGCTCTCGCCGTCCACCGGCTCGCGCACCGCCAGCGCGGAACGCCGCGCGACTTCGTGCTCGAACCGAGCACGCGGCTCGGGCCAGGGATCGCCCAGATTGGCCTGCACGATCGCATCCGCGCCGTCCTCGAGCGTCACGTCGATCCAACCGGGCGAGAACTGGTCCTCGTGGCCGTCGTAGCCGCGCTCGAGGTCGGCCCGATACTCGAGCCCCCGGTACCAGACCGCGTCCGCGCCGAACTCGAACTCGCCGTCGACCGCGATCGAGATCGGCGGCAGCGCGCCGTACGGCTGGCACACGATCGCGTCGCCGACGCGATCGACGCGCGGATCGAGCGCCATGTTCTCGGTTGTCAGCGCGTCGGCCTCGCGGAACGGGAGCAGCGGCTTCAGGCGCAGCCGCACGGGCCCGTCCGCGCCCGTGACGCGCCAGCGCACGAGCACGCACGCCTCGCCGCGCGGCACGAGCACCTCGCGCTCGATGCGCACGCGCCCCCACAGCCACGTCCAGCGCGGCCAGGGTGCGAGCTCGAACGAGTCGAGCGCCTGGTGACCGAGCGGCGACCACAGGCCGCGGTAGCGCGCCATCGAGAGCGGGACTTCGTGGCCCTCGACCACGAGCGTCTCCTCGAAGCGCGAGAGCCACACGTGTCGCTTCGCCGTGCCCGGCCGCGGCGTGCACAAGAGCGCGTGGTAACGCCGCGTCGGGCACATCAGCACCGTGGAGGACGCCGCGCCGCCCAGACCGTCGGTTTCGAGCCATTCGAAGGTGAGCGAGCGATCGAGTTGGAGCAGGGCGTCGCGGTCGAGGCGCAGCAGCTGCTCGCGCTCGACGGGCGGGCGCGTTTCGCGGCCGGCATGCAATTGGGGACGGGTCATCGAAGGGCGGGCGGCGTCCGGCCGCGCGACGCACAGCGTACCTCGGAGAGGCGCGATCGCTCTTCGCTACGATCCGGGCCATGCTCATGGCCCTCGTCCTCGTGATGGCGCTGTGTCTCTTCGGCTGCGCGTCGCGCTCGAACTCGGGCGCGCGAGTCGGCCACGATTCCAGGCTGGACGACGACACGGTTTGCGACTCTGCGCTGCAGACGCAGCTCGAGGCGATCGACGCGACGCTGTGCGAGAGGTACGGCCTGACGACCGAGCTGGCGGCCGTGGGCCTGCTCGATCTGCGCGGCGGGCGCGTGGCCATGATCCACCCCGACCGCATCGAGTACGCGGCCAGCGTTGGCAAGATCGGCATCCTGCTGGGCTGGTTCCATCTGCACCGCGACGGGGCGAGCGAGCTCTCGCCCGAGACGCGTCACGAGCTCGGGCTGATGATCAAGGCCTCCAGCAACGAGATGGCGACGAAGTACTCGCGTCAGCTCGGCCTGGCTCGCATCCAGCAGGTGCTGAACTCCTACGGCTTCTACGACGCGAGCCGCGGCGGCGGCCTGTGGGTCGGTCGGCACTACGGCAGCGACGAGGAACGGTACGGCGATCCCATCGCGGACCACTCGCACGCCGCGACGGTCCGACAGCTCCTGCGCTTCTACCTGATGCTGGAGCAGGACCAGCTCGTGTCCCCGGCCGCTTCCGCCACGATGCGCGCCATCTTCGCCTCCCCGGACATCCCGCACGACGACATCAAGTTCGTGAAGGGCCTCGCCGGTCGAGACGTCGAGATCCGGCGCAAGTGGGGCTCGTGGCAGGACTGGCTGCACGACACGGCCGTCGTCACGGGCCCGGGACGTCACTACGTCCTGGTCGCGCTCACGCACCACCCTCAGGGCGACGCGTACCTCGTCGATCTCGCCGCGGCCGTGGACGATGCCATGTCCCGCCCGTGCTGATCGCGAGCCCGAGGTGTTGTCCCGTTCGAGTACGCGAGCGGTCGGCACGACGAGCCGAAGCCGCAACGAGCGAGCTGTCGCACGATCCCGGTCCGCCGCATCACGACCCGGGCGTCAGGGCTCCCAGAGGATTTCGACCGCGTTGGTGTAGTTGAACGTAGCCTCCGTGCAGAACGCAGGCGGGTTGCGGTAGCGCGCCTGGTAGTGGCGCGTGCCCGGCGCGTTCACGTGCCCGCGCACCGAGACGGGCTGATCGCCCGCGTCCGGGTACTGCGATGCGCCGCCGACGTTCATCTTCGTGGCGAAGCGCACGAACGGCCCGCTCGTGCACTTGAGCCCGTCGCCGAACGGGATCGGCGCGTGCGAGTTCATCCCCTGGAAGTACAGCACCGAGGAGTTCGTCATGGCCGAGCCCGCGAGGACGAGCGTGTCGTTCGTCAACCGCGCCGTCCCGCGCGCGCGCACCGCGCCGCCGTAGCCGAGCGAGTGCTGGCAGCCGGCGCGCTCGGCCGGCGCGCTGTCGTTGCCGCACGGGCAGGCCGTCACGCTGCCGTCGCCGAAGCAGTACAGCTCGCCGGTGAGATCGCAGGCCTCGAACGAGTACGTCATGACCTCGACGTAGTCCGGGTACTGCGGGAGCGGGTGCACGAACCCGCAGGCGAAGAGGTCGAGCCCCGGCGTCTGCGGCCGGTCGAACACGGCCACGGGTCCGCCCCACGGTTCGACGAGGGCGCCTGGGATCGACGACCACTGGCTGCCGTCCCACGTGCGCAGGAAGCCCGTTGTTTGCAGACGCCCGCTGACGACGAGGCGCGGACCGTACCCGCGTCCTTCGTCGAACCAGGTCAGGCCCCCCACGGTTTGCACCGTCTCGCCCATGCTCGTGCCGATCCCCTGCCAGGCGATTCCGTCCCAGCGCGCGATGCCGTTCGCGGGGAGGCCACCGGCCAGGGTGAAATTGCCGCCGAGGTACAAGCCGCGCATCGGACCGTGCGGGATCGAGAGAGCGCGCACTCCCCGGTCCCAGAAGCTCGACGTCGGATTGACACCTTGTCCGAGCGCGTTCCACGCCGTGCCGTTCCAGCGCGCCACGCCGCTCGCTGCCACGCCGCCGATCGAGGTGAACGATCCGACCGCGTAGAGCGCCGGACCGGAGCCGTCGTCGTGGGAGAGGAACCCGGTCACGCTCTCCTGCGGAACGGCGAAGCCCAGGCTCTGCGGAACGCCGTTGTCCAGGCGCACGATCGCACCGCTCAAGCCGGCGAAGTGAAACTTTGGCCCGGAGCCGTCGTCGAAGACCGTGACGGCCGTCGGGATGCCGACGGGATTCGAAACGTCGACCCAGCCGCCCGGCATGAGCTTCTGGAACGGCTGGGGCGCGGGAAGGTTCCAGGAGCGCCCAGTCCCCCACTGGTAGAGCGCCTCGCCCGTCCCGTCGTCGAGGAACGCCAGCCCGTAACCGAAGCCCTCGTCGAAGCCGTTCTGGTCGCCGCCCCAGCTCGTTGCACCCAGGCGCTCCACGACGGGCACGGTGCCGCCGTGGTACCCGCAGAAGCCTTGCGAGCCGCTGTAGAGCTCATCGCCAGCCGCGTCGACCGCGAAGTGGTACGGGAGCCCCGCGTACCCGCACGCGTACATGGGTGACAGGTCCCGCCAATCGCCGCACTGGGCGCTCGCGGGAATCGCGCTGGCGGAAATGGCGGCCAAGCAGAGGGCTGAACGGAGCATCGAGCTCATGGGAGTTCCTTCCGGGAAAACGGCTGCACCGAGGGTGCCTCATCCCCAGGCTCCCGTACGTTACGAGAATTCCTGGCGCGGGCCGCGTCGGGCGTCGGGCGGGATGTCGAGGCCTGTCCACGCGGCGAGGGGCACGGTCGCCCGTGTCCCTCGCAAGACTCGCCTTGGATGAGCGTCCGGCCTCGTCGACATGGACCGACGCCTGAGCCCGGATGATTCACGAAAACCGGGTCAGTGAGCTATTGATTCGGCGGACCTTCGCGCCACGACATTCGGAGGAGGCTCGCGAATCTCTGCCGAATCAAGTTTTGTCGTGAGGCCCGGCAGCTGCGCATCCGAGCGCCGACTTGGCGCTATCCGAGGAAGCGCACGCCACGCCGGACAGTCTCGCGTCCGTACCCAGGTCAGCGTCGACCACTCCACTGCCAGAGGCTTTCGACCACGATCGATGCGTCCACCCTGGTGGGATGCCCCAGGGTCCAGCGCGATCGAGCGGTGGTTGCAGTCTCGCCCACCGAGGCTTCGTGAATCATCCGGGCTGAGAGGCCGAGAAGGGATCGAGCATACGGCCTCTCTCATCCTGTTGGCGCCGCGCGGACCGCGCGCGGCGGGAAGAGGCCGAGAGAGAATCGAGCATACGGCCTCTCTCATCCTGTTGGCGCCGCGCGGACCGCGCGCGGCGGGGAGAGGGTTCGAATTCTTCTCACCCTCTGGGCGCTGGAGCTGCGTTTCAGGTCATCGCACCGTGGCTTCGCTCGTCGCGGGCCTGGCCGGGCGCGATCACGGCTGTCACTGCACGCTCATCCCGTTGATGTTGAACGTCGCGGGAGTGTCGAAGAACGCCCAGTTCCGGTAGATGACCTGGTCGTGCCTCAGCCCGGTTCGCCGTCAGCGGGTGGCGGCAGGCCTGCCCGGTGACCCGCGCGCCGCGGTCACAGAGTCCAGATGATCTCGACGCCGTTCGACAGGTTGTGCGTCCCGCTCGTGCAGAACGCCGCCGCATTCCGGTACCAGATCTGGTAGGTGCGCGTGGCCGCCCCCGTCACGTTGCCCTGAAGGTGGATCGGCACCGTGCTGCCGTTGCCCAACCCGTCCGAGCCGCCGTAGCCCGTCGCGGCCGTGCCGGCGACGACGCCGTACTGCGAGAGCCGCACGATCGGACCGCCCGCGCAGCGCAGGCCGTCGCCGAATGCCGCACCCTGGCCGGCGTTCTCGCGCAGCGTGCCCTGGAAGAAGAACGCCGACGTCTGACCGGGCAGTCCGTTCGCGAGCAGCGTGACCTGGTCGGCGGCGACGCTCGCGCGGCCGAACGCGCGCAAGAGCGCGCCGCCGGTCGTGGCGCTGTTCTCGCAGCCCGCCGCGCCCTGGCCCGCGTTGCCGCACGGGCACGAGGACGCAGTCCCGTTGCAAAACGTCGTGTGGTTGTCCGAGCCCAGGTCGCGCGCGAACGCGTCCGTGCGCAGATTCGTGTCCTGCGGCACGAGGTCGCTCGATTCGCTGTGGAACACGACGACCTCGCCGTCGCCCGAGATCGCGGGCAGGAACGAATCGTCGTTCGAGCCGTTCATCGCCCCGCGGCTCATCAGGCGGGTAGTCGAGGTCGTGCGGTCGCGCAGGAAGACGTCGCTCTGCAGGTCCGTGTCGAGCGGGTCCAGGTTCGAGCTGAAGCTCTGGAACGCCACGAAACGCCCGTCGTCCGACACGGCCGGGTCGTACGAGCTCTGGTTGCCCGCGATGCCGTTCGTGTTGATCGAGATGCGGTACGTCTGCAGGGCCTGCGCGTCGTGCAGGAAGATGTCGTAGGCCGCAGCGAACTCGCCCGGCGCCAGGTTCGCCGCGCTCGAGCAGAACGCGACCCAGCGGCCGTTGCGCGAGATCGACGAGCCGTTGAACGTGTTGCCGTTGCCCTGCAGTCCGGCCGAGCTGACGCTCGCCCGCCGCGTCAGGTTGAGCTGCATGTCGCGGTAGAAGCAGTCCGTCTGGCCGTTCGTGTCGGCCACGACGAGGTCCGGCGACGAACTCACGAAGGAGACGACGCGACCGTCGCCCGAGATCCCGCCGGTCCACGAGAAGCCCGCGCCGGGCGAGCCCGTGAGAGCGACGCTGATCAGCACCGTGCCGCCGGTCATGTCGCGCCGGAAGACCTGGTAGCCGGTCGAGTTGGTTTGCGTGAGGTTCGTGGCCGAGCCCTCGAAGGCCACATAGCGACCGTCGTTCGACACGCGCGGCCTGTGGCAGTCGCCGCTCGAGGCCTGGCCCGACGCGCCGCGCGTGACCGTGCGCGTCGTCCCGAGCATGCGATCGTGCAGGAAGATGTCCTTGCTGCCGCCCAGCGGAACATCGGTCGCGAGGTTGTTCGCCTCGCTGGCGAAGACGACGTAGCGGCCGTCGAACGAAAGCTGGGGCTCGAGGCTCGGGCCGTCGCCCTGCACGCCCGAGGTCGAGATGCTCACGCGCTCGACCGATCCCGTGAAGCGGTCGCGCACGAAGACGTCGGTGACGCCGTTCGTGTCGCCGGCGATCAGGTTCGAGGCCCCGCTGCGGAAGGTGACGAAGCGCCCGTCTCCCGAAACCGAGACCTGGTCGGAGTCGCCCATCCCTTGACCGGCGCTGGCGCCGACGCTGGCGCGCTCCGTCGTCCCTTGCGCGGGAACGGGCACGGCCAAGGCCACCCAGATCATGCCGAGCGCCATGGGGGCGCACGCGGTGGCAATCCTCATCCGAATTCCTCCGGGGACCAGCGAACTCTCGAATCGTCACCCTAAATCCGGAGGGAGGATCGCGCAAGGTGGCCAGATCCCTGGGGTTCCGCAGGTGATCGCAAAAGCCGGTCCCGGTCCTCGGATCCGTCCCCTTGACGGGACTGGCGCGGATCGGATCCGGGATCGCGGCGCCGCACTAGCCCAGGACCGTCGCGCGCGCGTCGAGCGGCGTCGGGCTCGCAGGCCGGCCCAGGAAGTAGCCGTCGAGACCCTGACCCTGGTAGCGCGGCATGATCAGGAGGCCCGTCCACGGCGCGCGGACCTCGGTCGCGAGGCCCGGTCCCGCGTGCGCGAGCAGCTCTCCCTGCGTCACCGGTTGGAAGTTCTGGAAGCCCGGCAGCATCGTGAACTCCTCGTCCGGCTGCAGGCGGTGCACGAAGCCGATCTCGATCGCGGAAGGCAGACCGCTGGCTGCGGCCGCGAGCCGGTCACGGTGGCTCGCGACACCGCCCGGCACGTCGGACTCGGCGACGACGCCGGCACCGGCCAGCGTGATCCACACCGCGGACTCGTGGTGGTCGACCGTCGAGGGCGCGTCGTTCTGGCCGCCTTCCAGGATCACGGCCGGATGACCCAGCGAACCCAAGTACTCGATCAGCGTGCCGGCGATCAGCGGCTGGAGTCCGAGCAGCGTCGGGACGCCCAGGCGGGCGGCCGCGTCGCGGCTGGACGACGGCCCGGCCACGACGGCGAAAGGCGGACCGAGGCCCGACGTCGAGTGCAGGTCGAGGTGGACGACGCCGCCCTCGGCCGAATCGAGCTCGGCCTCGAGCCGGTCGAGCAGCTCGCGCTGCTCGGCACGCTCGACCGAATCCTGGCGCGGATCGCCGTGGCGCAGCTCCTCGACGTGGCCGCGCGACCAGAGGCGGTTCATGTCCTCGTCGACGAAGCGCACGTTGCGCGCCAGCCCGGCGCGGTTGCCGACGAACACGACGAGGCGACCCGAGGCCGACACATCGCGCCGATCGAGCTCGCGCAGCACGCGGCGCATCGCGTGCAGGCCGGCCGGCTCGTTGCCGTGGATGCCGACGGTGACGACGAGCAGCGGTCCTCCGCGCGCGCCGGTCGAGACGGTGCCGAGGACGCGGTCGAGGGTCCCCGTGCGATCCGACGTTCTCATGCTGCGCGTCTCCGATGTCCGGTCGATCCCGTGCGACGAAGGCCTGCTCATGCGCTCTTCTCGTCGCCGAGCCAGCGTTCCAAAAGTTTCCCGGCGACCTCGAAGAAGTCGTGCTCCGTGATGATGCCGGCCAGCCGGCCGTCCTTGAGCACGGGCAGGCAGCCGATCTTGTGCTGGCGCATCAGCTCGATGGCCGCCACGGTGCTCGTCTCGGGCGTGCAGGTGACCGGGTCGCGTTCCATGATCTCCCCCACCGCGACCTGCCCGCCGGCGCCCTTGCCGCGCGAGAGGATGCGCATCAGCGCGCGGTGCGAGACGAGGCCCAGCAGGCGCCCCTCGTGGTCCTCGACCGGCACGTGGCGCAGGTGCTCCCACTCCATGAGCGACGCCGCCAGGTCGACGATGTCGTCGTCGTGCACCGTGAAGAGGTCGGTGGTCATCAACTGACCGACCGTGCGATAGCTGTCCTTGTCGTCGGCCGTGCCCTGCACCTGGGCCAGCTCCCACTCGTGCACGGGCTTGTTCTCGGCCTGGTGCTCGACCATCGCCGCCGTGAGCGCGCGGTAGCGGTCGACCGCGCGGCCGCGGTCGCCCATCGCCGACAGCGAGTCGAGCGCCCACTGCGCGCCGGTGCGCCCGCTCTGCACGCGCGCGTCGAGCACGCCCAGGTACGTGTCGACGTCGGCCGCGTCGACGCCTTGCGACTTCAAGCCGGCGCGCGCCAGCGGCAGCAACTGCTTCAGGATGAGCTCGTCGGCCGCGACGGCGCGCCCGTCGATCCAGCGGAAGCGCGCGTGCAGCCCGTAGCGCGCCGCGGCCACGAAGTTGGCCTTGGCGTCGTCGAACTTCATGCGCCGCGAGACGTCGCCGTACTCGCCGTCGAGCGCGACCATCAGGCCGTAGAAGAAGGCCGCGTTGGCCACCTCGTCGCGCACGGTCGGGCCGGCCGGCAGCACGCGGCACTCGATGCGCAGGTGCGGCTTGCCGTCCAGGATGCCGTAGCAGGGCCGGTTCCAGCGGTAGACGGTGCCGTTGTGCAGGCGCAGCGCCTTGAGCGGCGGGACCTCGCCGCGGTCGAGCATCTCGAGCGGCGATTCGTCGCTGGCGGTCGTGATCAGAGAGCGGAAGCGCGCGATGTCGTCGCGGAAGATCTCGAGGATCGAGCCCGCGACCCAGCGGTCGCCGAAGCTGACGCGCTGGCGCACCCCGCGCGCCACCTTGTGCTCGTGGCGCGTGTCGAGCGACTGCTGGAACAGCGCCACGCGCGTCTCGTGCCAGAGGCGATGCTTCAAGAGGACCGGCGAGTTCGCGCCGGCTGCGAGCAGTGGCGCAACGATCACCTGCGCCAGGTTGTAGAGGCGCGCGAACTCGTCGGCCCCGGCCTGGAAGTGGAGCTGAAAGCTTGTGTTGCAGGCCTCCAGCATCACGTTGTCGTGGACCGTCTGCAGCTCGTCCAGGCCCTTGATCAGGGCGCTGAAGCGCCCGCCGCGCTGCTCCGTCATCAGGTTGTTGAGCTGCAGGTAGCGCGGGATCGGCGTCATCGAGTCGATGCCCAGGTGGCACTTCTCGAGCGTCGGCAGGATCCCGCACAGCACGATTTTCGTGCCCTGCTGCGCGGCGACCGCGCGCACCTCGCCGAGCAGTCGGACCAGCTCGTCCTCGAGGACCCTGAACGCGCTGCCCGAGAGCATCAGCGGCGTCAGGTTCGCTTCGAGGTTGAACTGCGCCAGCTCGGTGACGAAGCTCGACGGCAGCTGCTCCAGCAGCTTCAGGGCCATGTTGGCCGGCTGCAGCGTGCGGTCGACCAGGAACATCTCCTGCTCGGCGCCGATGCGCCGCACGCCCTTCTCGATCCAGCCTTCCTCGATCATGCGCTCGAGGGCGCGCACGTCTTCGAGCATCGAACGCACGAAGTTCCGACGTTGAGCGTCGTCGGGCAGCGTGCTGATCTGGTCCTTGGCCATTCTGAACGGGTCTCCCTAGTCCGACGAGTCTAGCAGCCGCGTTGCGCCGGATCCTGCCCGGAGCTACCCGAGAGGCGCGCGAGCGGGCATCCTCTAGCAGAGGGGGGCGAGGGGCCGAGCGGCCCGCAAGGCCAGCGAGCATCGAGCGAGCGGCCCACATCACCGGCGGAGAAGAGATGAGCAGCACCTACCTGACCCAGGAGCTCAAGGAGACCCTGACGTTCATCCTGGCCGGCGGCCAGGGCGAACGGTTGAAGCCGCTGACGATCCAGCGCGCCAAGCCGGCCGTGCCGTTCGGCGGCTCGTACCGGATCATCGACTTCACGCTCAGCAACTGCATCCATTCCGGACTGCGGCGCATCTACGTGCTGACGCAGTACCAGGCGCGCAGCCTCGAGGAGCACATCCGTTTCGGCTGGAATTTCCTGCCGCGCCGGCTCGAGCAGTTCATCAGCGTCAGCCCGCCGCACCACGCCACGGTCGAGAAGTGGTACCAGGGCACAGCCGACGCGATCTACCAGAACCTCGACCTGGTCGAGGACGGCGGCGCGAAGCACGTGCTCATCCTCTCGGGCGACCACATCTACAAGATGGATTACGGGGCGATGATCCGTCAGCACATCGCCACGAGCGCGAAACTGACGATCGGCGCCGTGCGCATCCCGCAGTCCGAGGCGCGCCGCTTCGGCGTTTTCGAGATCGACGGCGAAGGCCGCGTGATCGGCTTCCAGGAGAAGCCGGCCGTCGGCAAGGAGATCCCGGGCCAGCCCGGCTGGTGCCTGGGCTCGATGGGCATCTACGTGTTCGAGGCGTCCGAGATGGTGCGCCGGCTGCGCGCTGACGCGACGAAGCCCGGCTCGAGCCACGATTTCGGCAAGGACGTCATCCCGGCGATGATCGACCAGCGCGCAGTGTTCGTGCACCGCTTCGTCGACCGCGACAACCCCGAGGAGCCGTACTGGCGCGACGTCGGCACGATCGACGCCTTGTACGACGCGAACATGGACCTCGTGTCCGTCGCGCCGCGCTTCAACCTGTACGACCAGGGCTGGCCGATCTACTCGCTGTGGCACGCCGATCCGCCGGCGAAGACCGTGCTCGATGGCCCGGGGCGGCGCTCGGAGGTCATCGATTCGCTCCTGTGCCCGGGCGTCGTCGTGTCGGGCGGGCGCGTCAAGCGCTCGATCCTCTCGAACCGCGTGCACATCGACGAGGGCGCCGTGGTCGAGGACTCGATCCTGTTCGGTGGCGTGCGCATCGGCCGGGGCGCCAAGGTGCGTCGCGCGATCCTGGACAAGTGGACGCAGGTCCCCGACGGCGCCACGGTCGGCCACGACCGGGCCCACGACGAGCGCCGGTTCACGTTGACCCAGAGTGGGGTCGTGGTGGTCCCCTCGCGCTTCGCGTTCGAAGGGTCCGAGAAGCCTCTGGAGTTCAGCGCCCACTTCCCGCGTCCGGGCGAGTGACCAGGAACGCGGATCCGTGCTAGGAGCTCTTGTGCACACGACCGTCCCGACCTGCTTGTGGCGCCGCGGCGCACTCCTGCTCCCCATCCTGGCCCTGACCGGCGTCGCGCGTCCCCAGGACGCGCCGACCGCGCCGCCTCAGGGGCAGACGCCCGCGCCGCCGCAAGGCCAGACACCCGCGCCGCCGCAAGGCCAGACGCCCGCGCCGCCGCAAGGCCAGACGACTGCGCCGCCGCAAGGCCAGACGACTGCGCCGCCGCAAGGCCAGACGACTGCGCCGCCTCGAGGCCAGACACCCGCGCCGCCGCGCGCACCGGGTGGCGCCCCACCCTCGAAGGACGCGATGAAGATGGGCTCGCCGGCCCAGCTCGCGCCCGGATCGACCGAGCCAGAGATGTGGCCCGCGGCGACCGCGGAAGGCTGGAAGAAGCCGGTCCTGGTCCCCTGGCAGCGCTCGTTCGACGACGCGCTGCGCGTGGCGAAGGCGACGAACAAGCCGATCCTCGTGGCGGTCAACATGGACGGCGAGATCGCCAGCGAGCACTACGCCGGCGTGCGCTACCGCGAGCCCGAGACCGCGAAGCTGTTCGAGCCGTACGTGCCGATCGTCGCGTCGGTCTACCGCCACACGCCGCGCGACCACGACGAGCAGGGCCGCCGCATCCTCTGTCCGCGACTCGGCGGCGTCACGTGCGGCGAGCACATCGCGGCCGAGACGGAGCTGTACGACAAGTACTTCGACGGGATCCGCATCTCGCCGCGCCACATCCTGCTCGAGCTCGACGGCACGAAGACCTACGACGTGTACTTCTCGTGGGACGTGCAGACGGTGCTGACCACGCTGGTCAAAGGCGCCGAGAACCGTCCGCCGCCGACGCCGCTCCTGCGCGATCTGCCGATCACGGACCGCACGCGGAGCCCCGACGTCCAGGACCGCACGGACGTCGAGACCACCTACCAGAACTCGACGCCGGAGGTCCGGCGGGAGCTGATCAAGTCCGTCCTGACGCGGCGAACCGTCGACCAGGTCGATCTGCTGCGCCTGGCGGTGTTCGGGCTCGACCTGGAGGCCGCGCGCCTCGCGCGGACTGCGCTGGCGCAGTCCGAGACCGAACCGGCCGTCGACCTGATCGCGGAAGCGCTGAAATCGCCGCTCGCGGCCGACGAGCGCGAGATGATGATCGCGGCGTCGGCGCGGCTGGCCAAGAAGTACCCGCGTGCGCAGACGCTGACCGCGCTGCACCAGGGTCTGGCGCAGACGTCGAAGTGGGTCGACAGCGCGCGCTGGTCGAAGATCGAGTACGAGACGCGCGCACGCAAAGGGCGCAGCCTGGAGGCGCGCGCGACGCAGGTCCAGGACCGCCCGAAGGACGCGGCCGCGCACCTCGAGCTGGCCGAAGGGTTCTTGACGCGCGCGCTCGACCCGGAGACGGAGCGCACGTACGCGAAGCTGCTCGTCGACGACGCGGGCAATGCGGCCAAGTCCGCCGCCGAGCTGGGCCAGCAGGGCTGGCGCCTGGAATCCGTGCTGGCCGTGGTCTCGGTCCTGTCGGGCGACGAGGAAGCGGCGCGCGGGCACGCGGTCAAGGCGGTCGAGGGCGGCATGCTGATGCCCGACGCGAGCGCCGACGCCGTGATGGAGCGCACGGGCGTGCGCGTCGTCGCGCTGTTCGCTCAGGCCCGCCAGATGGCGATCCGCAACGCGTACCGCGCCGGCACCGGCTGGCCGCCGGAGTGGCTGGCGGACGTCAACGCGGCCTACGCGCTGCTGGCGAAGCACCCGCTGGGCACGGACGACAACCTCGTGTCGTTCTACGACTTCCTGCGCTGGCTGGGCGGCACGACGCGCGCGAACGGGATCCTCGACGACGCGCTGGCGCGCTTCTCGGGCTCGCCGCTCGTGCACGACCGGCTGCGCGCGCGAATCCTGTGGGAGTCGGGCCCCGACGGCCTCGAAGCGGCGTACGCCGAGCGCCTGGCGAAGGAACCCGCCAACGCAGACCTCGTCTGGTTCGCGGGCTACGCGTCGCTGGTCGCGGCCGAGAACCACCGTCGCGCAAGCGAGCCCGAGAAGGCGCTCGGCGCGTACGAGCGCGGCATCGCGCGCTACGAGAGCTTCGTGGCGCAGCGTCCCGAGGGGCGCGCCACGGCCGACCACTTCGTCGCGCTGGCGCTCGCCGGACGCGCGCGCCTGGCGCTCGAATCCCGCGACTACCCGGCCGCGACGAGGCAGTTGGTGGCCGCGCTCACGCGCTCGCCCGAGTCGGCCGCGTCACCCGACGGCCTGAACATCACGCCGGCCGACTCGGCCAAGATGCTGAAGGCCGCGCTCGACGCGGGCCCGGAGCCCGATCTGGCGGCACAGCTCCAAGCCGCGCTCGACACCCTCGATCCAAAGCTCCTCGAGAAGCGCGCCTTCGAGCTCGACAACCCCACGCCGCGCCCGCGCCGCAACGCTCCGCGGCAGCCGCCGACCGATCCGCCGAAGTAGTCGCGGCCGAATGCCGCAAGTCGGTGCCTGGCAAGATTCTTCGGGATTCGGGGCCAAGGGTCACCCAGCGCTTGTTCGGCTTCGCTTTTCGGCTGGACCGTTGGAATTCCGCGAGCGGGTGCAACCGCGCGAGCTGCCGATCGTCCTCAAGATCGGAGACGACGCTCATGCCGCGCAGACCGCGAGAGGACAACCCTGGCACTTGGCACCATGTGATGAACCGCGGTCTCGCCCACCGCCCGATCTTCGAGTCGGTGAAGGACATGCGGTTTTTCCTCTCGAGGCTGGCCCATGCCGTGCGTCGGGGAGAACTCGAGGTGCACGCATGGTGCCTCATGCACACGCATTTCCACCTGTTGGTCTTCAGTCCGGCTGGGAAGCTCGACGTCGCTCTTCGTCGCATCCAGCACGAGCACTCGCGGCGCTTCAACTGGCGTCGCGGGCGTGACGGGCCGCTCTACCATTCGCGCTTCACTTCACGCCTTGTCGACACCTACGCGTACCGGTGCGTCCTGATCAGTTACATCGACTGGAACCCGGTCGATGCGAAGATCGTCGTAGCACCTAGTCTCTATGAGCATGGCAGCGCGTTCTGGTACTCGCGCCCCGAGGGACCATGCTGGATGACGAGAACCTGGGTCGAAAGGGAAGTCTGCGATCGCCGCCACGTGCCGGTCTTCGATGCGGCCGACTATCCGGGAACTTTCGGGCCCCGTCTCACACCTGCCACCAAGCGCTTGATCGAGCTGCGTCTTAGCCATCCGACGAGCTTGCGCGATCCGATCGACGACCTGCTGGCCCTGGCACCGCCTGAAGTGTCCGCGTGGCTGGTCGAACGCGCCAGGCTCGCAGATGGTGTTCACTTGAGCCTGCCTATCACGGACACGGGCGACACACTCGACTGCCTGCGCCGGGAACGCGCGACCGAACCCACTTGGCTCGTGAGGCCGACACGCAAGGCCAGCGCAGCGTGGGACCTGCTCGAAGCGGGTCTACTGCGCGACCTGTGCGGAGCGACCGTGAACGAGATCGCCCACCTGACGTCGCGCAGTGCGAGCACAGTGTGCGAGCAGCATCAGAGACATCGCATCGCGATGGAGATGGATCCGCAGTACGCAGCGCGCGCCGGACTCCTGGCCAAACGGCTGATGTCGGACATCTTCCGGACGGACGCGATCAGCGGGCAGCAGTCAGTCGCGGCGCCGGGTGGTAGCCGCCCGTGATCGCCAGGCCGCAGCACACGTACCACCGAATGCAACATCCCGAAGAATCTAGCCAGGCACCGACATGCGGGATTCAGTGTGTCGCGGGCTGCGCGAGCACCTCTTCGAGGTACTTGGGCAGCATGTTGCGCCACGTCGGCCAGTCGTGGTGCCACTCCTGGCCCCACTCGTCGACGCGGTTCGGGATGCCCTTCGATCCCAGGACGTGCGCGACGCGCCAGGATTCTTCGGGGCTCTCCCAGTTGCCGCGGCCGTGGGTCAACAGCACGAAGCGCTTGCGCAGCGCGTCCAGGTGCGCGCCCTCGCCCAGGTTGGGCAGGAAGTGCAGCGGCGAGCTGTAGTAGAAGTCGAGCGTCACCTCGTCGCCCATGAACTTCTTCAGGTCGTACGTGCCCGACATGCAGATCGCGGCGCGGAACACGTCCGGGTGACGGCACACGGCGGCCAGCGCGTTGAACGCGCCGATCGACGAGCCGGCGGCGATCACCTCGACATCGTTGTCGCGGCAGTCGACGCGGATCGCCGGCAGCACCTCGTGGTAGAGGAACGCGTCGAAGCGGTTCTGCGTGCGCGCGGCCTCGTGGCGCGGCAGCTCGTTGTCGAGCATCGCCTGCCCGCCGACGGAGTCGACCGAGTACAGCTTCACCTTCCCGGCGCTCAGGAGCGGCCCGAGCGTCTTGACCATGAGGAAGCGCTCGCACTCCTCGCAGTCGCCCGCGGCCGTCGGGAAGATCAGGACGGGGACGCCGCTCTCTCCCCAGCGGACGACCTTGACCTCCTTGTTGCCCAGGCGCTCGGAGCGCCACGTCGACGATTCCTTGCTCATGTCCAGGGAGGTCTCTCGGGGGGGTGCGGATCTCATCGGGTGTGGACCGGTTTCCGGGCTCGCTTTCGGACCTTGGCTCGCTTGGAAGGAACAGCGGCTGCGCGTCGAGCCTTGGGCTTCGCCCGACCGCGCGCGGACTTCTGCGCCAGCGCGGCGCGTGCGGCCGAATCCTCGGCGCGCCAGACCTGCAACTCGGACCAGAAGTGCTCGGTGAAGCACTCGACCTCGTGGGCCGGGAACAGAGCGGCGACCTTCTGGCGCACGGCGTCGCGCGCGTCCTCGGTCCCGAAGTACTCGTTCACGACCTCGTCCAGGTGCGGCAGGTGCTTCGCGCAGAATTCCTCGAACTTCTCCGTGTCGAAGCGCTCGCGCGCGATCCGGCCGTAGGCCGCGATCTTCTTGCGCAGCGGCCAGCTCTTCTCGGCCACGTCGAAGAAGGGCTGCCAGTCCAGGGTCGCGCGCATCGGCCGCTTCGTCGCGGCGCAGAAGAGCGACCAGCGCAGGTACGACTTCACGAGCCACGGGAAGTGGCGGTGCAGCGAGGTGACCTGGCTGTCGGGGCAAGGGTTGGCGAAGTCGATCGGATGCCAGACGTGGTTCTTCAGCAGCGCTTCGCACGAGTTGAAGTCCCAGCCGAAGAACGCGTTGATCGTGAGCGTGATGTCCTCGATCAGCGCGCGGTCTTCGGCCGTGAGGAAGCCCTTCTCGTTCGTGTAGCGCAGGTGGAGCGGCTGGCTCGGGTCGTACTTGATGACGTGCGTCTGCGGCCCGAAGCCGATGCAGCGCACGAACTGGTCGTAGGGCAGGATGCCGGCCTGCAGGTGCAGCAGCATGCGCTCGCTCTGGTCGTACGCGCGCGTCAGCTCGCCCGCATCGTCGACCTTCGACACGCCCTTCCAGCCGCCGCCGTCGAACGGCTTCGAAAAGGCCGGGTACCCGATCTCGGCGCCGATCTGCGCCAGGTCGAAGAACTTCGCGAAGCGGGTCAGCGTCACGCGCAGATCGGGCTTCTCCTCGTAATCCTTGGGCGGGATCATCGCCGTGGCCGGGATCGGCAGCCCCAGGCGCATCATCGCGCAGTAGGTCGTGTGCTTCTCCATCGACTGCACCGACCACGGGTTGTTCAGCACGTACGTGCCGTCGAGCAGGATCGACTTCTTGATCCACTCGCGCTGCAGCGCGAACCAGTGCGTCAAGCGGTCGATCACGACGTCGTAGCGCGGCTCGGGCTTCAAGTGGAACGGCACGATCGACGTGCGCTCGACCTGGAAGCGCACGGTGTCGCGCCCCATCGGCAGCGCGAGATCCAGACGCGCGAGGATGTCCTCGTAGGCCTTGGGCCAGCAGATGTCCGCGCCCAGCGACAACCCGATCCTGCGTGTGACGGTTCCCACAGTGTTCTCCGGCCCGAAGGATTCCGCCCGGGCCAGCCGGGTGGAAAAGGCCGAGGAGTCTAGCAGCGGCCGGGCGGGACGCGAAGCCGAGGCAGGCCGGTCGATCAGCTGCGCTCGCACCGGCCCCGCGTGCGCGACATCACGTCACCGAACTGCTCCTCGGCGAACACCCGCGTGTCGAAAGTTGGCCTGTCGAGATCCGGTCAAGGAAGCCGGGCCGCTCATACGCCGGTCAGGCTGCCGTGACGTTGACCACCTTGGCCTCCGAGTGCGGGGCGGGCACCCTCTTCCCTGCCAGCTTGAGCCCTTCGATGTGGAACTCGATGGCCCCCTTGATCAACTTCACGACTTCCACCCTCGTCTTGGCAACGGCGATACAGCCGGGAAGGTCGGGGACATGGGCACCCCAACTACGGCGCCCCTTCTCGATCACAACCAAGTACTTCACGATCGCTCCTTTTTGAGGCCCGCCTGCTTCAGGATACTGGAGAGAGTGCCCGGTGGAACCTCGACGCTGAGTTGCCCAGCCACTGTGACCGTACCACGCTTCGTGGGATGGTGGAACTGCCTATGGCTTCCTCGTGAACGGACCTGAACCCATCCGTCAGCGTCGATCAGCTTGATCAAGTCTCTGACTTTCATCCGGCGCCGTCTGCACAGTGTGCTCTAGCCGCGTGGGTTCGGCATCCTAGGCGACGAGCGCTGTCGGCGGTGTGGTCACACAGATGCATCAGCCGCCGTCTTCGGCCAGTAGCGACTTCTTGGCGGCGTCGAGCTCCGCGCGGTGCTCGGTCGTCAGCGGCGGCTGGGACAGGTCGAGCCCGCGCAGAGCGTCCACCACGGCCGCGGCGACCACGACCCTCATGAACCACTTGTGGTCGGCCGGCACGACGTACCACGGCGCGCGCGGCGTCGCCGTGCGCCGGATGGCGTCCTCGTAGGCCCGCATGTAGTCGTCCCAGAACCCCCGCTCGCGCACGTCGTCGACGGAGAACTTCCAGTTCTTGTCGGGCTCGTCGATCCGCTCCAGGAAGCGCTTTTTCTGCTCCTCGCGCGAGACGTGCAGGAAGAACTTCACGACCTGCGTCCCGTTGCGCGCCAGGAAGTCCTCCAGCGCGGCGATGTCGCGCAGCCGCTCGTCGAACACGTGGTCGCCGATCAGGCTGCCCGGAATCTTCTGCGATCGCAGCAGCTCCTGGTGCACGCGCACGACGAGCACCTCCTCGTAGTGCGAGCGGTTGAAGATGCCGATCCGGCCGCGCTCGGGCAGCGCCTTCCAGTGGCGCCAGAGCCAGTCGTGGTCGAGCTCCTCGTTGCTGGGCGCCTTGAACGACACGACGTGGCATCCGGCCGGGTTGACGCCCGACATGACGTGCTCGATCGTGCTGTCCTTGCCGGCTGCGTCCATCGCCTGCAACACGATCAGGAGCGACCAGCGGTCCTGCGCGTAGAGGCGCTCCTGGTACTTGGCCAGGTCCTCGATGCCCGCGCGCAGCAGTGCCTGCGCTTCGTCCTTGGACGCGATGTGCCCCGTGTCGCCCGGATCGCAGTCGGCCAGACGGAAGTCCCGGCCGTCCTCGACCCGGTAACGCTTCAGGAGCTGCCCGTGATCGTGGTCGGGCCCCGGCTTCCCTCGATTCATCCTGACCTCCACGGCGCCGCGGGCGCGCCGATCACTCGTACACCATCCACAACGGCCCGGGGAACAGCCACGAGAGCCCTTCGCGCAGGCGGTCGCGCCAATTCTCCCAGTTGTGGCCGTCATAGGCCTCGCGGTACTTGACGTCGAGGCCGGCGCGCTCGAGCAGCGGCACCAGCGAGCGGTTGTAGTAGATCAGCGATTCGTAGACGCCGCACGAGACGTAGAGCTGAGCGGCCGGCTGGCCCGGGTTGCGGCGGAAACCGTTCACGAAGCGCACGACCGGGTCGAACACGGGGCCGCGGTCGTGCGGGCCGATGTCGGTGAACGCGAACGAGCCCGACTGCAGCAGCAGGCGGTCGAAGAAGCCCTGGTAGCGCCACGCAGCGGCCAGCGACGCGACCGCGCCGAACGAGGCGCCGCCCAGGCCGCGCGCCGACGGCTTGCCGACCAGCGGGAACGAGCTCTCGAGCTGCGGCACGAGATCGCGCACGAGGAAGTCGGCGTGGCGCGGATCGTCGGCGTACTCGCGCAAGCGGTCGCGCGACTGGATCAGCGCCACGACCATGCTCGGGATCTCGAGCCGGTGGATCAGGTTGTCGAGCGACGTCTTGAGGCTGGCGTAGCGCACGTAGTCCTCGCCGTCGTGCATCACGAGCAGCGGGTAGCGTCGCGAGCGCCGGAATCGCGCCGGCAGGTAGACCTGGATCGGCCGGTCGCCCAGCGACTTCGACGTGATCGTCTGCTCGACGATCTCGCCCGGGCGCGCCTCGGGGTCGGGCAGGGACCACTCCGGCTCCTGGTAGCCGGTGCCGTGCACGACCGAGTTCACGCCGTACGGATCGCTCGCGACGTTCGGGTTGAGCGGGTCTTGGATCAGGCGGTGGTCGTTGCCCGTGACGACCTCGAGCTTGTATTCGAGCCGCGAGCCCTCGGGCACGTCGATCGCCAGGAACCACAGGTCGCTGCCCGGCACGTTGTGGAACGGCAGCGCGGTCGCGAGTCCGTGGATCCAGTGGCGCAACTTCACTTCGTCGACGGCGCCGCGGAAGACGAACGTGACCGTGCGGCCCTCGACGACGGGGAACTGTCGCCCGGCGAGCCAGGCTTCGAGCGCCCACGGTCCGAGTCGCGCGTGGCGCTCGATGTCCTGGACCAGCGTCGCGCTCACGCCGCACCCGCCTGGACGAGGATGCCGTCCTCGTGCAAACGCAGCGTGCCCGGCGCGCCGTGCCAGTTCGCGCCGTCCCAGTCCATGCGCGTCAGCGGGTCGAGCGCGGCGCACGTGTCGGGCGCGAAGCGGCGCGCGAGCAGCGCGATGCGGCGCTTGTCGTGCAGGAGCAGGCGCTTCTTCGCGTGCGGGAACGGCAGCAGGCCCGTGTACGCGCCCAAGCCCTCCTCGTGCAGCTCGGCCGCGCCCTGCCCCTGCGGCGGGCTGTCGTGGAACAGCACGACGCGCTGGCCCAGCGCCATCGCGCCGGCCGACCAGGCCACGATCGGCCGCGCGCCGAACAGCGGCAGGACGTCGAAGAGGCGCAGGCGATGGAGCAGCGCGACGACGTGCCCACCGGCCACGCACACGCACTGGCAGGCGTCCAGCACGCTCGCCAGGTCGCGCCTGTGATCCGCCACCGCGTCGCGCTCCGAGGGGCTCCAATCCGCCTCGAACTCGCGGTGGATCAGCGCCACGCGACGCAGGTGGAACGCGTCCAGGTCGCGCACGGCCTCGATCGCTCCGGCGCGCTCGGCCGCGAGCATCTCCTCGCGGCCGGGCGTCGGCTCGCGGCGCAGCATCTCGCGCGCCGCCTCGATCGAGTGCGAGAGGCGCAGGCGGTACAACTCGTGCTGCTCGCGCAGGCGGTCGGAGCGCTCGCGCAGCGCCCGCGCCAGCTCCGGGTCGCGCGCCATGACGTCCTCGGCGCGCTCCCAGATGCGCAGGTTCACGCTGCGGCCGCCCAGGTGCTCGCGCATCTCCTGGTCCTCGTCCTCGCGCTCCTCCCAGCCGGCGGTGACGGCCGCGACGGTGCCGTGAATCCCGAGGGATTCGACGGCCTGGTTCAGGGTGCGGTGCAGACGCTGCGGCCCGAGCAGCACGACGCGCGCGGAGTGCATGCGGATCAGGAGGCGACGATGCGCAGCTCGGACGCGAACGCGTCACCCATGCGCAGGCAGGTGTCGAGGTCGGGGTGTCGCACGACGATCCAGCCGTCGCCGATCGCGCTCGCCTTCCAGTCGCGCCGCGGCGATCCGATCGGCGCCAGATCGACGACCGGGACGTGCTCGCCGAAACGCGCCATCAGGCTGTCGAGGCCTTCGTAGCCGCGGATGCGGCCCTGCCCGACCGCGCGCTTGAAGATCACGCCGGCGTTGAACCTCTTGCGCAGGTCCTGCGAGATCCGCCCGTGACACACGGCTTCGGCCCAGCCGCGGAAGAGGTCGCAGTCGGCCGAGTAGTTCATCAGGTGCACGAGACGCGCGCCCGGCGGCCGCCCGCCGATCTCGCCGAAGACGGCCTCGCCCTTCTTCGTGCGGAACCACTCCATGTGCGTGAAACCGCTGCGCCAGCCCAGCGCGCGCAGCACCTGCCGGCCCATTTCGCGGCCGATCTTGACCTCCGGACGCTCGATGTCGCGCAGGCACGTGGCTTGCGCGCTGATCCACTCGTTCAGCTTCGCGACGAGCGGCGTGGGCCGGTACCAGGCCACGTTCTCGAACAGCACGTCGCCGTCGCTGCAGATCGTGTCGTAGGTGTGCTCCTCGCCCTCGATGAACTCCTCGACGGTCACCTGCGGGACGGCGCGCAGCGCGCCCAACGTGCGCTCGAGCTCGCCGCGATCGCGGATCGGGTACGTGTCGGCCGACCCGGCGCCGTCGACGGGCTTGACGATGATCGGGTAGCCGATCGCCTCGGCGGCGGAACGCACTTCGTCCGCGGTCGAGGCGCGCTGGTGTTTCGAGGTGCGCACGCCGGCCTTCCGCAGGACGTCCTTCATCACGACCTTGTCGCGGAAGGGCAACGTCTCCTCGACCGACATGCCCGGGACGCCCAGCGCCGCGCGCACCTTGGCCGCCAGGATCATGCCCGGCTCCCACAGGCATTCGACGCGGTCGATGTTGCGGCCGCGCGTCCAGTCCTGGATGGCGCGCGCCGTCGCGTCCTCGTCCCACAGGTTCTTGACGCAGAGGTAGTCGGCGAGATGGCGCTTCATCTCGCCATCCAGCCCCTCGCGCGGCTGGTCGCCGACGCCCAGGACGCGCGCCCCGACCTCGGCGAGGCCGCGCGTGAAGAGCGGCATTTCGGCCGGGTAGCCGGGTGAGATCAGGACGACGTTCATCGGCGGGTGATTGTCGAGGTGCGGAGGGCCGTTGGCAACGGCCTTGGGACCCTATCACCCCAGATCGACGCGCACGATCTCGACCATCCGATTGAGCGCCGCGACGACGACCTCCGTGTCCTCGTGGCGCACGACGACGTAGCCTTCGCCCTCGTAGCCTTCCTTGGGCGTCTGGCCGATCTGCGGCAGCTTCGATTCGACGACCAGGTCGCCCAGCTCGGCCTGCGCCTGCTCGAGCCCGCGGACCGAGCGCACGCGGCCCTGTCCCTGCCCGCGCAAATAGGCCGCGCCGGCCGAGAACTTGCGCTCGGGCACGGTGAACGTGTCGAACACCATCAGCTCGACCCACGCGCGGTAGAAGTCGTGGTCGTGCGCGTAGCTCATCAACGTCGTGAACTGCGCGCCGGGCGGGCGCGCGGCGACCTCGGAGATCGCGATCGAGCCGTCAACGCGGCGGAACCACTCCATATGGGTGAGCCCCGTGCGCATGCCCAGCACGTCGAGCGCGCGCGGACCGGCGGCGCGGATCGCCGCGAACTCGGGCCCGTCGATCCGCCGGGGCAGGTACACGACCCACTGGATCCAGGGGTTCTGCAGCACGTCGAGCGGCGTCGGCGAGTAGCGCCCGATCGAGTGGAACACATGCCGGCCTTCGATCGACACGGTGTCGAACGAGTACTCCTCGCCCTGGATGAACTCCTCGAGCAGCAGCGGCTCGTCGGCGCGGATCGGCGCAGATTTCAGCCAGCTCGTGAGCTGTTCCTGCGAGTCGACGCGAAACGTGTTCTTCGCGCCCGCGCCGGCCGGCGGCTTCACGACGATCGGGAACCCGGACGACTCGGCGAACGCGAACGCTTCGCGGTCGCTCGAGCACAGGCGGTGTCGCGCGCAGGGCAGGTCGTTCTGGCGCAGCACGGTCTTCATGCGCGCCTTCTCGCGGAAGTTCAGCGCGGCCTCGACCGAGAGACCGGGCAGGCCGAGCTTCTCGCGCACTTCGGCCACCGGAACCTGGAGCTGCTCCAGGATCGCGATGACGCGGTCGACCTTGCCGTTCCAGCCGCGCGCCAGGTGGCGCACGGCGGCGAGCAGCTGATCGACCTGCATCGCGTCGTCGACGCGGTAGTGGGCGTTCAGTCGGCTGCGCAGCTCCTCGGGCAGACGCTCGGCCGGTTCCTGGCCGATCATCGCGAGCCGGACGCCTTGCAGTTGCAGGGCCGGACGCAGGAAACGCATGGTCGCCTCGAGCGTGAACGGCGCGACGAAGATGACGTTCTGCATCGCTGCACTCTACACTGCGCATCACGGAGCCGTCACCCGCATGCCCCCCCTTCGCGTCCTTCTCGCCGCCTCCGAAGTCGCGCCGTTCGCCAAGACCGGCGGCCTCGCGGACGTGACCGCTGCGCTCGCGCGCTACCTCGCGAAAGCCGGACACGAGCCGCGCATCCTGCTGCCGCTCTACAAGCGCGTGCGCACGTCGGGTCTCGCGCTGCAACCCGTCGCGGGGCTGCAGGAAGTGCCGATGCAGTGCGGCGACCGGCGCTTCTTCTGGTCGGCGTGGTCCGCGCCACTGCCGAAGAGCGACGTGCAGGCCTGGTTCATCCGCTGTCCCGAGCTGTACGAGCGCGACGGCATCTACGCGCAGGACGGCGACGAGCACCTGCGCTTCGGATTCCTGTCGCGCGTCGCGCTCGAGAGCTGTCAGTGGACGCGCTGGGCGCCGGACGTCGTGCACGTGCACGACTGGCACACGGCGCTGGTGCCGCTCTACCTGCGCTCGGTCTACGCCTGGGACAAGCTGTTCGCGCCGACGCGCACACTGCTGACGCTGCACAACAACGCCTATCAGGGCGTGTTTCCGATCTCCGTGCTGAAGGACCTGAACCTCGAGAACGAGCGGTCGCTGCTGTGGCAGGAAGACGTCAAGAACGGCGTCGTCAACTTCCTGAAGACCGGCATCACGTATGCGACCGCGATCTCGACCGTCAGCCGCACCTACGCGCGCGAGATCCAGGGCGACGAGCTGGGCATGGGCCTGCAGGGCCTGCTGAAGAGCCGCGACGACCACCTGTTCGGCATCGTGAACGGCGTCGACTACGACGTGTGGAACCCGGCGACCGATGCGCGCATTCCCCACCGCTATACGCCCGAGGACCTGTCCGGCAAGGCGCAGATGAAGGCCGCGCTGCTGCGTCGCATGGAGCTGCCGCCGACCGAGAGCGCGCCCGTGCTGGGCATCGTCTCGCGGTTGACGGGACAGAAGGGCTTCGACCTGCTGCACGACGCGCTGACCGTGTTCCTGCAACGCGAAGACATGCGCCTCGTCGTGCAAGGCAGCGGCGAGGAGCGCTACGAGAGCTTCTTCGAGTGGCTCGCCAACACGTTCCCCAGGAAGGTCGCGTACCGCAAGGCCTACGACGAGGACATGGCGCACTGGATCGAGGCCGGAGCCGACATCTTCCTGATGCCCTCGCGCTTCGAACCCTGCGGCCTGAACCAGATGTACAGCCTGAAGTACGGCACGCCGCCGCTCGTGCGCCGCACGGGCGGGCTCGCGGACACAGTCACGAACTGGGATCCGCGCACGGGCGAAGGCACCGGGTTCGTGTTCGAAGCCTTCGACGCGCACGCGCTCTCCGGTGCGATCGACACGGCGCTGCGCACGTACAAGTCGCCGCCGCAGTGGCGCCGCCTCCAGCAGAACGGGATGGCGCAGGATTTCTCGTGGGAGCGCCAGATCCAGCGCTACATCGACCTCTACCAGCGGCTGCCGAGCCTCTGAGTCGCAACAGGCCCCCCATGCACGTCATCTTCCTCGAGCCCAACTTCCCCCGCAACCAGCGCGATTTCGTGCGCGCCCTCCACCATGTCGGCGCGCGCGTCACTGGCATCGGCGAGAGCCCGCTGCAGGCGCTCGACGGCGAGCTGAAGGGCTGGCTGCACGGCTACGAGCAGGTCCGCTCGGTCACCGACGAGGCCGCGATGCACGCCGCCGTCCAGCGCGTGCAGGCGCGCGAGTGGGTCGACCGCCTCGAGACGACCGTCGAGGCGCACATCGAGACCGCGGCCAAAGTGCGCGAGGCGCGCGACATCCCCGGCACGACGACGCGCACGGCGTTCCTGTGCCGGGACAAGCCGGCGATGAAGGACGCGCTGCGCGCCGTCGGCGTGCCCTGCGCGCAATCGATGGGCACGAGCTCGGCCGACGAGGTGCGCGCCTTCGCGACGCGCGTCGGCTTCCCCGTGATCGTCAAGCCGCGCAGCGCCGCCGGCGCATCCGGCACGTCACGCTCGTCGAATCCCGAGGAGCTCGAGCGCGCGATCCGCGACTCGCACCTCGACAAGGGCGCCGCCGTGGCCGTCGAGGAGTTCATCGAGGGCCACGAGGGCTTCTACGACACGCTGTGCGTCGAAGGCGAGGTCGTGTGCGACTTCGCCTCGCACTACTTCCCCAACGTGCTCGAGGCGATGCGCACGCGCTGGATCTCGCCGCAGATCGTCGTCACGAACCGGATCGCCGACCCGTCCTACGACGAGCTGAAGAAGATGGGCGCGCGCGTGAACAAGGCGCTCGGCATCGGCACGTCGGCCACGCACATGGAGTGGTTCTTCGGCGGAAAAGGCCTGAAGTTCAGCGAGATCGGCTGCCGCCCGCCGGGCGTGCGCGTGTGGGACCTCTACTCCGCCGCGAACGACATGGACCTGTACGTCGAATGGGCGCACGCGATCGTGCACGCCCGCACGTCGAAGCAGCCGTCACGGCAGTACTCCGCCGGCATGATCGCGCTGCGCCCCGACCGCGACGGCCGGATCACGGGCTACGAAGGCGTCGACGCGATGCAGTCGCGCTTCGGGCGCTGGATCCTGGACTCGCACTTCCCGCACCCGGGCACTCCGACGGGCAGCGTCGAGGGCGGCTACATGTCGAACGCGTGGGTGCGCATGCGCCACCCCGACTACGACGAGCTGCGGCGCATGCTCGACACGGTCGGCGAGACGGTGAAGGTGCGCGCAAGCGACTGAGCGACCGCGGAGCGGTCACTCGATGCGCGCCGTCTCACCTGGGTCCAGGTCTAGCCGGCGCATGGTCGCGGCTTCGTCCGGTCGCGCCACGATGAGCTCGATCGTCCCGGGCGCGGCGCGCAGGGGTGTCCCGCGCACGATCCGCGATTCGGGCGACATCAGCGGGAATCCGGAGCGGGTCGAGCGCGCGCAAATCTGCGCCTCGTCACCGTCGACGAGCTCGAGCTGCGCCGCGTCCTCCAGCGTCACACGCACGATCTCCGGCCCGCGGCCCTCCGACACGTGCACGACGCCGGCGTCGAACCAGCTGCGCCCGGCCGCGCCGACGAGCACGCGGTATTCGCCGGCGGGCAAGCCACGGGCGCGGAAGGCGATGCTGCCCGAGCCCTCGGGCTCCTGGTCCTCGGCGGTCGCGGCGTCCATGCCGTCGCCGCTGTCGAGCCTCACGACGCGCACGACGCAGTCGGGCGAATCGAGGCCGCGCACCACGACGCGCAGCGACTTGACGTGCGGCTCGCTGCTCGCGGTGAACACCTGTTCCATCGGATGCGCGATCAATCTCGCGTCGAGGACGGCACCCGGTCCGGTCGCGTCGGCGCGCACGAAGAGGCTCGTTGGACCGCCGCCCGGCACGGGCAGCAGTGCGCGACCTTGCTGGTCCAGGACGGATCGTCCGATGGTCGAGCCCGCGTCGTCGCGCAGATCGACGAGCCAACCATCGCGTGGCGCGCCGGCTGCGTCGACGACGCGGATGCTCGCGACGGGCTCGCGCGGCAGCGTCAAGTCGATCGTGCGGCGCACGCCCGGATCGAGCGTGAGCCGCGTGGCCGCCAGCGGGTGCGCGCGCCCGGAGGCGTTCGCGCTGATCAGCACGGGGCCGGGCGGCGCGCCGGCGTAGTGCGCGATCCCGGTCGGGCCGGTCGCGACGTCCTCGCGCCATCCGCCCTCGGCTGCGCTGATCGACACGTAGGCGTTCGGCACCGCGCGCCCGTCGGCGTCCAGCGTGCGCACCTCGATCCAGCAGCGGGGTGAGTCGGGCGCGAACTCGGACGCGGGAGCGCGGGAGACGACGGGGCTCGCGACCTCGACCGCGGCGTCGACCGCTGACGAGGCCGCGAGCAGCCACGGATCCTCGAAGACGCCGTTGCCGGCCGCGTCGAGGAGGAATCGCCCCCCCGCGCGGCGCGGACGTGACGAAAAACTCCGTCCGACGATCGGGATCTTCTCCAGGACCGGGATCGAGCCCTCCACCTCGGCCACGGTCCCCCCGTCGATTCCGATGCGCACGACCTGCGGGGCATTTGCGCGCAGGCGCAGCCGGCGCAGCGGCGTGCTGCCGTAGTCCACGCGCGCGGCGCGCACGACCAGCACGACTTCTTCCTCGTCGCCGCGCCAAGCCAGGCGCAGCGCGCCGTCCCACTCGGTCGTGCCGACCTTGCCGAGCGGGCCCGGATCCGGGCCGAGCCATACATCGCACGCGGCGAGCGGTCGCCCCGTCCGGTCCATGGGCTCGATCGTCAGGTCGAACGCGTGCAGGCCGGGTCGCGGCGGCGCAAGGGGCGTTCCGCGCGAAACGCCGGCACTCGGATCGGTGAACGGCACCTGCGCGCGCTGCTCCGCCCCCGATTCCACGGCCGCCAGCGCACCCGAACGCTCGGCCCCTTGACGAGCGGCGACCGCCGGTGGATCGACGGCGCGTGGCGCGGCGTCGTTGCGCGCGAGCAGGAC
>Ga0163152_10001533_pt1 | contig 36376 bp, 29 predicted proteins | sample OliLakLV19MP8IB2_FD_148635 | JGI IMG/M metagenome (GOLD analysis project Ga0163152, IMG submission 148635) | Freshwater microbial mat bacterial communities from Lake Vanda, McMurdo Dry Valleys, Antarctica - Oligotrophic Lake LV.19.MP8.IB-2 | ecosystem: Environmental > Aquatic > Freshwater >...
CGAGCACCCAGGCCAGGATCAGCACCCCGGCGGCGCGGTCGGGACGCTGGTGGCCGTGCTCGCGATCGCCGCCGGGGTGCTGATCCTGGCCTGGGTGCTCGGCCGCGGGCCGGCGACGGGCGCGGGCCCGGCCTCGAGCGGTCCCGTCGAGCCGGCCGCGTCCGCCCCGCGGCCCGCGACGCCGGCGGAGGCTCCCCCGCAGCGCGAACGGGCGGAAGTGACCCAGGCTCAGCCGCCGCGGACCCCGTCCGACTCCACCCGCTTCGAGGGGCGCGGCCGGATCCGGGGCGCGGTCGTCTACGCCGGTCCGCCGCCGGCTTCGGAGTGGACGCTCGTGCTCGAGCCCTCTCCGACGCTCGTCGGCGCCGACCACGCCGAGTCGCGGCGCGTGGTCAAGGAGGCGGGCGATCACGCTTTCGACGAGCGCGACCTGCCGCTCGGCGGTTACCGCGTGACGGCCGAGATGCCGGGGCTCAACTCGTCGGCCGAGTCCGTGCTGCTGGTGCGCGGCTCGAGCGACGTGCACGTCACCCTGCGGCTCGCGCCGTCCGGGCTCGTCGACGGCTTCGTGTTCGACCCGAACGGAAAGCCGGCGCAGGGCCTGACCGTGACGATCGAGGACCGTCGCACGCGCGCGCGCTCGACCACCACGGTCGACGCGACGGGCATGTTCGTAGTGCGCGACGTGATCGACGGCGAGCACCAGATCTTCTTCGGCGCGCCCACGCGACCGCTGGTGCCGGTCGGGACGTTCACGTTCCGCGCGCCCACGTTGCGCTGGCCCGAGGTCCGTCTGCCCGTCACGGGGAACCTGCGCGTCGCCGTGCGCGACGCGAGCGGCGCCGCGATCTCGGAAGCGCTCGTCACCGGTTCCGGCACGCCTCAGGGGTTCGTCGTCGGCACGGCCGGAGGTGACGGCCTCTTGACGTCGGCGTGGCTGTGGCCCGCCCGCTACCGACTGAAGGCCCAGGCGCCCGACGGACGCCGCGGCGAGGCGGACGTGGTCGTGCCCGAGGGGGGCGACGCCGAGGTCACGATCACGTTGCGCTGAACGGAAGAGCGGCTCGCGATTCAAGTCCGGCAGCACGGGGTTCCGATCCCACAGGCTTGCCACCCGGCTGAGCCTCGTCGTCCAGGACACTGGCGTCGGCATCGCGCCGGAGCAGGGACGCGATCTTCGAGTCGTTCCCCGACCGGCGCAGCGATCCGCGCTCACTTCAGGCCGCCGACCCACTCCGCGAACGCGGCGCAGGCCGTCTCGAAACCGCCGCGCGCGGTGTCGGCCACCTCCTCGCGGCCGTGCACGACGCGGATGCGCGCGTCGAGGTCGACCGGCCGGCTCGAACGCGGGATCCGGCGCTCGCGCGCGATGTCGGCGCGCGCTTCGGCCAGCGCCGCTTCCATGTCGCGGTTGACCTCGCGCGCGATCGCCGCCGAGGAGAGCGGCTCGCCGGTCAGGTTCTCGACGAAGTCGAAGAACGTGAGACTGTTCCCCGGCCGCCAGTAGTGCTCGCGCAGATCGGGTCCGATGCGCGGATCGTCGACCAGGTGCCCGTCGCGCGCGCGGAAGAACGCGCGCGTCTGCTGCACGGCGATCTCGGCCAGGACGTAGCCGTGGTAGTAGGCGCTGCTCTCCCCCGCCAGGAGGTGCGGCACGCTCAGCGCCGGGCGCGGCGAGCCCTCCTCGAGAAAGAGCAGCTTCTGCTCGGCCGCGCGCACGGCGGCCAGCACGCGCGGCGCCGACAGCTCGCCGTCCGGGATCTCGTAGATCGCGCGCTCGGCCTCGCACACCGCGACCATCGCGCGCAGGTTCCAGGCCGCGAACGGCTGCGCGGCGCGGATGCCCTGCTCGATCAGCGCGTCGGGCATGCGCTCGCCGCCCGCATCGTGCGCGTAGCGCGCCTGCCAGTCGGGGTCGGACACGAGGCTGTCGAGGAACATGCTCTGCGTCTCGGAGAACGCGACGGACGTCGGCGCGAACTCCTGCGAGAAGCACGGCGCGGGCATGTCGATGTTGGCGAAGTGCGCCGCGTGACCGCCCTCGTGAAACAGCGTCTCCAGCGCGCGCCGACCCGCCCCCACCACGCCCGGGATCGCGTTGGCCGTGAACTGGATGCGCGCCGGCCGCCAAAGTCCGCGCTCGCGCCAGGCCGGCACGGGGCCGTGCATGAAGCCGTTCTCGTACTTGCCGGGCCGGTCGACCAGGTCGAGGATCAGCGTCGCGCCGCGGTAGCCGATGCCGAGCTGCGCGAACGAGCGCCCCCAGCGTTCGAGCGCGCGCTCGAACGGGAAATACGGGTCCTGCGCCGCCGTCACGTCGCCGCTGACGTGGTAGCGCACGTTCCAGGGCCGCGCCGCCTCGCTCCCGCGCTGTCCTACGAGGCCGTCCAGCGCGGCGCGCGCGCTCTCCCGCGTGCGCAACTCGAGATCGTCGAGCTGCGCGAAAACCTCGAGCTTCGTCAGGCCTTCGACGCGACGCACCTTCCAATCGTAGTAGTCGTCGGCGCCGAGCATGCGGCCCAGACGGTTGCGCATCCGCACGAGCTCGAGAAAACCCTTGTCGAGCACGTGCGGCTCGACCGAGCGCAGAGCGCTCCAGGCCGAGCGGCGCACGTCCTCGCTCGGATCGCTGCCGAGCAACACGCCAAGTCGCACCGACGAGGCCGCGTGCCGGACGCCGGACGCATCGCGGTACGACAGCTGGAGCCGCGCGCGCTCGCCCGCCAGCGCCGACTCGGCCGCGACGATCTCCGCCTGCAGCGCCCGCGCCGGCTTGGAATCGATCGCGTGCGCTTCGAAGGTCGCGAGCCAGCCCGAGAGCGCCTGCACGTCGTCCGCGTGCGGTCGCGCGGCCGCAGGCGGCGCGTCGAGGACCGTCTCGGCGTGCTCGATCTCGGCGCGGACCGAGGCCAACCGCTCGGGATCCGACAGGAATCCCTGCAGCTCGATCTCGCGCTGCGAGAGATCGGCGCGCGCCGCTGCCGCGTCGTCGGCCGTGCCCATGTAGGCGCGCCAGAACGCGTCCTCTTTGCGCGTGTGGACCGCTTCGTAGGCGTGGTTCAGCTCGTGCACGAAGCGTGCGCTGCGCGTGTCGGTCGTCGTCATCGCTCGCGCAGTCTGACGCGAGTGACGGTCGGGATCCACGAGCCTTGGACCGCAGGCCCGTCGCGTCGACGCCTTCGACGGGCCGCTTCACGCCGTACGCAGACATGGTCCGACCGCGAGGCGAGCGCCTCGCGGCCGGATCCTCCGAATCGGCGCGCCCCTTCCCTGCGCTCCTCCGCTACGGCTGCCAGGCGATGCTCACGCCGTTCGTGAGGTTGAAGGTAGCCGGAGTGCAGAACGCGGCCGCGTTGCGGTACCAGGCCTGGTAGGTGCGCGTCCCGCCGCCGGCCGGCACCGCGCCCTTGACGGAGACCGGGAGATCTCCGCCGCCCGGGTACTGCGACGTGCCGGCAACGTTGGTCTTCGTGCCGAGGCGCGTCACCGAGCCGCCGGCGCAGCGCTTGCCGTCGCCGAACGGGATGCCCGCGCCGCCGCCCAATTGCGTCGTGCCCTGGAAGTAGAGGACGGACCCGTTCGGCATGCCCGACCCCGTCAGCACGACCGTGTCACCCGACACGCTCCCGTTGCCCGTCGCAAGCAGGTTGGCGCCGGCCGCATTCACCGAGTTTCCGCAGCCGTTGCCGATCACGCCGGTGTTGCCGCACGGGCACGCCACGGGCGAGCCTTCACCGAAGCAGAATTCGACGCCCGGCGCCTGTTCCCAGACGTGGATGGAGAAGGTGTCGTCGCTCGTGTCGACCTCGGGCAGGCTGCCGGGACGCGCCGTGAGGGCGAACTCGATCTGGTCACCCGGCGCGACGACGAAGTCGTAGTACCAGTTCCACCAGAACCCGTTCAGCCAGCAGTTGCAGGCGTACTGCGGGCCGGGCGGGTCGTAGCAGTACGAGTCGCTGATGAACGCGGTGCCGGAGGCCAGGCTCGCCAGGCTGAGCTGGTTGCACACGGTCGAAGGGCACGTGAACGCGCAGGCGTTCGGGGTCATCTGAGGCGTGACCGTCACGCCTTCGGACGCGAAGGGGATGCCATTGATGCGCAGGGTGATGTCGAGGCTCAGGTCCGCCGGCTGGGGCGCCATGTCGCCGATCAGGAGGCCGAGCTGGACCTGCGCGCGCCACGTGCCGGGCGGCGAGCCGGGCGGGTGCACGATGTGGATGTCGCTGATGCGGCGGTCCCAGTCCGTCGACTGCGAGAACGCGGCGGGTACGAGCACGGAGACGAGGACGAAGGCGGTGAGCGTGCGCAACATGTCAGGTTCCCGAGTCTGGAGGAGCGGGGGGCGGTCGACGGAGGGCGGTCGCACGGCGACGCGTAGCTCCTGCCACCCGGTCGTGGCGTGGACGGTCTCCCGGTGGACAGGAGATGAGGAATCCGCTCCAGGAGCACGCGGTCTGCCCGACGGGAACCGATCAGGCTGCCCCGCGGGGCGCGGGAGGGTCGAAGCGCTTCTCAGGGGGCTCGGTGCGAGAAAGCGCCGGAGAGCGCCGCCTCGAAGTCGGCCGTCAGGTCGCGCACGTCCTCGATGCCGACCGAGACGCGCACCAGGCCGGGCGGGATGCCGGACTCGATGCGTGCGCGCTCCGACATCCGCGCGTGCGACGTGTTGTAGGGCAGGCTGACGAGCGTCTCGACGCCGCCCAGGCTCGAGGCCTCGAGCGCCAGCCGCAGGCCCCGCACGACGCGCAGCGCGACCTCGTCGCCGCCGCGCACGACGAGCGAGAGCATGCCGCCGAAACCCTGGAGCGTGGCCGCGGCGCGCGCGTGCGCGCGGTGCGACGGCAGCCCGGGGTAGAGCACGGCTTCCACGGCGGGGTGACGCTCGAGCCGCCGCGCCAGCTCGAGCGCGTTCGTCTGGTGGCGCTCCATGCGCAGGTGGAGCGTCTTGATGCCGCGGTCGAGCAGGAACGCCGCGTTCGGGTCCATGCAGCCGCCGGCGAGCTGCATCCAGCGGTAGACGCGCGCCATGATCTCCGCGTTGCCGCTGGCGCAGCCGCCGATCAGGTCGCTGTGTCCACCCAGGTACTTCGTGACCGAGTGGATCGAGAGATCCGCGCCCAGCGCCAGCGGCCGCTGCACGAGCGGCGTCGCGAACGTCGCGTCGACGACGACGCGCGCGCCGATCGCGTGCGCCTCGGCTGCGATGCGCGGCAGGTCGGGCACGTCGAGCGTCGGGTTCGTGATCGTCTCGAAGAAGACGACGTCGGCACCGCGCGCGAAAGCCGCGGCCCGCGCGGCCGGATCGTTCAAGTCGACGAACTCGGACTGCACGCCCAGCGGCGCGAGCAGGTTCGCAATGAGGTCCCAGGCCGAGCCGTAGATCTCGCGGTGCGCCACGACGCGCGACCCGCTCTCGAGGGTTGCCATGAGCCCGGCGTGGATCGCGGCCATGCCCGACGCGAAGACCAGCGTGCGCTCGGCGCCCTCGAGTGCCGCGATGCGATCCTGCACGACGTCGAGCGTCGGATTGCGGATGCGCGTGTAGATCAGCGCGTCGGCCGTGCGACCGCTCGTCATCGCCGCGTAGGACTCGTCGTCGAGCAGGAACGTCGTGCTGTGGACGACGGGCGCGACGACCGCACGCTGCTCCGCGCTCGCGCGGTGGCCGGCGTGGACGCAGAGCGTGGCGTCGTGCAGATCGGCGTCGGCGGGCGTTCTCACGCCCGGATCGTAGCGGCGGCGGGATCGGGCCAGAAACGCTGGATCCCGCGACGCAGCGCCCTAGACTGTCGCCCCCGCATGCCCGCCGCACCCCTCCTGGATCTCGCCCAACTCGACCTCAGCCGGACGGTCGCAACCCACGCCGAGATCTACCGCCTGCTCAAGCAGAGCGGTCGTTTCGCGCTGCTCGACGGCATTGCGCACGTCGACCGCGAAGCCGGCACGGCGATCGGCTGGAAGGACATCCGCGCGGACGACTGGTGGGCGGCCGACCACATCCCCGGTCGCCCGCTGTTCCCCGGCGCGCTGATGATCGAGGCCTCGGCGCAGCTCGCGAGCTGGGACTACATCACGCGCACGCAGGATTTCACGAGCTTCTTGGGCTTCGCCGGTCTGAACGACACGCGCTTTCGCGGCATCGTCGAGCCCGGTGCGCGCATGCACTTCCTGTCGCAGTCGGTGCGCATCCGCTCGCGCATGTTCGTGTACCAGGTGCAGGGCCTCGTCGGCGGAGACCTCGTCTTCGAGACCGAGGTCGTCGGGACGGTGCTCTGAACCGGTCCTAGGGCCCGAACCGCGCCTCCAGCCCGTTCGAAAGCGCCAACCCGCCCGGTTGGTTCGGGTCCACCAGCACCGCCTGCAGGAAGTGCGACGTGCCGATCAGGAACGGGTCGTTCGGGATACCGAAGCGCACCGTACCCGTGCCGATGTGCTCCAGACGCAGCCGCTGCATGTACGCGATCGGGTCCGCCAGCAACGTCCCGCCCGCGAACGGCGCCGATCCGCCGAAGGTCGAGTGCAGGATCCAGCCCGTGCGCTCGCCCTGGTCGGGCGCGGCGATGTCGAGGATCGCCGACGTGCCGATCGAGGGCGGCGTCGAGCTGTCCAGGTCGAGCACGTTCGCGCCGCCCAGGTTCTCGCCGTAGCGCACCCACTGCGCGACCGGCGTCACCGGCGGCAGACGGTAGTCCCAGATGCCGCGCGCGTAGGTGCCGAAGCGCATCAGGTTGCGCGACGGGACCGCTTCGACCGACCAGTACAGCGTGATCGGCGTGCCGAGCTGCATGATGTTGACCCAGCTCGCGCTGGCGCGGTCGTGGCGCCAGGCGCCGGCCTCCGTCGCGGCGTAGACGTCGCCCGACCCGTCCTCGGCGTAGGCCAGGTCGTAGACGTGCGTGGCCGGCAATCCGCTCGTCAGCGCGGTCCACGTCGCGCCGCCGTCGACCGTGCGCTTCACGCCGGGCGCGCTGTAGCCCGAGCCGCCGACGGTCGCCTCGAGCGGTTGCAGGGGGTGGACCGCCAGCGCGGCGCCGTAGAAGTAGTGCGGGTTGGGCCCGCTGCTCCCCGACTCGGTCCAAGCGAGGCCGTGGTTCGTCGACGTGAACAGCCGCCCGCGGTCGTTGGCCGCGTACATGCGCTGCGCATCCGAGGGCGCGAACGCGACGGCGGTCAGGAACGCCGCGCCTCCGGTCAGGAAGTCGAACGCCGTGTGCTGCACCGGCGTCCAGTTGTTCCCCGTCCGGTTGTAGCGGTAGAGCTTCTCGCCGCAGAAGAAGAAGGAGTTCGCGTTGGTGGGATCGGCCACGACCATCGGCAGCCAGTCGTGGCTGGAGCCAGCCGGGAAATTGGCGTCGCGCAGGATCGGGTTCGTCTCGCCCTCGGCGATCAGCACGAAGCCCGGGTACGTCGAGTAGACGAGCGCGTGCGTCCCGTTCGACGACGTCAGGTGGCCGTAGTCGCCGCTGATCAGCTGCGCGAAGTCGGTGCTCGGGCCGCTGCCCGTCGGAGGCTGGTAGGTCCCGCGCTGGTAGCCCTGATCCTGCGCGCCGGCCTGGATGCGGTCGGCGTTCGCGCGCGAGGTCAGCGTGCCGTAGTACTGGCTCGTGCCGATGCCGGTCAGCGTCAGGTTGTTCACCGTGAGGCCGCCGTCGAGGCTCTCGTACAGCCCGCCGTCCGTGCCGAAGTACCAGCGCTCGCCGCCCGCCGGATCCGGCCAGGCGAAGATGCCGGGCATGTCGGCGTGCAGCTTGTGCGCCGGGTTGCCGTAGTACTCGCCCCAGCCGTTGATGCGCGTGAAGCTCGCGCCCGCGTTCGACGAGCGCCAGGCCTCGAGCCCGCCGTACATCACCTTGGCCGGATCGACCGTCGACGCGCACAACGTGCCGTCCCACAGGTCGGTGATCGTGTGGACCATGGCCCAGGTCTGGCCGGCGTCGTCGGAGCGGTGCAGCCGCCAGCCGTTCGCGGCCTGGATCGCGGCATAGAGGGTCGGCGCGCCGCCTTCCGATCCGGTCAGGATCGCGCGCGTGGCCGTCGCGTCGATCGTGCCGCGCGCCTGGAAGCTCGTCGCACCGTCGACCGACGCGTACAGCACGCCGCGCTGCACCAGGTAGGCCTGCGAGGCCGCGAACGGCGCCTTGCGCGGCACCCACATCCAGCCCGCGAAGTTCTGCGTGCCCGTCCAGCGGTTCGTGAACGTGCGCCCGCGATCCGTCGACGCGAACACGCCCGGGCGTGTGCCGCCCGAGTTGAACTGGCCGTAGAGCAGGATCGTCCCGCTCGCGTCGGCCAGCACGCCCAGCCCGCGACACGAGGACAGGACCGGCAGCCCGCCCGGCGTCGTCCACGTCAGGCCGTCGTCGCGCGAGACGCGCACGCGCCCGCCGTCCGTCGCCTGGAGCACGACGTCCGGCCCGCCCGGGATGTCCGTCGGCACGACGACCACGTGCGCGGCACCGCCGTACACATTGTCCGACTTCGGCAGCCAGCCCGTCCCGTCCGCGTTGCCGCGCCACACGCCACCCAGGTCCGCGCCGATGTGGAGCGGGGAGGTCGACGTGCCGCCCTGGACGCGCGCGACGCAGTGGATGCGGCCGCACTGGTTGCGGCTGCCGACCTCGCCCCAGTCGAGTGTCGTCAACCCGGGATGCTGGGCCTGCTGCAACGCCATGCGCACGCGGCGCTGCTCCTCGCGGCGCTGGTTCTCGGCTTCGATCGCGCGCCAGTCGACGCCGTCGGCGGCACGGTGCATGCGCTCGACCCATTCCTGGCGCCCAACCTTGTCGCGCTCGACGCGCTCGATCATGCCGCCGTCGGTCGGGAGCGGATGCGTCAGCGCGTGCAGCGATTCGAACGGGTGCGCTGCATCGATCGACTTCCGCGCCGAGAGCTTCTGCGCGGGCTCTGCGGGCGCGAGCGCGACGGGCTGTGCCGGCTGAAATCCGGTCGCGACGCAGCCCGTGGCGAGGGCCAGCGCGAGCGCGACGAGAGCTGGATTGCGCGAGGCTCGGATCATCACCTGGAGCCTACCTGAAGCGCGTCACTCGTGGAGGTTCGCCCCGAACTCCAGCGGCTTGCGCGGGATCTCGACCTGCGTCCCACCCACATCCAGGATGTCGATCACGTCGAGCTCGCGGCACGCGCATCCGACGCCCAGGAGCTCCGACAAGGACGGCCTCGTCGCGCCGCCCTCGCCGTGGATCGCTTCCTTGACGTACGTGCCGTGCTCCGTGCGCAACCGCACGCGCAGCAGCGCGCCGTCTTCGAGCGGCTCGAACGCCAGGAACTCGATCCAGCGCTCGCGCGCCTTGTCCGCGCGGCGGTGCGCGACGCGCGCCGGCGTCTGCTGCACGACGTCCAGCCGCTTGCCGACGAGCGGCGCAAATCGCGCGCGGTCGAGCACGCCATCGACCGCGACCAGCGCCTCGTACTCCTTGGCGTGCGGTTCCTCCTTGAGCACGCGCACGCGGCCTTTGTCGGCCCAGTGCAGCCCGCGGATCTCGAGGCGTCCCTCGTTGCGGCGGTTGATCTCGGCCTCGACGGCCGCGAGGTCGACGTCGAGCACCTTGGGATCGAGCACCTCGACGACGAACGGCCGGCCCTGGCCCAGCATGCGCACGTCGAGGTCTTCGCGTCCGGCGCCGTGGAACTTGTGCTTGCGCGTCTTGAACGCGGGGCCGACGACGTAGCCGATCAGCTCCTGCACGGAATCCTTCGTCAGCTTCCCGAAGCCCTCGCAGCGCGCGCAACCGCGCCGACGTCGCGGGTGGCCCTTGCACTCGGGACAGAAGAAGACGGTCTGCGGCAGGTCGCGCGTGAGCTTGCGGTAGCGGCCCTCGAGGAAGACCCTGACCTTGGGTCGATCGTCGCGGCGCCCGTCGCCGGCGGAGCGCGGTTCCCTGGCACTGTCACCGGGCGTCTCACCGGGCGCGGGGCTCAGCTCCGCGTCGAGGACTTCGTCCGGCTCCTCGTCCGGGCCAGCAGGGGGACCAGCGGGGGTAACGGTGTCGTTCATGCGTCCGCGGCGCACGCGGGGGCGAAAAGGATAGCGGAACGCATGCGTGAGGCGCAGACCCCGCCTCCCTAGAATCCGCCCGCCCCGACGGAGAGGCCGAGAAGAAACCGATCGTACGGCCTCTCCTACCCTGTTGGCGCCGCGCGGAACCGCGCGCGGCGCGCAGAGGGCTCGAATTCTTCCCACTCTCGGAGAGCGCATGCACCCCATCGTGTTCGAGATCCCCGGCCTCGGCCTGCCCATCCGCTCCTTCGGGCTGATGGTCGCGATCGGCTTCCTGGTCGGGTCCTGGATCGTGGGCCGGCTCGCCGCGCGCTTCGGCGACGATCCCAAGGAGGATCCGTCGCGCTACTCGCGCGTACTCGTGTGGACCGTCGTCGGCGTGATCGTCGGCGCGCGCATCATGTACGTGATCGTGGAGATCCTGCGCGGCTCGCCGACCGGCCAGGGGTTTCGCGACGATCCGCTCAGCATCCTCTACGTCTGGAAGGGCGGGCTCGTCATGTACGGCGGCCTGATCGGCGCGGCGTCGCTGGGCCTCTTGGCCTCGAAGCGCGAGAAGCTGCGCCCGTGGCACGCTCTCGACCTGGGCCTCGTCGCCGGCTACGTGGGCCAGGCGATCGGGCGCGTCGGCTGCCTGATGGTCGGCGACGACTACGGCAAGGTCGTGCCGAAGGCGTGGGAATGGCTGCCCTTCCCGATCACGCTGCGCGTACCGAGCCCCTTGCCCAAGGAGAGCCTCTTCGGTTCGGAGAACGAGGGCCTGCTCCTCTTCGCCACGCAGCCCTTGATGAGCATCAAGGCGCTGATCGTGGCCTTCGTCGGCTACCAGGTCCTCAAGCGCCGCCGCTACGCCGGACAGGCCTCGTTGTGGATGCTCCTCACCTACGGCGTCCTGCGCTTTCTGGTCGAGATGCTGCGCGGGGATTCGGTGCGCGGGGTCTGGTTCGGCGGAGCGATCTCGACGTCGCAGATCGTCTCGCTCGTGCTCGTCGCGGTCTGTACCGTGCTGCTCGCCCGCTTCCGCGGCCGCTCCGACGTGCTCCACGACGTGCGCCGGCCGCAGCCGACCTGACACCCGACCGACCATCGCGATGCGCCCCCCCGCACAACGACGAGACACCGGACCGAGCCTCTACGCGCGCCCGCGCAAGAACGAGCCGGAGTTCACGCCGCGCGTGCTCGCGGGCGTCGACGAGGCCGGCTTCGGGCCCCTGCTCGGGCCGTTGACGATCGGCGCGGTCGCGCTGCGCGCGCCGGACGGGATGATCGACCCGTGGAAGCGCCTCGAGCCTCTCGTCGGTCGCGAGGACGAGCGCAATCCGGCTTGCCTGGCCGTCGGTGATTCCAAGGCCGTTTTTGCGCGTAATGACGTGGGCCGCGCGCGCCTCGAGCGCACCGCGCTCGTCTTCCACGCCCAGGTGCACGGCCTGCCCGAGCACGGCCGCGCGTTCCTGGGCGCGACGCGGCCGCCGCTTGCTTGCGACGCGCTGGAAGGCGAGTTCTGGCATGCGCTGCTGCCCGCGCGCCTCGCGCCCGTGCCGGAGGATCTGAGCGCGCTCGTCACGAGCCTGGCCGCGGCGCTGCGCGCGGCGCCGCTCGAGGTCGCGTGCTGCAGCGTCCGCGCAGTCCCGGCTTGCGAGCTGAACGCCTCGTTCGCGCGCACCGACAGCAAGGGCACGACGCACTGGGAGCAGTGCGCGCCGCTGCTCGTGCACCTGTGGCAGGCGTTCGCGAGCGAGGGCCTCGAGCTCGTCGTCGACCGGCACGGCGGCCGAATGCGCTACGCGAACCTGCTGGAGACGACGTTCGCGCGCGCCGACGTGGTCGTCGAATCCGAGAAGCCGGAGCGCTCGATCTACCACCTGCGCGACGACGACGGGCGCTCGATGCGCATCACTTTTGCGGAGAAGGCCGACCACCTTTCGTTTCCTGTGGCGCTGGCTTCGTGCCTCGCGAAGTACGCGCGCGAGCTGTGCATGGAGGCGTTCAACGCGCACTTCGGCGCGCTGCAGCCCGGCCTGGCGCCGACCGCCGGGTACAGGAACGACGCGTGGCGCTGGCTGGCCGAGGCCGGCCCGGCGATCACGTGCGCGGGCCTGGCGCCGTCCGCGCTCGTGCGCACGCGCTGAACCGCCGCCGCGCGACGCGAACACGGCCGCGTACCCGCAAGCCGGCGACCCGCCCGTGTCGATCGCCGGCTCGATCCCCGCCGGCGGCGGCACACGCCACGACCAGGTCTGGTACCGCAACGCCGCCGCGTTTTGCACGCCGGCCACGTTCAACCTGTCGAACGGTTGGACGACGACCTGGTTGCCGTAGCAGCGAGCCGCTCCCAGCGCGCTCCGCGCGATCGGGGCGCGTGAACCCGAGACTCCGCTGCGCAGCGCTGGTATCGTCCACCGATGCACTTTTGGAGCCAGAGCGCGTGAAGATCGCCATCCTCGGCGCCGGCGTCACCGGCCTGTCCCTGGCCCGCTTCCTGATCGACGGCGGCCATCCGGCTGACTCCGTTCACCTCTTCGAGGCCGCGTCCTCGACGGGCGGGCTGTGCGCGTCCAAGACGGTCGACGGCTTCACGTACGACGTGACTGGCGGCCACATCCTGTACAGCAAGGACCGCGAGACGATGGCCTGGATGCAGGCGCAGGCCGGCGGGCCCGACGCCTTCGTCCAGAAGGAGCGCCACACGCGCATCCGTTTCGGCCAGCGCTGGGTGAACTACCCGTTCGAGAACGGGCTGGGCGACCTGCCGCCCGACGCGAACTACGAATGCCTGAGCGGCTACGTGCGCGCCTGGCACGAGCGCCAGATGACGAAGAGCTCCGCGCCCAAGGAGTTCGGCCAGTGGGTCCGCTGGCGCTTCGGCGACGGGATCGCGAAGCACTTCATGGACCCCTACAACCAGAAGGTCTGGAAGCGCGAGCTCGATTTCCTGACCTCGGACTGGGTCGCGGGCCGCGTGCCCGACGCGCCGGTCGACGACGTGCTGCGCTCGGCGGTCGGGATCCGCACCGAGGGCTACACGCACCAGTCGAACTTCCTCTACCCGCGGCGCGGCGGCTTCCAGGCCATCACCGAGGGCATCGCGCGGCCGATCCTCTCGCGCATCCGGCTGTCGACGCCTGTGCGGGGGATCACGAAGCAAGGGGAGCACTGGCGCGTGAACGACGAGGACTTCGACCTGGTCGTGAACACGTTGAGCCTGACGCAGCTGCCCGACCTCGTTCCGGCGATGCCGGCCGCGATCGCCGACGCGTGTCGCGCGCTGGAGTACAACGGGATCGTGTGCGTGCTGCTCGCGCTCGACCGCGCGCAGCACCCCGACCTCTCGTGGATCTACCTGCCGCACGAGAGCCAGGGGCCGGCGAACCGGATCACGTACATGTCGAACTACGCGCCGAGCCTGGCGCCCACGGGGCGCTCGTCGTTCTTGTGCGAGGTCACGACAAAGGGCGGCGCGCGCTTCCCCGGGCCCGAGCTCGAGAGGTCGATCGTCGACGGGCTGGCGCACTCGGGCCTCATCCGCCGCGACGAGGTGCTGTTCCACGATCGCACCGAAACGACGCAAGCCTACGTCGTCTTCGACCACGGCTACGCCGCCCGGCGCGCGGCGATCTTCGGCTGGCTCGACGCACAGGGGCTGTGGACGCTCGGTCGCTTCGGCCGGTTCGAGTACGACAACTCGGACCAGTGCGTGATCAAAGCACGCGCGCTCGCCGTACGCCTGCTCGAGCAGGCACGGGTCGGGGCCTGAGGCTTCGCTCACGCCGTTTTTCGTGCATTTCCGGCGCACCTCTTTTCAACGGGGTACGGTTCTTCGAGAAGAGTCGGCTCCCGGACACCCACGAACCCGGATGGAACGCGCTCGCACACGCGTTTCCCAGCGGAACGGCGCTTGCAGCCTCGATCGGACTCACGCGGTGGCGAGATCCACGCAGTGAGGGCCGACCCAGGGGGCTCAGCGACGACCGCGCGCTGCGAACTCCGCCGTTCGCTGCGCCCAGAACGCCAGCAGGACTTCATGGAAACGAATCACCGCCAGATCGCCTCTCTGCTCCTCCTCTCCGCGTTGGCCGCCTGCGGCGGCGGAGGAGGCGGAGGCGGCTCGACGCCGGTCGGAGCCCCGCAGAACCTCGTCTATTCGGACGAGGACGTCCTCGTGCTCTCGGGCGTCGAGGTCACGCCCATCCTGCCCGTCGTGCAGGGCCAGGTGGACCAATACGAGGTCGCGCCGGCGCTGCCCGCGGGCCTCGTGCTCGACCCGATGACCGGCATCGTGGCCGGCACGCCGACGGCGCCGCTCTCACGCCGCGCCTACTCGGTCACGGCCAGCAACGTGTCCGGCTCGACGATGGCCACGCTGCAGATCGAGATCGCCGCGCCGCAGCGCTTCGCGATCGTCACGGGCACCGACGACAGCATCTCGACGCTGGCCGTCGACACGGCGGCCGGGAAGCTCCTGCGCGGCTCGCTGGCCGCCTCGGGCGCGAGCGACGCGGGCGCCGAGCGCATGGCTCCGCACCCGAGCGGGCGCTTCGGCTACCTGCCGCACTCCACGTCGAACACGCTGACCACGCTCTCGATCGACCCGGACACCGGCGTCGTCGAGCAGGTCGGCTCGATCGCGATCGCGGCCGGGCCGCACTCGGCCGTCGTCCATTCGAGCGGCAACTGGCTGCTCGTCACCTGCCGCGCCTCGGGGCAGATTCAGGTGTTCGCGCTCGACGCGCTGACCGGCGCGCCCACGCTCTCGAGCCAGATCGCGAGCGGCACGCAGCCCAGCGACCTCGTCTGGGCCGGCGACGGCACGCGCGTCTTCGTGACGCACGCCGGCGCGGACGCCGACGGCTTCGGCAGCACGCTGGCGCTGTTCTCGTTCGACGGGACGACGGGCGGCCTGGCCGCGGTCGGTGCGCCGTTCTTCCTGAACGGTGCGCGGCCCTCGGCGCTGGCCTTCGACCCGCACGATTCCTACGTCTACCTGGCGCTGGCCCAGTTCGATTCGGTCGTCCCGGTGCTCGTCACGATGCAGGGCGGCTACACGCCGATCACGCCGCTGCGTCCGACGGGGCTTACCCCGGTCGACATCGCGGTCGAGGCGCGCGGCCGCTACGTGTGGACCGCGGCAGCCGGCGCGAACGAGGTGCGCTCCTTCCGCATCTCCGTCGCGAACCACCGCCTGAGCCTGGCCGACACGGTCACGGTCGGCGTCGGACCCACTGCGCTGCAGGGTGATCCGCTCGGCGAGCACGTCTATGTCGCCTCGCGCGGCTCGAGCGAGCTGTTCGTGCTCGACGCCGGCCCGAACGGATCGCTCGACGTCGAGTCCTCGATCGCGATGCGGCCGGGCGCCGGCTCGATCACCTTCCTGAACGACGCGGCGCCGCTGGCCTGGGCCCCACGCTTCGTGCACGTGGCCAACGTCGGCTCGGACGACGTCCACGCGTTCCGCGCCGATGAAGCCACCGGCGCGCTGACGTTCAGCGGCGCGGCGTTCACGGACGACCGCCCGGTCGCGGTCGCGATCGACTCGCGCCAGCGCTTCGCGCTCGTCGCGTCCGAAGGCGCGCACACGCTCCAGGCGTTCGCGATCGACGCGACGACCGGTGAGCTCTCTCCGACCGGCGCGAGCCTGCCCGTCAACGGCACGCCGGCGCACGTCGCGTACGAGCCCTCCGGCCGTTTCGCCTACGCCGTGGTGCGCGACGTCGTCGCGCCCGACGACGGCTGGCTCCTGACGTTCACGATCCACCAGGCTTCGGGCCAGCCGACGCTGATCGAGGCCACGGAAGCAGGCATCGCTTCGTGCGCCGTCGCGATCTCCCCCACCGGCGAGTTCGCCTACGTCGCGAACCGCGGCGACGGCACGGCCGGATCGGCGACGATCTCCGCCTTCCGCCTGCAACTGCAGAGCGGCGTCCCCGTGGCGCTGGGCTTCCCGGCCACGGCGCCCGGCATTGCCGGCATCGCGTTCAACCCCGACGGCCGCAGCGTGTACGCCGTGCTGCGCGGCTCCGACGCGCTGGCGCGCTACACGATCGATCCCTCGACCGGCATCCTGACCGTGGCCCCGCCGGCCTCGGGCAGCGGCTTCGAGCCGGCCTCGCTGGCCGTCGATCCGCGCGGCGGCTACGTGTGGGCGTCGTACACGGGCCTCGCGGGCCCGGGCGAGATCGACGTCCTGCCGATCCAGCCGGGCGGCGCGCTGGGCCTGTCCCTGCAGGAGATCGTCGACGGCACCGATCCCATTTCGCTGTCGCTGGATCCCTCCGGCCGCTTCCTGTACGCGGCGAATCAGGGCTCGCACGACGTGTCGGTCATCGCGGTGGATCCCGCGACGGGCCTCCTGAGCGTGCGCACGCCGATGCTGGCCGGCACGGAGCCTGTCTCGATCGTGGCGAGCGGCACGACGCGCTAGTCGCACGCGGCGGAAACGCAGGGCGCGGTGGCGGCGAGGGCCGCGCCGCGCTCTGCGCTTGGCGCGGGATCGGGCGCGCGGGCAGACTGGGAGCATGTCGATCGCCCTCCTCTGCACGCTGCTCCTCCTGCCCGGAGACCGCATCACGGGGCGCGAGTTCGCCACCCGGTCCGAAGTCGTCGCGCGCAACGGCATGGCCGCGACGAGCGTGCCGCTGGCGACGCAGGCCGCGCTCGAGATCCTGCGCGCGGGCGGCAGCGCGGTCGACGCGGCGATCGCGGCGAACGCCGTGCAGTGCCTGCTCGAGCCGACGGGCTGCGGCGTGGGCGGCGACCTGTTCGCGCTCGTGTGGGATCCGGCCGCGAAGAAGCTCTCCGGCCTGAACGCCAGCGGCCGCTCGCCGGCCAGCCTCACGCTGGAGCACTTCCAGCGCGAAAAGCTCGCGAAGATCCCGAGTCTAGGGCCGCTGCCGGTGTCGGTGCCCGGCTGCGTCGACGGCTGGTGCGAGCTGTCGGCGAAGTTCGGCAAGCTCCCGCTGGCGCGCGTGCTCGAGCCGGCCGTGCGCTACGCGCGCGAGGGCGCGCCGGTCAGCGAGCTGGTCGCGTACTACTGGTCGCGCAGCGTCGGCCCCCTGGGCAAGTTCCCGGGCTTCACGGCGCAGATGACGCTCGACGGGCGCGCACCGCGAACGGGCGAGATCTGGCGCAATGCGAACCTGGCCGCGCTGCTCGAGAAGATCGGCCGCGACGGACGGAAGGCGTTCTACGAGGGCGACACGGCCCGCACGATCGCGGCGTACATGAAGGAGCAAGGCGGGTTCCTCAGCGCTGATGACCTGGCCGCGCACCGCTCGGACTGGGTCACGCCCGTGTCCGTGAACTACCGCGGCTACGACGTGTGGGAGATCCCGCCGTCCGGGCAGGGCATCGCGGCGCTGCAGATGCTGAACGTGCTCGAGGGCTTCGACCTGAAGACGCTCGGCTACGGCAGCGTCGCGCACGTGCACGCCTTCGTCGAGGCCAAGAAGCTGGCCTTCGAGGACCGCGCCCGCTACTACGCCGACCCCGACTTCGCGCGGGTGCCGGTGACGCAGCTCCTGTCGGACGACTACGCCGCCGAGCGGCGCAAGCTGATCGGCGAGCGCGCCGCGAAGACGTACCCGGCCGGCAACGCCGCGATCGACGAGGGCGACACGATCTGCCTCTCGACGGCCGACGCCAGCGGCATGATGGTCTCGCTGATCCAGAGCAACTACCGCGGGATGGGCAGCGGCATGACGCCGCCCGGGCTGGGCTTCGTGCTGCAGGACCGCGGCGAGATGTTCGACCTCGAGCCCGGCCGCGCGAACAGCTACGCGCCGAAGAAGCGCCCGTTCCACACGATCATCCCGGGGTTCATGACGAAGGACGGTGAAGCGACCCTCGCCTTCGGCGTGATGGGCGGCGCGACACAGCCGCAGGGCCACGCGCAGATCGTGTGCAACCTGGTCGACTTCGCGATGAACACGCAGGAAGCCGGCGACGCGCCGCGCATCCTGCACGACGGCTCCTCGGAGCCGACGGGCGAGCGCATGACCGACGGCGGCAAGGTATCGCTGGAGGACGGCTTCGGCTGGGAGACCGTGCGCGGGCTCCTGCAGAAGGGTCACGTCGTCGGCTGGGACCTCGGCAACTACGGCGGCTACCAGGCGATCCGGCGCGATCCGGCCAGCGGCGTGTACTTCGGCGCGAGCGAGTCGCGCAAGGACGGGCAGGCTTCAGGTTTCTGACGCGCGATTTGACCCGCCAGGAGCCCGGACGGAAGCTGGACGTCCGGAGGGATCCATGACTCGCTTCCGAATGGCTGCATTGCCGCTGTTCCTGGCCGCATCGACGTGCCTGCTCGCCAGCCCGGCGCTGCGGCCGCCCGTTGGCAACGTCCTGATCGTCGATGCGGGCGGAGGAGGTCACTACAGCACGATCCAGGCTGCGGTCGACGCGGCGCTGGACGGCGACGTGCTGCTGGTCATGGCCGGCGCGTACACGACGTTCCTGATCACGAACAAGGCGCTCTCGGTCGTTGGCGATTCAGACGCCAACATCCATGTTCATGGAGGAATCCGGATCCACGATCTGGCCCTGTCCAAGACCGTCGTCCTCGCCAACCTCGCGACGGTTGGTGTCAGCTCGCCAGACGAGGAGATCTCGACGGGATTGTTCCTCGCCAACAACCAGGGGCACGTGCGCGTCCAGGATTGCCGGCTCCTGGGCGGATACGGCCCGACCGGCAATGCCGTGACCGTGCAGTCCGGCACGGACGTGTCGCTCGTCGCATGCACCCTCGATGGGGGGGTGCGCGTCCCCAGCTCACCTGGTGGTTCCGGTGGAAAGGGGCTGGCGTCGTCCGGATCTCCGGTGGTCACGGTGTACGGCTGTTCCATCCGCGGCCGCGATGGAGTCGACGCCGACGCGTACTGCTCAGTGGACGGAGGCAACGGCGGCGACGGCAGCAACCTGAACGAGACGTTCCTGTTCAGCTCGCGCTCCAGCTTTCGCGGAGGCGAGGGGGGCGATGCCGGCGGGGGCTCGGTCTTCTCCCCTCCCGCGGCTGGCAACGGAGGCGACGGCATCCGAGCAACCGCATCCGCTGTCTACCTGCTCGACAGCGAGACGGTCGGTGGTCAGGGAGGGGTCCAAGTCGGTTACACGTGTGGATCGTTCGCGTGGCCCGGGTATGCCGGACTGGACCGCAGAGGATCGACCTTCACCGATGTCGCTGGCACCGCGCGCACGATGGTCGCGCCGACGCCCGTGATCGCTGGCACGACGGAGTTCGTCACGGTGCGCGGCCAGCCCGGGGATGAAGTGGCCCTGTTCGTCACCGCGACGACCGCGACGGCGCAGTACGTCCCTGCTTGGCATGGCATGCTGCTCGTTCCGCTGCGTTCAGCCCCGATCGCCGAGCGTGCCTTGCTCCTGGGCACGGTGCCCGGCAGCGGCGTGATCAACTTCCTCTTGACCGTACCCGACTTGCCGCCGGGCTCTCTTTCACGCACGGTGTTCTTCCAGGCGCTCTTCCGGGACACGCAAGGTCAGCGCTTCCTCAGCGGCGCGCGGAGCATGACCATCCTGTCCTGATGCGGCGACACGGCCGTCAACAGCGCGCGTGGCGCCACGAGCGTCACATTGAGCCTGTTCGCGCCAGCGGAGCGCTTCCTCGTTCCGCGTGCAGGTCGGTGGCCGCCGTGTCGAGCGGCGGCGAGTCGTACACGTCGAACCCACGCGCGAGACCGTAGGCCGCGTCGAGCACGGCCGCGCTCACGAACGCCGCGGTCGCGACGCCCTGCGCGCGCGCGGCCTCGGCCAGCGTGGGTACCGTTCTCGGCAACGGCGCGTAGCCGTCGTCGCGCACCGCGTGCCGTGGCGGGACGAGGCCCGTCAGCATGGAGAGGTGCGCCTGTGTCGTGAGCGGCGCGGTCGTGCGCGCGGCTTCGAATACCAGCGCGCCAGCAGCCAGCTCGTCCAGCCGGGGCGAGGTCGTGGCACGCCCGCCGTAACAACCCAAGACGTCGGCGCGCGTGATGTCGAACGTCACGAGCAGCGCCGACACGGGCGGCGCAGGCCGTGAGCAGGCCGAGCCGAGCAGGCACAAACACGCGGCGAGGGTTCTCAGACTCTCCGCGGCGCGCACACGGGCATCGCAGCGGAGCGGCGGCCGTCGCGCGCACGCGGCAGGTCGGATCCAACGGCCTGGCGCGGCGACGCACGCGACGAGGTGCGCGGCGGGCTTCACGGCCGGTCCGTCCTCTCGATGTGCGCCTCGATCTCGCGCACGCGCCCCGGCGCACGCTGGCGAGCGACGACCCGCGCGCGCTCGAAGCTGGCGCGCGCCGCAGGCATGCGCCCCAGTTGCTCGAGCGCGAGGCCCATCCCGAGCCAGGCGTCGACGTCGCGTGCGCGCAGGCGCGATGCGGCCTCGAACTCGCGCAGCGCCGGCTCGGCGCGACCGCGACGGAGCAGCACGTTCCCGAGCGTCGTGTGCATCTGCGCGTCGTCGGGCGCGAGCTCGACAGCGCGCCGCGCGCTGACTTCCGCGTCCTCGAAGCGCCCTTGGTTGCCGAGGATCGCGGCCAGGTTCATGTGCGGCCGCGCGTAGCGCGGGTCGGCCTCCGCGGCGCGACGAACGAGCGCCTCCCCCTCCTGCGCGCGATCCTGCTGCACGAGCAGGATCCCGAGGTTGTTCAGCGCGCGCGCGTGGTCGGGCTTCACGGTGATCGCGCCCTCGTACTCACGCTGCGCGCCCGCGACGTCGCCGCGCGCCTGCAGAACGAGCCCGAGGTTCGTGTGCGCGATCCAGCTGCGGGCGTTCACGGACAGCACGCGTTCGAACACCGCCTCGGTGTCACGCCAGTGCGCCGACTGGGCGAAGGCCAGCGCCGCGAGCAGGCCCGCAACGCCCACCGCGCCCGCCCTGAGCGGAACGCCCGTGCGCTCCGGCCACGCGCGCGCGACGAGGTACGCCGGCCCGAGCAGGGCCAGATACGCGTAGCGATCCGCGACGGTCGAGATGTCTTGGTGCCCGAACGGCACGAGCCCGAGCACGGGCGCGAGCGCTACGACGAAGAGCGCCAGCGGCACGAGCGTGATCCGGCGCAGTGCGGGCACGAGCAGGAGCGCCGCCAAGCCGACGATCGTCAGCACGAGCGTGACGTCGACGCCGTGCGCGACGACGAGCGACGGACGCCGCCCGTGGTCGGCGCACAGATCGAGCGGCCAGGCCAGCTTACGCAGGTAGAACTCGAGCGCGTCCGCGGCCACGAGCAGTCGCTCGGCCGGTGCGACGACCTCCCTCACCGTTGCGTCGCCCTGCAGCGACTTCGTGAGGAGCAGGCACGCCGCGGCCGCCGCGAACCCGATCGCGAGCCGCGGCGCGGCGTTGCGCCAGCCGCGCCGCAGGACGAACGTCTCGAGCACGAGCGCGATCGCCGGCACGACCGCCGCCGAGGGCTTCGCGAGCAGCGCGAGGACGAGGAACGCCGCGCTGAGCGCGTCGCGCCGCCACGATCGCACCGGGTGCGCCCACGCGACGAGCGCGCCGAGCCCGAACGCGGCGGCGAGCAGGCCGCGCTGCTCGCTGATCCAGGCGACGGATTCGACCTGCAGCGGATGGATCGCGAAGAGCAGCGCTCCCACCGCGGCGCCCCACATGCTCGCGCCCAGGCGCCGCAACAGCACGAGGACCAGCACCGCGTTCGCGGCGTGCAGCAGCACCGAAACGCCGTGGTAGAGCCACGGCCGCGGCCCGCCCGTGACCACGGCCTCGAGCCAGAACAGCGTGTAGCTGGCCGGGACGTAGAGCCCCTGGAACGGCGCCCGCCAAAAGCTCGCGAGCGACTCGAGCGTGGGCGGATCGAAGCGCGGATTCGCGGCGACGTGCTGGTCGTCGTCCCACACGAGGAACGCGAAACCCGTCGTGCGCGCGAAGACGGCGAGCGCGACGAGCGCGACGATGAGACCCACGAGGAGGCCGGCGGCGAGCGCCGGCCGATGCCGGCCAGGCACACCTGCGCGCCCGGCCGCCAAGGCTCAGACCTTCCGGACCGGACGCTTCCAGTTGCGGATCGAGTCCTCGAGGAACGACTTCAGCTCCGCGACCTTGACCTTGTCCTGCAGCATCGTGTCGCGGTGGCGCACCGTGACGACGTCGTCCTTCAGCGTGTCGCCGTCGATCGTGACGCAGTAAGGCGTTCCGACCTCGTCCAGCCGCCGGTAGCGCCGGCCGATCGCCGCGCTCTCGTCGTAGAACGTCGCCAGACGCGCGCGGCGCAGCTCGGACTCGATCTCGTGCGCGCGCTCGGGCATGCCCTCCTTCTTCACGAGCGGCAGGACCCCGACCGTGACGGGCGCGATCTCGGGGTGCAGGTGCAGCACGACGCGCTTCTCCCCTTCGACCTCCTCCTCGTCGTAGGCGTCGATCAGGAACGTCAACGCGGTGCGGTCGACGCCGGCCGCGGGCTCGATCACCCACGGGAAATAGCGCTCCTTCGTCTCGGGATCGAAGTAGCGCAGGTCCTTGCCCGACGCCTCGCTGTGCCGCTTCAAGTCGAAGTCCGTGCGGCAGGCGATGCCCTCCAGCTCGCCCCAGCCGAACGGATACTCGTACTCGACGTCCGTGCAGCCGGTCGAGTAGTGGGCCAGCTCGTCCGCCGCGTGCTCGCGCAGGCGCAGCCTGGCCGGGTCGATGCCGTAGTCCGAGTACCAGGCGAAGCGCTCGTTGCGCCAGTACTCGTACCACTGGTCGTTCTGCGCCGGCGGGATGAAGAACTCCATCTCGGCCTGCTCGAATTCGCGCGTGCGGAACACGAAGTTCCCGGGCGTGATCTCGTTGCGGAAGCTCTTGCCGATCTGCGCGATGCCGAAGGGCGGCTTCTGGCGCGAGCTCTCGAGCACGTTCTTGAAGTTCAGGAAGATCCCCTGCGCCGTCTCGGGCCGCAGGTACGCGACCGATCCGGCGCCCTCGAGCGCGCCGACGTTCGTCTTGAACATCAGGTTGAACGCGCGCGCCTCGGTCAGCTCGCCGCCGCACTCGCCCGGTCGCTTGCTGGGCCGCTCGGGACACGAGGCGTCCTGCAGCTTGTCGGCGCGGAACCGGGACTTGCACTTCTTGCAGTCCACCATCGGGTCGGTGAATCCGGCTACGTGCCCGGAGGTCTCCCACGTCTTGGGGTTCTGGATGATCGCCGAGTCCAGGCCGACCATGTCGTCGCGCAAGGTGACCATGCGCGTCCACCAGGCTTCCTTGACGCGGCGCTTCAGCTCGACGCCCAGCGGGCCGTAGTCGTACGTGTTGCCCATCCCCCCGTAGATCTCGGAGGCCTGGTACACGAACCCGCGTCGCTTGCAGAGCGACACGATCGTGTCCATGAACTTCGTGTCCTTCGTCGTCGTCATGGCGGGGTCGTGGATGCAGGGAAGGGAGACCGCAGGACCGGCTCCTGCCCCGTCTCTCCATCGAGGGCGCGGAAGGGTAGCGCGGGCCGCGCGCGGTTGCGACGCGGACGCGGCGTTCCCGCCGGGCGGGACTACTTCGCGCCGGAAGCGCCAGGCGCGGGCGGCGCCTTGGCCACGAGCTCGCGCGCGAGGCGCGCCATCTCGTCCCACGACCGATCGCGGGCGCGGATCACGCCGTCGGCGTCGACCAGGATCGTCGTGGACGGGCGGTGGATCGCCATGAGCATCGTGACGTACGGATGTTGCCAGCCCTGCAGCGCGCCGCAACGCCAGTCGATCGACGCGGACGCCAGCGTCTTGTCCCAGACGGACTTCGAGAGCCGCGTGGAGCACAGGCCGACCAGATCGAACGGCTTGCCTTCCAGCTCGCGCTGCAGCTCGCGCCGCGAAGGCACGAGCGCGACCCACTCCGCGTCCTGCACGTCGAAGACGTCGATCAGGATCACGCGCCCGCGGTATCCGGCCATCACGAGTTCCTGCTCGTCGCCGTCCTTCACCGCCCACTCGGACGTGCGCGAATCGGGCAGCGGCGAGCCGGGCATCACGCGTCGGATCGCGGCCGCGCGCTCCGCTGCCTGCTGCTCCAGGCCGATCAGGCCGCCGGGTGCGGCCTGGATCCGATCGAGCGCCGCGAGCGCCTGGTCGAACTGCGCCTCGCTACCTTCGGCGCAGCGCGTCTCGGCTTCGATCCAGGCCGCGATGGCGCGCAGCTCGACGGAGTCCGAGCGCTCTTGCACGGCTTGCGCGACGGGCAGCGCCAGGAGCGGGGCCATCTTGCGCTGCTTCAGGTCCTCGGTGACGAACCCCAGCGCGCCCGGCACCCAGGCGTCGGCCGGGAACTCGCGCAGCACGAGCGCCAGCATGCGCATGCGCACGTCGGACCACTCCGGGTTGCTCAGCGGGTACTGCGCGCCGAGGTCGCGCACGAGCGCGGAGATCGCGAGGCCGGGCCCGAGCTTCTCCGACTGCACGTATGCCGGGTGGAGCAGCTCGATCCACTTTTTCGCGGCGTGGTGGCCCGCGAGCGCGAGCGGCTCGAACTGCCCGCGGAACGCGTGCATCGGTTGCGCCGGCCACTCGGCCGCGGGACGGCCCTTCGTCTGCAGCTCGGACGCTTGCTCGACCCAGGCGCGCTCGGCTTCGAGGAACGACGCCTGCACGGCCGGCAGCAGCGCGTCCGCGGCCTCGATCGCGGCCTTCGTGCGCGGGAACGCCAGCACGGCCTGCAGTCGCAGCTCGCGCGCAGCGGCGATCTTTGCCGGATCCTGCGTGCGCCCGCGTTCCGAGACGACGAACGCCTCCTCGACCAGCGCGCGCGCCTGGATCTCGGGCGCCGTGGACTTCTCGACGATGCGTTCGAGCAGGGCGCGCGAGCGCTCGACACCGATCTCGGCCGACTGCCCGCGCGCGCCGTGGATCACGCCGAACAGCGCCGTGTCGTCCGGGCAGCACGTCAGGAGCGCCTCGAGCTGCGTCTCCAGCACGGCGCCGCGCTGGGTCGGATCGACCACGCCGAACTCGACGTTCTCGCACAGCCAGCGGCGCGCGCGCGAGCTGCCCGCGCTCGCGACCTCTTCCATGCGCGACCAGAACGTGCGCGCCGGGTGTCCCTCCGGCGCCGGTCCCCGTCCGCGTCCCGCCTCGAGCCGCTGCTGGTCGAAGGTGATTTTCGCGCTCTGGTAGGCGCCGTCGACGGCCTCGAACGCCGGATCCGGCTTCGTCGCCTGGGCGCCCTCCGCCCCGGGCTTGCGCGGTCGCTGGCTCGGTTCGGGAAGGGCCGCCAGGAGCAGCGCCACGAGAAGGGGTGCGATCATGGGTCTACTTGGTCGGAGCGGGTCTGGCCGCGCGCTGCTCGGCGATCAAGGCGCGCACGGCGGTCGAGAGGGCCTCGCCACGCACGTCCACGAACCGCACGACGCCCTTGGCGTCGAGTACGTACACGGTGGGATAACGTTGGACGCCCCAGGCGATCGGCCAGGCGCCGCTCGTCCCGCCGGCCCAGGCGTTGCGCCAGGTGATGCCGGCGGCCTTCGCGCGGGTCGTGTAGTCCGGGAGATTCGGGTCCGTTGCGATGCCGACCAGGGCGAAGGGATCGTCTTTGTGGAGCTTCACGAGCTCGCTCAGATGCGGGAGGCCCCGCACGCACGAGGGTCACCAGAAGCCCCAGAACTCGAGGACGAGCACCTTGCCGCGGTAGTCCGAGAGCTTGAACGATTTGCCGTCCGTGTCGGTCGCCTCGAGGTCGGGCGGAGTCTTGCCGACGGCCAGGCTGTCGGCCTGGAACAGGCGGCCCTTCGCCGCCGCGCCGCCGGGCGTGTCGGCGTGCTTCTCGGCCAGCTCGCGCAGGATGCGTTCCTGCTCCTTCTTCGACTCCGCGTCGGGGCGCAGGCCCAGCAGCGCGGCGCGCGCCGACAGCGCCGCTGCACGCGTCGCCGGCACGGTCGTTCCGCCGATGAGCTCGCGCAGGAGCTCGTCCGCGCGCTCGAAGCCCAGGCCCGTGGGCGCGCCGTCGGATTGGAGCCAGCGCGCGAGGTCCGCCATCCACGGCACGTCGGGATGGAGCACGACGAGCCGCGCGTAGATCTCGTGCTTCTTCTCCAGCACCTGCTCGAGGGGCACGCCGATCTGGCCCAGCGCGCCGAGGCACCAGCGCAACGCGTCGGGCTGATCCTGGAACGCGAGCTCCTCGAAGCGCGGGTACCAGGCGATTTTGGGATCCGGCGGCCACTGCTCGCGCGGGACCTTCTGCTGGTTCAGCGCGGAGACCTGGACCTGGAACCCGACGGTCGCCTTCTGCAGCTCGGCCGTCAGCTTGTCGTACTCGGCCTTGAGGCGCGCGGCTTCCGCGGCGCGCGCGGCCGCCGCCGCGTCGACGGTCGGCGTCGCCGGCGCAGGCGCAGGCGGCGCCTGGACGGCCAGAACGGCGCCGGACAGGGCCGAGAGGGACAGGGCCGAGAGGGACAGGGCCGAGAGGGACAGGGCCGAAAGGGACAGGGCCGACAGGGACAGGGCCGACAGGGTCAGGGCGATCGAAACGGCGTGCAGCGGGCTCATGGCGGAGGGCGCACGGACCTGCCGCGCACCCGACCACTATATCGGCCAGGATCGCGGCACTAGACTGCTGGATCATGCTCCAGGTCCCGAGTTCCGACTTCGGGCAGCCCGTTGCGCCCTCCGCGCCGACCGGCGAGCCCGCCAGCGTGCCGGACGAGCCCGCCCGCCGCGAGAGCGCCTCGCCCGGTGCCAGTGGCGCACGGCGCGAGAGCGCCTCGCCCGGTGCCAGTGGCGCACGGCGCGAGAGCGCCTCGCCCGGTGCCAGTGGCGCACGGCGCGAGAGCGCCTCGCCCGGTGCCAGTGGCGCACGGCGCGAGAGCGCCTCGCGCTGTGCCAGTGGCGCACGGCGCGAGAGCGCCTCGCGCTGTGGTCCGCACGCCGCCGAAGTCGAGCGCGCCGCCGGCCGGGTCGAGGACGGGCAGCGCCTGACGCCGGCCGAAGGCCTGCTGCTGCACGACCACGCCGACCTGGCGACGCTCGGGCGACTCGCCGACCTCGTGCGGATGCGCAAGCACCCGGAGGCGCGCGTCACGTACATCGTCGACCGCAACCTGAACCCGACGAACGTGTGCATCACGGACTGCGGGTTCTGCGCCTTCTACCGCCGGCCGAAGCACGCCGAGTCCTACGTGCTCTCGCGCGACGAGATCCACCGGAAGATGGACGAGCTGGCGGCGCTCGACGGGCGACAGGTGCTCATGCAGGGCGGACACCACCCGTACTTGAAGAGCGACTGGTGGTGCGAGCTGCTCGCCGACCTGCGCGCGCGCTACCCGGCGATCAACCTGCACGCGCTGTCGGCGCCCGAGATCGACCACCTGTCGCGCATCGAGAAGCGGCCGGTCGAGCTCGTGATCCAAGACCTCGTCGCGGCCGGCCTGGGCAGCGTCCCGGGCGCGGGCGCCGAGATCCTGGTCGAGCGCGTGCGGCAGATCATCGCGCCCAAGAAGACGTCGACGGACCGCTGGCTCGACGTGCACCGCAAGGTGCACGAAGCCGGCCTGCGCAGCTCGGCCACGATGATGTTCGCGCACGTCGAGACCGGTGCGGAGCGCGTCGAGCACCTGGAGCGCCTGCGCGCGCTGCAGGACGAAACGACCGGCTTCACGGCCTTCGCGTGCTGGACGATGCAGCCCGACGGCGTGCCCGAGCAGTCGCTCTACCCCGAGCGCGCGACGCCCGGGACGTACCTGCGCGTGCAGGCCCTGTCGCGCATCTACCTCGACAACTTCGACAACATCCAGACCAGCTACGTCACGCAGGGCCTGAAGATGGCGCAAATCACGCTGCGTTTCGGCTGTAACGACTTCGGCGGGACGATGATGGAGGAGAACGTCGTGTCGGCCGCGGGCTGCATGAACCTGTCCCCCATCGAGGCGATCGAGCGCCAGATCGAGCGTGCCGGCTTCGCGCCGCGGCGCCGCAACTCGTGGTACGGGATCGTGGACGAGCGCGAGGGTGCGCCCAGCGGTCCGCAGTCGCGCGAGGAAGCCGCGACGCATGCCGCAGCGCGCTCGAGGCCGCAGAGGCTCCCGGCGTGACGGTCGCGACGTCCCCCGCCGACCGGCTGATGCGCCGCATGGCGCGCGCCGGCATCGACGACATCGCGCACAAGGTGCTGGCGCGCGAGCGCCTGTCGATCGAGGACGGGGTCCGCCTCTACGCAGCCGACCTGCACGCGGTCGGCGAGCTGGCCAACGTCGTACGCGAGCGCCTGCACGGCGACCTCGCGTATTTCAACGTCAACCAGCACGTCAACTACACGAACGTCTGCAACAAGCTGTGCCGCTTCTGCGCGTTCCAGCGCCTGCCCAACCAGGCCGGCGCGTACGTGATGACGCCGGAGGACGCGGCGCGGAAGATCACCGAGCAGCTCGAGCACCCGGTGACCGAGGTGCACATGGTCGCCGGCATCCACCCGAAGCTCGAGTACGCGTACTACCTGGACCTCCTGCGCGCCGTGAAGCGCGCGCGCCCGTCGATCCACATCAAGGCCTTCACGATGGTCGAGCTCGACCAGATCGCGAAAAAGGCCAAGAAACCGCTGAAAGACGTGCTGCCCGAGCTGATCGCAGCCGGCCTGGACTCAGTCCCGGGCGGCGGCGCCGAGGTCTTCGCCGACCGTGTGCACCGGCTTTCCTACCACCTGAAGATCAGCGGCGAGCAGTGGCTCGCGATTGCGCGCACCGTCCACGAGGCCGGCCTGCGCAGCAACTGCACGATGCTGCACGGCCACATCGAGACGATCGAGGAGCGCGTCGACCACCTCGACCGCCTGCGCCGCCTGCAGGACGAGACGGGCGGCTTCCAGACGTACATCCCGCTCTCGTTCCACCCCGACAACTCCGAGATGGCCGACGTGCCCGGCCCGACCGCGCTCGACGAGCTGCGCGAGATCGCCGTCGCGCGCCTGATGCTCGACAACATCCCGCACGTCAAGGCCTACTGGATCCTGATGGACGTGCCGGTGGCGCAGACCGCGCTGTCCTTCGGCGCCGACGACGTCGACGGCACGGTGGTCGAGGAGAAGATCTACCATGAGGCCGGCGCGACGACGCCGCAGAGGGTCCAGCGCGGCGAGCTCGTGCGCTGGATCCGCGACGCGGGCCGCGTGCCGGTCGAGCGCGACACGCTCTACAACGTGATCTGGAGCGATGACGAGTCGCTCGCGCCGGTCGTCGCGGGCCGTCATCGGGCCTGATCCTGAGCCGCGTGCGCGATTCCATCGGGGAGACGAGCATGAGCAAGCATCCGTCGCCGGAGCAGATGGGAGAACCAGCTCTGCAGGCCGCGGGTTTCCAGCTCTGGATCCACGGGCGTCAGTACCCCGATTCCGAGGATGAATACGACGGCAACTGGCTGCGCGTCACCGCGCACTGCGGCGCTTCCGGTGCGAGCGTCTGGGCGCAGGGCTCGATCCTCGCGGTCACGGACATACACGGATTCGGCGAGCAGTGCGCGGCCATGCGGCGCGGAGAGGCGAACTCGGCGACGCTGGACCCCATCGAGCCGGAACTGAAGATCACGCTCGAGACCGCGGACAGGCTCGGCCACATCGACGCGCAGATCGAGATCACGCCGGACCACCCGGCGCAGCTCCACTCGATGGGATTCGAGGTGGACCAGAGCCACCTCCCCCGAATTGTTGCGCAGTGTTCGGCGATCGTTCGGGAGTTTCCGGTCCGCGGGCACATTCGTGGGGCGGGCGGTTGACGCGCCGAGGACACACCGCGACCCGGACATCCCTCGACCCGGGGGGACGCAAGACGTGCTCAGGCTCGCGCGGTCGACCGGAACCCGGACGGACTGGATGGGTTCAGGCATGCGTCGACCCGGATTCCCGCCCGTTCGCACAGGACTTGAACACGATGAACACGAAGCGACTCGCTCTGCCCCTCGCTCTCCTGGTCCTGGCCAGCACCGTCTACGCGACGAGCGGGCAGGATCCTGCGCCGCGGCACGGACGCCGGGACAGGGCCGCGCGCGCAGAACGCTTCGAGCGGGCGCGCGCCGGAAGAGAGTTCCTGCGCGGGCTCGAGATCACGGACGCGCAGCGCGCGCTGGCCCTCGAGCAGGCGCGGGCGGTCGCGCCGCGCGCGCGCGAGCTGCGGCGTGAGGCGCTCCGGATCCGTCAGGAGGCGCGCGAGGGCGTGCGCACCGGCGACCGCGAGGCGATCCGGGCCGAGACGCGCGGGCGGATCCGCGCCTTGCGTGAGCGTGCGCGGGTCGAGCTGGCTCCGCACGGGCGCGCGCTGATCGACTCGCTGACGCCCCAGCAACGCGCCCAGATCGAAGCGCGACTGGCGGAACGCGGGCGCACGTTCGACGCGCAGCGCGCGAGCGAGCGCGCCGGCCGCTGGTTGGCGCGGCCGCGCGTTCACGAGCGGCTCGAGGCGCGCTCGCGGCGCTGAAACAACGAGCGCTGGAGCAGCGCGGAATTGCGGCGGCGGGCGCGGACGGTGGGACAAGGTGTCTGACACCGTTGTCCACCTCGACGCGCGCTCGCGGTTCTGAAACGGCGCGAAATACGGCGAGGGTGCGGATGGCGGGAGAAGGTGTCTGACACCCTTGTCCACCTCAGACTGCGCGGGCGACCTCGAGCACACGGCCGGATTCGAGGTCCTCGTGGATCGCCGTCCACTCGCCGGCGGCGGATCGGCGCACGAAGCCGAGTTGCGCGCGGCCAAACGGAGCACCGAGCCCGCCCGCGTTCAGGCACAGGCAACGTCCGAGCTGCACGACGCCCGGCGATTCGTGGATGTGGCCGCACACGAGCACGCCGTCGTGCGCCAGCGCGCGCTCGCGGATCGCTTCCGAGCCGACGTGCTCGGGACGGAACGCGAGCCGGTCGAGCGCCGTGCGCGCCGGCGGCGTGTGCACGAGCAGCACGTCGCACGGTGGTGACGGCCGCGCGCGGATCTCGTCCTCGCCCCATTCGTACGCGAAACCGAACGCCCCCGGGCCGGCGCCGCCGATGCCGGCCACGCGCAGGCCAGCCACGTCGAGCACGCGGTGATCGGCGTTGCGCGCGTGAGCCAGGTCGGGCAGGTCGTGGTTGCCCGGCACGAAAGCGAACGGCACGCCGCAGGCCTCGACGCGCCGCACGAGCTCGTCGATCGAGGCCAGGTAGCGCGCGTCGCGCTCGGGCGTGCGCCGCCGGACGTAGGACAGGTCGTGCGAGCCCAGGTCGCCGACGAGCAGGATCCCGTCAGCGCGCGCCTCGGTCGCACGCTGCAGGACGCGGTCGAGGAGCGGCCAGGCGGCGTGCACGTCGCCGACGACGGCCAGCAGGGTCTCCGGGTGCGCGCGCATCGCGCGGCGATGCTACGGCGCAGCCAGTCGACTCGACATGCCCTGCGAGCGTGCGCGCTGGCGAACACACCGGATCGCCGCACGGGGAAAGGTGTCTGACACCCTTGTCTACCGCGTGGCTTCGAAGCGCCACGCCGGCAGATCCGGGGCGCGGGCGACGAGCTGCAGACGGGAATCGAGCGTCGGGTGCGCGATCTCGAGCGAGCGCGCGTGCAGCGCGACGCTCGCGTCCGGCAGGGGCGTGAGCGCGCCGTACTTCAGGTCGCCGAAGAGCGGCGCGCCGAGCGATGCGCAGGCGACGCGCAACTGGTGCGGGCGACCGGTTTCGGGCTCGAATTCCAGCAGGATCCGGTCGTCGCGGGTTTCCAGCGTGCGCCAGCGCGTCACCGCGCGTTGGGCGCCGTCTTCACCCTCGCGCGCTACGCGTACCACGTTGCGCGCCGTGTCCTTGACGAGCCACTGCTCGACGACGCCCGCCGTTCCACGCGGCGCCGCGGCGACGACGCCCCAGTAGACCTTGCGCGCGTCGCGCTCGCGGAAGGACTCCGACAGCCGGCTCGCGCCCTTGCTCGTGCGTCCGAACACGACGACGCCCGAGACGGGGCGGTCGAGTCGGTGCACGAGGCCCAGGAATGCTTCGCCCGGTTTCTGGAACTCCGCGCGCACCCAGGCGCGCGCGACGTCGAGCAGGCTCTCGTCGCCGCTCTCGTCGGGCGCGGTCGGGATCCCGGCCGCCTTGCGCACGGCCAGCACGTGGTTGTCGACGAAGAGGACCTCGAGGCTCACCGCTCGATCCCGCGCGACCAGCGCGCGCAGAATCCGGCCGGCAGCCAGCGGCCGCCGTCGCCTTCCTCGCGCAGCGCCAGCTCGCCGCCCTCCAGTCGCCCCGCGCCGTAGCTCGCGAGCAGGTTGGAGAGCGCCAGCGGCGAGCAGCCGATCGCGTACGTCGAGAGGATCACGAGCACGCGCGACTCGAGCAGCTGCCCCACGGCCTCGACGAGCGGCGCGATCCCCTCCTCGAAGCGCCAGGTTTCGCCCTTCGGTCCGCGGCCGAAGTGCGGCGGGTCGAGCAGGATCGCGTGGTAGCGGCGGCCGCGCCGTGCTTCGCGCTTGGCGTAGGAGAGCGCATCGTCGAGCACCCAGCGCACCGCGTCCGGTGCCAGCCCCGACAGCGCCGCGTTCTCGCTCGCCCACGCCAGCGACGTCTTCGACGCGTCGACGTGCGTCACCTCGTAGCCGGCCTGCGCCGCGACGATGCTGGCCGCGCCCGTGTAACCGAACAGGTCGAGCAGCCGCGGTCGATCCGTGCCGAATCCGTCGCGCAGCTCGAGGAGGAGCTGCCAGTTCGCGGCCTGCTCGGGGAAGATCCCGACGTGCTTGAACGGCGTCGGCCGCACGTGGAAGCGCGCGTTGCCCCAGCCGACCTCCCACGAGGGCTGGTCGGCGCGCGCGGATCGGTGCGCGCCGACGCGCGGCTCGAAGCGGCCGCCGCGGTCGCTCTCGCGCACGAACACGAGGTCGGCGGCGGTCCAGCTTTCTTGCGGCAGCCGCGGGTGCCACAGCGCCTGAGGATCCGGCCGGCGCAGCACGATCTCGCCGAAGCGCTCGAGCTTCTCGGCGTTCCCGCTGTCGAGCAGGGCGTGGTCCGCGAACGGGACTGGAGCGAAGACGGCGGGGACGGACACGGACCGCAGAATAGACCAAGCCGGCGCCGAAACTGCGCCGAGGGCACCGATCCGGGCAGGAAACAGCGCTGGTGGTTTCGCGCCTGACGGCGCTTCACTCCTTGCCGTCGAGCATGTTCCCGAGCCCGAACGCGCGGTCGAGCACGGACCCCTCCTCGCGCCTGCGGCCGTTCTGCGGCGCGGCCGAGTAGATGCGGTCCGCGAGTCGCGACAAGGGCAGCGACTGGAGCCACACGCGACCGGGCCCCTTGAGCGCGGCGAAGAAGATGCCCTCGCCGCCGAACAACGTCGTCTTGATGCTGCCGACGTACTGGATGTCGAACTCGACGGTCGGCTGGTAGGCGACGAGGCAACCCGTGTCGACGCGCAGCGTCTCGCCGGCCTTCAGGTCGAGCGCGTGCACGTGCCCGCCGGCGTGCACGAACGCCAGGCCGTCGCCCTGCAGGCGCTGCATGATGAAGCCCTCGCCGCCGAACAGGCCGACGCCGATGCGCTTCGAAAACGCGATGCCGATCTGCACGCCGTGCGCGGCGCACAGGAACGAGTCCTTCTGGCAGATCAGCTCGCCGCCCAGTTGGGCCAGGTCCATCGACAGGATCTTGCCGGGATAGGGCGCGCCGAACGCGACGCGTTCCTTGGCGCTGGCCTTGTTCTCGAAGACGGTCATGAACAGGCTCTCGCCCGTCAGGAGCCGCTTGCCGGCGCCGAGCAGCTTGCCCATGAAGCCCTGATCGGGCGCGCCCGCGGCGCCGAACACGGTCTGCATGCCGATGCCCTGCGTCATGTACATCATCGTGCCGGCTTCGGCGACCGCGCTCTCGCCCGGGTCGAGCTCGACCTCGACGAACTGCATCTCGCTGCCGTGGATCTTGAAGTCGATGTCGTGCGCGCGCCGGCCGGGAACGCGCGGCGGCGCGGCGTGCGGCGCACCGGGCGACACGTTCGCGGCGAAGCGCGGAATGGAACCCAGTGGAGTCCAGCCGGACATGCCCGGGCTCCAGGCCTGCGTCGACTTGTCGACGCTCTTCGACTCGATGCGTGCACGCACCTCCGACTCGGAGATGGGGCCGACCTGGTGGCCGCCGATCGCCAGGTACCACTCGTCTCGTTCGCTCATCGTGCTGCCTTCGATCGGGGGGTCAGAAAGGATCCGGACGAACTGTCATGCGCCGGCGATGCCTTGCGTGACTTCGTACTCGAGGCCCGAGACCGTGCCGGCGTCGAGCTCCAGCGCGCTCGACAGCCGCGCGAGCCAGGTGCGCTCGGCCGCGTTGACGCCTTCGTCGCAGCGCACGACGCTGAACGCGAGCCGGTACAGGTCCTGGCGCGCGTGCGGCTCGGGAATGCCGGCGGCGAGCTTCTCCAGCGGCGTCGGCGCGCGCAGCTCCTCGCCGACGAGCAATTCGCCGCCGGCTTCGCGCGCGACCTCGAGCAGGTGGCCGTACTCGACCTCGCCCAATTGGCCATCGGATCGCGCCGCGCCCAGCAGCACGCCGACGAGACGGCGAACCGGCTCGATCGCATCGCCACGCGCGCCCTGCGGCGGCAGCGGCGGCGGCGTGGACGGCACCGTCGGCGGCGCGGACGGGATCACGGTCGTCGGTATCACGGTGGTTCCGGCGACGACCGGCTGCGCGGCGGCGGACGGTCCGTGGCCCGAGCGCGAGCGCCAGATCTCGTAGGCGGCCCAACCCAGCGCGCCGGCCGTCAGGACCGTCTTCGGGTTGAAGATCGATCCGGAGCCGGCGCCCAGGAAGCGCGAGAGCTGCGAGTGCTTCTTGGGGCGGCTGGTGAGCACGCCGCCGAGGAGCGAGGTGAGGAGTCGGGTGGCGTCCACGTCTGCTGGTCTCCTGGTCAGGCCTCGCCCTACGGGGTCAGTCCTCGCCCTACGGGGTCAGTCCTCGCCCTACGGGGTCAGTCCTCGCCCTACGCGGCCCCACAGTGTGCATTCGCGTCCGTCCACGCGGCAGTGGTTCGTTGCCGCGACTCATCGATCCGACGACCGGCCCGATCCTGCGGGCGACCCGGGTCACCGGTGCGCTATCGTGCAGGGATGCTCCGCGTCGGCAGCGTTCCGTACCTGGTCGGGCGGCCCCTCGACGAAGGGCTCGAGCGCGAGCCGGGCGTAGAGCTCGTGCGGCGCGTCCCGGCCGAGCTCGTGGCGGCGTTGCGCGCCGGCGAACTCGACGTGGCGCTCGTCAGCTCGATCGAGCTCTTCCGCATGCCCGGCTACCGCTGGCTCGACGGGCTGGCCGTGGCCGGAACGGGGCACGTCGGCAGCGTCCAGGTCTTCCTGCGCCGCCCCGTCGAGGACGTCACGTCCGTCGCGCTCGATCCGTCCAGCCGCGCGGCAGCCGCGCTCGTGCGCGTGTTGTTCGAGCGGCGACCGGGCGGCGACGCCGGCCTGCCGCGCGCGCCCGTACGTTGGATCGAGGTCCCGCCCGGCGAGGATCCGCGCCAGGTCCAAGCCAACGCGTGGCTGCGGATCGGCGACCCGGCGCTGCGCGAGCACCTCGCGGCCGGATCGCCGCCGACGTTCAACCCGTCGGCCGAATGGACAGCGCGCACCGGCCTGCCGTTCGTGTTCGCGCTGTGGATCGTGCGCGCCGACGCCCCGCTCGAGCCGGCGCACGTCGCCGCCTTCACGCGCGCGCGCGCGCGCGGGCTGCAGCGGATCGACGCACTGGCTGGCGAGGCGGCGCGCGCGTGGGACCTGCCGCTCGAGGCCTGCCGCCGCTACCTGCGCGAGGAATGCCGCTACGAGCCCGGTGCGGCGATGCACGCGAGCCTGCGGCGTTTCCGCGACGAGGCCGCCACGCTCGGCCTCGCGCGCGCGGACCTGGACCCCGAGCCCATCGTGCCGACCCATGTCACCTAGGATCCTCGACATCGACCAGTGCCCGCACTGCAAGGGCACGTTGACGAAGCCCACGCCGCGGCTGTGCCCGCACTGCGGCGGCTCGCTCCAGCACCGCTACACGACGTGGGGCTGCCTGACGTCGGCGCCGAAAGTCCTGCTCGTCGCGGGCACGATCGCGTGGGCGGCGTACGCGCTCGTGAGCTGAGGCAGCACGCAGGGCCGAGCAGGGCGCGTTGCAATCGCGGCAGCGGTCCACTAGACCAGCCCCGCACAGGTTCGGGGGGACCTACCAGGTGAAGGACACGGATCAGCACACGCTCTTCGACGCGCTGCCGGACGAGGCCGCGGCGAAGGACAAGAAGGTCGCGGGGAAGAGCGCGCGCAAGGCGAAGAAGGACGCGCCTGTCAGGGTTGATCCGCCTGCGCGTGCCAGGGCCGATCCGCCTGCGCGTGCCAGGGCCGATCCGCCTGCGCCCGCCAGGGCCGATTCGCCTGCGCCCGCCAGGGCCGATTCGCCGGCGAATCGGCCCTGGCGGGCGC
>Ga0163152_10001535_pt1 | contig 36342 bp, 32 predicted proteins | sample OliLakLV19MP8IB2_FD_148635 | JGI IMG/M metagenome (GOLD analysis project Ga0163152, IMG submission 148635) | Freshwater microbial mat bacterial communities from Lake Vanda, McMurdo Dry Valleys, Antarctica - Oligotrophic Lake LV.19.MP8.IB-2 | ecosystem: Environmental > Aquatic > Freshwater >...
GTTCAAGTTCGGGCGGATTTTCCGGCGGCGGTGGAAGTTTTGGCGGAGGCGGGGCCGGTGGAAGGTGGTGAGGATTTCCCGTCTGCCGAAGATCCGCCTGGATCGACCGTCAAAAAAAGTGGCGAGTGCCCGAAAGGTGCACCCGCCCGCAGTTGGAACTAACAACTTGAAAAAATTGATTGACTAGACTGGGGAACCACCGGCAGCAACAGCATCCTTGCGGAAAGCGCCCAAATTTTCGCTTTGAGCCCATTGAATCGCATGATGCACCAGTTCGGTGGCATTCTTGAGATTCAACTTTTCCTTGATATGAGCGCGATGAGATTCGATCGTTTTCACGCTCAGATGCAGTTTTTCAGAAATGGCGCGGGTGGCGTGGCCTTGGCCGATGAGAGAAAAGACCTCCAGTTCACGGTCACTCAGTTGTTCCACGGGCGATGTCACCATACTCTTGCGACCGGCCATCTGATTGAGAAGGGTGGCGCCAAGTTTTTCACTCAGGTAAACCTCGCCGTTCAAAACTTTCCGGATGGCTATCAAGACCTTGTCAGGACCTTCATGTTTCATCACGTAGCCCGAAGCTCCGGCCCTCAAAGCCCGAGGAGCATAAATTGATTCATCGTGCATGGAAAGGATCAGCACGGGAAGTTTTGGAAAGCGGACCTTGATGTCCTTCAATAGCTCAATGCCGCTGGCGCCGTTGAGCGAAATGTCGAGGATGGCGATTTCGCACTTGGTTTTTTCAATCAGATCGAGGGCCTTTTGGACATCCCCGGCTTCGCCGCAAACTTCCAGATCTTTTTCCTGGTTGATCAGCTGCGAAATTCCCTGGCGTAAAATAGGATGATCATCGACGATCAAGACGCGCGTTGCATTTTTCTTAACTGGCATAAAAGTTCTTTGTTATTCGGATGGAAAGGTTTTAACAGAAGCTTTTCCGTTTACAATCCGGTGACCCCTAGAAAATGTTTAGGGGATATCCCCAAGTCATCGGGCGGGCGCATCCCCTGATGAATCCACCGAATAGCCCGGGTTCAACCGCGAAATCACTTGAATTCTGATCTCCATAACCGGGTGATTTTGAGTGCTCAGTGAACATTTGACCTGCTCGGACCCTTTTCCTAGACTGCGCCTCCATTTTATGAACGTGTTAATCTGCGATCCTATTTCACCCAAGGGCATTGCTCTTTTCCAAAGCAGGCCGGAATTTAAGGTGACCGTCCTGCCGAAACGCCTTACCGAAGCCGAGTTGATCCCCCTGGTGGCGGAGACCGTGGCCATGGTTGTCAGGTCTGAAACCAAGGTGACGCGAAAGGTGATGGAAGCAGCCCCCAACCTGCGGGTCGTGGGTCGGGCCGGTGTCGGGGTGGACAATGTGGATGTCGAAGCCGCCACCCAGCGCGGGATCGTGGTGATGAACACCCCGAGCGGAAACACCATTTCCACGGCCGAACTGACCTTTTCCATGCTGATGGCCCTGACGCGCAAGATTCCCCAGGCCAATGCCTCGATGAAGGCGGGGGAATGGAACCGCAAAGCGTTTCAGGGGACCGAACTTTACAACAAGGTTCTGGGAATTCTCGGGATGGGGCGGATTGGCAGTGAAGTCGCGAAGCGAGCCCTTGCTTTCGGGATGCGGGTTCTGACTTATGATCCTTACCTCACTCACGCACGGGCCAAGGAATTGCAGGTCGAACTCCAGGAAAACGTGGAGGGTATCTATTCCCTCGCTGATTTCATCACCGTGCATATGCCGATGACTGATGAAACCAAGGGGATGATCAATGCCGGGGCCTTCGCCAAGATGAAAAAGGGTGTCCGAATCCTGAACTGCGCCCGCGGCGGAATCGTTGACGAAAATGATCTTTTCACCGCCCTTGAAAGCGGGCTGGTCGGTGGCGCGGCGCTGGATGTTTATGAAACGGAACCCTTGCCGGCTGATGCGCCTCTGAGAAAACTCCAGCAAGTGATCATGACCCCTCACCTCGGCGCCAGCACTGACGAAGCCCAGGAAAATGTCGGCATCGAGGTGGCCGAAGCCATCACCGACTACCTCGTTCACGGAGCTGTACGGAACGCGGTCAACCTCCCGAATCTCGATGCGCAGACCTATCAGGTGGTCAAGCCCTACCTCAATCTCGGCCAAAAACTCGGCCGGATGCTGGCGCAACTTGCTCCCAAACGAAATGATCGGCTAGTCATCACCTATGGCGGCAAGGCCGCCTCAGCACCCACTGATCCGATAACCCGGTTCGTCCTAAAAGGTTTCCTGGAGTTCGCCGGCGGAAAGGATGTCAACCAAGTGAACGTCCGTTCCCTGGCCAGCTCGCTCGGAATCCAGGTGGAGGAGATAAAGTCCTCGGAACAGACTGATTATAACGAATGGGTGCATGTGGCGGTTTTTTCTGGTGATTCCAAGGTCTCGGTCGGAGGAACATTCTTCGGCGCCAAACAGATGCCCAGAATCGTCCGGCTGAACAGCCAGCCGGTGGAGATTGTCCCTGAGGGAGTACTTTTCTTGATGAACAACAAGGACAGGCCGGGAATTGTCGGTTATATTGGAACGCTCATGGGGAGCCATCATGTGAACATCGCCAGCATGAGCCTCAGCCGCGATGCGGTTGGTGGCAAAGCATTGACCGTTTTAAACCTGGATAGCGTTCCGCCCGCTGAATTGCTGGAACAAATCCAAAAGGATCCCGACATTAGCAACGTCCGCATTGTCCGTTTATGACCAAGAGTATTATGAATAAATTTTTGAAGGCAGCCATGGTCGGAACCATCGCTGGCATCACCCTGACCCAGCTTCCCGCTGAAGATCCCAAGAGCACCAAGGAAACCAAACCAACGCAGCCTCTTTTTAAAGATGAGGTCGTGGCTCGTGGAAAAGGTTTTGAGGTCAAGAAAAGCGAGGTCGAGGAGGCTTACATTCTTTACAAGGGCCACATGGCCTCGCGGGGCCAGCGAGTTCCGGACGACCAGGGACCGGCCATTGAGGAAAAACTCATGGAACGTCTGGCCATGACCAAGATTTTGATGGGCAAAGCCACCGACAAGGATAAAAAAGATGCGGAAACCGTCACGGAAAAATACCTGGGCGAGATGAAGCAGAAATTTCCCAGCGAAGATCTTTTTGCCCAGCAGCTTCGCGCCACCGGGATGTCCCTGGACGAATTTAAGACCAGGATGCTCGAACAAAACATCTGCGAATCGGTCATCGACCGGGAATTAAAATCCAAGGTCAGCATCTCGAACGACGATGTGAAAAAATTTTACGAAGAAAATCCCGCCCAGTTTGAACAGCCGGAAATGGTGAAGGCCGCGCACGTCCTGCTCTCGACCCTGGACAAGGAGACCCAGGCGCCGCTGCCCGCCCCCAAGAAAAAGGAAAAAGAAGAGCAGATCAGAAAATTGAAGGAACGCGCGGAAAAGGGTGAAGATTTCAGTGCCCTGGCCAAACAATACTCCGAGGACCCGGGTTCAAAGGAAAATGGCGGCGAATACACCTTTCCCCGCGGCGAGATGGTCAAGGAATTTGAAGCCGCTGCATTTTCATTAAAAACCAACCAGGTCAGCGATGTGGTGGAAACCAAATTTGGTTATCACATCATCAAACTGCTGGAAAAAATGCCCGCCCAGAAAGTTGAGCTGGAAAAGGTGAGTGAAAATCTCAAAGCAGGACTGATCAATCGGGAAGTGCAAAAACAACTGCCCGACTATTTCGAAAAGTTGAAGAAAGATTTCAACGTGGAATTCCTCGCAGGACAGAAAAAGAACGAGGAAACCAAGGATAAACCGAAAGCGTAGTTTTTTTCTGCTGCCGACTCCTCAGCCCGGAGGTAAACCCTCCGGGTTTTTTTGTAAACGCTGTTAGTGGCGGAAACCGAAAAAGTGCTGATCCCGGTCAACCCTTCTTGGTGTTCCGATATTGTTTGATCTCGGCGATTAGGAAATGGATCAAATGTTTCAGGCGCGGCTCTAGATCCACGGTTTCCAGTATGGTCTGCCTTTCGCTCGCGCCTGGAAGCAGGGCGCAAGACACCAAATCTGCGACCTGATCCGCGTCGTCCAGTTTGTCCAGGTAGCTGATGACTTCCTTCACACTGAGCAGTGAATCTTTTTCATAACCAGCGGCAGTTTTTGTTCCGATGCTGAATCCGAGCTGGACACGTTCGTTTACCAAGTCACGCACCTTGGCCAGGAGCGCGTCCACTGTCAGGCTGTCGTTGGGAGTGGCCTGCAGCGGCCGGATTTTTTGCAGCCGGTAGGGGCGGTATCGGACCGTCTGTTCCAGCTCCACCCTGGTGAGGCCCTGGAGGATGATGTGGCTGGTTCCATCTGGATTTTGCACGCAGACCCTGAGCAGGCCAAGTCCTGCGACTGCGGCAGGGGTTTCGCGAATCCTTCCCGGCTTTTGCATAGCTACCGCAAACACTCGCGAACCGCTCAACGCGTCCGCCAGCATACGCCGGTATCTCGGCTCAAAAATATAGAGAGGGAGCAGGGCCTGCGGGAAGAGAGTGGCGTTAGGCAACGTCATCACACCCACCTCTTGAGGAATTTCCATGAAGACAATCTAGGGCTTGTCGTCTATTTACTCAAGGCGGAGATAGTACCTTGCCAAACTGCTAAATCTCCGCAGATTCTATAATGTCTATGAAATCGAAATTAGCCGCAATTTTCCTCATCCTGCTTTGTGTGGGCCTGGGAGTTGGACTAATCGTCCGTCATCAGCAGGCCACCCGCGCCCAGGAACTGGCTCTTGCGCATATTCTTCAGCTTTCCAACGACGTGGTGGAAACCCGCTCCAATCTGGAGAAAAAACAGGGCGACAACCTCCTGATGGACAAAGATCTTACCGCACGGAAGTCGGACCTGCTTTCAGTTTCCAACAATCTCGCAGCCGTATCCGCCAGCCTGGCCCGCCTCCAAGTGGAAGCCAAGGCGGCCGCCGAAACCGCCGCAGCTGAACTTGCCAGGCGCGATGCGAAGATTATTGAGCTTCAGGGTCAGAATGATGACATGACCAAAAAAATGGGCGATCTCAGCCTTTCGTTAACCAACTTGGAAACCCAGATCGCCGACACCCAGCGCAAACTCGCAACCTCCGAAGGCGACCGTGAATTCCTGGTCCAGGAACTCCGCCGTCTGCAAGCCGAGAAGGCCGAGCTTGAAAGACAGTTTAACGACCTCGTTATTTTGCGGGAACAGGTGAGGAAATTGAAGGATGAGCTTTCCATCAGCCGGAGACTTGAATGGCTGAAGCAGGGAATTTACGGAAATCTCGGAAAGAAAGGCGGGGAACGGTTGACGGAAGCCGCCAAATCCAGTTCCCCCAAGACCAACATCCCGAGTTTAAATGTCGAACTCCGGCAGGATGGTGGAGTCAAGGTTGAAGCCAGCCCGGGTGCCGCCGAGACCAATGCACCGGTCAAAACCCAATGATCGACAATCCCGAATCCCTGGTCGATTCGTACGGACGAAAGATCGGTGATCTGAGAATCAGCGTCACCGACCGCTGTAATTTTCGCTGCCTCTATTGTCTTCCGGAAACGGAGGCAGCGGATCAATTCTTTCGCACCAAAACGCTCGACTCAAACAAACCAGTTAAAGATCCGGCCTGGAAACCGCCCGGACAGATCCTCTCTTTTGAAGAAATTGAGCGTGTGGTCCGTTTGTTCGTCGGGATGGGGATCAGAAAAATCCGGCTCACCGGTGGGGAGCCGCTGGTTAGAAAAAAACTTGAAGTTTTGATCGAAAAAATTGCAACGATTCCTGACATCGAGGATCTGGCGCTGACCAGCAACGGGTTTCTCTTCGAAACAAAAGCCGCCGCGCTGAAGGCCGCAGGATTAAAACGGATCACTTTCAGCCTTGATTCATTGGACCGGGAGAACTTCAAAAAGATCACGTCCGTGGATGGATTGCATCAGGTCTTTCGATCAGTGGCACTTGCCAGAAGCCTGGGATTTTCGCCGATCAAGATCAATTGTGTCCTGATCCGCGGTATGAACGATCACGAGATCGAGAATCTCGCCCGCTACGCCCTCGATCAGCAGCTTCCCATGCGTTTCATTGAATACATGCCCCTGGATTCGAGCCGGGCCTGGGACAAAAACATGGTGATTCCCGGAAACGAAATCCTCGAACGGCTCGCGAAACAGTTTCATCTGGAACCGATTGTAAGTTTGAACCGTTCGGAAACCGCACGTCGATTCCGTCTCAACTCCACAAACGCAGAGATCGGAATCATCGCTCCGGTTAGCAATCCATTCTGCGGCCACTGCAACCGTATCCGCCTCATGGCCGACGGAAAAATCCGCACCTGCCTTTTCAGTGAACACGAATACGATCTCCGCCTTTTATTACGTTCCGGCACTGACGACCCCGGGCTCGTTGATTTCATCCGGCAAGCGATCTGGCAGAAAGAACCGCGGCATTACATCGGGGAAAAAACCTTCGTCCAGCCCTCAAGGACCATGTCCTGCATCGGTGGATGAACCCTGCGACCGCCTGACAGCATCCGGAAGAAGCGAGGTTTCTTCGGATAACCCCCCAAATGTTTCCTATCTGGTCGGACCAATCCCCCGGCGCAAGTCGTCGCACCGGCTGTTGAAGAGGGGCTTGGTTTTTCCGGGCGGTTCAGCCAAGGGGCTTTACGACCCGGGTCTGTTCCGTTCCCATGGCAGATCTCCGAAGACAGGCGATCGGAAAACCATACAACCAACCCTGTTGTCCGTGAATCTGGATTGGTGACTTGCGGCATTTTAACGCCAGAGGAAAGATTTTTGCTCGGCGATTTGTTGTTCGCCATCCCACAACGTGACACGCCACGCAATCAAATCGCCCAATTCGGAATATTTGTCGGAACCTAAAACCATCGGGGTCCAACGTTGAAACAATTTGGTAGGTTCCACCTGCTGGGTGAGGACAAGATTTTGCACCTGCTTCTCCCTCAAACCGCGCAATTCCGCCTTTAAGACCAGGTTTCCGGACTCATGCTTTTTTGCCTTCCAATGCACATCAAGCCGCAATCCCGAACGCTGCTCCGGTGTTTTCCGAAGCAATGCCTGGTAGGCGTCGCGCTCGTATAAGCTCGGCCAGAGTGTGTGCCGTCCCTCCAAGTCCAGATAGTGCGGTAAAACCTTTGAAATCCTGGCATCGGCACGACTCGATATTCCAGACCCGGGGGTGACCATGCTCGGCGCGGGATTTGTTGACGCACCTTCCTGTCCCAGCGAAGCCGAGGCGCAAACGATCAAAATCAAAACTATAAAATGCCGAAAACCTTTTTGCATCCGAACCATCTTATTCAGGTTGTGTGAATTTGAAAATAAAAACGAAAGCACCCGGAGGACATCGGGCGTGAATAAAAGTGGGTGAGATGTAAGGAGACCTCCCCGGAGCGCGGGTCTGTGACCCGCAGCGGTGGGATCACGGAGGCGGCTTGAGAACTCCGAATGAATCCTGAAAACGCGCACTGTTCCATGGGCTTTCGTCTGTTTGTGCTGGAAGCTTTGCGATTCAAGGCCCTGCTGGTTCCGCCATAATTTCGGGATGGCAACGTGCTGCGAGTCGCAGACTCGCGGTCCGGCGGAGCGCGGGTCTGTGACGTCTGTGACCCGCACGGGAGTTTGGACATCTGGCTCTGTAGCAGAATCTGTGGGTAGAAACGTGCAGTTTTGGGAGCGGGCGGGCGAGTCCGTTACGCGGTGGCGACCGGCGGCGACGCGAGCTGGAGGCTCGAAAGCTCGTCGCCGCCGCTCGCCCGCCCGCTCCCAAAACAAAAAATATGGAGAGGGAGGATGTAACCACCACTCTGCTCGCACACTAAAACATGGCAAAACCCTGGGAGTTTCTTCAAATCCTTCTCGATTGACTTAAATTCCACACTCTCGATGAGATAATGCGTATTCTCGATAACTCTAAACTCTTTTGCAATCGATGTGCTTGCAGATGAGGAGTTTCTATCTTGATGGATTGCGAAAGCCTTCCCGGTCACAAGCGTAAACTCTCCAAACCCGAGCAATTCATCCACCAAGTCAGGGAGTTCTTGATTGGTGTTTCCCAACAGCAATATACCTGGCTTTACGGTCCTTAATTCTTCAGCTAACCGGGCGTTTGTCATATCGCCGGACCAAAAACGCTTCAAAGACATTACACCCAATCCCGGCGGCAGAGGAATGCCTGTGTGAAAGGAAAATACCGGGTCATCTGTGTAAATGAATTTTGTGAAAGGCTTAAATTTCGCGATTTCCCCGAGCACAAGCGAACTGAATATTTGCGGCGATTTCCGAATGCTTGAAATCTGCAGGTAAACCCTCGCCCCCATCCAACAGAGAGCCGACAGCATGAAAAGACCAAAAAGACATCTGCGAACTCGTCGGCGGTCGTGAAGGACAGTTTCGCAGAGTGCGGCGAGTCCGACAGCTCCACACCAGCAAAGGGGAACCGCGTTATGAACATAATAATAGGACCACCATGGTTTATGTGTACCAAAGACAATGAGAGTCAGTGCCAACCATGAAAAAGGGATCACGGCCCAAATCTTTTTTGGCATGGAACGAAAGCAGAGGATAATTCCGGTCAACGCAGGGAGAGTGGTGTCCCAATTCTTCAGCAAAACGCTCCATTCAAATGGAAAATCTTCCGGCGAACCGTACTCGAACACCTGCGCAGATTCAAAATGGGCCGCCCAGGATTGTTCGAGTTGCACGAGAAATGCCCCCTGCCCAAGAATGATATTGGCTCCAACAAAACCGAGGAGCAGGGCGGTCAAAAAACAAATCAAGGATTGCCAGAATTTTATCGGAAAAAATGACGTTACCCAGGACAATTTTCCGGGCACCGATTCTAATCTGCTGGACACCAACACTGGTGGAACCATCGGTTGGCGGTTTCGCGCCCAGATGATCAAAACCGTCACCGGCAAATAAATGATTCCAATAAATTTTATCCAGGGCAGTTGAAAAAAGAATCCCCGCCAGCATGTCGAAAATTGGTTGTCTCTTTCGGACTAATAACAGCGAGAACGCGGCGATTACGGGCGCCAGCGCGGGGATTTCCTGCATGGCCGAACAGCTTAACTCCACAAAGCCGGGTGAAGCAACTATCAGTGTGGTGGTCAGACCTTGCAGAAAAGTCAGATGCCATCCAGTGGATTGTCACGATTTTTAGCCTGGCAGCAAGAAAGGTCGCCATCTCGTTTTGAGCAATAATCAACTTTTGAAAAATCAGGTGCCAAAACCAACTCGAAAATATTGGTTACGTAAACACCTGCGTTGGACAGCATAAAATCGTTTTACCCGGGGCTGAGACATCATGCGGGAACAAACATCTCAAATCCGAACTTTTTGTTCAAACTTGCCTTTCGAAATCTGTCCGCCTGCGGCAAGGCATCGAGGTGGGGCGCGTCACTCCGTGCGCGCTGTGCCGAAGGTTTGGCTCCAACTCTTCTCAAACTGGTTCTCAATCGTTGACGTCCGAAGATGACAGGAGTTCAAATGCACTTATTCATGAACGACCTCCATCCTTACATACCCGGCTCATGCTCCAAAACAGAAAGAGCAGTTCAGCCTTTTCGGAGCGCTGGAGCGAGCATCCGGTTCCTGACCGTATTGTTGGGCGCAACACCGCTGTTTGGACAGGCCGCTCCAATCACCCAGCCTTGCCGGATTGAAGTGGTGGAAAAAGGAAGCGGCTGGCCGGTTCCCCTGGTGGAATTAAGAACCACCCATCACCAAAGGCTGATAACAGACAACGCGGGAGTCATAGCTTTTGATCTCCCCGAACTCATGGGACGTGAAACCTGGTTTGACGTCATAGGACACGGTTACGAAGTGCCCAAGGACGGATTCGGTTATCAAGGCGTGCGCTTGAAACCTGAACCGGGAAAGACCATCAGGATTGAAGTCCTGAGAACCATCATAGCCAAACGGCTCGGACGCCTGACCGGCGCGGGCCTTTTCGCAGAAAGCAGAAAACTCGGAGATGAAACCGGCTCGTTGGAAAATGGCATCCTTGGATGCGACAGCGTTCAAAATGCGGTTCACCGCGGAAAACTTTTCTGGGCCTGGGGCGACACAACGTTGGCGCATTATCCTCTTGGCATATTTGACATGACGAGCGCGACCACGACCCTCAAACCTTTAAAAAAATTCGAGCCGCCGATCAGGATCGATTTCGAATATTTTCTCGAAAAAAATGGCAGGCCGAAGGGTGTGGCAAAAATGCCCGGTTCCGGCCCGACCTGGATCAGCGCCTACACCAGCCTCCCTGATGCAAAAGGAGACCCGAAACTGGTCGGCACTTACATCAAGGTCAAACCGCCATTGGAGGCTTACGAAAGCGGGCTTTGTGTCTGGAATGACCAGACTTCCGAGTTCGAAAGATTGAAGGTGCTCTGGAGCAAATCGGAAGCAGAACCGACACAGCCCCCTGCTCCGGACGGGCATCCGGTTTTCTGGACCGACGCGACGGGAAAAAAATGGGTCCTTTTCGGCAATCCACTTCCAACCTTGCGTTGTCCGGCTACCTTCGAAGCCTGGCAGCAGCCCGCATCATGGGAAACACTCAAGCCGGAAGAAAAACTGAAGTCAGTGTCGGATGGAACTCCTGTAAAACCTCACTCCGGCTCCATCGCATGGAACCAGTTTCGAAAAAGGTGGGTCACAGTCTTTATGGAATCGTTCGGCAAACCATCCGCGTTCGGGGAGCTTTGGTATGCGGAGGCGGATTCACCGGTCGGCCCCTGGAATAAAGCGGTGAAAATCATCACCCACGCGAATTACACTTTTTACAATCCAAGGTTGCACCCGGAATTTACGCCAGGCGACTCGCCGGTGTTAATTTTTGAAGGGACCTACACCATGCAGTTTGCGGACAGACCGTCCCCGACACCCCGCTACGATTACAACCAGATCCTTTACCGTCTTGATCTGGATGACCCTGCACTGCTTCCGGTTCAAAGCAAATAACTCACCCTGCTACGATGATGATTGAAGCCGGCGGGGTACTATTGAAAAAGCAGCGGCGCGACCTCTCCCAGGTATTGCCTCGAGAGGGAGTATGTATATTGAAGAGGTGAATTAACTCCTCAAGCACCTTGGGCTCGAAATCCGCCTCAATGGCCGTCATTGCATCCGTCACAAGCTTGGGCAGCCCAAACAGGGTCCGTCGTGGCAATGACCACGATGGTGTCGTAGCGGGCCGCCTGCGGCAGGAAGAGGGCGCGGCGGCGAATGTAGTCGGCGGGCAGAATCTTGCGCTTTGGCATTTTGCCAGACGCTTGGTCCGAAGCGATCTGCTGCGTGGCGGTGTCGAAGCGATTGGCCGCGTGCCGGAGAAAGGGAGATCAAAAGCAATCCACAGTTCCCTTTCAGTCCAGGGCTCGTCCAACCCCCAATAGCATTGAGGCTCCGCGCATTCAAAACACTTCATCCGCGCTCCGCTCAATGTTATCGCTGTTTCGTTAGCCGTCATCATTTGTGTCTGAGTCTCCGATGACAGAGGCGAATCTGAAAAATCTGAAATGCGATGCTGGCAGCGACCAAGAGTATCGATGAGAGCGCAGGGGCGCGGAGAACCTTGTCCATGAAAGGTGAGGGTTCGCATCATCCCGTTTGAGCCACCCCCGAAACAGCTTATCGAACTCCATGTTCTCGATGTCTCCGTGGTAAAAACTTTTTTCGCAGGCAAAAACAGCTCGCACGGAATGACTAGACCTACCTCTCAAGCCCGACAGTTGCAACCTGCGGCTGGTCGAAAACGAAAAAGCCGCAATCCGTCGGCCGGGTCGCACGCGCTTTCAATCACGCCCGGCTCCGGACATCACGGGATTATTTTCCAAAAATTCGATGAGCCACCGGCTGTAACGAGCCTGGGCTGCCTCGTCCACATGCGTCAAATCTTTGTAAACCGCCGCAGGCTGTTCCGGCGTTAAGTTGGACGACACCACCTGGACGCTCGGATTCTGATCAGCCACAAGTTTCAGAAAGGCTTTCATATCGGGCCGGATACTTGGATCGAGGTTAGTTTCGAGGATCGGATTCAGCTGGCCCTCGAGAACGATCAGCCGTCGGTTTTGCCTGATGCACTCGGCTACAAACTTGGTGAAGGCTTTTTTGTGAATTTCGGCCTCCGGGCCGGTTGAAAACTGGCTCTTCATTTTCTGAGCCCGGGCGGGGAGATCGGATTCCAGAGCCGCATCGTAATTGATCTGGCCCAGATTCTGGCTCCCGGGCCCGAGAATCCGGTCCGCCAATTCGCGGCGGTAGCGGAACACCGGCAAAACATCACCCAGGATTCCGTAAAGAAAATTTCTCTGAAACCATCTGGATCCAGCCCCCAATTTTTTTAGCATCAACAAATCGCGAATGCTGAAAAAATAAGGAAGCCCCTCGCTTTGAAGGGGCAGGTAAAAACTTTGCTCACTCACATAACAAATGACGATCCCGGCCTGCATGCCCCTGAGCCGTCTGGCCTGACATAACAGTTCAAAAGCAGTGGTCCCGGGAAACGCGAGCTCCGTGGTCCACAGCCGGTTGGTAAAACTCTGATTCAACAAAATTTCGTCCACTTGAGCCAGCATCTGGCTGGAGCCAAGCAGAACGGCCTGTTTGGGAATTCGATTCTCGGAAATCAAATTCTTCTTAAACTGGTACTGCGTGTAGTTTGAAATACCTTGCGTTTTCATCAGGCTCCAAAAAAGCGGAGTCTGTCCCGCCAGCCAGAACCAGATATTCACCAGTGCAAAAACAATTAACGATTGAACCGGCCACCGGTTTTTCACCCGAACCCGTTCCACCAGCCGGAACAACCAGAAACCAATCAAGGACAGAACAAAAGCGCCGCTTGTCAGGAATAGGAGGTCATAAAAACGATGAAGCAAAAAGTTGGAAGTATCCTGGATTTTTCCCTTGGAGAATTGCACCAGTGCAGGTCCGAACCGCCCGGCCAGCAGATCCGCGGCTTTGGGGCCGAGAACAAGACAGACTCCCCAGGCGGCCCCCAGCAACCCGAGCCCCCATCTAATTGTCGAACCAATTTTCATCCGTGATCAAAATTGAAAATAAATAAACTGTGATCCTTCAAAAACTCCCAGGGCCGCAATCAGGAATAGTGCGGAAACCACGCCAGTAACCTTCCACCGAACCGGCCAGTCAGCGAAATGATCCATGGTTTGATATTTCCACTGAAAAAAGAGGCCAAGCCCGCCCAGGACCGCCACCGCCTGAAAGACGGGATGCAGCCCGGAACCGAAGGAAAAAGAGACCATGGCGTGTAGGTAATTCCGGACCACCTCCATCTGGCTGACACCTTTGACGACCGCTCCCGCACGAAAAAGCAGCCACCCGATGCAGGTGACATGAAAGAACACGATCACCTGCAAAATCGTGATGGATTTCAGGGTTTTTCTTGAAGACGCTCCTGGATCTGTGTTGGTGACCGGACCAGCAGCGGCAGGTTTGCGCGAGATGTTTTCGCTCCACCAGCGGTGTACGGCCAGGAGGGCTCCATGATACAGGCCCCAGGCCAGGTATGCGGCCCCTGCTCCGTGCCAGAGCCCGCCCAACAACATCGTAGCCATAAGGTTGGCGTAGGTACGGGCCGGCCCCTTCCGGTTTCCGCCGAGGGGGATGTAAAGATAATCGCGCAACCAAGTTGAGAGGCTGATGTGCCAGTGCCTCCAGAAAGCCGACGGATTGGTCACGAGATAGGGGGCTCGAAAATTTTCCACCAGCTCAAACCCCATCAATTTGGAAACCCCGCGTGCAATGTCCGAATACCCGGAAAAATCACCGTAAATTTGAAAGGCAAAGGCGTAAACAATCAGCCAACTGTTGAGATCATTGAGAGGAGGCATTCCACCGGAGAAACCCCAATTGACGATCGGAGCGAGCTGGTCGGCAATGACAACCTTCTTCACCATGCCCAGCAAAATGAGCCACGACCCGTTCACCACCCCCTGATGTTTGATCACCCGGGGTGCCTGGCACTGCGGCAGCAGATAAGATGCACGCACAATCGGACCGGCCACCAGATGCGGAAAAAAGCAGACATAGAGCAGGAAATCGACCGGTTCACGGGTCGCCTTCATCTCCTTGCGGTACACATCAATGGTGTAGCTCATGGAAAGAAAGGTATAAAACGAGATGCCAACCGGCAGGACCACGTGAAGCGTCGGAAACCCGGGGTTGAGTCCGAGCGACCTCAGCAGAACTTCCAGTGAATCCGCAAAAAAGTTGAAGTATTTAAAGACACAAAGCACCCCCATGTTGAGGACGATGCTGCTGGCGAGAAAAAGTTTTCGCCGGCGCGCGGTCCCGGCCTGGTCGATCCAGACCGCAAAATAGAAGTCCAGGAAACTGGTGGCCAGAAGGAGGAAGGCGAACCGGACATCCCACCATCCGTAAAAAACATAACTGGCGACAAGAAGCAGGAGGTTCTGGGATTTATGCCGGAGCCGGTAATAGAAAAAAAGCGTGACTGCGAGAAAAAGGATGAATGTAAGTGAGTTAAAGACCATAGCTTGCGGCCCAATTTTCAGGCCTCAAAACGGGCCAGTTGTAGGGAAAACTCAACCGCTTGTCCACGACGGAAAAAGGCAAAAATGGGGAAAGATGATCGAATCCGATTTGGAAACCATGAAATCGGGACTGGCCCTCCAGAATGCGCGCGTCGCCAGCAACCTCTCCCTGCGCGCCCTGGCCGATGCTCAAGGGCTGGATTCGGGTCGCGGCTTTCCTGAACTTCTTCGTTTTCTACCGCAATGGTATCAACCGATGATTTCCGCCATGGTGGAGGAAAATATGGCATTGTTGCAGCGGACGGAAAAACTCTCTGCGGAAAATTTTCGATTCCTGACGGTATCTGCACAACAGATGCAAACCGTCATGCAGAGCATGGTGATGGATGCGGCTTCGTAAAGGTCCGTTCTCACTCGCGACGATTTATCCTCTGGCCGCAGCCGCCGCGCGAACCATGTCGCGGGCATGTCTTTCCAGGGCACCCCAGTCTTCGCTGTCCACCAGCGCGGGAAGCAGCAACGAGGAACCGACGCCCACAGCCACGCAGCCGGCTTTAAAAAAGGAACCAATCGTTTTCAGATCGACGCCGCCAGTGGGAACAATCTGCAGATGAGGCAAAGGTCCGCGCAAAGCTTTGATGTACGCCGGTCCGAGCTGGTCGGCTGGGTAAATCTTGATGAAATACGCCCCGGCTTCGTAAGCCGCCTGGGCTTCGGTCGGAGTGTAGGCCCCCAGCATCACTGGCCGTCCGAGCGCGTGCGCCGCGGTCGCCACCTCCAGCTTCACAATCGGGCTGACAATAAACTGGGCACCGGCTTCCATGGCATCATCGGCCATTCTGGCGCTGGTCACAGAACCGGCTCCCACCGATGCGAGAGCTGGCAGGGCGGATGCCACCTCGCGAATGCAACGCAGGGCGTTTGGAGTGGTGAGCGTGATCTCCAGTGCGCGGATTCCGCCAGCGAGCAAGGCCTGGCACAAGGGTAGAACCGGTTCTGAACGATTCAGCCTGATCACGGCGATCACTCCCGGATTCAAGAGAGCCGATTTGATTTCCTGCAGTGAAGACATGATCAGCCTATTCGGAGTTCGGATACGAGCCGAGAATCTTCACAAAATTGCATTCACGTTCCAGGTCCACAATGGCCTGTGCCACCTTGCGATCTGTCTGGTGCCCGTCGAGATCGACAAAAAAGAAATATTCCCAGGCTTTGCGTTTGCTCGGACGCGATTCAATTTTGGTCATGTTCAGCTTGTATTTCCGGAACGGAGCGAGCGCACGATGCAAGGCACCGACCTCATGAGCGATGCTCAGGATGACGCTGGTCTTGTCATGCCCGGTGGCCGGGCTGCACTGACGACCCAGGACAAGGAAGCGGGTGGCATTGTTGGTGTTGTCCTGGACATCTTTCTCCAGGATCTCCAAACCATATTTCTGGGCCGCAAGACTGCTCGCCAGAGCTGCGGAGTTCGGATTCTGCGAAGCCAGTTCCGCCGCTTTTGTGGTGGAGGAAGCCTCGGCGATTTCCACATCCGGAAGGTGTAAGCGAAGCCAGTTTCTGCATTGCGCCAGCGGTTGGGGATGCGTGAACAGTTTTTTGATCTCGGCCCGTTTGACCTTGCCGAGAAGGCATTGCTGGATCGGCATCACGATCTGGGCCACGATTTTTAAATCGCTGTCCACAAACATGTCCAATGTGTTTGTCACCACTCCTTCCGTGGAGTTCTCGACCGGCACCACACCGTAGTCGGCGCTGTTCCTGGTCACCTCCGCAAAAACATCGGCGATGGTTTTCTGGGCGGAATAAGAGAGGCTCGACCCGAATTTGCGGATGGCGGCCTGGTGGGTGAAGGTCGCCTCAGGCCCTAGATAGGCGATGGTCATTGATTTTTCGAGTGATAACGCGCTCGACATGACTTCCCGGTAAATCGCCACCAGTGAGTCATCGCTTATCGGGCCCTCGTTCAGTTTGCAGATCCGCTGGAGAACCGCCCGTTCGCGGTGCGGGGCGTAAATCTCATCCCCAGCCTTCAATTTAATCGCTCCGATTTCGAGCACATGCTTGGTGCGCTCGTTTAACAGCTTGACGATCTGGGCGTCGAGTTTGTCGATCTCCTTGCGATGTTCAGAAATGTTCATTCGATCGGTTTCGATTCGGTGGATGGATTTTCTTCAACGACAGACGCCGACTCCTGCCCTGGTGTGGACGCTGGTTCCTCGCCAGCCTTCGCCGGTGATGCCACAACGATCTCATTCACGACCGCCTGCTCCAATGGTGCCGGATCAGGTTCGACGGTGGTCAAGGGCTCCGGTTTCTTCACCACAACCTTCCGAAGTTCGTCTCCGGCCGGCAGATCTTGCAGTCTTCGCAAACCAAAATATTCCAAAAATAGCGCCGTCGTTCCGTAGGTCATGGGACGTCCAACCACTTCGGCGCGCCCGACCGTCTCAACCAGCCCACGTTCCACCAGGGTCTGCATCACTCCGTCCACCGCCACGCCCCGGATCTGTTCGATCTCCGCTCGGGTGACCGGCTGTCGATAGGCCAGGATGGCCAAGGTTTCAAGCGCGGGATGTGAAAGTTTTGGGGGACGCACCTTGGCTCCCACCAGGGTCATGATCCATGGAGCGTATTCGGAGCGGCTGACAAACTGCCAGGAGCCCGCCACACAGGTCAGCCGGAAGCTTCGAGCCATATTCTCGTGTTCCTGCTGAAGCTGCTCCAGAGTGATCGTCAGGTCTTCCTCCTTCACCTTTTTCAAGCTCTTGGCCGTTTCATCACCGGATTGCTCCGCAGTCTGTTGGAAAAGGTCGCGGAGATCGCGCGTGGATAAAGGCTTTTGCGCCGAAAACAGGATCGATTCAAGAATCAGTTTAAATTCCATTAGGAGGTTGCGGGATGAGGGGCTTCATTTTCCAGCTCTGGCGCCCGGTCGGAAGGCTGAAATAGTGCTTCGGAGGAATTCGTCGCCCGGGTGATTTCAATCTCCGCAAATGGCTCGGATTGTATCACCGCTAGTTGTTTCAGCCGGATCAATTCCAGCAGGGCCAGGAAGGTCACTACGACCTCGGAACGGGTCCGAGCTCCGTCAAATAACTCGGAAAACCGGACTGCGGACCGCTGATTCATCAATTGGATCAGGTCCTCGATCTTTTCACTCACGGTCCAGCGGTCCTCGAAAATTTCACGCAAATCTTCGCGTTGATTGACTCTTTTGAGGACCGAAGTCACGGCGTTGATCAAATCGAAAAGAGAGACTTCAGGTTTGCTCTTGATCGTGATAACTTCAAAGTCCGGCTTGGGTGCCAGCCGGTGGTAAACGGTTTCCTGCGCTTGCTCCAATTGCTGAAGCTGGGCGGCGGCGTCTTTGAACTTTTTATACTCCACCAACTGCCGGATCAACTCCCAGCGTGGATCTTCTCCTTCGTCTTCCTCCTCCACATGCACCTGCTTGTCCACAGGAAGCAACTCCTTGCTCTTGATGTACATGAGCGTGGAGGCCATGACCAGGAATTCGCCCGCGATATCCAGATCAAGCATGCGCATGACCTCAATGTGTTCAATAAACTGGGTCGCCAGCTTCGTCAGGTTCACCTCGTAAATATCCACTTCCTCTTTGCGGATGAGGTAAAGCAGGAGGTCGAGCGGACCCTCAAAAACTTCAAATTTAACTTTATATTCAGACATTCCGATAATGCAGGCACGGACCTGTGGACTGACTTGGCGAAATGTAAATTGCCGATCTGTTTTTTGGCAATGCTTTAGTCAACCCGGGTCGGCTTGAACGGGCAGGAGGGAAGATCCGGGGGAAAACCCCGAACACGGTCTCAGGTTAAACCTGATGATTTTCGGATAACATATTGACAAAGAAAAGTGGATTCTTAGAGTGATTTTTGGTTTTGATTCGGGTGGCGGTACGTTTCTTCAGCGGGGTTCCCCACCCCCACCTCCTTGGCGTCTGCTGCCCGAATCTTTCTGAAACGCCCCTTCCTTCCTCCTTCTTTCCGAATTTTTTCCAATTTCCCGCCTCGCGTATCGTCAGACACGGTGTCTGGTGGGCTGAAATGCGGCCCGCCGGGCGATTTTGGATTTTGCAGCCTGCCGTTGACAATGTTTGAGGCGCTGGGAAAAGTAACCAGCTTTATTCACATGAAAATACTTAAACCCGCCCTGATGGGCCTCCTCTCACTGGTTTTGGCAGACGCTGCCGTGGCCCAGGAGATCGACTTTTCCAAACAGGTCCAGCCCATTTTAGAACTCCATTGCATCCGCTGCCATGGAGCCGAACGACCGAAGGGCGGCCTTCGACTCGACACCCTGGCAGCGGCCATCAAGGGCGGTGACGATGGAGCCGCTCTAGTGGTCGGGAATCCCGAAAAGAGCCCGCTTTATACCACCACCATGCTTCCCTCCGATCACGACGACAAGATGCCTCCCAAGGATGAAACCTTGACCAAAACCCAAACTGATATCCTGAAGCAATGGATCCAACAGGGAGCCAAATGGCCGGAAAACACGGTGCTTACCGCAGTCAAACGGGTCGATTTCGTAAAGGAAATCAAACCGATCCTCGAATTGAACTGCGTTTCGTGCCATCGAGAAGGCCAGGCCAAGGGGGATCTGCGACTGGATATAAAATCCGAGGCCATCAAGCCGGGATCGATTGTCCCGGGTGACGCGCAGAAAAGCCCGGTTTATACCACCACCATCCTGCCCGCGGACCACGACGATTTAATGCCGCCCAGCAACAAGGGAGGTCCATTGCCGAAAGCCGTTACCGATTTGATTCGGGAATGGATCAACCAGGGCGCCGCTTGGCCGGATGAGATGACTTTGGCTCCACGAAAAGCCGAAGTTGTAGTGAAGAATGACCTCGAAGTCTCCGCCGAAATCCGGGCCAAGATCCTGGCCAACTTGAAAGTGACCCAAGAATCGGAGATGAAACCATTTACCGATCATATCACAGGCACCACGGTCAAGTTCGAGATGTTGCCCATTCCATCGGGGGAATTTGTCATGGGCAGCCCGGAAAATGAACCCGGGCGAAAGGCCGACGAAGGTCCGCAACGCAAGACAAAAATCGCTCCATTCTGGATGGGAAAATGCGAGGTCACATGGAATGAGTTCGAACTTTTCATGCGCCCAGAGATGGAAAAGGACGTGATTCAAGCTGCTGGAAACACTTATAACGATAAAGTATCCGACGCCGTCAGCCGCCCGACGAAACCTTACGTGGAGATGAGTTTCGGCATGGGTAAGGAAGGATTTCCCGCCATCAGCATGACCCAGCATGCCGCGAATAAATATTGCCAGTGGCTCAGTTCCAAGACCGGCCATTTCTACCGACTCCCGACCGAGGCCGAATGGGAATATGCCTGCCGCGCTGGAACCACCACCCGCTATTCTTTCGGTGATGATCCATCCGTTCTTGGCGAATACGCATGGTATGGAAAAAACAGTGATTGGAAATATCAGCTGGTCGGGAAGAAAAAACCGAATCCGTGGGGATTGTACGACATGCACGGCAACGTTGCCGAATGGACCATTGACGGATACGACGCCGATTATTACAAAAAACTCACCGATTCAATGGCGGCGAATCCCTGGAACAAAGCCACCACACCTTATCCACACACGGTCAAGGGAGGTTCTTGGGATGATGATGATGTGGAAAAACTTCGCAGCGCCGCCCGTCGTGCATCCGATAAAAGCTGGAAAATCCAGGATCCTCAGCTGCCCAAAAGCATCTGGTATCTGACCGACGCCCAATTCCTTGGCCTCCGCGTGGTCCGTCCGTTGCAGGTTCCGGATGCGGAGGCGCTCTCTAAATATTGGACAAGCGGCGTCGAAAGAGAATAACGTTCAATCACTCCATTTTCTGATGCTCCCTGAATAGCTGTTTCAGGGAAGTCGTCCGATTGAGCTTAAACAAGTCATTACCCATGAACGAAACAAATCCTAATCAAGGCGAACTCTCCCGCAGGAATTTTCTGATGAAAACTTCCGGTGTGGTCGCCGGTGGCACACTCGCCGGAGTTTTGGCCGGGTGCGCTTCCAATAAGAAAGAAACCGCCGCGGTTGCCGCCACGGTCGCCGCCGCCACCCACGCCCACGCCGCCGGTGACGACGAACTCAAGATCGCCCTCATCGGGTGCGGCGGACGCGGATCGGGTGCCGCGAATCATGCGCTTTCCACTCCGGGAAAAATCAAGCTCGTCGCCGTGGCTGACGCCTTCAAGGATCGTCTGGATGACGCCCTGAACAATCTGAAAAACCAGCACCCGGACAAGATCGCTGTCACAGAGGATCACAAGTTCATTGGATTTGATGGTTATAAAAAAGCCATTGAACTGGCCGATGTGGTCATCCTGGCCACCCCTCCAGGGTTTCGCCCCATCCACTTTGAAGAAGCGATCCGGCAGGGCAAACATGTCTTCATGGAAAAACCAGTCGCCGTGGATGCACCGGGCGTTCGTAGAGTTCTCGCCGCCGCCGAAGAGGCTAAGAAGAAAAACCTGAAAGTTGGTGTCGGCCTGCAAAGACATCATCAACAGGTTTATATCGAAACCATCAAACGACTCCAGGACGGGCAGATCGGCGACATCCATACCGCACGCGCCTATTGGGTCGATTCCGGTGTCTGGGTCAAACCGCGCAAGCCCGAGCAGACCGAAATGGAATATCAGATGCGCAACTGGTATTATTTCAACTGGCTTTGCGGCGATCACATCTGCGAACAACACATCCACAACCTCGACGTGATCAACTGGGTGAAAACCACCGGCCCGAGTTATGGCCATCCGATCCGCGCCCAGGGCATGGGTGGACGCCAAGTGCGCAACGGCATCGATCACGGTGAGATTTTTGACCATCATTTTGTCGAGTTCGAATACTCCGACGGCAGCAAACTCTTCAGCCAGTGCCGGCACATTCCCGGATGCTGGAGCAGCGTTTCCGAGCATGTCACCGGGACGAAGGGAACCTGCGACATCGGCGGGGGGACTATTCGCGGAACTGATCAGTGGCGTTGGAAAAAACCGGAGAAACCGGTTGATCCTTATCAACAGGAGCACTACGACCTGTTCGACGCCATCCGGAGCAACAAACCTTACAACGAAGCCGAAATGGGTGCCATCAGCTCCATGACTTCTATCCTCGGACGCATGTGCACCTATTCCGGCAAGATGATCGAGTGGAAGGACGCCATAGAATCAAAGATTGATTTGATGCCGGAACGATTCGCCTGGGATGCAAAACCGAAATCACTCCCGGACGAAAACGGCCGTTACCAGATCGCGATACCGGGAAAAACCATCACGGTGTAATTCCAGTTTTTTATTCCAAGCCGGCACAATCCTGTGCCGGCTTTTTTTCACTCAAGAGTTACCCGTTACTCGATCCCCTGGGTTAACCAATCCGCAAGCCGCCCCCGAATCCGCCGGCGTTTTCGACTATGCCTGGCTTCCGCAGCCGCTGCAGTTTGTTTAAGGCTTTCGACTGCGGCTTCAAGTTCTGAAGTTCTCGCAGATTGAGACGCGACCTTTTCATTTTTATCCAAAATCTCCTGGAGGATTCCCTGGTTTGGAACCTGTGCCGCCGCTTCTCGCTGCTGATTGAAGAAGTACCGAAATTGTTCGCGAGTCGGAAGAGAAGTGTTGTTCATAGGATCCTTCAATGACAGTTCCCAGTTCTTTCGGGTGACCAAACTCAAATGATTTCCTTCAATCCCATGCACAATATTCAACTCAACAGGATTCAACTGGCTTCCAAAAGAGAGGACCGCATCACCCGCCCTTCGAAAGGTTAACAAGTATTCGGACTCGACCTCCTCGGACAGTTTTATTCCAGTCAAGTCGGTCTCGAAATGAAACTGTTCCAGCTGCGGGTTCAATTTCTTAAGGCAGGAAGATTCGATTTCGAAATGGGAATCGTAACGACTGCACGATTCGGGGAGAGACGAAAATCTCCATTCTCGATTCCCCGCCAGCAGGGGGACCTGCCATCGAAGGGTTGGATGACCAAAATGAACGCCGATATCGCCGCCGTTGGTGGAAAGTGAGATTCGTGGAAAGACGAAAAACCGCTTGGTTTCGATCATGTATTTGATGAAGTATTTTTTCCAGGAACTTTCCGGCCAGCCTCTCACCGTCTTCGGAGGCAATGGCGGTCTTTCCATTATCGCTGGCGTTTCCCGGCTTAGCCATTGCCGGAAAGCGCTCCATTGATTGCGATTGTAAGCCTGACCCCAACTAGCCCCGTATCGAACAAAATAATTGTCAAAACCATCGTTAAGCGGCGTGAACTGAAGTCCATAATCGTTTGCCCAATAGTAAGGATGGATGCCGTAGGAATAGAGTGAAACACCGGCGACCTGACAATCTGCCTCGTAAAATTTTAAAGCCTGCCGGGCGTATTGATAAAAATGTCGCGAAACGATCAGATCATCTTCGAGAAGAACGATGGAGCCGTATCGGGCCGTCAGGTCGCCTGACTGAAGGACCTGTTCACGAAGACCGAGACGGGTTTTTTGCGCAACGATTGTTTTGGGGCCATGGCTCCAGACAAAATTTTCGGCCATCACCATGACTTCTGTGACATCCGATTGGTCCACTGAGATGACCAGAACCACCGGCTGCTTTGGATAAGTTGCCCGTTCCAGACTATTCAGCAACCGTTTCAAACATTGCGGCCTGTTATAGGCTAGAATTACGATGGCTGGCTCACTCAAGCTTTGTTCCATGGAGATCGGTGTAAATAGTCAAATTGCATTTGACTGATTGGCGGTTGGGTCTGATTTGGCTGCTTCCCGCTGGTCCCGGAAAAACAGGGTCCGATGCGTCTTTCCAATCAACGAATAATTCTTGGATTTGAGGAGTTGATATTCCGGGATTTCGGTCACTTGCTCAATTTTTTCCAGGAATGTTTCGGACAGAATAAATTCCGGACGGAATTTTTCCCAATCATTGGATTTCAAAACCTGAAGCTCAAATCCTTCTGTATCTATCGTGAGAAAAGAAATTTTTGTGTCCTTGGGAAGGTAGACTTCCAGGACCTGGCTCAGCGGACGAACAGGGATTTGGACGGTTTCCAGCAAGTGCCATTCCCCGGGCCGTTGTTTTTCCCGCCCGAGGGCAACCTCAGGATCAAAGGTGTTTAAGGCCGGCTCGTTAAATCGATGGTAAGTCAAAGATCCGGATTCCGTTCCGATTCCGAGTTCCAGATTGATGTCGCGTGGACGAACCTGGTCGAACAGTGCTTTGGTTCCAGGGCACGGTTCAATGTTGAGGCCTCGCCAGCCATTTAAATAAAATTTGTAGGTGTTCGAAAAACGAGATGGATGGTGGGCACCGACATCGACAAAAAAACCTTTGGAAAATCCCTGAAGCAATCGGCAAAGAACCAAGTCCTCACCTTCCTGGGCGAAGGACAAAACGCCTTCCCCTTTGGAAAAAGAGGGAAATCTGAGCGCCAGTTCGTGCATGGGATCAATGGGTGCGGTGGAAGAATCGCCTGTGGAAGGCAGCTTATCTTTCGAACCGGATACCTGCCAGATCACCAACAATCCTGCAACGGCCAGGACGATCAAGGCCAGCAAGGTACCGGGGTTGATCCGGGTTCCCTCCATGAGCAGATAAAGGGCCGGAAACGCCAATAGAAAACCAGACGCCTTCAACTTCATGGTGAAAATGCCATCGCGCATGACCTTGAATCATTGTCAGGGGGTTTGGCAATTCTCCCGTATGGTGGGAAGCTCGGAGGCCCACACGGCCTCTGCATTAGCCAGCAGAATTCAGTCTGGGCTCCGAAAGATCGAATGCTTTTGCGAACGGTTCAGGGATACGGGCCGGACGGCCCGTAGTCATATCGAGCTCCTGACCACGGTTTCCCAAACGAGATCTCCTGGATCACCTGATGTCATTTGGGAAAACTCAAGGTTGTGGCTCAGGTTGCGGTTGTGTTTCTGGCTGTGGTTGTGTTTTGGCCTTTTTCTTCCGGGCATTCGCGGAACGCTTTTCTGCGGTGATCGATGCGCCCGGCGGCAGAGATCCGACTTGTTGCGTTAAACGCGCTTCAGCGGCAGTTCCCACAGGGTTGATGACATATTCCTCGCCAGCGACGGGCGCTAAACTTTCAGGCAGCAGAAAATCTTTCAAATCCTCAGGTGTGAGTTCAGCCCCGAGATTGAGATTTTTTTCCAACGCAAACTGTTCCTTCGCGGCGTCGATGGCTTTCAATTTGCCCCGAATATTCGATTCTTGTGGCGTAACCCTGGCCTTGGAAACCGCCGGAGCCACGATCCCGGCGCTCATCCCTGCGATGGCAATGGCGGGCAATGCCGCCAGGACCGAGGGATTTAAGGTGGAATTCATGGTGCCTTTCCACCCTTCTTCGGTCAGGCCGCCAACCGCATAAAACGTGCTCCCGGTGACAACAAGTGCGCTCATCAACTCTTTGGGAAACGGACCGGTTTTTCCCGGACCGCTCTTCATCACTTCTGCCTGAACCCGTCCCATCAAATCTCCCAAAGAACGATGCAAATAGAAAAACTGATTCCCCTTCTCAGGAATCTTGGAGCTGATTTTTTTCCACTCCTCCGTGGTCCTCAAACCTTTTTGTGCACCTGACTTCACCGCAACAATCTTTTCCACCAGCTCGAACGTGGATCCCAGGATCAGATATTCCTTGGTCTGAGTCAGGGTCGGGGCCAGAGCCACGGGAAGCGGGATGGGAAGCTTGAAGGTCAATGACCTGGCTCCATCTTTTTCCACCCTGGTCACCTGCGGATTTTCTTTCATGAGCGTTTCAACCCGGTTGAACACCATGTCGTTCGAGGCCTTGACGATCAGCGCGATGCCAATTTCAGGAAATTCAAAAGTTTCACCGGAAGGCATCGGCAAACGGCCTTTGCGGGTGTCATCAGCAGTGATCAACAGGCCGATTTCTCCGCCCAGTGAATCGATCACGTCGTTCATTTCCAAGCCGGTCATTTTGGAGAACTGGTCCTTGACCATGTCCATCCGTTTTTGCGCTTCAGGAATTCCGGCCTGGGTCAGTTCCTCCTGGATGGTCTTGTTGAGCATGCCGAGGTTCAGGTCGGAAAAAAACGCATAAACTGTGTTTGTGGGTAGCATGTCCAACCCATCCAGATTGTGGCTCTGTTTGCCGGCGAGACTCCAAAGCAACCCATGGTTCTTGTCTTTGTAATGGTGCAAAACCATCCGGGTGCGGTAAGCCCCATATTCATTTTGGACAGAACTCAACCCGAGGCCGCTGATCGTTTCAATCCCGGTCAACCGGATCAGCCTGCTCGCCAGGATCATCCCGCGACCAGCCAGGTCTTTTTCCTGTTCCGTTCCCGAAACGTTCTTGGTGATAAGATCCCCGAAATCCTCCACTTTCTGTGAAATATTGGTCACCACCGATTCGCTGCTGAGATAAAGATAAACCGGTCCGCCCTCGTCCAACTGGCTGGTGACCTGTTTAAAACTGGTGGTTTCGTTCTTGGTCCCGCTCTTGTTGATGATCTCGCCGGTCATTCGATCCCGCTGTTTACATGCGGAGATGGAGGTCAAGAGAAGCAATAAGACAGCTGAATGGCAGAGTTTTGAGATGGCGTTTTTCATGAGGGCAAACCTAGTCCAAGGTTCATTAATGGATCATCCTGACTTCTCCAGACACATTGTAACTCCCAATTGTTGCAAATCTATTTGGGAACCTGCCGAATCCCGTGCTGTCGCCAAACTGCCTTCCTTTCCGGGCTTGCGGAGCACGCCTCAACCGTCAGGTCGGTCGGAGATCTGAGAGACCCACACGGAATGCCAAACAGGAACGTCCAGAACCTTCCGCAACACCGACAGTTGTCATCCCGCTGCGGCTTGGTCGGGGACGACACACGCGCTTCGTCTCGCCCGTTTTTTAGCACGCCCAATTCAGAAACAAGGAGTTGGATTGCTTCCCTCACAAAAATGTGAATCATTCGCCTGACTAAATGCGCTCTGATGCTGAACTGGTGGCTTATTATGGACTTCGGGCAAAGGAATATGAACGCATCTTCCAAAAACCGGAGCGACAATCCGATCTGGAACTACTGCGCCAATTATTGATCCATGCACTAACCGGCAAAAATATCCTGGAAATCGCCTGCGGCACCGGTTATTGGACCCAGCTTCTGGCACCGCACACAGAATCGATCACCGCCCTAGACATCAACCCGGAAGTATTGGAAATCGCCCGCAGCAAAAAAATAGAGCCCTCAAAGGTGACCTTTCATCAGGCGGACGTGTTTGCCCTGCCGACTTTTCACGCTCCATTCAGTGCCGGGTACGCCGTATTTTGGTGGTCGCATATTCCCAAGTCAAAAATCGAGGGTTTTCTTAACCAGTTCCACTCCCAAATAATGCCCGGAGGAAAAGTTATCTTTATCGATAATAATTACGTGGAAGGCAATAGCACACCCCTTTCACGCGTCGATTCGGACGGAAACAGCTATCAATGTCGAATGCTCGACGATGGATCAACCTACGAGGTGTTGAAGAATTATCCCACTGAACCTGAACTTGAAAAGGTGCTCAAGGGCATGGCCGATAACTTCAAATTCCAGTCCTTGAACTATTATTGGTTTTTGGAATACACGTTGGTTTGAGGCGACCCTTCCTGAGAAATGCGCATGGTTTACTTTGATTACAATGCCACGACCCCCTTGGATAAAGGTGTTCTGGAATCGATGCTGCCCTATTTGAACGAAATCTTTGGCAATCCTTCCAGTGTTCACCAAGTGGGACGCCGGGCCAGGGCCATGCTCGATGATGCACGCGACAGGATGGCGAAAGCCTGGAAAACCAGGCCGAGCGAGGTTGTTTTTACCAGCGGCGGAACCGAGAGCAATAACCTGGCGATTTTTGGTTCATTACGATTTTTACGCGAAAAGGGCCGTCATTTGATCACATCCCAAATTGAACACCATGCGGTGCTTCATGCTTTCCAATACCTTGAAAAAAAGGAGGGGTTTGACGTCACTTATCTCCCCGTATCCAGAAAAGGACAGGTTGATCCGGCGGACCTTCGAAAAAGCATCCGTTCGGACACAATCTTGGTATCTGTGATGTCGGCCAACAATGAAATCGGATCGCTGCAACCAGTTTCCGAACTCGGATCGATCTGTCGCGAGAAAGGCGTCATTTTTCATACGGACGCGGTGCAATCCATGGGCAAAGAACCTTTTTTATCCATGGCCGGATTGAACGCCGACCTGGTTTCGGTCTGTGCGCACAAGTTCCATGGGCCGAAAGGCGCAGGAGCCTTGTTCATCCGGTCACCCTTCCAACCACATCCGATTCTCTTCGGTGGAGGCCACGAAAATGAAAAAAGGGCCGGAACAGAAAACCTGCCGACCATCGCAGGAATGGTTGAAGCTTTCGAACGTTTTGTCCAGAAAAGCCCAGTTTTTGAAAGATCTCGATTGCAACCAATGGTGGAAAAACTGGAATCGGCCGCCGCTGAAATCCCAGGAGTGGTTTTGCAAGGCTCCAGAGATCAACGGCTTTGCAATACGATGGCCTTCACGGTGGAAGGGGCCGATGGCATCTCCTTGATGGCAGGGCTCGATTTGGAAGGCATTTGCGCCTCCAGCGGTTCAGCCTGTTCAGCCGGATCATTGGCACCTTCCCATGTGATCCTGGCCTTGGGAGTGGCAAAAAATGTGGCGAATTCCCTTGTGCGTTTCTCCCTGGGCCGGGAAAACACCATGGAAGAAGTGGATTACGTTTGCGAACAGCTGCCGGGAATAATAGCCCGGTTGAGGACTGGTTGAAATGCTGTTAATTGAGTGCGAAAGACCGGTGAATAGTGTGTCATTAAATTTAATAACTTTGCTTATTTCGGGTTACTGGTATCCCCTAGATAGTTATTGGGGGTTGGAGAATCGGCGTAAGTCCTTGGCACGACCTTGACACCCATGGTTGTTTGAATTATTCACAGCCCTTAATAATAAGAATTCTTTTAGAATAAAACAGAAAGTAATAAGAGACCTCATGAATCTGACAATTGCCAAAGACCAGTTGATGCATGGCTTGCAGTCGGTGCAGAACATCGTGAGCTCACGCACCACCTTTCCGGTGCTTTCCAATGTTTTAATCAGAGCGGAGGGCTCGAAGGTGGAGTTCACCGCAACCGACCTGGATGTCAGCATCACGTGCGCGGTGGAAGCCACAATCCGGAAGGGAGGAGCCACCACCTTGCCGGCAAAAAAATTGTTTGGCATTGTGCGTGAGCTGGCCACTCCCGAAATCGAGATGGAGGTCGATGACAAAAACGCCTGCGCCATCCGGTCAGGTGCCTCCTATTACAAGCTGAACGGCTTGGCCGCAGAGGAGTTTCCAGCGATCCAGGGTCTTGCTGAATCGCGTTCGTTTGTGATTTCGCAGGAAAAACTGAAATCGATGCTGAAGAAGACCTCCTTCGCAATCTCTTCCGATGAATCCCGCTATGTGCTGAACGGGTTGTTCCTGATTTTGAAGGAGCACAAGCTGATCATGGTCGCCACCGACGGACGGCGTCTGGCCCTGGCGGATGAGGAAATTGACCTTCCGGAAGGAAGCCAGGGCGAGTTCATCATCCCGACCAAGGCGGTGAATGAACTGAACCGGCTGCTTCAAAATACGGGCGAGATCGAAATCAGATTCACCTCCAATCAAGCCGCATTTTTTCTCAGGGACGAAAAAGGGTTGTCCGTGATGATGATTTCCAAGCTGGTCGAAGGAAATTATCCGAATTACAAACAGGTGATTCCCGCCGAAACCAAGGAAAGAATAGCACTGGGTCGAGAGGAGTTTTTGCACGCCTTGCGCCGCGCTGAAATCATGACCAGCGACAAATCGAATTCGGTCAAGATGGCCTTCACACGGCACAATCTGGCAATCACCGCAAATTCGCCTGAAGTTGGTGAAGCCCGGGAAAGCCTGGCCGTCAATTACAGCGGCAAGGACATAGCCATCGCCTTCAATCCCGCTTATTTGATCGAACCGTTAAACGCCCTGACTGAGGATGAAGTTTTCATCGAATTGATCGACGAACTCAGCCCAGGCGTCCTGAAAATCAACGGTCCTTTCCTTTACGTGGTGATGCCGATGCGCCTGAGTTGAGATCCGCGTTGTGAAAGAGTTGTGAGTAACTTCCAATAGTTCCGCATTTCTTCGAACGAAAATCTTTTTATAGTTCTCGCAGACCATCGGTTCTGCCATGAATGAACATTATTTTGCCCTGCTTGATTCCACGCTGGAACATTTGCGCCGGCTTAAAAGCGACGGCCAACGTTTTGTGGTCACAGACGTTGAGGGCCTGAAACGGCTCAAGAACGCACCCGCGCTCGTCCGGCCAAAACCGGTCCTTCCCCAGGCAACCACCGGCGCAAGGACCATCCCTGCTCCAACCCAGGCCGCCGTAGCTCCGGGACCGGAGCCATCTTTCACAGTGTCGAAAACGCCTGCTCAGGCATTGAGTTCACCATCTGCTGCCGATTCGCCAGCCCCGCCGGAAGTTCGAGGATCCGCACCTGCGGCAGGCTTGAAACCGGAATCCGAACTGGTCCAATCGAACGACAAGTTGAGCTCTGTGGAAAAAGAAGCCGCCATGAAGAACCTCCGGGAGCGCGCCCTGGTGTGCGTCAAATGCCCCCATCTGGCTGCCAGCAGGCAGAACGTGGTTTTTGGAGTTGGCGACATCCATTCCGCGTTGATGTTCGTGGGCGAAGCCCCCGGTTCGGACGAAGATTTGCAGGGTGAACCATTCGTCGGCACCGCAGGCCAGCTTCTCACGAAAATCATTCAAACCATGGGTTTCACCCGGCAATCGGTTTACATTGCGAATGTTCTAAAGTGCCGGCCGGATACGCCCGGTCAGAGCTTTGGAAACCGGAAACCGACTCCGGAAGAAATGAAAACCTGCCTTCCCTATCTGATGGCGCAAATTGATCTGATCCAACCCAAGGTCATTGTGGCCTTGGGAGCCACCGCCATGGAAGGTCTCTTTGGACGGCCCGCGGCCATCTCGAAGGAAAGGGGGATTTTTAAAACCTTAAAATCGATCCCGGTGATGCCAACCTTTCATCCGGCCTATTTGTTGCGCAACACTTCGTTCACCGAAAAAAGAAAGACCTGGGAGGACATGCTGCAAGTCATGGAAAAACTGAACCGTCCCATTTCCGAAAAAGAACGGGGTTATTTTCTAACGCCGCGATAGGCCGGAACTCCGAATTTTGGAGTGCGGGGGGAAGTGAGGGAAGTGAGGCAGAGCCGCGCTGCCGGCTCTGCCGGCTCTGCCACCGCACTCCACATCCGAACAAGATTCATGATCCCGGACGTGCGGCCGCTTCGCAGTCCAAATCCAGCTTCAACACCGGTGGGAGCATTCACCCACCCATCGCCTTCGTTTGAAATGTTGCGGGAGTGGACCTTGACGGATTAGGATGACCGGATGGAAGGCATTCAACTCGGGAAAAGCAGTCTGATTTCCAGCCGGCTGGCTTATGGCTGCTGGAGGCTCGCTGGAGCCAGCGAACCCCAGGAAGTCACCGAAGAGAGCGCGACCCGCGGGGCCGCAGCCATCGTCGCCGCCTACGAATCCGGTTTCACTCTTTTCGACAACGCCGATGTCTATTGCAGCGGCCTGGCTGAAACCATTTTTGGCCAAGTCCTGACCCAGATTCCCGAGATGCGCAGCCGCATCCTCATCGCCAGCAAATGCGGGATCCGAAAAAAAGGCGATCCCTATTCCGACAGCCCGTATCGTTACGATTTTTCTTCCGACTATATCGTCGCCTCCTGCAATCAATCGCTCAAAAGGATGGGGGTTGAAACCATCGACATCTACATGCTCCACCGGCCGGATTATCTATGTAATCCCGAGGAGGTCGCCCAGGCATTTGACGAACTTAAGAAAAGCGGGAAGGTCAGGGAATTTGGCATCAGCAATTTCCGTCCGACCCAGGTGGCGATGCTTCAAAAATTTTGCCCCATGCCCCTTATCGTCCACCAGGTTGAGATCAGCCTAGCCAAGATCGATGCCTTCCACGACGGCACGCTGGATCAGTGCCTGACCGATGGCCTGGCCCCTTTGGCCTGGAGCCCGCTCGACGGCGGCCGCCTGGGAAAAAACCCGAACAAAAATAGCGCCACCCCCCACCCGGTAGAACTGAATCTCTTAGAAACCCTCGACTCGGTTGGCGAGGGAAGGGGCGTCAGCCGCACCGTCATCGCCCTCGCATGGCTGTTAAAGCATCCTAGCAACATCATTCCCATCATCGGTTCTACCAACCCCGCCAACATCAAAGATGCCGCTGATGCCGGCGAGATGCACCTTACGCGGGATGAATGGTACCGCTTGATGGCGGCCGCGCAGGGCGACCGGCTCCCTTGATTTTCCAAATGGACGCATTTTCTGGCACCCCGGCTGAGTCAGGGTTTCGCATGCCTGCGGAATGGGAACCGCACCATTCCACCTGGCTCACTTGGCCCCGGGAGGAGGGGATCAGTTTTCCTGGCAAGTACGAAACCGTCCCCCCGGTTTATGCCGAGTTCATCAAACTCCTGGTCCAATCGGAAGAGGTGAACATCAACGTCTGGAATGCGGAAGCCGAGCAGGTGGTGCGTAAACTTCTGATCGAGAATCGCACCCCCCTGGATCGTGTCTGTTTCCATCATTTCCCTTCCTACGAACCGTGGTGTCGCGATCATGGTCCTATATTTCTGACGCGTGAGAAGAACGGCATGCGTGAACGGGCCGTGGTGGATTGGGGCTACAACGCCTGGGGCGGAAAATATCCTCCTTACGATCTGGACGACGCCGTGCCGCAGCATGTGGCTCGGCTGCGTGGATTGCCGTTATATTCGCCGGGCATCGTGATGGAAGGCGGATCGATCGAAGTTAACGGGGCGGGAATTCTTTTGACCACCGAGGCTTGTTTGTTGAATCCAAATCGAAACCCGCATTTAAACCGGGAACAAATCGAGCAGTACCTCAAGGACTTTCTTGGTGTCAGGAAAATTTTATGGCTGGGTGATGGCATCGTTGGCGATGACACGGACGGACATATCGATGACTTGAGCCGTTTTGTGAATGAGAAGACCATTGTCACCATTGTTGAGGACGATCCTGCCGATGAGAATTTCGGAATACTCCGAAACAATCTGGAGCGGCTCAAACTGCAGACAGATTTGGACGGGAAACCGTTTCAGATTGTGGAGCTGCCGACTCCCGGTTTTTTGGAATTCGAAGGGCAGCGGTTGCCGGCCAGTTACGCGAATTTTTACATCGCCAACCAAGCGGTGATTGTGCCGACCTACAGGCACAAGAACGATCAAAGGGCCGTTAATATTTTGCAGCGTTATTTCCCGGACCGGAAAGTCATCGGGCTCGATTCCAGTGAGCTGATCTGGGGGTTGGGTTCCTTCCACTGCATCTCCCAGCAGGAACCGGCCTAGACGCCTAGACTTGGGAGAATTTCAATCGCGCGCTACGCGACGGCTTCATTTTTTGGTTTGAGTTCCGTGGGCTCGAACCACCACGGCTACCATCGTGGTCATCGCTCCGCGATTAATTTTGCTTCAGATTGGTCGTGAGAAATCGCGGAGCGATGACCCGAATGTAGCCGTGGCGCTTTAGGCGTAAGAATTCAGATGAAAATGGGCGGAGCGGCAGCTCCGCCCCACCAGTAAAGGTGGGGCTGCGTTGCTGCGCAGCCCTGATCTCCTCACCGAAAGGTGTCTTTAACAAACTTCAACTGAACTAGTTGTTTAAGCGTGTTTAATGGAGAATCTATGTCCTCAGAGGTTTCCAACTGCATGGATACGCTTTAGGCCACGGACAAACGATTGAAAAAATGAGCCTCTGTAGCAGAATCTGTGGGTAGAAAATGCCTGAAAACGCAGGGAATGCTGTGAATACCAGGGTTTTGCCATGTTTTAGTGTGCGAGCAGAGTGGTGGTTACATCCTCCCTCTCCATATTTTTTGTTTTGGGAGCGGGCGGGCGAGCGGCGGCGACGAGCTTTCGAGCCGCCAGCTCGCGTCGCCGCCGGTCGCCACTGCGTAACGTACTCGCCCGCCCGCTACCAAAACACTCAAAATTGCACGTTTCTACCCACAGATTCTGCTACAGAGCCGAAAATGAATCCCGTCGCGTCGCGACGGCTGAAGCGGATGATGCCCTGGTTCGCGTCAAAGGGCGGCTTCGGGCCTTATTGAGTTCTTTTCAAAACGACGTTTTGAAAGGGAAGATGGTTTTGAACCGTGAAAGGATCATAATTCTCTGAAACAAACGTTTCATACCCGGGCGCTTCGATCCGAAACGCGAATTTATCTTCCGGCTCAAAGAACGCTCCTTTTGGTGGCACATGAATTTGAAAGCTCCCGGTAGAAATGCGAAAATCGCCCTCATTGAATTTGAGCCATTGAATAGATTGAACATCAGGTTGATGAAAATAAGGACCACTCCGACGTCCTCTGAAAATTCCGAATGAAAATCGAGAATTCGTCAACAAATTTCCTGTTTGCGAGTCTTTGACCTCACCGGATAGTGTCGAGTAGGCATTTAAAACGATTAACTTTTCGTGTTCGGATGGATCAAGAACCACTATCTGGTTGGGCATCCCTTCTTTGCTCGCCATAATTTTTGTGGGTGTGAAGGGCGCATTTCCCCAGGTGGCAAGGCCAGATCGATCCGTTTGCAGATTTTCAACTTTGAACGGACCGAGACTGTAGTCTCTGTATTCGATGATACCGACCTTTTGTATTGGCTGGTTCATTGCGTCAACCACTCGAATGTCAACTTTCCTCCCTTTTTTGAGCTTGAGAGTTATTTCTCCTTCACTTTCTGGAAGAAAAAATTCTTGTGCCACATACCCTTTCCTCGCTACGAAAGCGACCACGCTAGCCGGCTAGGCGGCTAGGCTTCGTTCGCATGGCCGTGCGTGCCAGCCCGCTAATAGCCAGACCGGAACCCGGTTGAAAAATAAACCACGCCAACCAGTTGAATTTTTTTATTTCAGATCGAGCTTAAGGATCATGGGAAACCAAAAGTACGGATCACTGAAAGATTTTGAGAAGTTCAAACAGTCTGTGCTTAACCAGGAATTTCGCACTCAGAACACTCACCCGCTCGTCTATGGTTATGAACGGACGGTTTTCGAAAAAGAGCGTTTGAAACTACTGATTGCCGAGGCTGAACCCCTGGAGTTTTTGACGGTGAAAAACCGACTCAAACATTGGAAGGCTCAGCTGCAACGACTGGAAAAAACTGAGATCAGGTTTAAAACTCTCTTGCAAGAACTGGAGTCCACCCCGCCCAATCGCATCTCAGTTTTCTGAAATCCGCTTTATTCCCTGTCGCGGCTGTCCATCAGAATTGTAACCGGCCCGTCGTTCATCAGCGAAACCTTCATGTCCGCTCCAAACCGTCCTTGAGCTGGCTCGCGCCTTAGCAACAAGGCCATTTCCCTTAAGAACTGCAGGTAAAGAGGGAGAGCCGCGTCTGGTGGCGCTGAACGGGAAAACGAAGGACGGTTGCCTTTTTTGGTGCTGGCAAAAAGGGTGAACTGGCTCACCACCAAAATCTCGCCACCGACCTGTGACAGGTCGAGGTTCATCACCCCGTTCGTGTCGTTGAAGAGCCGCATCCGGAAAATTTTACCCGCAGTCCACGAGAGGTCTTCAGCGGTGTCGTGGGCATCCATGGCCGCAAGAACAAACAACCCCCTGCCGATGGCGCCCGCAGTCTGCCCTTCAATTTCGACTTTAGCTTCTGAAACCCTCTGGATCACGGCGCGCATGGCTGTGGTCTTATCGCAGAACCTGCCTGTTTTCAAGGGGGCGTGATTAAATCTGGGTGAGTTTCCTGACGGATCGCGGTTCTGTGAACCGCAGTACATGGCAAAACTTAACGTCCCGAAACCTCGCAACACCCCGGCGGTTGCCGCCCGCTGCGGCTGATCGGCCCCTGGGGGAGAGGGTAAGGGAGAGGTGGTCCCTCTTTTCAACTGCATCATTACGGCTTGGATTCCACAGTGCTGCGCTCCGCCGGACCGCGAGTCTGTGACTCGCAGCAGATCGATGACTGAGTTTGCGTGAAAGAATCAAAGCGCCCTCGGTTCCACAGAGCTGCGCTCCGCCGGACCGCGAGTCTGTGACTCGCAGCAGATCGGTGACTGAGTTTGCGTGAAAGTATGAAAGCGTCTTAGCCGGAACGATTCAGTTGAAAATCCTCATCTCCCCGTCCCTCTCCTCCATTCGGAATGGAAGAGGGGTTAAGCCCGGCACGCTGGAAATATTCCCTCTCCGCCCCTGGGGCGCAGTGGAAGGCTCTGGTGGCCTACACCACCAAAAAAGCAACACCACCGCCACAGCCACCAACCTTGCGAGAAGCCATCAGAATGATGGCCATGACCCCATGACCCTGGGAGGATTTTTGGGCAGGAAATCAGATGGCGAACCAGGAACAGAAACCATCTGGCGAGGCCTGCAACGATTGGACGATGTCACCGAAATGTATGCGGTGATGCGCAGAGAAAATTGAATCCCTCCCACAAGCCGGGAATTACTCGACACCAGTTGAGCCCTCCGAGGGTTGCACCAGCCCACGTCATTCAGCCATCACACTTGTGGGTAATGATCAGGGCTGATCGAGGACGATACTGAGGGGATGGTTGGATAGGATACATATAGCGACGAGCGCCACGGGTGTAGCCGCGAGGCGCGAACGAGGGAAGATGCCCAAAGCGGCCTCTGACCGAGTGAACAACGAAGCGGATGCGCCCGTGCCGCC
>Ga0163152_10001536_pt1 | contig 36340 bp, 33 predicted proteins | sample OliLakLV19MP8IB2_FD_148635 | JGI IMG/M metagenome (GOLD analysis project Ga0163152, IMG submission 148635) | Freshwater microbial mat bacterial communities from Lake Vanda, McMurdo Dry Valleys, Antarctica - Oligotrophic Lake LV.19.MP8.IB-2 | ecosystem: Environmental > Aquatic > Freshwater >...
TACGTCTCGCAACGCCACCTTGCCGGGATTCTCCGATGACCAACCCTGCACCTCAGGCGACGCGGACCAAAAATCGTCCGCGCGCCCAAGGCGCTAGAGAATTTACACCACGCTCATGGACGCGACCGACGAGGTTGTGGCCGGTCTCGCGGAAGATCTCATACGGATCGCGAACAACGCCGGCGCTTCGATACTCGGCCCCGCAATCCTCCATCTCGTTCACGTAGGAGAGGTCGGCGCCGAAATAGAAGTCCTGCGCTTGCGTCGGCGTCGCGAACGTCGCCACCGCAAGCGCGAACACAAGGGCGCGCATTGTGTTCAAGCTCAACACGCGCCCTCCTCGTTCAATAGCGGTACGTCACGTCGAACATGTAGCGACGTCCATAGACATCGTACCGGCCCAGGCGGTTCGGATCATTGTCGCGATAAATGCGTGCGGCCTCATCGGTGAGGTTGTTGACCTGGAAGCGCAGGCCGACCCGCTCATTGACCTGATAGGAAGCGCTGAAATCCCAGATCGATTCTTCTTCAAGGGTGCGCACATCCGAACCGCTCCAGCCGTAAATCACGGTGAAGGGGCTGTGATACTTGTACCCCAGCCGCGCCTCGAACCCGGCATTGCTGTACCAGAAATCGACGGTGGCGGTGTGCTCGGCAAAGCCGCTGCCATCCACGGGATTGTAGGAGGGATAGAATTCCTGGATGTCCGAGTTCACGTAAGCGTAGTTCGAGTAGATGCCGAAGTTTTCCAGGCCAGGAATGAAGAAGAACGGGGTTTGGAACGTGAGTTCGAGGCCCGTTATGCCGCCGCCTTCGCCGTTGGCCGGCCCGGTCATTTGATAGATGTCCCCGTCAATATCCTGCGGCGAGGTGAAGTAGCCGATATTGCTCTCGACATCCTTGTAGTAGACCGCCGCCGCCAGCAGCGCTTCCTCGTGGAAGTACCATTCGAGCGAGACGTCGAGTTGGTTGGCAAGCAAGGGATCGAGCTGCGGATTGCCGCCTGAGCCGCTGAGCGGCGGCGGATCGCCTGGATCGGAAATCGAACGCCCAGCACGCAGCTCATCGAGCGGCGGACGCGAGATGACGCGCGCCAAGCCGACACGCAAGAGCAGATCGGTGTCGAGATCGAACGTAAGGTTCAAGCTCGGCAACCACTCCTGATAATCGTGATCGACCGTCAAGGCTTGGAGCGGCCCTCCGCCGACGGACTCGTAGCCCGAACTACTGGTCTCGACGCTGACAAAGCGCACACCGACATTGCCGCGCATCGGAAGGCCAAGCGCTTCGGACTCGAAATTGGCCATGGCGAACGCTTCGACAACGTCTTCCTCGACCTGCCACCGATCCGCGAGGTTCTCTACCGGCGTCACCGGCGCGTACGCCAAGTTCCAGATTGCATCGAAATCGCCGTCAAGCAGTGGCGGCGCGGTAAATGCGGAGACTTCATAGTTCCGCAGCAGGCTTGCTGGGATTGGCGTGTAAGCCGCCGCGAACGGGGTCGCGGAAAAGCGCTCGTGCGCCTTGGTGCGCGAGGAAACCCGCAAGCCGGTTTCAAAACGCGTGAAAAGGCTGTCAGGGCTCAAATCGTACGCCGCATTAAAGGCGCCAGCGAGAAGCTCATCAGTGATGGATTCCGGCCCGTCATAGCTGCCGTTGCGCCATGTTTGGACCGCTTGGATCGATGTGTCCGCCGGATTCGAACTTGTCGTCACGAACGGCGTGATGCCGGCGCGCGTGTCGAAGCTCAGCGAGGCCGGATAGACCGGCATTTGAATGGCGCGCCAAAGATTGACGCGCTCCGCCTCGGAATACGAAACGTCGCCGGTCAGCGTCCACGGGCCGTTGGTCCATTCGGCGTTAAGGCCGGTGACGAGGAGCGTTTTATCCTCGTCGTATTGCGCGATGACGTTGTTGACCTCGGCGAACGGCAATGTCGCCGCCACTACGTTGCCATTGACGATCGTGTAGGACGACCCCGGCGCGTTATAAGCGCCGAAGCTCGTATTATCCCAATTGCCGCAGAGGCTGTTGCAATACCAGGCCTGGTTCTGACGTTCGTCGATCGTAACTTCCGACCAGAGCGCATCGAACTGCATCTCGAAATTAGACGTCGGGCGCCACTGCGCGGCCCCCATCACCCCGGTGCGGACCTCTTCGAGCATTTTGACTTCGGTCTGCATGCCCCACGGCGTGTAATCGAGAACAGTGTCGCCATTCAGATCGCCGGGATCGCCGCCGAGACGGTCGTCGTTGTAGCCCCAGCCTTGCAGCGAGGCGTAGCCGTTGCGCTGATCCTGGTAGGACACGCCGAGGGCTACAGCGAACTCGTCGCTCAGCCGAAGCACGCCCGAACCGCTGGCGCGAAAGCCCAACGGATCATAGTCGGGGAAGTTTTCGCTGCCGTCGTAATAGACCGGGCCGCCGCGCGCGATCAGCGACGGACCATCATAATCCAACGGTGCGAGCGTGCGGATGTTGACCGTGCCAGCCACGCCGCCGCCAATCAGATTTGCCGATTGCGCCTTGTAGACCTCGACGCCGCTGACGACTTCGGACGGATAGATCTCCCAGCGCACGTTGCGGTCAGGTTCGGACGACGCAACTTCACGCCCATTGACCAAGCCCAGCACCAGACGTGGCCCGAGGCCGCGCACGACAGCTTGGCTGGCATTGCCGCGATCGCGTGATCCGTTGAGGCCGGGGAGACGCACCTACGATTCGGCGATTGTGACGTCCGGCAATTGGCCGATGTCTTCCGACGAAATCGCCTCCATCACGAGCGGAGAATCTCGCTTCACCTCAATGGCGGCGCGCAGACTCTCGCGCACGCCGGTGATGACGATATCTTCTTCCGCTTCCGCGGCAGGCGAATCCTGCGCGAACGCCGGCGCCGTCAGCGCCGCCGCCAATACGAATACGCTGCTTGCGCCGAAACGCGCGCTACGGGAACGCCCCATGATTTCCTCCCCTATCGCTCGCACGCCGGACCTTTGGCCTCTCAGCGCGAACTCCATTTATCATATTAATCTGCTAGAGGGCGTCAAGCGCCGTTTTGGCTCTTAAATCGATTGGCGCGCATGTGTGCGCGCCGCCGAGAGCGAGAGCGAGGCGGGGCGCAGTCCGGGCGCGGACGCCGTAATTCTGATTCTGCCGCCGGCCTTTCGCGTCTGCACAATCGCCATGCAAAGGCCGTTAAACGCACGCCGTTGCGTCGCCTGATCGGGCTCGAGGCTCGTCGGATTGCCATTGCCGACGCCGATGATCGCGCCTGGGCCGGTGAGCGCGAAACTTACCGGATGATCCGCGCGTGGGACGATCCGGCCTTGGGCGTCTTGCACCTGCACCGTCACCACAGCGCAATCTTCGCCGTCACCGGCCAACGCGGCGCGGTCGGCGGTCAATACAAGTCGCGCCGCCGGGCCCGCCGTCTCGCGGCGCGTCGTCAAGACCAACTCACCGGCGCGATAACCGCGCGCTTCCAAGATCCCGGGCGCATACGGTACGCGCCATTCGACGTGGCGATTGCGTTGAACCTCACGTGCGCCAAGCGAAGCGCCGTTCAAGAACAACTCCACTCGATCGAGATTAGAATGACACCAGACCTCGATCTCCTGGCCTTCGCGGCTCTGCCAGTCCCAATGTGGCAGCAAATGCAGTACGGGCGCGTCGCTCCACCACGCTTTGTAATAGTAGTAATTGTCCTTCGGAAAACCGCACGTATCCATCACGCCGAAATAGGATGAGATCGACGGAAACTGATTGAACGGGGTCGGCTCGCCGCGATAATCGAACCCCGTCCAGATGAAGCCGCCCGCATTAAACGGTTGATCCACGGCGATCGTCCACCAGGCTTCGGCGGTCGAGGCCCACCACGGATGCTCGCGATCATAGGCCGGCAAAACATGGCGCCCGTCGTCGCGGACATATTCGCCGCGCGTGCACACTGTGCTGCCGGTCTCCGAGCCAAGGATGGGCTGATTGGGCGCGCGCGCGTGATACTCAGCCATAAGATGCGTGCGATAGTTGAACCCAAGCACGTCCACGACAGGCGAGATGCCGTCGCCGAAATTGCTGTCGAGAGCCGCCGTAGTCAGTCGCGTTTCATCCAGTTCGTTGACCCGCTGACACATGCGCCGCGCGATCCGGGCGCCGCGCTCCGTGCCTTGTTGGGCCTGCTCTTCATTGCCAATCGACCAGAGGATGACACACGGATGATTGCGGTCGCGCCGCACGAGACGGTCAAGTTGATCCATGCCTTCGGGCGACGAGGTCATCATCCGCGTCTCATCAATCACCAGCATGCCCAGGCGATCGCACGCGTCCAGCACTTCCGGCGTCGGCGGATTGTGAGCCGCGCGATAGGCGTTCGAGCCCATCTCCCTGAGCTTGCGGATGCGAAAATCCTGCAGCGCGTCCGGCAGGGCGCTGCCGACGCCGGCGTGATCCTGGTGATTACAGGTGCCAAGCAGCTTCAGCGGTTGCTCGTTCAGAAAAAAGCCCTGCTGCGCATCGAAGCGAATGGTGCGCACACCGAAGCTGGTCGAAAGCGCATCTACCAGAACCCCGTCCGCCCATAGCTCCGCCCGCAAGTCGTAGAGATAAGGCGTCTCAATCGACCATAGCCGCGCCCCGGCAACGTGCGCCCGCTGCTGGACGACGATCTTGTCCCACCCCTCAACCTGCGTGGTTGAACGCGTCTCCGCCACCACGCGCCCGTCGGCGTCGCGCACCAGGCAGCGCACGTCGCAAGCGCGCGGCGCGTCGCTCTCGTTTGCCGCCTCCACATCGATCAGCAGATTGGCGCCGCCATCCCCCGGCGCGGCGCGCACGAACACACCCCATTGCGGCACATGGAGCGGCGCGGTTTTCACCAGCCACACATGCCGATAGATGCCTGCGCCCTCGTAGAACCAGCCTTCGCCCAAAGTCGCGTCGACACGCACCGCGAGCACATTGGCTTCGCCGTAATTAAGAAAATCAGTCACGTCGACGCGGAACGGCGCGTAGCCGCTTTCATTGCGCGCGATCACATAGCCGTTGATCATCACGAGGCAGTCGCGAAAGACGCCGTCGAACTCAATCGAGATGCGTTTGCCGATGTCGGACGCGGGAATATCAAAGCGCTTGCGATACCAGCCGACGCTCGTCTCCGGATGCTCGCGCCCCAAGGGCTTAAAGCCGTGGTCAGCGCGCGGATCCCACTCTGGCACGATGCCAGTGCTCGGCACGAAGGGCAGCTCAATGGCCCAATCGTGCGGCAGGCGCAGGCGCCGCCAGCCGCTATCGTCAAAATCCACTGCTGCTGCGGCTGCGACGTTGACGCCTTGTTTGGCGAACGTGCGCTGGTTCAAGCCAAAGCCAAAGTCGCGGGCGATGTCGGAGGCATGTCCGAGGCTGAAGCGCCAATCGAAATCCATCAACAAACGCTCGCGCGGCGTGCTGGGCGTGCGCGCGGCGTTCCTCGCTTCAGCCACGCTTGGCGCCGCGGCCAATGCCGCACTCGCCGCACTGGCGCCAAACAATCCGCGTCGTGTTAGCTGCGCCATTATCCAGCTCCGGCTTTTGCGCCCGCGTTTTTGCGCATGTCTTGGCGCATGCGATCAAGAACAACAGCGATCAACAGGATGCCGCCGCGGACGATGTATTGGTAGAAAGTCGGCACTTCGAGCAGGTTCAAGGCGTTCTGCGCGGCGCCCATAATCATGACGCCGACGATGACGCCGCCAATGGTTGCAACACCGCCCGCCAGCGACACCCCGCCCAGCACGCACGCCGAGATCACCTGGAGCTCAAGCCCGAGCGAGGTGTTCGGCTGGCCGCTGGTGATACGCGCGGCAAGGACGATGCCGGCCAAGGCCGTCACCAGTCCGTGGATCGTGAACACGATGATCTTGACGCGGTCGACCGGCACGCCCGCCAGCCGCGCGGCTTCCGCATTGCCGCCGATCGCCAGGACGTTACGGCCGAACACGGTGGCGTTGATGACGACGCCGAAAATCACAAAACAGAGGATCGTGATCCACACTGGATAGCCGACGCCGATGAACGTCCCCGATCCCAGCACATAAAAACTCTCGACCGGGATCGGCACCGCTTCGCCACCCGACGCGAGAAAGGCAAGCCCGCGAACGATCTCCATCATCGCCAGTGTTGCGATCAATGAATTGACGCGCAGCTTTGCCACCACCACGCCATTAACGAGGCCAACCAACGCCCCCGCCGCCAAGCCTGCCGCCACGCCGTAAGCGACGCTGCCGGTGCGCGAAATCACCTCCGCTGTGAGCACGCCCGAGAGTGCAACGAGCGATCCGACCGAGAGATCGACCTCCTTCAAGGCCAGCACCAACATCATCGTCGTGGCGACCGCGCCCACCAGGGCGACGGAAAGCACAAGCCCGCGCAAGTTTCGCCCGCTCAGGAAGTCAGGGACGAACGCCGACAACAGCGCCATCAACACGATCAGCGCCAACAGCGGCGCCAGCGAGTTCAGCCCCCGATGCATCCAACGATCCATCTCAAGCCGCCTCCGCGCTCTCGTTCGGCAGCGCGAGGCGCAAAATCTCCTGCGAGGTCGCCTCGCCGCGGGTGAGTTCGCCAGCGATGCGCCCCTCGCGCATGACGATGATGCGATCGCACAAGCCCATGGCCTCGGCCATGTCGCTGGAGGCGACGATGATCGTCTTGCCTCGCTCGGCGAGCGCGTAGAGCAGCGCATAGATTTCGCTCCGCGCGCCGACGTCGATGCCGCGCGTCGGCTCATCCATCAGCAGAATTTGCGCGCCAGCCGCCAGCCATCGCGCCAGCACCACCTTTTGCTGATTGCCGCCGGAAAGCGTGTTGATCGGCGTCTCCGCCGAAGCCGTTTTCACTTTCAGCGCGGCGATGCCGTCCGCCGTTTGCCGTCGTTCGAGGCCAGCGGCACGAAAGAAATGATGCTCTTTGTTGTTGCGCGCGGCGAGCACGAGATTTTCGCTGACCGAAAGCAACGGAATGATGCCCTCGTCCTTGCGATCTTCCGGACACAGCGCCAATCCCGCCGCAATGGCCGTGCGCGGATCGTTGAAGCGATGCACGGCGTCGCCGATGCGAATTTCCCCGGCATTGGCGCGCTCGGCGCCGAAGATCAATTTGAACAATTCCGAACGCCCGGCCCCGACCAGACCGAAAAAGCCCACGACCTCGCCGCGCCGCGCCGCGAATGACACCGGCGCCGAGAGGCCGGGCCCCAAGAGTCCGCGCACGTCAAGCACCGGTTCGCCCAACGCGCGTGGGCGATAAGCGTAGATGTCCGCGATTGCCCGCCCCGCCATTTGCGCAATCAATTCGTCCTTGGAGATCGCCTTGAGGTCGGCATTCGTGGCGACGAGCTTACCATCGCGCAGCACGGTCACGCTGTCGCATAAAGCCGACATTTCCTCGAGCCGGTGGCTCACATAGAGAATGGCCCGCCCCTCGGCTTTCAACTCGCGGATGATGCGCAGTAGAGCGTCTGTCTCGCGCGCCGACAGGCTCGACGTCGGTTCGTCGAATGCGATGATGCGCGCGTCGCGCAACAGCGCCTTGCCGATCTCGACCATTTGCCGGCGGCCGATCGGCAGCGTCTTCAGCGGCGCGCGCGGATCGATGTCCTCGCCCAAGCGCGCCAGCACGCCGCGCGCCTTTTCCGTCAACGCACGCCGATCGATGAACAACCCGCGCGTCGGCATGGCGCCGAGCAGGAGGTTCTCCTCCACGCTGAGGTCCCGCGCGAGCAGCAATTCCTGGTGAATAACCGCCACCCCGGCGGCGGCGGCGTCGCGTGGGCCACGGAAACGGACCGGCGCGCCACTGATTTTGATCACGCCCGTGTCCGGCGCGTGCTCGCCGCTGAGCATTTTCAACAGCGTGGATTTTCCGGCGCCGTTCTCACCCATCAAGGCGCGAATTTCACCGTCGGCCAAAGTAAGCGAAACATTGTCGAGGGCGACGACGCCCGGGAAGCGCTTGCCGACGCCTTCGAACGAGAGCCGCGCTGGGCTCACGCCTCTTGCTCCGCGAGGAGCGCCTGCCAATTCTCGCGCGTCATGACTTGGCCGTCGGTGTAAAGGAGCGGCTCGGGTGCGACGCCTTCGACGATCCAACGGTGCATCGCCTTCGCCGTTTCATAGCCGTGGCTGCGCGCATCCAGCAGGATCGAAGCGAGAAACCCCGTCGGCGAGGACTTCTGAAACTCAGCCTGCGCGGTCGCGGAGCCATTGATGCCGACAGCCACCACGTCGCCCGCGCCCAAGCCCAGGCCTTCGGTCGCGCGCACCGCGCCGAGCACAGTCTCATCATTCATGCCGACGACGAGCCAGCGGCGCACAGCGGTCTGGCGAGTGAGCACTGGGTTCGCGGCGTTGAATCCGCCCTCTGTGTCGCTCGTCCGCATCGGCGCATCGAACACGCGATCGGCCGGCAGACCCGTCGCGAGCAACGCATCGCGTGCGCCATCGGTCCGTTGCCTGGCGGTTTCCAGACTGTCGAACGTGGTGCGCAGCAGGGCGACATCAGAAAGCGTCCACCCCCGGCGCGTAACCTCTGCCGCGATCGTCTCACCCGCTTGGCGGCCGATATTCGTAGCCGAAATGCCGACATGCGGGATCGCTTCGATCGGGGCGCCATCGGCGCCCACCAGGCGATCGTCCACCGACATCAGCTTCAGCTCATTTGCGGCCGCGCGCTGCTGGATCGCTGCGCCCAAGCGCGTATCGGGCGCGCAGATGATGAGCCCCTGCGCACCGCGCGCGCCGAGATTGTCGATCACCGCCAGCACGCGCTCGCCGTCGGCGGCGCCGATCTTCATCACCTCAAAGCCGAATTCCGCCCCGGCGCGATCAGCGAAACGCCATTCGGTTTGAAACCAAGGCTCCTCAGGCTGCTTAACGACGAAGCCGATTTTCACGCCTTCACTCGTTCGCGCACACGCTGCGGCGAACGCAGCAATCGATACGCCAAGGAAGTGCTTTCTTGTAAGCATCGACGCCCCCCTTATGCGTTTCTAGGAACGCTTCTTTTCGCCGCTTAAGACAAGGGGAGTTGCACGTCAATCATTTAATCATATAAATGGAGTTACCGCCCTTTGAGAGGGCTCGCGGAGGAAGACGACTTGTCGGCAAAAAAACCATTGCGCTCGCAAGCGTGGTTTGGCGGCGCCGGCAAGGATGCCTTCATCCACCGCAGCTGGATGAAAAACAGCGGCCTTCCCGACGACGCGTTTGACGGCCGTCCGATCATCGGCATCTGCAACACCTTCTCCGAACTCACACCGTGCAACGCGCACTTCCGCGGGCTCGCCGATTACGTGAAGCGCGGCGTGCTGGAAGCCGGCGGCGTGCCGTTCGAGTTCCCAGTGTTCTCGCTCGGTGAAACCAATTTGCGGCCGACTGCGATGTTGTTTCGCAATTTGGCGTCGATGGATGTCGAGGAAAGCATCCGCGGCAATCCGATCGACGGCGTCGTGCTGCTGGCGGGCTGCGATAAAACCACGCCGTCTTTGCTCATGGGCGCCGCCAGTTGCGATTTGCCTACCATCCTTGTGTCCGGCGGGCCGATGCTCAACGGACGCTTTCGCGGCAAAACGCTGGGCTCCGGCACCGACGTATGGCGCTTTTCCGAAGACGTGCGCGCTGGACGGATGAAGCCCGAGGACTTCAGCGCTGCGGAAAACGGCATGTCGCGATCGCCTGGCCATTGCATGACGATGGGCACCGCCTCAACGATGGCGTCGATGGCCGAAGCGCTCGGCATAACACTGCCGGAGAACGCGACGTTTCCAGCGGTTGATGCGCGCCGCAATCGATTGGCGCAGCTCAGCGGACGGCGCATCGTCGAGATGGTGCGCGAGGATTTGATCCCCTCGGCCATCCTTACCCGCAAAGCGTTCGAAAATGCGATCCGGGTCAATGGCGCGATTGGCGGCTCAACCAACGCCGTCGTCCACTTGCTCGCCATCGCCGGCCGCGCAGGGGTCGATTTGAGCTTGGATGATTGGGACAGGCTCGGGCGCGATGTCCCAACCTTGCTGGACTTAATGCCATCCGGCCGCTTCCTGATGGAAGATTTCTGCTACGCGGGAGGCTTGCCCGCTCTGATGCACCGCATTGCTGACCTACTGCACCTCGATGCGCCGACAGCAAATGGCAAAACGCTGGGCGAGAACATCGCCAACGCGGAGGTGTTTGAGCCCGAAGTCATCCGCCCACGCAGCAATCCGGTCACCGAGCAAGGCGGCATGGCGGTCCTGCGCGGCAATCTGGCGCCCAATGGCGCGGTGCTGAAGCCTTCGGCCGCCAGCCCGCACCTGTTGCGCCATCGCGGCCGCGCGATCGTGTTTGAAACCATCGAGCACTACAAATCCCGCATCGACGATCCTGATCTCGATATCGATGAGACGTGCGTGCTCGTGCTGAAGAATTGCGGCCCGAAGGGTTATCCGGGCATGCCCGAGGTCGGCAATATGGCGCTGCCGTCCAAGCTGTTGCGGCGCGGCATTCGCGACATGGTGCGGATCTCGGATGCGCGCATGTCCGGCACCGCCTTCGGCACGGTGGTGCTTCACGTTGCGCCGGAAGCGGCCGTCGGCGGGCCGCTGGCGCTGGTGCAGGACGGCGACATTATCGCGCTCGATGTTGAAGCGCGTACACTCGATCTCGAAGTGTCAGAATCGGAGTTGAAGGCGCGCCGCGCGAAGTGGATGGCGCCCGAGCCCGCCATGAAGGGCGGCTACCAAAGCCTCTATGTAGAGCGCGTACTGCAGGCTGATCGCGGGGCCGATCTCGACTTCCTCGTCGGCAAACGCGGCGCTGACGTCCCGCGCGAGAGCCATTGAGCGCACGCTGCATTTTGCCCGCGGGCGCAGCGCTCGGTGAAGGCCCCGTCTGGGACGCGCGCGATGGCGCCCTGCTGTTTGTCGACATCAAGGGAAAGCGCCTGCACAGCGTCCGGCTCGATGACAGCGCCCATCGGACTTGGGCGTTTGACGAGCCCATCTGCTGGATCATTCCTCGCACGAATGCGCTTGGTTATGTCGCTGGGTTCAAAAGCGGCTTTGCAAAGCTCACGCTCGACCCGTTCGCCATCGCTCCGGTTGGCGCGCCGGAGCCGGACCGCCCTGGCAATCGGCTCAATGACGCGAAAGCCGATCGTTGGGGCCGTATCTGGGCGGGTTCAATGGACGATGCAGAGCAACACGCTTCGGGCGCGCTCTATCGGCTCGACACTAATTGGTCCTGGCGACGCATGGACGATGGCTATGGCGTCGCCAACGGTCCGACCTTTAGTCCAAGCGGCGACGTTCTCTATCACACCGATAGCGCAGAGCGCGTGGTCTATCGCTTTGATCTCGCCGCGGATGGCGCGCTCGCCAACAAGAGCGTGTTCGTGCGCTTTGAGGAGTCGTGGGGCTATCCTGATGGCATGACCACCGATTCCGAGGGCGGCGTGTGGATCGCTCATTGGGACGGCGCGCGGGTGAGCCGCTTCACGCCCGAAGGCGCATTGGACCGATCAATCGCCTTGCCGGTTTCGCGCCCAACAAGCTGCGTCTTCGCCGGCGAACACAGCGATCGTATGTTCGTAACCTCGGCCGCGATCGGCTGCGAAGGGGAGCCCCTTGCTGGCGGCGTGTTCGAGATCGAGTCTGGCGTACGCGGGGCGCCCGCGTTTGGGTTCGGAGGCTGATCCATGGTTGGTCTCATTGGCGTCGATTGGGGGTCCACCCACATCCGCGCGTTCCGTTTCGATGATCGCGGCAACGTCGCCGAGACGCGTCGAGCGAGTCGCGGCGCGGCTGGGTTGGCGCCGAATGCATACGAAGGCGCACTCCGCGATCTGCTTTGCGATTGGCTCGACGCGCCCGCGACGATCCTGATCTGCGGCATGGCCGGCAGCCGCGAAGGCTGGATTGAAGCGCCCTATCTTTCCTGTCCCTGCAATCTCTCGGCTCTCAGTGGTACGCTTGTCTCCGCACCGGGCCGCTTGGATGCGCATATCGTCCCCGGACTAACGACGCAGGACGAAAATGGATTGCACGATGTGCTGCGCGGCGAAGAGACACAAATCCTCGGGGCGCAACCCGAACACGACGCTTGGCTCATCACGCCGGGGACGCATTCAAAATGGGCGGAGCTGCGCGACGGCGCTGTCACCCGCTTCCGGACCTATATGACCGGCGAGGTCTTCCGCCTGCTGGCGGCGCAATCAGCACTTTCCAAGACGCTCGACAATGACGCCGCCTTCGACGGCTCGGCATTTGATCTTGGCGCAACGCGAGGCCTCGATGGCGGCGCCATCACTCACTTGTCTTTCGCTGTGCGGGCCCAGGCCTTGTTCGGCGCGTTGTCGCCGCAGGCCGCCAAATCCTATCTGTCCGGCCTGCTCATTGGCGCGGAGATCGCGGATGGCCTGCGCCTGGCTGAGCAAAGACCGATTGTCGTGGTCGGGGCCGAAGACATTGCATCGATCTATCAGCGCGCGTTCGCGCTCGCCGCCGTACGCGAGGTCACGCTTGTGAATGGCGAAACAGCGGCGGCGCGCGGCCTTTGGCGGCTCGCGCAGAAAGGGCTCGTGCAATGACACTCGAGCAGGTCATCCGCAATCTGCCGCTGATCGCAATCCTGCGCGGGATCACACCGGCGGAAGCGCTTCCGGTCGGGCGGGCTTTAATCGATGCAGGCTTCCTGAGCGCGGAAGTGCCGCTCAATTCGCCCGAGCCGCTCGCCAGCATCGAAGCCTTGCGCCGGGCCTTCGATGGTCGCCTGCTCATCGGCGCCGGCACCGTCCTGACGGAAACCGACGTCGCCGCGAGCGCTCACGCCGGCGCTCAATTCGTTGTCGCGCCGAACACAAATCCGACAATCATCGCCGCCGCCAAAAGCAGTGGTCTTTTTGCTTTGCCAGGCTTCCTGACGCCAACCGAAGCGTATGCGGCGCTCGAAGCCGGCGCTGACGGCCTAAAGCTCTTCCCCGCCGACCAAGCCGGCCCATCCTTCGTCCGCGCGCTCCGCGCCGTGCTTCCCACAACCCCGCTCTTTGCCGTTGGCGGCGTCAACGCGGCGCTGATCGGTCCATACTGCGCCGCCGGCGCCACCGGTTTCGGGCTCGGTACTAGTCTCTACAAGCCCGGCGACACCCCAGAGACGGTGGGTGTGCGCGCCGCCAGCTTCGTCAAAGCTCTGCGTGAGGCGAAATCATGAGCAAATCCCCACGCGGCTCGGCTAGCATTCGGCCCACGGCACGCGCTAAGAATCCAGTGCGCGCGCGGCTGCCCCGCACCGCCAAGAGGTTCGGCATGCCTACCCATCCGCCAATGCAAAACCTCACCACGAGCATCGTCAATGATCTGGGCGTGGCGATCGTCACTGGGAAATATTCCAAGCAGAACCCGTTCCCGGTCGAAGCCGAGCTCTGCAAGCAGTACAAAGCCAGTCGCAGTGTTTTGCGCGAAGCCGTCAAAATGCTTACGGCCAAGGGCCTACTCAAGGCCCGTCCGCGGCAAGGCACTTGGGTGCAAAACGAAGAATATTGGAATCTGCTCGATCCTGATGTGCTGCGCTGGCTGCTGGAGCGCAAATTCTCGCTCCGCCTGATGATCGAATTCACGCAAATCCGTATCGCCGTCGAGCCCGGCGCAGCCGCACTTGCGGCGCGCACAGCAGGGCCGGCTGAACGTAAGGCGATCAATGACGCGATCGCACGCATGTTCGCGGCCGATCGCGGCGAGGATGACCCGCTCGAATCCGACATCGCGTTCCACGCATCGGTCCTGCTTGCGAGCGGCAATCCATTCTACGCACAACTGCGTGAAATGATCGAAACAGCGTTGCGCTTCTCGATCCGCCGCACCAACGCCTATAAGGGTGTGAAATTCGCGAGCGTGCTCGATCACAAACGCGTCGCCGATGCGATCGTCTCGGGGGACTCCGCCGGCGCCGAGCGCGCGATGCGAGCGCTGATCGAGGAGGCGCTCGAACTGATGATCACCGAAGAGACCAAACGCGCCCGCGCCAAGCGCGACCGCAAATCAGCCTGACATAGCGCGTATGCCCAAAATCAAGCTCGGCATAATCGGCGTCGGCAAGATCGCGCGCGATCAGCATTTGCCTGTGCTTGCTCAAAGCCCCGATTTCGAACTCATTGCCGCGGCCAGCCGCAATGCCGTGGTTGAAGGGATCGCAAACTATCCAAGCCTCGAGACCATGCTGGCGCAGGAGGGCGATCTCCAAGCCGTGTCACTCTGTACGCCGCCGACGGCGCGCGAAGCGGACGCGCGCCTGGCGCTCGCGCGCGGGCTGCATGTGCTGCTGGAAAAACCGCCGACAGCCACGCTGGGCGCCGCGCGCGATCTGATCGCGCGCGCCGCCGCCAGCGTACTCTGCGCCTCCTGGCATTCGCGCCACGCCACCGGCGTTGAACCCGCGCGCGCCTGGCTCAGCACCCGGCGCATACAGTCTGTCGCCATCGCTTGGAAAGAGGACATCCGCCGCTGGCATCCACACCAAGACTGGATACTCGACGCCGGCGGCATGGGCGTTTTCGATCCCGGCATCAACGCCCTGTCGATTCTGACAGCGCTCATCGCCGACCGGATCGTGCTTCAAAACGCCAACTTGTCAGTACCGGCCAATCGCCAAGCGCCATTGGCGGCCGAGCTACGTCTGCAAACGATCACTGGAGCGCCGATCACGGCCGCGTTTGATTTTCTACAGACTGGCCAGCAGTGCTGGGATATAGCGGTGCAAACCGACGACGGTGCGCTCACCCTGAGCGAGGGCGGCGCGCGGCTCGCCATCGACAACACCAATGTGCCCCTCATCACCGCGCCGCACCAAGAATATCGCGGTGTCTACGAACACTTTGCGCGCTGCATCCATGACGGCGGAAGCGACTGCGATCTGCGCCCTCTGGAACTCGTCGCCGACGCATTCTTGCTCGGCCGGCGCACGATCACGCCCGCCTTCACCTTCTAAACCGCCATCTCGAACTTTCACGCAGCCGCGCGTCGAGCCCTCACGCCTGCGCGAAACGGCGTTGAACGGCACAGGCGCGCCGTCGCCTCGACCTGGCTTGTCACGTTCAAGCGCTCGAACATGCGTTTGGTCTGGGTGCGCACCGTCTCAATTGAAACGCCGCGTTCGGTCGCGATATCGGTGATGCGGCGCCCCGCCACCAGGCCTTCAGCGATGATCAGCTCGCACTCGGTCAGATCAAACATCGCCCGCCAAATCTCGGCGCCCGGCGAAGGCTGATCGTCGGGATCGATGATCATTAGCATGCAATGGTTGCGCTGGATGGCATGCTCGCGCGGGCACAGAACGCGGATGACATAGGGCTGCGCGCCGCCACCGCGCGCCACCCGCACCACGCGAGCGCCTTCGCCGTCCAAGCTAGTGCGGATGGCGGATAGAAGCGCGCGCTGATCGTCGGGCTGACGACAGGTAAGCTTTCCAGCTTGCACGCTCAAACCATCGGCGCGGGCAAGCACGGCGCGGCAAGCCTCGTTAATGTCGCTGACGCTCCCCTGCGCGTCGGCGGTGGCGACACCAAACGGCACATGATCGAACGCGGCGTTGATCAGCGCCGATAGGCTCTGCGTGGAGGCGAGCCGCGCCCGCGCCGCCACTGCGCGCGCGGCGGCCATGGCGAGTTCGGCAAAGAGGGCAAGGTCGATTGCGCCATCAGCGAGGATGGCGAAAGTGATGTCGCTGATCGATTGTTCGGCGCGGCCTTCCACCCTGATCCAAACAGCGCGGCCGCCATCGGCGAGTTCGCCGTCTTGAATGCCGCTCGACCGCCGTGTCGTCAAAGCGCGGCAATAGTCCACGAACGCCGCCGGTGCGCGTCCATCGTAGATTAGCGCATCCAGATCCTGACCGTGATCGATGATCAATGCGGCGCGGGCCTTTAAGAGGTCGCGGCTGATCTCCAAAGCGCCGGTCCAGCCCGCCTCGCCCATGGCGGCGTCCATCCAGACTTCAAAACCGAGCAAGCGAGCGTCTCTGGACATGATTGCCTCCCGCGATCATCCCAGCAAAATCAGATGCGGCGGCATACGTGATATTTCGCACGTCGCTCTATTCCCACGCCGCCGAAAAACGCGCAGCATCGTGTTGGGAGCTGGTTCGTGACCCCGGAAGACACGCCTTCTATGCTGCGGCGCGTGCACGTGCTTGCGCACTTGGACGACGCGGCGCTTTCCGCGCTCGGCGCATCGCTCGTCTGGAAACAGGTGAAAGCCGGCGAGATCGTCGTCTCACACCTCTCTTCGGATACGCAGGTTTATTTCGTCATCGAAGGCGTTTTTGCCACGCGATTGAAGACCGCCGCGGGGCGCGTGGTGTCGATACGGCAGATTCTCCCGGGCAGCCATTTTGGCGAGATCGCCGCCCTGGCCAACACGCCGCGGTCGCTGGCCGTCATCGCCGAGACCGACGGGCTGATCGCGGAATGTTCGCAAGCCGCCTTCGTGAGCCTCATGCAGCAGGACGCGCGCCTCGCCACCTCGATCGCCGCTAACCTCTCGCGTATCGTCGTGCAGCTGACTGAGCGTGTGTTCGAGTTGGCCGCCCTCGAAGTGCGCTTCCGGATTTACGCGGAATTGCTGCGCCTCGCCGCCAATGGAGAGACGGCCGATCACGGCGCCGTCGTTATTCACGGCGCGCCAACCCATGAGACGATCGCAACGGCCGTTGGCGCTCAGCGCGAGGCGGTTACGCGCGAACTGCGCCAACTGGCCAGCGAAGGCGTCGTGCGACAAGAGAAACGCGATCTCATCATCCTGAAATTGGAAAGACTCCGCAGCCTCGTGCGCCAGCGCGCTGGCGATACGACGTCCGACGCCATCGATTGGCGTTTTTAACGGCGCGTCTCACCCAAATGCGGGAAGCACCGGGCAAAACACCGCGATAGTTACATGCCGGGGCTGCGGGCCGTGCGGCGGTGTCTTTCGAACCAGCGCCGCCGCACGGATTTCGCCGGCGCAGCCGTCCTTCCCTGCGACGCTGTCCGCAGCCCCACCGTTCACACCAGAAGCCGAGAGCACCTAACCCAATCGGGTCATACGGCGCGCTTGGCGCACGGCACATCATCGCTCAACGCATCAAACTTGACCCAGCAAGGAGAGTGGAATGACACAATCGTCTTTTGGTCGCCGCGCTGGACTCGCCATGTTGATGCTGGGCGTGGCTCCGGCCTTGATGTTAGCGGCGGCGCAACCCGCGCATGCCGGCGGCGCCTTTTCGATGTGGCGCTGCGCCGACGATAATCCACGTCACGTTGAGCGGTCGTTGGCGGCGTGCAGCCAAGTGATTGGCGACGCAGGGGCTTCAATGGCGCATGTGCGTCGCGCGCTGGGCGTCCGCGCCGGGATTCGAAGCGAGCGCGGCGATCTCACCGGCGCGCTGCACGATCTGCAGCGCGCGATTTCCCTCGGCGACGCCAGCGCGCGCACGTATCTAGCGCTGGGTCGCGTTCAGATGCGCCTCAATGACCCGGATGCGCTGGCCAGCCTCAACCAAGCGCAGCGCCTGGCCGTGAACGATGCGCCCATGCTGTTTGAGATCGGCGTCTCGCTCGGCGCGTTCGAACTCGACCGCCGCAATTGGGCGCTTGCCGCCGACGCTTATGCGCGCGCGTATACAAACGCCGCCAACGACCAACAGCGCGCGCGCACCTTGGCCGGCGCCGGCCATGCCCGCCTTGACGGCGGCGCATTGGACGACGCCATTCGAGACTATACGCGTGCGCGTGAGGCCGACCGCACGCCGACGACAGTCCTCGCTTTGGCCGATGCACTGCGCTTACGCGCCGGTCGCCAACCGGGTACAGCCGACTTTGCCGCCGCGCACGCCGCCTATGGCGAGGTGCTGGCGCTCACCCCCCAAACTGAAAACGTCGCGGCGCGATCGCTGCGCGCCCGCGCACTGACCGGGCGGGGCGATCTTTTGCTGGCGCGCTATCGTCGGCTTGGCGCGGGCGCCGACCTCGCGGAGGCCGGGCGCGATTATGACTCCGCCCTCGGTCTCGACAGCCAGAGCATCGCCGCACTGACCGGACGCGCCGCGGTGTTCGCGCAATCGCTGTCCGGTTTGCAGCGCGCCATCGCCGATCTCGACAGCGCGCTCCGCGCTCATCCCAACAATGCCGAACTCCTTGGCATGCGCGGCGATCTCCATGCTCAGCTGGGCGATCGCGAAAGCGCCATGCGCGACTATGATGCGTCGCTTCACAATGGCGGCGCGCAATCCTTCGATATCCACTATCGACGCGGCCTCCTCTATCTGGACGCAGCCGACTATGCCCGCGCCGAGCAGAGCTTTGCGCACGCCGTCACTCTGGCGGAAGGCGGCTATCTGGCGCCCGGCGCCGATGGTGCGGCGGCGACAGCCGATGCGCTGAGCATGCGGGCGCGCGCCACTTGGGGCCTGATCGATGAGCCTGGCGCCGATCCGCGCGCGCTTGCGCTGCGCGCCGTCGGCTTTGCCGATCGGGCCGCATCGCTGCAGCCTGGCCGACCGCGCATCGTCGCCAGCCGCTGCCTCGCGCGCACAGTCGGCGGCGGTCAATGGACGCTGGCGGAAGGCGCTTGCAACGACGCCATCACGCTCGCGCGCGCAAACGGCGGTCACGCCGATCTGAGTTACGCGCTGGGCGCGATGGGTCTCTTGCAGCTTCGCTGGGCCTTGGCCGGAGCGGCCAACACAACTGAAGAACACGAGCGATTGACGACTGCGTCCCTGTACTTGCGCGATGCCATCGGGGCCGACGCAGACCCCACGCAAACTGCGCTGCACCAATATGCGCAAGGCATAGCGCTCGAATGTCTGGGCCGCTCCGGCGAAGCGGCGCGGCTGATGCGGGACGCGCTCGTCGCCGACCGCGCCGTCGCCGCACGCTTTTCCGCCCATCGCATCCGCCGCTGCCGTGCTTGAGGAGATTTGATCATGGCGCTTCCTTATTCCGATCCACCAACCCGAAAGAACGGGGTGTTTGAAACGGCTGAACCCGTGGTGACCGTGGAGGTCACCTTGATTTCGGCGCCGGGCGCCAAGGTTGATTGGGTCCGCGGCGACCATCGCGACGAAGCCATCCGCGCCATCGTCGAGCGTTGCGCCGCCATCGTCGAGACCGAGTTCGATGGCCGCATAGAATATGTGCGCCACAGCACATTCAACCACCACGGCTTGACTGTGCACATGGTGATTGCAGCTCGCAGCACCGATCAAGTCGCCGGCGTGGTGGAGCGCCACTTGAGCGCGCTCGAGCGCACGCTCGAAGCCCGCCTTCAATCACATTTTGGATGGGAGCAAGCAGCCGTGTCAGTCCAGGTCGAGCCACACCCAAACTATGCCCGCGGCACAGCGCGAGACGGCGCCAAGATCAGCGTCGGCGGCGAGATCGCCGTCTATCAGCCGCCCGGCGGCAGCAACGCCATCGCGCCAGTGGTAGTGACAATCCCGTCGCAGCACCAAGCAATACTGGAACCGCCGCTACAGGCACTGCCTTACCCGCGCGAGCGTGCGAACGCCGCCGTTGCGGGCTGGCTCGGCGCGCTGGTCGCCATCGCCGCGGCAATCCTTGTCGCCACTGCGATCGGGCCGCTGCTTGATGAGATTAGCGACATGGACGCGCAACGCGATCTGGCGGCGGAGCAAATCCGCAGCCGCAATCAGCAGATCGCATCGCTCGAAGCCGAGAACGGTCGCTTGCAGGACACGATCGCGCGACTGGTGTCGCGACGCGTACGCCCGGCAGCGCGCGCCGACCAGCCGTCGCGGGCGCTGCCGGATACGGACGTGGAGCCGCCGCCGGCGCCGCTCGCAAGCGCGCCGCTCACGTCGGCAACGGGATCGCCATAACGAACGCCGCTTCTGGCTCAGGTTTAACGTCAGTGTTAAAGATTTCCCGTGGTGGGAAAGTAAGGGAGGGCTGCATGCCTAAGGATCTAAACGCAATGAGAAACAGCGCCGTTGGGGCGTTGGCCTTCAATATTCGCTGCGACGCGAGCACCGTGAAAGACTTGACGCCCGAACAATTGGCGGCGCTGCACGTTTTCGGCCACAAGGTACTCGCCTGCGGCTACCGGCTCTACGAAGTCATTCCGAAAGAACAGGCCGATCCGGCCATTCGCGCCGCACTGAAGCGGGTCCTCGAGGACATGGACAATCAACCCACTCAGTCGTGAGCGTCGGTTCGCTTCGGTTTTGTGGAATCGAAGCGAACCTCTCTCGTTAGCGAGGAGCTTTCATGCCCGCCAATCTGACCGGCCGCTACGCGTTCCGCTTCAACGGCTTCGACAACAACTCGCCCTACATCTACCATATCGCCGGCTTGGGATGGCTGAACATCGAGGCTGATCCGAACGACAGCGAGACCTTCAAGATCAAGGGTGCACAGCATTTTTCAAAGGTCTTGATGACCAATACGAGTTCAGACCTAAAGTTCAACCGCAACGGCTACGCGCTGGTCGGCGAGTGCAAGCCTGGACCCGACGACGGCTTCGGCAGCGCCACGATGAATTTTCAGAGCAACAACGCCACCGTGTTTCGCGGCGAATACGTCCTGCAGCGGGTGAACGCGGACCGCTTCTGGCTGATCTCGAATGGCTTGGGAAATCACGACAATTCGAAAAACTTCGCCGAGGTCACCAGCATCGAGGTGCAGCGCAAAACCTAGACCCCAACTGCTGCGGGCAACGCCGCCAGCGCGCGGGCGTGAAAGAGTTTCGCGCCCATGCGCTTGGCGAGCGTCACCGCCTCATCGAGATCCCGACGCGCCGGCTGCGGTTCGGCGCCAGCGCGCACAAGCGCGCGCAGCCGCAGCGTCTCCGGTCGGAAGAAGAGCTCCTGGGGATTGGTTTGAAGCGCTTGATCAAGCGTCACGCGCGCGCGTCCCGTGTCGCCAGCGGCGAGCTGCGCCTCGGCGAGCCAAGTTTGATACATGGTCATCGCCACCCGCGAACGGGTTTGTGTCATCGCTTCCACGCCCTGGCGAATGAGCCCCTCGCCTTCGGCCGCAGCGGCGAGACCGGCCTTGGCGCGGCCAAGCGCGACGCGCGAGATGGCGGCGAATTGGGGAAAGCCTTTCTCTTCGGACAATAGGATCGAGGCCTCCGCCGCAGCGCAAGCGTTCTCGAACGCACCAGTGAGGACGCAGAGGATCGCGTCCATGTAGCGGGCGAAGGCAAAGTCGTAGGGATTGTCGCATTCCTCGGCGTTTTTGAGCGCGCGGCGCATGCGCGCCGACGCCGCGTCCGCATCATCCATCATCCAGGCCACGCGCGCTGCATTGCCGAACGTCTGCGCAAACGCTCCCGGCTGGCGGCAAAAACCTGGCGCCTCAAAGTATGGGCCGCCCTCGATGAAGCTCTCTTCAGCGCTCAGGAGATCGCCAAGTCGGTAGTGCGATGTCATCTGCACCATATAGCCGTGCGCCAAGACCGAGGGCCTGCCATCGGCGCGTGCGAGCTCCATGGCGCGCGCCGCGGTGGCTGCGGCCGCTTGGTAATCGCCGGCGCTCGACTGCGCCGCCCAGGCGGCCACCTCCTGCGCCACTTGCACGCCGATATCGCCGCGCGCTTCGGCAAGCGCGTGCGCACGCGCCGAAGCCACCGCGGTCGCCGCCGCCGAATAGCCCTTGGTGATCTGATAAATGCTGGCAAGCGCGTTCTGCAGCGCCAATTCTTCGCTGTCGCGCTCAGCCGTCGCTGGCAGCGTCTCCAGCACCTGCAAAGCCTGCACATAGCATTCTTCGGCTTCGGCAAACGCGCGCGCGCGCCGTGCGCTGTCGCCGCCGAGCCGCCACGCCGCGACAGCGCGCGCAGGCGCGGCCGCACCGGTCCAATGCTGGGCCATCAACTGAGGCTGGGCGGCGGCGCGTTGAGGATACTCCTCCGCCAACGTTGTCGCGGCCCGGCGATGCAATTCGCGACGCTGACTACGCAGCAAACTATCATAGGCGGCGGCGCGCAACAGCGCGTGCCGAAACCCGTAGCGCGCATCGTCCCCCGCGCCGTGCGCCGTGAGGACGCCGCCCTTGACGAGCTTCGACAACGCGGCGCGCACCTGTCTGGCGTCGCCGCCAGCGACGGCGTGGAGCAAGCGAAACCAAAAGCCGTTGCCGAGAACCGCAGCCACGCAGGCAATCTCACGCGCGGCGCCGAAGCGATCGAGACGTTGGCTGAGCAGCACCGCCAGCGATTCAGGTATGGCGGTTTTGCCGTGTGGCGCCTGCGTCTTGTCGAGCAGCAGCGCCAGTTCGACAGCGTAGAGCGGCACGCCTTGGGCGCGCTCGACCACGCGCTCGATAAAGCTCGGCTCCATATCAGCGGGCGCGCTGTTGACGATGATGAGGCGGAGGCTGTCGTCGTCGAGCGGGTTCAGCGCGATTTGAGTGTGGCCATCGCTGAGCGGCGCCGGCCTGTGATTAGCGTCGCGCGAAGTGTAGATCACAAACGGCCGCGGACCAGACTTCGCCTCGATCAAGCGCTCCAGAAATTCCAACGTCGAGGCGTCGGCCCAGTGAATGTCTTCCACCACCACCACGGTGGGAAAGCGCGTGACAATGCCGGCGAGCCAGGCCTGCAGCGCCTCGATCAGCATCGACCGTCTTTGCTCAACGCTTGTGGTGAGCGGCGCGGCGCTGTCGGGCGTGGCGACGCCGATCATCTCGGCAATCAGCGGCGCGGCGGCGCTGGCGTCAACACCGGCGCGCTGCAACGATCCACTCAACGTATCGAGATACTCTTGCGCTGAAAGCCTGCCCTCGCGCGCCAAGGAGCGGCGGATCATGCGCGCCACCGCAAAGAATGGTCGGCTGGCGAACACTTGCGCCGCCGCACTCTCCAGCCAGACATGCGGTTGAGAGGCGATGCGCGCGCGCAACTCGGCCAAGAGGCGCGACTTACCAATACCGGCTTCGCCGATCAGGCCCAGAGCTTGCGGTTCGCCGTCACGATGGCGGCGCCACAGATCCAGCATCTGCGCGAGTTCGGCGTCGCGTCCTGAAAGCGGCGGCTGGGCTGTGGCGGCGCGTCGGCGCGCATCGCCGGTCGCCGCTTCGCCGATCACTTCCCAGGCGGTCACCGGCTCGGTTACGCCATTCAAACTCAAAGGGCCGAGCCGCTTGTAGGCGAAGACCTCGCTTGCACTACGATGCGTACTGTCGGCGATGATGATCCGGTTGGGCGAGGCCAACGCTTGCAGCCGCGACGCCAGATTAGGCGTCTCGCCGACAATCGCGCGTTCCTGGCGGTCAAAGGTTCGGCGAAGATCGCCGACGACCACAACGCCGGTCGCTATACCGACGCGCACGGCCAGCGCCGCGCCGTCCGGCGCCTTGAGGCGCGGCACAGCGTCAACCACGGCAAGCCCCGCCAGAATGGCGCGCTCGGCGTCGTCCTCGCTTGCGTCGGGATAACCGAAGAACGCCATCAGTCCGTCGCCGACATATTGCGCCACGAAGCCTGAGGCCTCGGCCACCGCCTCGGCGCAGGCGCGATGGAAATCTCCGACCACCTCGCGCAGCGCTTCGGCGTCAATCTGCGTCGACAAGGCGGTCGAGCCGACCAGATCGCAGAACAGGACCGTCAGGCGACGGTTCTGCGCGTCGAGACCAAGAGCCTGGGCGCCGCCGTCGCTATCAGTGGAAAGCGTTCGGCCTTGGTCGAGCAGCGGGTTCAAGGCGCCGATGGCCGCGAGCAATTGTTTGCGGTGCCGAGGCGCTATGCCCATGCGCTTCAGCGCCGCGTCGTCCAGCCACTCTAGATCTTTCGGCTCAATCGCCCTGTCGCGGAACGACGACGCGTATTGCGACAGGTTGAGCCCCCTGAGCCAAACGTCGATGTCCATCTCAATTCCAGATCCGCCCCGCCGGCGCATTCAGCCTCGTGCATACTAGCACCGCGCCCGCTTAAGCGAAGCGCGAACCAGCCGGCCGACGCGATGGGGCCGCCAATGGACGCTTAGAACCTGCGATGATACCTCCAGCCGCGCCTCTCGCACGCGCGGGCAGAGCTATGGCTCTGAAGGGAAATACAGGAAAAAATCTGCTTGATGCGTAAGTTCAGCGTCGCCCCGATGATGGATTGGACGGACCGGCATTGCCGGGCGTTTCACCGTACGCTGACGCGACGGGCGCTGCTCTATACCGAAATGCTGACGGCCGACGCGATCATCCATGGCGATCGCGAGCGCCTGCTCGGTTTCGATGACTTCGAGCATCCGTTGGCGCTGCAGCTCGGCGGCAGCGATCCGAAGAAGATGGCGGAAGCGGCGCGGATTGGCGCGGCCTTTGGCTATGACGAAATCAATCTCAATATCGGCTGCCCGTCTGACCGCGTGCAGGCCGGGCGATTTGGCGCATGCTTGATGCGCGAGCCGAATTTGGTCGCGGAGCTCTGGAGTGCTGCACAAGAAGCAGCGGGCGCTCTACCGGTGACGATCAAGTCACGCATTGGCGTCGACGACCAAGAGCCGCGCGAGGCGCTGTTCACTCTGGTCGATCTCTCGGCGCGCGCCGGCTGCAGGACCTTCATCGTGCATGCGCGCAAGGCTTGGCTCGATGGGCTGTCGCCAAAAGAAAACCGCGACGTGCCGCCACTCGATTACGCGCTGGTGCGCGCGCTGAAGCGTGAGCGGCCGGAGCTAGAGATCATCCTGAATGGCGGCTTGAAGGATCTCGATCACGCTTTGGCAGAGAGCGAGGGCGTGGACGGCGTCATGCTGGGTCGCGCTGCGTATCAGAACCCGGCGCAATTGCTCGAGGTCGATAGCCGCGTGTTCGGGGTCCCGGGCCCGAGCGACTGCCGCGAGGCCGCCGTTGAAGCGCATCTGGACTACATCGCCCTCAAGCTTCGCGAGGGTGTCGCGTTGCACGCGATGACGCGGCACATGCTGGGCTTGTTCAATGCGCGGCCCGGGGGGCGGCTGTGGCGGCGCGTTTTGAGCGAACGCGGCGTAAAGGCCGGCGCGGGCGTTGAGGTCGTGCGTGACGCGCTCGCGGCGGTGACGAACGCGTCCGCGCAAGCGGCATGAGCACAGAGCTTATTCTGCTGGCGCTCGGGCTGATCGGCGCTGGACTCGTTGCCGGCTTCGTTGGCGGACTATTCGGCATTGGCGGCGGCGTTGTTGTCGTGCCGGCGCTTTACTTGCTTTTTGCAGCGATTGGCGTGGACGACAGCGTGCGCATGCATGCGGCTGTCGGCACTGCGCTCTCCACTATCATCTCCACCTCATGGCGTTCGCTGGCGACGCACACGAAGGCCGGTGCAGTCGATTACGACATTCTACGCGCGTGGGCGCCGTGGATCGCGCTCGGCGCGGCGATTGGCGCAACCGTGGCGGGGTTCGCCAACACGGAGACGCTGCTCATCGTGTTTGGTGGCGGGCTGTTATTGGTGGCGCTGCAAATGGGCCTAGGCAATCCGAACTGGCGCGTCGCCGACGCCATGCCGACGGGCGCTGCGCGCGCGGGGCTCGCTGGCGGCATCGGTTTATTGTCGGCGATGATGGGCATTGGCGGCGGCGCGTTTGGCGTGACGCTGATGACGCTGTACGGACGGCCGATCCATCGCGCCGTAGCGACAGCGGCTGGCTTCGGGGCGGCCATCGCGTTGCCGGCGACGTTGGGCTACGTCATCGCCGGCTGGGGACGCGAAGGTTTGCCGCCCTGGTCTCTCGGCTTTGTGAGCCTGCCCGGCTTCATCGTACTCGGCGCGTTGACGGCGATCACGGCACCGATCGGAGCGCGGCTGGCGCATAGGCTGCCGCAACTGGCGCTGAAGCGGGCGTTCGCCCTCTTCCTCGGCCTGATCGCGCTCAACATGCTCTACGAAGCGCTCAGCTGACGCATTCTACCTTGGCCAGACGCTCAGGCAGCGCCGCCATGATCGCTTGTCGCTCCGGCTCGCTCAGCCCGCCCCAGGAGGCAATCTCGGCCAGGGTTCGCCCGCAGCCAATGCATAGCCCTAACTGGCCGCTCACGGCGCAGACCTTGATGCAGGGCGTGGAGGGCTTTTGCGGCATCATTCCATACAGCTAAGGCCACGCGGCCGGCTTCGCCAAGGCCCGGCCGGCAGAGACATTGTTTTTCGATAAATTCACATTGACTTTCGATGCGTATATCGTAAATCGATATAGGCCTGATTCGCAGAACGATGCATCCGCCGGGAGGCGCCGCAGCATCCTTAGAGCGAGCCGGGCTGGAGCTAGACCGACTTGGAGGGACGTTATGCGCTTTGCCTTTCTCGCCACCACTGCCGCTGCCGTGGTGGCCGTGCCGTTCGCGCTCGCCGCGACAGCGCCGCAAATGTCGGACGAAGAATTCCTTTCCGCCGTGCGCTGCACGGCCTACGAGGCCGCGGCCCGCCCGGACGCCCGCCTCGCCGAGGCCAAGTGGCAGCTCAACAGCGAAGCGCGTCGGCAGTCGCCAGAAACGGCCGCCCTGGCGCGCGCGGAAGCCAGCGCCGCCGCTCGCCAAGCCGTGAGTGGCGCAGGCTCGGAAATGGCGGCAAGCTGTGGCGCGCTGGTCGCGGATTTCGGTGACGCCGTCTAGGATCAGCAAAACGGCGGTCTGGGAGGGCCGTTGGGGAGGACGACATGAAGGTCTGGGTACTCGCCGGCCTCTTTACGGTGGCGATGGCGCCGTTCGCGGTCGCTGCGGAAACCGACGTCGAATGCCAACTCGACGAGTCACGTCGGACGGTTGAGCAGCGGATCGACGGCGCGCCGCCGCCCGCGCCGCAGACGGCACGGCCAACGGTGGCGCAACGCCAGGTCTCACAAGCCGAGCAATTGACGCGTCCAACCGCCCCCGACAGGCGCCGCAGCGGCAAGCGAATTCCCGACGCTGAGTTGATAGGACCACGCGGCGCTTTATAGTCATAAGCTCACGCGCATGATCAGCATGCGCGTACGGGCTCGTGACCATGAATCTTGAATTTTCGCCGGAAGAGATCGCGTTCCGTAATGAGGTGCGCGCATTCATCGACGCCAATTATCCGAAGCACCTGAAGGGCGTCGGCTTGCGCGAGGATCTTTCGAAAGAAGACTTCCTCGCTTGGCACCAGATCCTCGGCAAGAAAGGCTGGTCGGCGCCGGCGTGGCCGAAGGAATATGGCGGCACCGGTTGGACCGCGACGCAACGCTACATCTGGCTCGAAGAGAATGCGCGCGCGGAGACCATTCCGCCGCTGCCGTTCGGCGTCTCGATGGTCGGCCCTGTCATCTACACATTCGGCACGCCCGAGCAGAAGCAACGCTTCCTGCCCGGCATCCTTTCCGGCGAAGTGTGGTGGGCGCAAGGCTATAGCGAACCCGGCGCCGGCTCCGATCTCGCATCGCTCAAAACCAAAGCCGTGCGCGAAGGCGACTACTACATTGTCAACGGCCAGAAGACGTGGACCACGCTTGGCCAATACGCTGACTGGGGCTTCTTCCTCGTCCGCACCGATCCGAACGCGAAGGCGCAAGAAGGCATCTCCTTCCTGCTGATCGACATGAAGTCGCCGGGCGTCACCGTGCGGCCGATCAAACTGCTCGATGGCGGCTATGAGGTGAACGACGTCTTCCTCGAAGACGTGAAGGTGCCCGTCGATCAGCGCATCTATGAAGAAAACAAAGGCTGGACGTGCGCCAAGTTTCTGCTCGCGCACGAACGCGCCGGCATTGCCGGCGTGGCGCGTTCGAAGCGCAATGTCGAAAAGCTGAAGACGATCGCGAAAACCGAGATCGGCGACGACGGCATGCCGTTGATCGAAGATGAAGAGTTTCAGCGCAAGCTGGCGCAGCTCGAGATCGATCTCTCGGCGCTGGAAATGACGGAGCTGCGCGTGCTGGCGCGCGAAAGCGCCGGCAAAGGCCCCGGGCCGGAAAGCTCGCTGTTGAAGATCAAAGGCACGGAAATTCAGCAGCGCTTGACCGAACTCACGCTGGAAGCTGTCGGCAATTACGCACAGCCCTACACGCGCGAACTTGGCGGCAACGAATTCGCCGTCGGCCCCGATTATTCGCGCGGTGCGGCGCCGATCTATTTCAACTGGCGCAAAGCCTCGATCTATGGCGGCTCCAACGAGATCCAACGAAACATCATCGCAAAGATGGTGCTCGGTCTCTAAACGCACGCGCCAATAAGAACGATATCAGGAAACGCTTCGATGAACTTCGATTACACCGACGAACAAAACATGCTCCGCGACTCGATCGCGAAGTGGGCGCAAGGCCAGTACGATTTCGACAAGCGCCGCGAAGCGCTGAAGAGCGATGACGCCTGGAAGAAGAACTGGGCGACGTTTGCTGAGCTTGGCTTGCTTGCCGCGCCCTTGCCGGAGGATGTGGGCGGCTTGGGCGGCGGGCCGCTCGATGTCAGCGTCGTGATGGAAGAGTTTGGCAAAGCGCTTGTGGTCGAGCCCTATGTGCCGACTGTCGTCATCGGCGGCGGCGCGATCAACCATGCCGGCTCGTCCGCGCAGAAAGAAGAGCATCTCGCCGCGATCGCCAGCGGCGAGCGCGTCATCGCCTTCGCGCAGGCGGAGCCTAAGAGCCGCTGGACACTGCACGATGTCAGCACCGGCGCGAAGAAGGATGGCGCGGGTTATGTCCTGAACGGGCAAAAGGCCGTCGTGATCGGCGGCCCGCAAGCCGACACGCTGCTCGTCAGCGCGCGCACCGGCGGCGGCCAGCGCGATGCGAAGGGCGTTTCGCTGTTCCTCGTCTCGAAGAGCGCCAAGGGCGTGACGACGCGCGATTACCCGACCATCGACGGCACGCGCGCTTCAGAAGTGTACTTCGAAAACGTCAGTGTCGGCGCCGATGCGCTGGTCGGCGCGGCTGACAATGCCTTGCCGCTGATCGAACGCATCGTTGATGAGGCGAACACGGCTTATTGCCACGAAGCCGTCGGCTGCCTGCGCATGATGACCGACCTCACGCGCGAATACGCGAAGACGCGCAAGCAATTCGGCAAGGCGATCGCCGAATTCCAAGTGCTGCAGCACCGCATGGTGGACATGTTCATGGCGACCGAAGAAAGCGTCTCCATCGCCCTGCTCGCGACATTGAAGCTCGGCGATAGCGACCACGAGCGCGCCAAGGCTGTCTCCGCCGCAAAAGTCTCGATTGGCCGCGCCGGCCGCTTTGTCGGCCAGGCGGCAGTGCAGACGCATGGCGGCATGGGCGTCACCGAAGAGATGCGCGTTGGCCACTACTTCAAGCGCGCCACCATGCTCGACTCCACTTTCGGCAATGTCGACACGCACCTAAGGCGCTACGCCGCACTCAGCGCCAAAGCCGCTGCCTAAACGCTCCGAGCGCGATTGGCGCAGAAGCGCGAATGACACGGCAAAGGCACGCGATGACGATGATCAAAGCAGCGCTTCTCGCAGCCTTGCTCGCCGCGTGCGGACAGCCGACCGAAGGCCAATCCGGAGGTGGCTCTTCGCCGGCGACAGGGTCGCTTTTTGCGTCCACGCCGGCGCAGCAATGGCGCCTGCCGCCCGAACTGAGGGAAATCTCGGGCCTCGCCACAACCGCCGACGGGCGCTTGTTTGGCCATGATGACGAGCGCGCCGTCATCTACGAAATCGACGCCCGATCCGGTCGCATCGTCAAACGCTTCAGCGTCGGCGAACCGCAGCGCGGCGACTTTGAAGGGCTTGCGATCGACGATGACGGCGCATTCTGGCTGACGACGAGCAGCGGCCAACTCATGCGCTTCCGCGAGGGCGCGGACGGCGCGCGCGTCAACTTCGAAAGCTTCAACACCGATCTCGGGCCCTCGTGCGAGGTCGAAGGGCTTGCCTTTCTGGCGGCGACGGAAAGCCTCATTCTCGCCTGCAAACGCAATGAGGCTCGCGACATGCGCGAGACAGTCGTTCTGTATCAATGGCGGCCCGGTGCGCCCGCACAGATTTGGCGCTCGCTGCCTGAAGCCGAGATCGCGCGGGCCGCGGGCGTGCGTGGCTTTCGCCCGTCTGCTGTCGAAATTGATCCGCGCTCGGGCCGAACGTTGATCCTGTCAGCAAGCGATGGGGCATTGGCCGAACTTGGCGCCGACGGCGCATTCCTCTCAGCGCGCGCCTTGAGAGCCGACCATCGGCAAGCAGAGGGTTTGGCTGTGCTCGCGAACGGCGCGCTTGTGGTGGCCGACGAAGGCAGAGGTGCGCGCGCCGCCCTTTCCGTCTACAATCGAGCGCCATGACCATGATCCGTAATCTGCTCGCCGCCGCATTCGCGTTTTTCGCCGTCGCCTGCGCGTCGGCGCCGCCGGCTCAGGCGCAAGCGCAGGCATCATGGGACGGTGTCGACCGCATCATCGTCATTGGCGACCTTGAGGGCGCTTACGAAAAATATCTCGACATGCTCAGGATTGCCGAACTGATCGACGCGGAAGGCGATTGGACCGGCGGCGCGACGCACTTGGTCCAACTCGGCGATATCCCCGATCGCGGGCCAAACAGCCGCGCCATCATGGAGCATCTGCGCCGCCTCGAGCCGCAAGCGCGCCGCGCCGGCGGCCGTGTGCACGCGCTGATCGGCAACCATGAAGCGATGAACATTGAAGGCGATCTGCGCTACGTGCATCCGGGAGAATACGCCGCTTTCGCGGATCGCGGGTCACGGCGGCTGCAAGGCGCGTATTACGATCGTTGGGTCGCCGCGCTGCGCCGCAATCCGCCCGCAGCCGGCATGCCAGTCATCGACGAGGCGTTTCGAGCGCAGTGGGAAGTCGAGCATCCGCTCGGCTTTGTCGAACATCGCCAAGCCTGGGCGCCGAATGGCGAATTGGGCAGCTGGGTCGTTGGCCACGATGCAGTCATCCGCATCAACGATACGCTCTTTCTGCACGCGGGCCTTGGCCCGGCGTTCGCAAACGTCGCGCGCGAAACGATGAACGAAGCGGTGCGCGATGCGCTAAACGGACGACCCGATCCGCAGTATCCCGACATCACGACGAATGAAGAAGGGCCGCTCTGGTATCGCGGTCTCTCCTTGAACGCTGAAGACGAGGAACGGGCAAACCTGGAAGCCGTCCTCGCCTATCATGGCGCCAGCCGCGTGGTCGTTGGCCACACCAAACGCGCGTCGACGGTGCTGCCGCGTTTTGATGGACGCGTCATCATTACAGACATCGCCGTGCCTTCGGGCTTCACCGACCCGCACGCTTTTCTCATCATCGAGGGCGACACGCTGACCACCGTCTATCGCGGCAATCGTGTTCCGTTGCGCGCCGGGACGACTGAGGAGCGTTGCAGCTATTTCGATGCGATCGCCGCGTTTGACGCGCCAGACTCCCCCAACGCCCGGCTCGCCACACGCTGCCGCACGCCGGCTACGACGCCGGAACCCGTTAGCCCCGACAGCGCTCAATAATCTGCGACTGCACGCGCGCCGGATCCGCGATAATCTCAAAAAAATCGTCGATATAGCGTTGAGTGGAGGCGCGCCTCGCCTCTCCGAGCCGCGTCTCCGCCGCAATGAGCACGTTGATCGCGTCTCTGCGTGACTGGAAGGCGGCGATGACGGCCGGCACCTGATCGTTGAAGCGGCACATGCCGCGATAGTGGCGCTGTCGCACGTCGCGCACCGGCACGCCCTCCGGCGGCACAGCGTATGGCGCGTCGACGAGACCGGAGGCGTCAAAGTCGTAGGGCACTGGGATGATGTTGTCCGCCGCCGTTTGGGAAACCGCGATGTGGCGGACATTGTGGCAGCAATCTCGGCCAGCGGCCGATTGCTGCATGTCCCAATCGAGATTGCCGATCATAAACTGAAACAAGGCGAGTTCAGTCGCCGCGCGTCCGTTAAGCTGAGCATAGCGAAGCTGTCCAGACGCGACATTCATCGCCACCCGCCGGCCATTGCGCCGGGCGACATCGTCAATGTCTTCGACCAACCAGTTGAACTGCGATTCCTCGCGTCGGCGCCCTTCGCTGTCGCGATAGGTTATGCGCGCCGGACGGACGCGGTAAGAATAGTCCGTAATCGCGTTGTAGAAGCGGTAGGCCAGCCCTTCGAGTGCGTGCATCTGCTCATAGCGCGCGCCCGGCCGACACAGCGTTACGACTTTGATCTTGTCTTGCCCTTGCAGCAGCGTGCCCCGCCGGCTTCCCTCTTGAAGATCAATTCGGAGCGGCGGGAACGCGCATATCCCGAGCGTGCGGCGCGAGACGCCGCGGGCGGAGATCGCTATTGCAAAGCGCTGCGGCTCGCCAGCGCCGACCAGAGTCACCGTTCCCGCGTGCGGCTGCGGATTGCGCGCGGCCTGCCGCAGCAAGGTGGTCAGCGGCACCTCCACCACAAGCTGTATCTCGCTATTGTCTGTGAAAAGCGGCGTCTGCGCCGAGACCGGTGTTACGACGGCGCCGATTGCCGCGGCCAAGCCGAACCAGAACTGCCTCATCCTCACGGTCCCCCATCTCTTGGGTGCGATTATGCGGGACGATTGGAGCAACTGGAAGCCGTGGCACGCCTCCGTCGGGACCAGACCACGCCAGGCGCGGTCACACGCGGCCCATCACCGGTACGAGCGCGCCGGTGACGGCGCTCGCGTCCTCCGACGCCAGAAAAAGCATGACCCTCGCCAGTTCCGCAGGTTGAACCCAGGCGACCGGATCGGCATTGGGCATGTCTGCGCGGTTTTGAGCGGTGTCGAGGATAGATGGCAGAACGGCGTTGATGCGCACTTTGCCCTTCAACTCGTCGGCCAAGCTTTCCGTCAATTTCATCACGGCCTGCTTCGAGGCCGCATAGGCGCCCATCCCGGCGCCGGCCTTCAGCGCGCCCGCCGCGCCGACGTTTACGACGGCGCCGCGCGCGTCGATTAGGTGCGGGAGCGCCGCCTTGGTTGCAGTGAACGCCGTGCCCAGATTGAGCTTGAACATGCGCTCCCACGTTGCGAGCCCTCCATCGGCGATCGTTTCCCAGGCGAAGCCGCCGGCGATGTTCAAGAGTGCATCGATGGCGCCGGTCTGCGCGCGCACTTTGTCCATGGCGCGCGTGGTCGCGGCGAGGTCGCTCAGGTCGACGGCGATGGCGAGCGAGGATTCTGTCAGCGATTGCGGCGCGGTTTTGATATCCAACATCGCCACGCGCGCGCCCTCGGTGCTCGCGAGTTCACAGGCGGCGCGCCCAAGCAAGCCAAAGGCGCCGGTTATGACGATCGTTTTGTCGCGCATGGACGTGTCTCCGCGCCCAGTTGTAGCGACAAAAAACCAGGCGCGCATCTGAAAGCGCCGTCAGCCGCATCCTTGGAAAGACGAGGACGTTCTCGTTTGCCTTATGTCTTCCTTGGGCGTGGCGGACACCGAGCCGCCCGCCCCTTTTTCCCGCTCAAGCGCGCGACTTCATCTCCGTCATGACACGCTGAGCGTAGGCCCGGCTCACCGCCACCTCATCGCCGCTATCGAGCACCGCCGTAAGACGCCCGTTGGCGTCGCGCCGCACGGCTTTCAGCCGCTTCCAGTTAACGAAGGCCGAGCGATGCACGCGCAGCATGACGTTCGGATCGAGCTTTTCCTCCAGATGCGACATCGTCTCGCGATGCAGTAAAGTGCGCCCTTCCCAATACAGCCGCACATAGTCGCGCTCGGCCTCAATGCGCTCAACGTCAGCGACGGGCACACGCAGGAAGCGGCCGCGATCGCGGATCCAGAACTCTTTCTCGTAACGCGGCCCATCGCGCTCATCGGATTCCCGCTTCAGCGCTTCGAGCACCGCCGCCAGTTCTTCCGCACGACGGCCGGCATCCTTAGCGGCGCGGCGTTCGCGGGCGCGATCTAGAGCCGACGCCAAACGCTCGAATTCCACCGGCTTCACGAGATAGTCGACGGCGGACGTCTCGAACGCCTGTAGCGCGTAAGAATCAAACGCGGAGACGAAGATTACGGCTGGCCCACCACTCTCTTTCACCGCGTTAGCGACCTCGAACCCGTCTGCAAGCGGCATCCGAATATCGAGCAACACCACGTCGGGTTTCAGATTGCGCATAAAGCTTATCGCTTGCGCGCCATCGCTGGCAGAGCCCACGATCTCGATATTGGGGATGCCCTGCAACGCCAGCTTCATGCGGCGCAGCGCTAACGGTTCATCGTCAGCCAAGAGCAGGCGCAGGGGTTCTGCCGGCACGTTCTTCCTCCAAAGGCAACCAAATATCGACGCGACAGCCATGCGGCTCGCGATTGCGCGCGATCAGCCCCGCGCGTCCGCCGTAGATCAGCTCCAAGCGCTCACGCGCGTTCGCTAGGCCCACGCCTCGACGGCGCGGTCCTGGGTCTTGGTCGGGCAGGCCTGGGCCATCGTCTTCAACGCAAATCTTCAAAATGTCGCCGTCGCGAAACGCCGAGACGTTGATGCTGCCGCCTTCAATGCGCGGCGTGATCGCGTACTTGATAGCGTTCTCCAGAATGGGCTGGAGGATGAGACTCGGCAGCCGCGCATTCTCGAGACCAGGCTCGATGTTGAACGTCACCTTTAGCTTGTCCTCAAAGCGCGTCTGCTCGATCGCGAGATACTTGCGCTGCGCTTCGAGCTCGGCGCTGAGCCCCGCCATCTCCGTCGGCTGACGGTCGAGCGAATAGCGCAGGAAGCCGGCGAGCTTCATCAGCATGCTCTCCGCCTGCGCATTGCGGTTTTCGAGCACGAGCGTCGAGATCGCGTTCAGCGTGTTGAACAGAAAGTGCGGATTGATTTGGTAGTGCAGCATCCGAAGCTGCGCGTCGTAGGCCAGGGCTTGCGCGCGGGCGACGGCACGTTGCTGGGCCATGGTTTCGAAATGATAGCCGAGCAATGCTTGGGTCAGCCCCCAGAGCGGCAAAGCCCAGCCGAACTGGAAGAAATAGCTGACGAACGGGGCCCGGTCTTGCTGCCAAGCGCCAATCCAGATCGGCCACATCTGCTCGCTGATCTGCGTCAGCGGCGCAAGTGCGATCGCCCCCACCACCAGCGCCAGGTTGCGCGGCCAGCTCGACTTGTTCGCGGTGAGACCCGCGACGAGCGCGAACAGCACGCCGGTCAGCACAGCGTAGCTGGCAACGACCGCGATGCGGTTGGTGAGATACGGAAAGTCGCTCATCGCCGGCGGCGGCTCGGCCGTCGCGGCCGCGGTACGCACGGCGAAATAGATCAGCCAGAAGGCGACATGCGCGCCCCATCGCACCCACGCCGGGTGGTCGAGGAGCCCCTGCGCCGCGCTTGGCGCGCGGTCGACTGCACTGTCAGCACTCGCCATTGCGCCAGCCTAGCGGCCCTGCCCAGGCGCCTGGAAATGGCGTCTGCAGTGGGCTGCAATTCGTCGTACTTTCTCGTCGTTTCGTCGCGCAGAACGCTGATTTTGCTATGTTATCACGAAAGACGACGGCGCGCGCACGGCATCGTTTTTTGCGCGCGCGCGCAAGCGCAAAAGCGCTTCCGGCGAACACAAAGCCGCGATTAGGCAGCACTTCAGCTCGCGTTGCGCCAACGCGAAAAGGCCCCACCGTTTCCGGTGGGGCCTTCGCGTTCGAGTACTGGTTTTGATGGGTGCGGGAGTAGGATTTGAACCTACGACCTTCAGGTTATGAGCCTGACGAGCTACCGGGCTGCTCCATCCCGCGGCAATCGCACTCGAAATCGATATTGCTCTCTTCTCTGAAACACAAACGGCCGCGTTTGAGCGCGGCCGGGAGTGTTACGGCCGAGGCCGCCATTGTGATTGAGGGTTCTTTGGACTTTTTGATTTTCACACGGATCTTGCAGACCCGGCAGCGACCTACTCTCCCACGCCTTGAGACGTAGTACCATCGGCCCTGGGGGACTTAACGACTGAGTTCGGGATGGGATCAGGTGGGGACCCCCCGGCATAGCCGCCAGGTCGGCAAGACCCGCGCGAAAAGTCTCCTGCACATCTTGTACAAGAGTGACATCGTCTATTGCGTTCTGATTTGCGTAACGTCGGCGACGCAGTCGTCGCCGTGCATGAACAATGATCGTTCAAGCCGATTGAGCGATTAGTACTAGTCAGCTTCAAGCCTCGCGGCTCTTCCACACCTAGCCTATCAACGTCGTGGTCTACGACGGCTCTCAAGGGAAACCTAGTTTTGAGGGGGGTTTCACGCTTAGATGCTTTCAGCGTTTATCCCGTCCGCACTTAGCTACCCAGCTGCGCTCTTGGCAGAACGACTGGTGCACCAGAGGTGCGTTCATCCCGGTCCTCTCGTACTAGGGACAAATCCTCTCAAGTTTCCAACACGCACGGTAGATAGGGACCAAACTGTCTCACGACGTTCTGAACCCAGCTCACGTACCACTTTAAATGGCGAACAGCCATACCCTTGGGACCTGCTCCAGCC
>Ga0163152_10001538_pt1 | contig 36315 bp, 42 predicted proteins | sample OliLakLV19MP8IB2_FD_148635 | JGI IMG/M metagenome (GOLD analysis project Ga0163152, IMG submission 148635) | Freshwater microbial mat bacterial communities from Lake Vanda, McMurdo Dry Valleys, Antarctica - Oligotrophic Lake LV.19.MP8.IB-2 | ecosystem: Environmental > Aquatic > Freshwater >...
CAGCAGCATCCGGCCGGGGCAGCACTGCATCCGATGCAGCCTTACGCAATTGCCGGCCCAGATAAATGTATAATCCCGTGGATGCCACCAGCAGCAACAATACCGCAACTAGATTGAGGTAAATTCCGGCGCCGAACAAACCAAAGAACAGCAGCCAGGGACTCATCAGCGCAACAGACTGCAACCAAGCCAAAATTCCCAGTTTGCCAAAAGGTCTGGCGCGATAAAATCCCCAACCCAGAATTCCCAGAGCAACCAATACGAGCGCAATTGTTGCCGTATTTTCCGATGCAACTATAGGCATTCCGCTTGCTTGCGCGAATAGGGGCTTTAATCGGTCGATCGCGCTGCGGTCGAGTAATAGCATTAAATTTTGGGGAATATGAAATAGAGTTGTTGGGAACATATCCAAACCTATCGGAAACTAGCCTGATTACTAAGGATAACCCCTGAGGGCTACTCGGCCCACAACCTGCTGCTGGTGCTGTTTGAACATCAAAGGCTCCAGGCTATTGACACAATAGACTTTTTATGATATCACATCGGCTGTGGCAAGCATATACTCAGAAGGGTAGCAGTGTCGATCGCCCAGAAGCAGGCAGATTCGCCCAGTTTGGCAGGCGGGGCTTTTGTAAGGATTCGGGCATCCGAAACAAATCCGAAGCAAATAAGATCTCAGCCGCTCTTTACTTGGCGGCAGAAAATAGCTGAAACCCTTGATATCATTAATTTTGCTTAACGGGTACGGCAGGACTTGAACCTGCGGCTCGCTGCTTAGAAGGCAGCTACTCTATCCAACTGAGTTACGCACCCAACTCAAAAATCGCTAACAAGATTATTGTATAGGTGTAGTGTGCGATCGAGCAAGTAAATTATGTGATGACTTACGCAGAAACCGCTTTGATCTACAAAAATATGGCGTGCAGCGCGATGGTTCGGGAAAAAAAACCAAGGTGATGAGAGTGCCTGTGCCTCCAAGACTGTATCTGACACAAGCTGGAGGGACTCACCTGCAAACAGCACAATTGTAAATTTACAATCAAAACTTGGTAGGACGTGAACTCGGGTCAGTAACTCTTGGCTCAAGCCACTGAGCTTGTAAGAAAAATCGAACCAAGCTGTACTGACCCACCGAAGTCTTCACTGACTACGTTATTGGGGTCACGACACCGGAGAATGCGACGCTAGTTTTCCGCTCTGTCGCTTGTAGCTAAACAGTTTTAAAGTCACTGAAACACTGCTGCGAGCAACGACAAGCCTTTATAACCAAGGCACAAAGCGAACATTACCCCGAAAGGGTGAAGGAGGCAAGCATACCTCCAAGAGGGGCAACCATACCCCTCTCCCCGCAAGGGGATTCAAGGCGGTTGAAACCGCCGGATCGTTTTCCACGAGCGGGCTGAAGCCACTGAGTTTCTCACTTATCGAGTATTTTTATGACTAATTTGCTGATATTGAGTTATGTTGGCTAACATTCTGCTCGACTTGATATTTGATAAAAATGTGGTAGAACTAGGATTGAAAGACTCAGGTGAAAATCCCTGATGGTACGGAGCCTCTATATAAGCTTCCTCTACGGCATCAAAGCAAAACAGTCAATCGCCCGCTCGGCACGAGCGCGAAAATCAAGCGTTGCCAGTACAGCAGTCGTAAATTGTGCGCGGGGGATTTTCCTTCGTGCATTGATTTATACGCCAAGGCTGAGAGACAATCTCAGCTTAGATATTTGTTAGCATTTGTTAGCAAAAAAGTATGGAACGCTTGAGGAGAGAACCATCTTTGGGTGATCGGGAGCAATCCTGCTAATTTAAGTGGACTCGCTGAATCAAGAATCCCTTCGCCTTTAGGCATGGGGAGTGTCAAAAGCACAGCACCTCGGCCATGACAGGAGTCAAATCGCAGTGTCATGTTTATTCTGAAACGGCAGGATGTTGAAATAACCAATTTTCAACACCCAAAACGGGATCAACAAATTCCCATTCTCAATTATCAGGGGCAGACTTTTCGCCTAATCAGCGCCTTCAACGGCAAGCAAGCAGAAGACGCCAGAGCCTTGTGGCGGGACTTAACCGACAACCGAGGCAAAGCCTGTGTTCTGCTAGAAGAGCCGGATCGATATAGCGTCTGGGGAAAAGTCCGTTTAGATCAGCTTGCCGGTGAAGAACCGGCAGGGAATGAAGCAGCCAAAGCACCACTGTTCGCGCAGGCTTGTCTGCTGCTCCTCCAAGCTGTTTACTTCGATGTAGAAGACCTCTTAGGCGCAAGGCAAGCCACATCGTTTCAGAAAGATATCGCCAAGGTATTTCAGCAGGGAAACTTCCCCCAGGCAGACTCCCCTGATGCGATAAAAAACTGGCTAACCGTTAGTCCCTTGCAAAATCACAAGGTGCCTCCTTGGCAAGAGCAGCATCTCAAGACCTTATTGCAAGAACTCCACCGCTTGGGCAAATCATATTTTGGCAATACGGACTTCGCGGAGGGAGTGAGCGATGTGCTGCAAGATATGCCAGCACCGGATCGGACTCAGTTTCTAGATTGGCTGAAACAATCAGCCCTCAACAAATTGTGGATCGCAGGATAGAAAATCTTGGACAATTGCTCAGACAATTGGGTCCAGATAATTGAGCTTAGATAATTGCACTGTAGGGGGTACGCGATATACAGGTTGGATGGCCAACTTGTATTGACAACCAAATTGTTGATTCGGTTTGGATGCCACCTATGGTCGCGCAATTTAACTCAGTTTCGATCGCAGTCCCCACCCACAATCATTGATATGAGTGGGGAAGTGTGAAAGCAAAAAAACCGATCCCTCAACATTTGAGGGTAGAATTTCAGAGATAGATTGGGTACTGTAAAAGCCTTAAAGGTGGAGACATATACCGTATTTCTATCATTATATTTCCGGGTACAAGATCGACTAACGACTAATTCCTTGAATTAGTAAATAGATATTATTCTTGCTTAGTCTTTCTAGAGTGTACGAGGGCAAAAGTCCCAACGACACGCTGAGGACGCCAGTTGTTCCGGGAGCGTCAGACAAAGGTTCTTTTGCGAAAGAATCCTCATCTACAATCAAAAATTGAGATGGGGTGCGTTCAACCGCTAGTTAGGTCTCGTGGAATCCCTATGAGTAGCACTTCAGAAAAGTCATCTACATCTCCATCTTTACTGTCAGCTCAGACCCTAGTGATTGCGGGCATTGTCTGGGCTGTAATGGCGCTGCTGTTCTTTTTGCTGTTCAGCGTCCCCCTCTCAGCAGAAGATGGTTTACCTCTTTGGTACTCGATCGGCACTTATATTTTTGAATGCGGAGCATACTTCGGAGCGGCTTTAGTCTGTTTTAGAAACTGGCAAAGCCCGCACATGGTCAGTGGGCGCAACGTCTGGCTGGGCATTGGTCTGGGGATGCTGTTTTATTTCATAGGCGGCGTGCTGTTCGGGATTTGGGAACTCTATTTCGAGTTAGACCCGGACGTGTCTCCCGCAGATGCGTTTTATCTGGGCAGCTATGTGGTCCTGATCGGGGGCATGGTTGTAGCTGTGACTTCCAAGCGGCTGAATCTAGAAATTTGGCAGTGGGCTTTGTTAGCGGGAATTGCAGCCTTCGGGATTGCTGTAGCTATCTGGGTTGCTGCACCTGACTCTTGGAGGGCCCAGCTAGGAATGGCTCCGGCAGCAACTCAAGAAGAAGTAGTGACATCTACACCAGCAACCGCTGCCACAGGAAGAGCGCCTGGTTTGGACAATTCGTCCAAGATACAGGCAAAAGGAGCCGCGACCGATGCTGTATCAGCACCAGAAGAAGAAGAAGCAGAAATCAAAGCTCCCGGATGGGTGATGGCACTAGACAAGCAACTGGCGCCTCACAAAAATGCAATCAATTTGTTTTACATCGTCGGGGACGTTTTTCTGCTGATTATTGCTACTGCACTGCTGCTGGCGTTTTGGGGAGGACGTTTTTCCCAATCTTGGAGGATGATTGCGGCTGCAACTTTTTCGCTTTACATCGCAGATATGTACTTTAAATGGCGCGATACTCAGGCTGAGGGTAGTTATCAAAGCGGCAGTTTGCTGGAAGTCTTTTTTGTTTTCAGCGCCATCCTGTTTGGAATTGGAGCTATCTTGGAACATGACATCTCAACCCGTTCTCGCCAGAGCAGGCGCACTCGTCGCGCAGCGTAGCGATTGGAGATTGGGGTTGCTTTGGCAAGCGATGGGGACGCGAAAGCTTCTTTGCCCTTGTCGGCATCTCTGAGCTTGAAATCGAAGATGAAAAATCACAGTTCGCTGACTCCTAGCCTGCGTCTTTTTACGTCTTTTTGCTGGGAAACTTGGCATGACGCCTACAAAACTCTCCGATTCAGACAAACGCGAACTCATCAGGCTGTACCGACAGTCAAAGGAGAATACTATCACTCTGGCAAAGCGCTACGGAGTGAGCAGTTCGACTGTGAGGCGCATCCTTCAGGGTGCTTTGTCGGAGCCGGAATACGAATTTCTAGTCCAGCAAAAACAAAAGCGTTTGTCCGATCGCAGCAGTGTTTCTGAACCGACAGAGGCGACTACTGAGTCGTCGGCCGATGGCGAAATCGATCCTGTAGCTGTCCCCCTGTCGGAGTCAGTCCCTGTCCTCCCGTCAGCCGCAAATTCGAGACCGACAATCCGAAAGCGTTCTGGAGCAGTCCCTGAACCAGTTGCAGAACTCGAAATTCGAGGGAATAGAGAGTCGGATTTGGATGTTTCTGATTTGCCAGATGTCCAAGCAGCCAATCTTGCCGATCAAAGCCACCGCGCTGTTGTGACTGATGAACTAAAGGCAATGCTGCCAGCAGAAGGGCTGCTGGCAGGTGAAGACTTTAGGGATTTCGAGGACGACGAGGATAATGAGGATGATGAGGATGATGAAGACGATTTAGATGAGGACTTCAACGAAGATGTAGAGGATGAAGACTCTCTGTTTGAAGGAAGTCTCCTGGGTTCACTATCGTCGGGCGAGTTGATCGAGCTTCGGGGTACAGGACTAATTCAAGTTTTGCCTTTAAGCGAAGCATCTCTGCCCAAAATTTGTTATTTGGTGGTCGATCGGGCGTCCGAGTTAATCACTAGACCTCTGAAAGCTTTTGGCGAACTCGGTCAAATTCCGGCAGCAGAAATTCGCGAGAAAACTCTGCCAGTGTTTGACAATCACCGAGTGGCCCGCCGATTTGCTACTCGCAATCAAAGAGTTTTCAAGATTCCTGACAGCAGTATGCTGCAAAAAACAGCACCTTATTTGCGAGCTAAGGGAATTACTCGGCTGCTGATTGACGGTCAGGTATATTCCCTCTAACGGGTCAACTCTATTTAATATTGTACGGTGTCTGATTCTTCTGGATTTGCCTGAAATTTACGACGAGAGTTTTGGGAATCTGAAAGGTTCCACAGCGGTTGCAGTAGCGCACCTCCGATCAGTCCTGCACTAATGCTCATTGCCAATACTACTCCTACGGGCAGTTGTATCGATTGAAAAAAGATAAAGTTTAAGGATACTGGGGCAGCGTTCTGGACTGAGATAATGCCGATCGCGCTTGCTAAAATTGCTACTAAAAAACTAATGGCGAGCAGAGGAATTGTTTTCATAAAAGGGTTGACAGGCTAATAATTTAACTTATAAGCTGTTGTGCATTTAAATTGTATTTTGAGGGCGGGCTCTCCTGCCCAACCCCTACTCCCCACAAGAGTGAAAATTTATTTGACCATGCAATTTAAAGGCGGATTAGCTTATACTTGTTTGACAATCTAAATCTGTGTAAAATTTTTATTTTTTTAAACATTCCATTATTTAATAATATACAATAAGATTAGGGAAAAAGTCAAGTAGATGCGGAAAAAAATTAGGAAAATTTTTAATTAATTAAAAATTAAAAATAAATAAATTTACCAATCCCAAACTTTAACAAATCCACGTGTATTGCAAATACAGCACTTCCGGCTATTATGAAGCACAGTTTTACTCGTATCCCTTTCCTGTCCTAACTTTCGATACTGTCTGTGTACCTCATAGCAGCCGGAAGTGCTGTATATAACTAGCTGACCATTATCGATGATTAATGTTCAGAATATCTGCAAGAGTTATCAAAAAGACGTGAGGTGCTCCGCGGGCACCTCACAATCTCAAGCGGTAGAGAAAAACCCCGCGTTGGAATAGGTGGAAATTTAAACAGGTTCTAACTGGGAAATTACCTTTTCCATGTATTCGGCAACTTTGGTTTCTTTTTCCACAGAATTTGTTTCCATGTAAACGCGCATCAGGGGTTCGGTTCCCGAAGGCCGCAGCAATACCCAACCGCCGTCTTCAAGATAAAGTTTAATCCCGTCTTTGCGGCCGATTTCCTTAACACCAATACCCGCTATTTCCGTCGGGGGATTCTTGGTAAAAGAGTCCAAAATGGCTGCTTTGTGCGCGTCATCTAGGTGCAAGTCCAAGCGTTTGTTGTAGAGGGGGCCGTCGGCTTCTTTAATGGCTTCTTCGACTAGCTGAGAAAGCGGTTTGCCTTCATAGGCGATCGCCTCAGCAACTAGCATATCAGCCAAAATCCCGTCTTTTTCGGGGATGTGACCCAAAACGCTCAAACCGCCAGACTCTTCGCCACCGATGAGTACCGCTGTTTCCCGCATTTTTTCGCCGATGTATTTAAAGCCGACTGCGGTTTCGTAGATTGTTAAACCGTATTTGGCGGCCAAATTGTCCAGCAAGTGGGTAGTTGCAACTGTACGGACGATCGCCCCAGTCAAGCCTTTATTCTTAACCAAGTGGCGGGCCAACAGCAACAGCACGGTGTTTGGAGTCAAGACATTTCCCAACTCATCAACAATACCAAAGCGATCGGCATCGCCATCGGTAGCCAAACCTAAATCAGCCGAATCCTTTTTAACAGCTTCCACCAACTCGACTAACTGTTCGCCCTTGGGTTCGGGCATTCCGCCGCCAAACAGCACGTCGCGGTAGGTGTGAAAACTTTCGACATCGCAGCCGCAGTGTTCCAAAACCCCGTCGAGATAGCCGCGAGAAGTCGAATAAAGAGCGTCGTACTTCACCTTCAACTTAGCAGAGCGAATCCGCTCCACATCGATCAAAGTATAAAGAAACTTCAGATATTCGGGTTTCGGGTCAAAAGTGGAAATTTTATCGTTGTGACTGCCTTTCGCCGGGGCATCAGAAGCACCAGCAATATTTGCCACAATTGTATCAGTAATTTCCGGGGTAGCCGGGCCGGCGTAGTCGGGGATGTATTTGATGCCGCAGTAAGGTGCGGGATTGTGGGAAGCAGTGAACATCAGGGCTCCTGCGGAGTTGAGATGCTTGGCGCTGTAGGCGATGACTGGTGTGGGGCAATCTCGATCGACCACTTTCACAGTCCATCCCAAATCTGCCAATACTTCAGCCGCCGTGCGGGCGAACTCGTCTGCCAGAAAGCGGGTATCGTAGGAGACTAGAACTGGGCGGTCTTTTGTGTAAGCGGTTTCTAGGTAACTGGCGATCGCCCGGGTGACTTTTCGCACGTTGGCAAAAGTAAAGTCATGGGCAATCAGTCCCCGCCACCCATCGGTTCCGAATTTAATTTCAGTTGAATTGCTGCTAGCGCTCATTTTATCCACTTCCTCTCGTCCTACTAATCCTACCAAGCCATAGCCTTAAAGACGTACTGGCCGTGCTGTTTGTGAGGAGCGATCGCCAGTGGGGCCCGCATCAACCTAATCCTATCGTTGTAGCGACAGGCTTCTGCCTCCGGCACGACTCGAACAAGTCAATCGATTTTAGATTTTAGATTTTAGAATTGAAGCATTGACCCCACGGATAAATTCGGGGGCTTGTTTATCGGATACAGGTTTTTTATTTCTCCACGGATGAATCCGGGGGCTTGTATCCTGGATGCTTTCGGTCTGAGTTGGCAAAATATCGGAGCGATCGGGCTAGTACAGTTCGGCACAAATAAACAGACTATTAAACAGCCAAGACTTTACCCTTATATGTCCACTTAAAAGGTTTGGCCATTGTTTGATTAAAGTAGTTGATAAAATTGAGGATGCGATTTTTCAGATCGTACTGACTGGTGAAACTTGCTCTTTTGAGTAATTTCCGTACCAAAATGCTGAACCAAATCTCTATTTGATTAAGCCACGAAGAATGTTTTGGTGTGTAATGGAAAACAATTTGATGTGTTGGGTCACTTAAAAAAACAGCGCGGGATTTCATGGATTTAAGTATGCCGCTTTTCCCCTTAATACCGAGGTCGATATCTAAACCTTCTTTTTCGGCGACCAAACGCACCAGTGATTCAGATTGGTGAGTATTCAGACAATCCATAATCAGATGCCATTTTTGGGCATCGGGTCAGTTTCAATGATGTGACGAATATTGAGTAGAAAATCGGATTCTGCTCTCGAATCTCCGCAAGTTGGTTCGATAATCTTACCATTCGCAATGTTGAAATTAGCTATCAGGGTCTGCGTACCATGACGAATATATTCAAACTCTCTTCAGGCAACTTTACCAGGGGAGCATTGGCAAGTCTTTTTCGAGACGTTCAATAGCTTGAATTCCTGTCATTTCATCAACCGATATTGTGTGTTCTCCTTGTTGAGCACGTTCAATTGCAGTCAGATATAAGTCGGTAATATCTTTGACTTTTTCATCAAATTCTTCATCCACAGGGGGGGGTTAACCAGTAGCGCGAGGCGTGTGGTTTAAGTTCTGCTTCTTCTAATCTGCCAACATGGCGGACGGATATACTTTCAATAATGCCTTGTTTCATGATTTCCTCCGCCAGTTCTCTCGCAGTCCAATGACTTATTGGTCGTCCATAATCGGACGGTGAGGAACAGGCGAGTGCAAATAACTCGGTTACTTGTTCCATGCTAAATTTTGCTGGTGCACCAACACGCTCTTGATCTTGTAATTTTTGCAACAAAATCGATAAGTCTTTTCCCTCGCTCTCCAACCATCGGTTTCGCCCCTTCACTAGCCATCTGCAGGTTAATCTCTAGGCTTCGGGCTATTTCACGATGGTTTTGACCATCTGATGCCATGAGAATTATTTTGGCTCGTAGCACTAGCTGTTGCGGCGTGTTGTGTCTCTTGATCAACTGGTGAAGTTGATGACGCTCGCCATCGCTTAAATTTAATGTTTTAGGCATTAATAAGGGCATATATGACTCCTTGATCACCTACCAAAACGGGTCTAAGCTAACTATGTTATTCTACCACAAAAATAGTCTGTCTACTTACGCCGAGCTGTACTAGAGTACTTTTTAATGTCTTTATTCTTCCTGCTTTTGTACCGCTAGCTTCTGAGATAAAAAAAATCCGATATGCGGTGTCACATGAGTCAAAACTTGCTCTCTGACTGCGAGTTCAATATCTTCTAATGTCTGCAAGGATTCAGGATTACAATCAGCATACAGGATGGCAGAAAGAGCATCTACATGTGTTTTAATTGCCTGTTGTTGTTCGGGTGTCATGATTCTATCTCAAGTGGGGAGACATGATAATTATCGCCTATTTTACTGATGATAGCTAAAACAGTTATTCTGGTCTTGATGAGTATTTATACTCGTCGCAAAAGTGACATGCTCCCCGTTTTTTCGCGCCGACTTACTTACGGGAAACGTCCGACTGCGAAAAGCCTTGTATCTGCCTGCGGTGGTGGCGATGCGTTATAATCCCTTGCTCAAAGCTACTCGTCTAGCGATTGTTGGGTCGCGGCAAGGTCAAAATGCAGGTGATTGGTGCGCTGATGCGAAAGTTAGTCCATTTAGCTTTTGGGATTTTAAAATCCCAAAAGCCTTTCGACCCCAGTTATTTGATCGCTACCCCTTGACTTGTCAAGACAGTATCTACAATTTTTTGAAAAGGGTGTAAGATATGAGTTACTACAAATTTATAGCATATTGGTATTAATTCGATCGAGAGAGGAACTATAGAAGCAGGATTAGTAAATAGTGATATTACCAGAACTATCGGCTGGAACTTTGATTAAAAATCGCTATCTAATTGACCGAATTCTGGGTCAAGGTGGATTTGGTCGCACTTATTTAGCGTTAGATCAACAAAAAAAACATAACTGCGTTCTCAAGGAGTTTGCTCCCAGCAATACTAAGCCAGAGGAATTGCGAAAAGCTCGCGAACTATTTGAGCGAGAAGCAAAAATTTTATCCGACCTTAAGCACCGCCACATTCCGGAGTTTCTGGAGTGGTTTGATGACAATGGGCGCTTGTTTATTGTGCAGGAATTTGTCAATGGTAAAACTTACTGGGATTTACTACTGGAAGGTCAAAAATTTTCAGAAAAGGAGATTATTCAATGGCTGCGGAATCTTCTGGATGTTCTCGGATATATTCACGGAAAAGGGATTATTCACCGAGATATTTCCCCGGACAATATTATGCTGCTAAATGGCAAGCAACAGCCAGTTTTGATTGATTTCGGTGTGGTTAAATATGCGGAGACGCAGCTAGGCACAACTGGGAATTCAAACCAATCTACTCATGTGGGAAAAGGAGCTTATGCTCCATCGGAACAGTTGCGGGGCGGCGAGTGTTATCCCAACAGCGATCTTTATGCTTTGGCTGTGACGGCGATTGTTTTGCTGACTGGTAAAGAACCGAAGGATTTGATGAATAATTCGGAGTGGAATTGGCGCTCCTCTTCGAGGGCTGCGAATGTTAGCGATCGACTGGGGATGATACTGGATAAGATGTTAGAGGAGAAACCGAGCGATCGCTATCAGTCTGCGAGAGAAGTATTAAATGCTCTCGATAACAGCCAAACACAAAGAAAAACTATTATGAGTTCATCAAAAACTGAAGTGAGTTCCGCTCCTGGACTACCTCCGACTCAACTTTCTACTGAGAGTCAAAATACAGGCAATCCATACCAGCCTGTAAATTCTCATCGGAATCAAAATACTGGCAATCCATCTAGGAAAACGATCGCCCTGATTCTCCTGCCAACTCTGCTGCTAGTAGGTACGATTGCCAGTCTGGAGTCGCCTCGCATCGGTTTTTTGTGCGGCGCTCTGAATAATTGTGCTGCGGATAAACCCTTTAACGAAAGTTACAGCAGCGCCGTCAAACAGGCTGCTGATGCTCGTGTTTTAGGGCAAAATGCTCAAACAGACCAAGAATTGCAGACGGCTCGCGATCGCCTGAAAAACGCGATCGACCAACTATCCAGCATTCTGCCAACGGCCAAAGTATACGCCGATGCCCAAAAGCTGTTGCCTTCCTATCAAAGCGAGTTGACGGCGATGGAAGCACATTTGACAAGAGAACAACAAGCTCAGAAACAATTAGAAGAAGCTCTTGCGATCACAGCCGAGGCGCCAAAAGAAACCGAATTATCAAAACAGAAAGCTGTGTGGACTCAAGCTGCAGACAAACTCAAAGCAATTGCTTCCGATTCCTTCGTTGCTGACAAAGTGAAAGCTCATTTAGCAGAGTGCGATCGTCAAATTCAAGACATTGAAATTTCCATCCGCCAGGCCTCCAGCCCCGAAGCCTCCAGCCCCGAAGTAACACCAACTGCTCAAGACGACCTTTTTAGATTCTCACCTGATGGTACCGAACCCGCACCAGCACCAAAACCTTCGCCCTCTCTCCCCAATTCTCCAACTCCTAAAGACGACAAACCCCTCTTCTAATTTAGATTGGGGATTTGGGATTTGAGATTTGGGATTTAAGATTTGTGATTTGACGAACTGCGTAATATTACGATCAGTACAAGTGTTCAATGCCTTTACAGTATTTATAAGTAGTCAACCGGACTTGATATCAGTCCTGTTCTTGCCTAAATCTTTAAATTTGATTTCTAAGTTTTGCTTTATAATTACACTCAACAGGCAGATATACAAAAATAGTCACTCGACAGCGATAGCAGGTTGAATCAGGATGTTTGCTTCGAGTCAGTTATCCATTCCCAAACTCGCTGGGACAAGTCGCCTTGATTTCATATCTACCCAGAATCAGCAATCATTTCCCTCCCAGAAATCCATCAAATAAATAAGGAATAAAATTGCCAATGAAACTTCACTCACGGATATCGCTAATTACTGCATCTGCGATCGCCTTTGCTACCACTATTGTCGCTAGCAGTCCGACAGCCGCCCAAACCACAGGCTTCGTCTGTGGCAAAAGTGGAGGTCAGCCAGCAACTATTTTGCAAAGACCACAAGGCAATGTCACAGTAATTAAGTGGGTTTCTAATAGTTTCTCAGACTCTGGATTCGATGCTGAGCGCCGGTGCGAACTGGTATCTGGCAGATTTCAACAGTATCACAAAGCAGGAATGCTCAAATACCTGACAACAGGAGTTATCAACCGACAACCTGTAGTTTGCGTTGCCCACACTAAGGGTGGCGACTGTGCCCGCGACTTGCCCAACAACGGCTTGTTATTTACAATTAAACCGGGCAGCGATGCGCGAGACACATTAAAACGCCTGTTGAATTTGCGCGATCGAGCTAGCACAAATTCGCTCAACGAAAGCGCGAACTCTAGCCGAGTAGATGTCGAAATGAACGATCGACTTTACATCGATATGGGCGAATATATCCAAACCCAACCTACCGAATCTGCATCCCCGCAGTCTGTGGGTTCTGATAGTAGCAACCCACTTTTTTAAGATGAGTTTTGATTGGTAGTGGCGGGTAGAAGGGAGCAAAGTGCTCTGCAAGTAATAAGTTCTTGATGACTTCTTGAAAAAAACCGCCCTACTCAAAAAAAATGTCAAATTTCGTTTCGTGAAATATGAGACAGTTGTTTAGGGAAAAGGAGGTGATTGGTGAAACTTAAAGTATTAAGTTCAATTCCCACAAAATTAGCATTTACTTTGGCAAGCACAATTAGTTTTAGTAGTGTCAGCCACGCTCAAGAATTAACTTTTTTTTGCGGTATAATTAATGACGAGCCAGCAATTATAGCTCAAACAGCCCAGAGCAATATACCTGTAATTAGGTGGGTATCCGAGGAATTGCAAGTGTTAGGAATTAATTCTCGATCGCAATGCGAACAAATGGCTGAAAAACTGCAAATAAGTTGCGTTCAACCTACTGATGGCAGCCAGCTATTAGCTGGCTGCACCATCATTCAATGTGGTATTTACTCGGCAGAAAAGGTGTTTAATTCTGAATCAGGAAGAGATTTGTATGAGCAATTGCCACATCTTTGGGGTTCGGACACTCAACTTTCCAAATCCCATGAAAAAGTGCCAGGATTTCCTGTTTATATTCAGATGAATGTTTGGCTAAACGGATTTCCCGCAACAGTCGCAGTTCCAGGCGATCGAAATATTTTCGCGACTCCCGCATCTCCCGGTAGCATCAAAGGCGAACCTGAGCCGGAGCGTCCTTTGTGGTGAAAATTATGTCGATGAGTAGGTCGCTCAAAATCAAAAATTATTCCTTAAGATTAAACACGGAGCATCCTATGACAATTAAGTTTAAATACGGACTTTCAGCAGCGCTGATCGGTGCAACAATAGCGATCGTACAGACGCAAAATGCTTTAGCACAAACAGCAGAACAAGTCAACAAAATTGCGGAGAAAATTACAGTATTAATCGAAGGACAAAATCAGGGTTCAGGGATAATTATTGCTAGAGAAGGCAGTACCTATTATGTACTGACTGCCAAACACGTAACAACCGGAGGAGGCGAATCAAAAATTGTCGCGCCCGATCGCACGTCCTACCAGGTGGACAGCAACAACATTATCCAATTACCGGGAGTCGATTTGGCGATCGTGCCTTTTGTCAGCTCGAACAATTACGAGATAGCACAATTGGGAGATTCTAAAACAGTCACAGTCGGAGAACAAGTCTACGTTTCCGGCTGGCCAAAACCGGGCGAAACTATTACAAGACAGATCCGTCAGATGACAGCAGGACAAATTTCTGCTCGCGAACGGGTTAATGATGGCTATGAATTAATCTATACAAACCCAACTCGTCAGGGCATGAGCGGAGGGCCGATTCTCGATCTTCGTGGCCGTGTGATTGGCATTCACGGACGTACAGAGGGGAGCACAGAAGATCAAGTAGTTAAAGCTTGGGTAAACTTGGGAATTCCCATCAACACCTTTGTCGAACTCGCTCCTAAAGCTTACGCCGAACAGGGAAAAGAAAAACTCAAACGGCAAAATTATCAAGGGGCGATCGCAGACTTCAGCCAAGGAATGCGATTCAATCAAAACTCGGCCGATGTTTTCAACGGTTTAGCTTACGCAAACTTCGCTCAAAAAAATTACAGAGCAGCTCTAGAAAATGCGATCAAAGCTATTCAAAATAATCCCCAATTAGCCGAAGCTCACCGCGTTCGTGGCGCTAGCAACGCTCAATTGGGAAATCATAAAGAAGCGATCGCCGATTTCGATCGAGCTATCCAAATCAATTCTAGCTTTGCAGATGCCTACGGACTGCGGGGTGTCAGCCGAGCTCAAATCAAAGACTACATAGGAGCCAACGCTGACATAGCCCAAGCCATCCGCCTAGATCCCAACAGCCCGGTTGGCTACAACCGCCGCAGCGAAGTGCGCCTCATAGTCGGGGACAGCGAAGGAGCCAATGAAGATGCTCAAAAAGCAGCATCTCTAAGTGGAGCATCAGCGAATGAAGATGGGTTCCAAATGGCACTCAACAGCGGACTGGGAATATCTTTGCCGAGGAACCAAGTTGCCAGAGTGAAGCCACAGCAGCCCGCCCCGACTGTTCCCCAAACACGTCCAGCACCCAATAACTCCCTAGAAGCAAAACAACCAACACCCACACCTGCGCCAACACCAGAGCCGCGCATTCAGCCCGCACCTCAAGCGGTGCGACAAGCTGCATCGCCAGGAGCGGAATCAGCAATTCAAGCCTTAATTCGCGGCCAGCAAACCTTCCGCACGCGCAACGGTGCATTTACCGGTACTGTCAGTTTGCTCCAACGCTCTTTTAACATTCAACTTCCGATGTCGAAGTTCAACTTTGCCATTCACACCACTACTAGGGGAGCATATCACTATGCTATTCCTCTGAACCCCAGCCAGAAAGCCTATGTGGGAGCGGTGTTTTTGACGGAAACTGCTACTAATAATAATCCTGTCACAGTATCGATCGTCTGCGAAACCGATGAAGCCAGCAACATCCGCCCGCCAGATCCCCTCTACGTTCAGGGGAAGCCGATTTGCCGTCCGGGTACGTCGCCGGTGGATATGAGCAATATCCAGTCAGGAAATCCTGAGTCTCTAACCAATAACCCGACCGTTTCCGAAAAAGAATGGTAATTTTTCAAGGCATAAAACTAGAGATTTAGAAGAGAGAATTAAATAAAGTTCTTGTTTCTAACTTGAAGTTTTTAACTGTTAATTTTGAACACAAGGAGTTGTGATAATGATTGAAAAACACCAGCTATTGAGATCGATTATTGCCGCTGGATTGATCGCACTTACAGCAAGTGCGATCGGGACTCATGCTAGCGCTCAAACCCGCCTTCAAACCAGATCCTTTGTCTGCGGTACGAGCAACGGCGCTCCCGCAACCATTGCTCGGACTAATCGGGGTGACGTACCCGTGATTCGGTGGACTTCCGATCGTTTCCGTGATGCAGGCTACAGTCCAGAACGGCGCTGTCTTGAAGTATCAGCAAGATTTCAGCAATACTTCCGAAATGGAAAACTGAACTACCTGACTACTGGTATTATGAACAACCAGCAAGTAGTTTGCGTTGCCGATCGAGTAGAAGGAGATTGTACTGGATTGCTGTTCACCCTAAAACGAGGGAGCGATCCCAGTCAAGTATTAAACAATTTACTTGATGTGCGCGTCCGCGCCTCTGGGCCGCTAAATGAAAGTACGTCTCGTGTTTATATAGATATGAGCGAATATCTAAAACAAGCTGCTGTAGAAGAACAGCCAAATTCGCAATCTGATAGTCCTGTTTGGTAATATAGTGGTTCTCAATGGAGTAAAATCCAAAATATGTAGGTTGGGTTAAGGTCACGAACCCTAGGTTTCACTTCGCCCAACTCTTCATTTAAAATAAGGTGTTAGGTTTCGCTATCTGAAAACTTACTGTATATAGCGTTTCTCAGTCAAGTGAGGTACATTTTTAGAGCTAAAACCCTTAATGGATAAGGATTGGTTGTACCTGATCAGCTAAGGAAACGCTATAAGCATTCTTCCTTCTTCCTTCTTCCTTCTTCCTTCTAATTATGTAACTTTAATGAATTGGGTTTCCCTAGCCTTCTTAACTTGTACTGCTGGTTTGTTAACCGGAGTGGCAGTTCAAGTACACAATCGAGGTTTCTCTGTTGCAGAAATTGTCCGCACAAATTTACCGCAGCAACCTCAAAGATCTATATTTCAACTAGGCAAGCCACCTGTGAAGTCGCCAGCCACTCAACCGCTGAATTTGCATGCAAAACCCGTAAAACCATTGTCAGGGAAGAACCAGGGAGAATTCATTCCCCAGAGGGCGGGAGATTTATTAGAAAAAGCGATGCTTCAAAAAGCTCGTTCAATTACGGTGAAAGTGCTTTCTGGAGATAGTTGGGGTTCGGGGATTATCATTCAGCGGCAAGCACAAGTTTATACTGCGATCACAAACGATCATGTATTGCAGTCAGGAAAAACATATCGCATCCAAACTCCCGACGGTAAAATTTACTCCGCCACGCGATATTTAGCAAGTCAATTTGCAGGCAAAGATTTAGCACTGTTGCAGTTTACAAGTACCAAATTAGAATACAAAATAGGTGTATTGGGCAGTTCTTTAACGGTTAAAGAAGGGGATAAAGTATATGCTGCCGGGTTTCCTTTTGAGGCTGACAAGTCAAATTCAGCCGGATGGAAATTCACTGCCGGACGAGTATCGCTAATACCTGAAAAATCCCTCGAAGACGGCTATCAACTGGGTTATGACAATCAGATTGAAAAAGGCATGAGCGGTGGTCCTGTGCTGAATTTTGGCGGCGAGGTGGTCGCTGTGAACGGAATGCACGCTTATCCACTTTGGGGAGATCCTTATGTGTTTCAGGACGGATCGAAACCCTGTGAACCAATGCGGGAGCTAATGGTGCGATCGAGTTGGGGAATTCCGATCGAAAAGTTTTTGCAATCAGCGCCGCAGTTTTCGACGAAAAGGGCAGAGAAACAGCCTAAAAATATCAGTTTAGAGCCACCATCTCAGTTGTTGGCTCAGCGGTCAGCGACATCGAATTTAACAGTTTCCCAACCTGTTGGTAAAACGGCTAGACTGATCCAGCAACAGGCGGCGGCGGCTAAAAGTTGCACTCAGCTTTAGAAATCAGGACACGCCAGTGCCGTTTCCCTATAATTAATCATTATTTTGGGGTAGGGACACGGCATTGCCGTGTCCTCGGTTGCTTACAATAAATCTTTCAATTTTTCATCTTCTCCCAATACCTTGATTACCTGTTTAATCTCCTGCGTCCTGTCCTTTTTCACAATCAAAGTCACATTCCCATCTCTGACAACTACCACATCTTCTAAACCAATAGTAACGATGACTTCATTCTCATCTGCTGCATAAAAAATGCCGCCCTTGGTATCAATTCCGACGTGTTTTGCTAACTCAACATTCGGCTGATCTCCTTGCAGCAAACGGCCGATCGCATTCCAATCACCCAAATCGTCCCAGCTAAAGCCTACGGGCAGAACACAAGCCTTTTGCGTCTTCTCCATCAAAGCGTAATCGATACTTATTTTGGGTAATTCCGAGTACGCCTGCGCGCCTTTTGTTTCCAAAGCTGCCATCATTTCCGGTACATGATTTCGCAATTCTGTCAAGACTGTTCCAACTCGAAATACAAAAATTCCGCCGTTCCAACTAAACTTGCCGCTGGCTACAAATTCTTCCGCAGTTGTGCGATCGGGCTTTTCCGTAAATCTCGCCACCCGATACGCCGGAAAACCGCCAAAACTGCCAATTTCCTCGCCTTGTTCGATGTAGCCGTAGCCGGTGGAAGCATAACTCGGCTTGACTCCCAAAGTGGCGATCGCATCCTGATTTCTCGCCAAATCCGCCGCCGCCTCCAAAGTCTTGACAAACTCCTCCGGTTCCCCAATCCAGTGATCCGCCGGGAAAAAACCCACTACCGCATCCTCACCGTAACGCTTGGCAGTTTCTATAGCAGTCCAAGCCACCGCAGGCGCAGTATCCCGGCCCTCCGGTTCCGCCAGCAAATTCTCAGGAGGTAAAAGCGGCAACTGTTCCCGGACTCCCGCAGCCAACATTTCCGACGTTACCACCCACAAATCGTCCCAGCCGTTACCTAATGTTAATAGTCTTTCCGCTGTAGCTTGCAGCAAACTCTTGCCGCTACCGTCGAGACTCAAAAACTGCTTGGGGCGCTGCTTGCGGCTGAGGGGCCAGAAGCGTTCGCCTTTACCGCCGGCAAGTATTACGGGAATTAAGGTTTGGGTCATGGTTTGAAGTTTAAGGGTTCTGATCTATTTTGCTCGACAGCTTATAATTATGGAGAGAATTGTGGCTGTCTGCGGGTTTTGGGGGCGACCTATATTTTTGGGAAAATTGCGTCTGTTACTGGGTGTAAAATTCGAGGGGTTAATTTTGTCGGCTGTAATCCAATTTCTGTAAGGGTTTGAGGCTGATTCCTGGGGCAAACGGCAGACGCAATTGCTGAAGCCTTCATCTGATAAGGGTTTGAGGGGGAAAGTCTAAATAGGGTATTGACAGGCCGGAGGCTGAAATGGTATTTTTGCTAATACAGACGCAAATGAACGTTGAAAACCAAATACAGCAAGGCTTCTGGAACGGGCAGCCGGAAAATACCTAAAACCCTATCAGGGATTGAAACCAGTTGTCCGGCAGACAATTTTCCACGCGCCACCGGTGTAAGCCGGAAAATACCTAAAACCCTATCAGGGATTGAAACGACGTAATCAACAATTAAAGTCATCCATTCCATAGTAAGCCGGAAAATACCTAAAACCCTATCAGGGATTGAAACAATGGCAGCCGCAAGTTTAGGGATATCTTTAATGCCGGAAAATACCTAAAACCCTATCAGGGATTGAAACGATTTACTGGCGGAAATCAAGAGCAGAAAGCAGCAGCCGGAAAATACCTAAAACCCTATCAGGGATTGAAACGATCTTTTACTCTTTTTCCCATAGTATCATTAAGCCGGAAAATACCTAAAACCCTATCAGGGATTGAAACGTCGATTTCGATTTCTTCGATTTTTTGCCCTCGAACGCCGGAAAATACCTAAAACCTTATCTAGGGCTTGAAACAGAAGCGGGATGGCAAGATCAACGATCGCACTCAGAAAGCCGGTTTTTTTGCTAGCATACTTCCGATCCCGGACAAACAGCAAAAGGTAGTCCTGCATAGTCAGGAAAAACTGTTATAATTTACTTACTCAATCTGCCTTAACTTTTAGCTTATGAAATGCCCCAGGTGCGACTCTCAATATATTGTAAAAAATGGTCACACTCACACTGGCAAACAAAGTTTTAAATGTCGAGATTGTGCCAGACAATTTGTGATAGCTCCCAGACATCAGCCGATTTCGGAAGACACAAGAGAGTTAATAGATAGACTTTTATTAGATAGAAAAAATATCTCTGGCTGGAATTGTTAGGGCTACCGGAGTTTCCCCAAGGTGGCTACAATACTATGTTAATAAAAAGTTAGGAGCCGTCAAGAGACAAGTGGAAGTGAAGTCAAAAAAAAAGGGAAAGCTAACTATTCAATGTGATGAAATGTGGTCATTTGTAGGAGACAAGGGTAACAAGCAGTGGATTTGGTTAGCAGTTGATGTGTTGACTAAAGAGATTGTAGGAGTATATATTGGTAAAAGAGATGAAGCTGGCGCGAGGGGATTGTGGGATTCTCTACCGGCAGTTTATCGTCAATGTGCTGTCAGTTATACAGACTTTTGGAGTGCTTACGGAATAGTTTTTCCTAAAAAAAGACACAGAGCTGTAGGAAAGGATACTGGTCAGACAAACTATATAGAAAGATTTAATAATACCCTGAGACAAAGAATATCTCGATTGGTGAGAAAGACTCTTTCCTTCTCTAAAAAACTCTCCAACCATATTGGAGCTATTTGGTATTTTATTCATGAGTATAACGCCAGTTTATCTATCACTTAAAACCATTAATTATACTGACTATGCAGGACTACCTTCGCACAAATCTTTATAGCGCGATCGCCCCCAAGTTTCAAGCTTGCTTCTTTCCTTGAGCAGTAATTGAGACTAATATTCAACTATTTAAGCTGAAATAGGGGGTTTCCATTGGTTGCGGATAGCTTGTACTAACAGCCCTTCGCCGTTCCGTACTATTCCCCGGCGGCGATTTTCCTCAACTACAGCGATCGCATCTCGAACTACTTCAACATTGCTACTTAGGATCAAAGTCTTTAGCCAAGGATTAAGATGAAATCCAGCCATTTCCACTTCGTCCAAAATTGTATTAGACATAACTTTAAAAGTCGATGGTCGAGCTTTCGGAGAAGTAGGGACAGTTTCAGCTAATGGGGAGCATCTCACTTTTGTAACCAAGCTAGAAATTGGAGTTTTGAGGCAGGAGACAGGAGGCAGGAGGCAGGAGGAAAGAGGCAGAAGGAAGGAGCCAGAAGAAGGGTTTTTACAAATATGAGATGCTCCCAGCTAATGTCAGCAGGCGATCTAAATGTGCTATGCCATAAGCATCAGCAAATTCTTTAGCTGTCTGAATGTACTCAATTAGTTGTGTCATGTTTATCTCCTGGCTTTTTCAAAGTTTGCGGTGGCAGGCTTACCACTAAATAACAGCTTATAAGCTACTTTCAAAAAAGTCCCAGAAACATTTCTCCGGTATCATAAAAATAACCGGAAAAAATTTTCCGGTATTTTGAAAAACCGGAAAAAAATTCTAATTCCGCGCTAGTTATGGTAAACTCAACAAGAGAGACGCCAAGTTATGAGAGAAGTTGGGGTGACTAAGACTGTGAACTTATGGCAAAGCTTTTTAAGATTAGAGATAGTTAAGCTGTTTTGCCTTTAAATAGGGTCTAATAAAAGATTAGTTTAGTCAATCAATACAAAAATGCCAGCCAAAAACCATCTCAATCCCAAACAAATAGAGAAACTACAGAAAGCCTTGAAAGAGGAAGAAAAGGCAAATATTAGAGAAAGAATTCTGATCTTATTATTGCTCAATGACGGAAAAACGCAATCTAAAATCGCTGAATTTTTTGGTTTTTCAGTAAATAAAGTATCTAAAAGAGTGTCTGAAGGGAGACCCGGACAATCTAGAAAGTCTAATAGATGAGAGGATGAAGGGAAATCACAAAAAAGCCACAGATAAATATATAGAGATATTATTAAAAACTATAGAGAAAGACCCTCAAGAATTAGGATATAATTTTGGACGATGGACAGCGTAGAGATTAGCAACATACTTAGAGGAATTCACAGGAATAAAATTAAGTGGAGGACGAGTTAGGAGGATATTAAAGCAAAAAAAGTATGTTTACCTCGCTCGCTAAGTATAGCCTGGAGTCCAAGAGAAATCCCGAAAAAACAACAGCGTTTAAAATAAAAATAGCAGAATATTTAAAAATATAAAAAGAAACCCCATAACGATTACAGGCATGGTTTTGGGACGAGAGTGGATTTAGTTTAAGAGTCACCCGAAGAAAGAACTGGTGTATAAAATGCAGCCTAAAATAGGTCAGAGGAAACCGAAGAAAAGGCAGAGTTAATGTAATGAGAGAAGTGAGGAATTCGGATAAAAAAAGGTGGTAGAGTTCCTCAAAAAAGGCAATTAATATAATTTTTATCAAGTGCTAAAACTCTTTTATGAAGAGCTAATTAATGAATGGGTGTCAGCAGGTAATCAAGCCTCTGAATTTGCTGAAAAATGAGCGAAAATAGTGATCGTTCTTGATAATGCTAGTTTTCATAAGAAAGAAGAGTACCTCAAAAAAATTGAAACAGAAATGCCTAATCTCCATTGAGAATTTCTCCCCGAATACAGCCCCGACTATAATTTAATTGAATTAGTATGGCATTCGACAAAAGAATATATTGCTAATCGACTTTTTACATCAATAAAAGAGCTAGAGTATTTATTGCATCGCCTCTTAAATGAAGGGCAATTAATAATTAAATGGGGTCGTAAAATCAAAAATAAGGGTAATGCTTGTATCACAGTTTAAATGTGCAAGAGCTTATCACTCATGACTAATGACTAATGACTAATGACTCTGAATTTTCATGCTCAAATCTAGCCAAGTCGATCGCGTAATTGGAGCGCTAGTTGAAATATAGTCAACTCCGGTTTCGGCTACACTTCTAATTGTTTCTAAAGTAACATTGCCGGAAGCTTCGATTTTTACCCGATCGCTCTTTTCGCGAATTATTGCCACAGCCTGCCGCATCAAATCACAAGACATATTATCCAACATAATAATATCAGCTTTGTGCTGCAATGCCGTTTCTACTTCAGCCAAGGTTTCGGTTTCAACTTCGATTGTCAGCGGATAGGGAATCGAATTGCGGATACGGGCGATCGCCTGTGCAATACCGCCAGCCGCCGCGATATGATTATCTTTAATCATCACTGCGTCATCTAATCCCATCCTGTGATTGCAAGCACCGCCGACTTGAGTCGCGTATTTTTCCAACAATCTCAATCCGGGCGTGGTTTTGCGAGTATCCACCAATTGCACTGGTAAATCGGCAATTTTGTCAACATATTTTTTAGTTAAAGTAGCGATGCCGCTCAAACGCATTGCCAAGTTTAATGCTACTCTTTCTCCTGTTAAAAGCGCATCGTAATTGCCAGAAATCTCGGCAATTACTTCTCCTTTTTCGCACAATTTCCCTTCTGGTACTTGCGGGATGAAACTGAGGCTGCTGTCTAAAAGCTTAAATGTGCGATCGGCAATTGGCAATCCAGCGACGACTCCCGCCTCCTTGACAATCCATTTAGCAGTACCTGGGACGCTCTCTGCGGGGAATAAGGCCGATGTTGTGCGATCGCCCCTACCGATGTCTTCTAGTAGCCAGTTGTGCAATAGGGAGTCTAAAACTATCCAAGGCGGTAATATTGCTGTCATGTTTTTGTCGGTTGTTATATCAAGTTTAGGGGCAAAAATCCCCGGCGGTTGAAACCGCGTCTACACAAACGAAGTCCGCCTTCGCGGACTAAGAGATGCAAGGATTTGGGATGATATCTACTAGGAACAATAGTCGATCGGGTGATTTTCGGCAAGTTGCAGAATGATGGTGTGAGTGCGATTTTGGGCGATCGGGCTAGATGATGGGGTATTCTGTTGCTGACATTGGGTTTTGGTGCTTTAATGGAGTAGATGGGCGATCGCGAGTAAAAACAATGATACAGCCAGTCATTTTAGAAAAATTAGCAGAACTCCCTGAGTCTCTTCAGACAGAAGTGCTTCATTATATTGAGTTTTTGATTGAAAAGCAGGCTAAAAACTTAAGTCAAGAAAAGCCGACAAAGCGAGGCGGACTTGGAATTTGGAAAGATAAAATCTGGATGTCTGATGATTTTGATGAACCTCTCGAAGATTTAGAATTCCGTGCAATCTCTTTGGGTTCGTGCGACGGATATCCTGTTGACAAAATTCGGTTTTGATGATTTAATAGGATGAACAAGTCTGAATTATGGTCGAAAAAAAATTAAAATCCACCTTGATAGTTGTCTTTGAGGCATAATATTGAATAACTGAAAGCCTTTAATTTTCAGGGTTGTATGAAAATAAGCCTTATCTTAAAAGTTAGGAAATCTAAGTTATGACTACAAGAATGGATATTGCAGAGCTTACATTTGGTAATGACGATGCTGAACGAGATGCCAAGCAAGGTTTTCTAAGCAAGGTTTTCCTTAAAACAGCTCTTTATAATAGAATCAAAGCGGATCAAAGTGAATTAGTAATTGGGCGAAAAGGTGCAGGGAAAAGTGCTACTTGTCTAATACTAAAAAATGCTTTTGAAAACGAAGGTATGAAAGTAGCTTTATTGACACCGGAATCTTTATCTCAGCAAAAAATTCAGGCGTTAAAAATTAACTCTATTAATAAGGAAGAGCTTTATTTGCAGGCTTGGAAATATGTTCTCCTCATGAAGGTGACATTTGAATTTATTGAATTGTTCGATAACTTGAAAATTCCAGAACTTCACAAACTGAATGATGACTTAAAAGCAGTACGAAATTTTTTGAAGAAACAGGGCGAGGTTGAAAATGACTTTGGTTCAAACTTGTCTGGATTGTTCAAAATTTTTTCAAAAGTTTCTGTTAGCTTTGCAGGATTTGAAGGAGCTATAGAATCTAAAAAAGTTGAGTCAGAAATTGATTTAATGGATTCGCTGACCAAGTTTGAAGTTAAGCTCAAAAAACTATTGGGATATCTTGATTCTACAAAGATCGTCATCTTAATAGATAAAGTAGATGAGGTTTGGAACGACACAGAAGAATCTAAATTGATGATCAGTGGGCTTCTCAGAGCAACTCATATCTTGAATGAGACGCTTCCCATGACTAAAATTATGGTTTTTCTGCGCTCAGATATCTTTGATGTACTTAAATTTCACGATATTGATAAACTTAATAGTCTTTCCGAAAGATTAGCCTGGTCAGAAGGAGATTTAAAGCAGCTTATAGAAAATCGAGTAAAAATCTCAACCAGTATTGATTCTATTGAAAAAAATGACAAAATTTGGGAACAAGTTTTTGACATATCGGTTGGATCTCAAGACTCTTTTAAGTACATCATGAGCAGAACTCTGAGAAGACCTCGTGAAACCATCCAATTTTGTAACCGAGCATTACGGATAGCTCAAGATCGCCAACATACCAAAATAACTGAAGATGATATTTTGACAGCAGAAATTCAATATTCTGCCGAGAAATTGAGAGATTTAGCCAGCGAATATCTTGTTCAATATCCATATCTAGATATCTTGTTTGGACTTTTTCAAGGTTTTAAGCAAAGTTTAGACAAAAATGAATTCGAGCTTCGGTATCAGGAAGCTAAAGATAGAATGGAGCGTATTCATCGAACTTTGCAGTCCTTAAATGTAGATGGAATTATACAAATATTATACAATATTGGGTTTCTTGGTGCGATAGTCGATAGTGCTTATGTGTTCTTTTATAACTTACCTAACTTAACTCTTCCTCAACAGAAGATGTATGTTGTTCATCCAGCTTTTCATTCTGCATTGGGAATACAAGAAAGAATAGTGGCTCTTAATGATTTTCAGACTGTCAATATTTCAGCAGGTGCAAACTTTCATAATAACCAAGCTGGTATTATCATAGGTGGTAATATCGGTGTTGTTGGAGGTGATGTTTATTTCAACAACAATTGGGGTAATGTTGAAATCCTTGAATTAACTGCTGATAAAATTCAAGGTCTTCTTCAGAAGCTAGAGGTTACTAACCCAACTGCTACTGAAGCCGAAAAGATTGCTTACGTTAGTAATGAAACCACTCCTAACTTTAAGCGTCGGATTGTAAAAGCATTGCAGGCTGATGGTGAAGCTCCTGGTATTGAAGAGTTTTTGGACGATTCCTATGTTAGCATTGGGATAGCTGTTGTTAAAAGCTGGATTGAATCTGACATATATCTGTAAAATGGCACTCCATAAAAACCCTGATGTAGGTGATGATTGTATTAAAATCAAGACGACTGAAAGAGGCAATTATTATGACTATTCGTGAGATCGCGATCGCCAAATTGCAGCAACTTCCAGAATCATTCTTGCCAGAAGTCAGCGAGTTCATCGACTTTGTGATGCACAAGCACCAAAATAGAATAGCTGAACCCAAACTCCCAGACGATATTGCTAAAGCTTGGGCACAATGGTTCGATGAAGTCGATCGCTTGGAAGTAACGACTAATCAGCCTGAGAGCGAATATCAGCAACTCCTACTCAACAAGTATCGGCAACAAGGTTTAGAGCTATGATCCTATGCGATGCAGGAGTTTTACTTTGTCTGGTCGATCGGGCTAGATAATGGGGTATTCTGTTGCTGACATTGGGTTTTGGTGCTTTAATGGAGTAGATGGGGCGATCGCGAGAATAAACAATGATACAGCCAGTCATTTTAGAAAAACTAGAAGAACTCCCTGAGTCTCTTCAGACAGAAGTGCTTCATTATATTGAGTTTTTGCTAGAAAAGCAGGCTAAAAACTCCACCCAAGAAAAGCCGACAAAGCGAGGCGGACTTGGAATTTGGAAAGATAAAATCTGGATGTCTGATGATTTTGATGAACCTCTCGAAGATATGAAGGATTATATGTAAATATGGAATACTCGCCAATACACTTGTAGTTATATGTCATGCCCATTCGTAGCAATTCTAGCTTATTTGAAAACAGTCATTGAAACATCACATAACCATCATGCAAACCAAAACGATCGCAATTCGCGTTAATGCTGAAGTTGCTAAAATATTTGAGGCTGCTTCTGAAGAACAGCGTCGTAAATTAGAGGCATTACTTAGCCTGAAACTTAGTGATGCAATTCGACGCAAAAGACCGCTAGAGGAGGTAATGAGTGAGATTAGTCGGAATGCTCAATCGCGAGGATTGACCCCAGAAATTTTGGATTCAATTCTTTTTGAGGAGTGAGATGCGCTACGTTTTTGATACAAATGCAATTGTCAGTGCGATTCTGTTTGATAATAGTAAACCCGATCGCGTCCTTCGATATGCTTCGCGGCCTCGTTTTCTGCTTCATTTGCGATCGGTTTTGGTTGATACCGAACAAGTAAATCTGTATAAGATTTTGCATCAAAAGTACGGAGCATTTTTCCACTCATCCTTACTTAGATTTGCACTCCTAGCGATCGCTCTTTCTATTTAAGCACAGTAAAAGCTATATTTTCTAGCACCACATTAGGTATATTTCCACTACCTAAAACCTGTGTAGCATCTAAAACTTCTATCCCTACCAATAACTCATTTTCCCCAATATTTAAAGCAATTTCGTCAGTTAACTGTAAGGTGCGACACTCATGCTTACCTTCTACAAGTCTAATGTATAGAGCATCAACTTCAGAATCATAACTAATCTTCATAAATTTTTACCTCAAAAATAGAATGTATACTATGATAGAATTGGTCAATCAGGTTTCGTAATGAAGTACCCACTGCATACAGTTTCCAAGCCAGTCTCAGGTAGCGAAGTTCAAAAACTTGCCCATGCCCTTAAGACTGGCGGTTATGTTGCAAATGAAGCTGCTTTAGCTTTGGCTCAACGGATTGCGGCTCGTCGCCATCGTCGGAAAGCTGCCAATGCCGCCAAGTAGTAAGTTTGCAGGAGTTGATTTTTCCGAGTTGCCTGTCGAGCATTTGACCTCCGAGCTTACCATTTCTGGTCAGGGGTTTCGCTGTCTGCGGGGTGAGTTTGTCACCTACTGGCGACAAGGACGTATTCAGCGAGATATAGATGCTTGTATCAGTCAATGCTGGATTTTACGCGGTGAAGACAGTTTGGCAGGTTACATCACGCTACTCACAGATAAACTGGAATTAGATGAACCAATCCTACTTGACGAAGGCGTTCAGTACCGATCGTTTCCAGCCATCAAGATTGGTTTATTAGCAGTAGATAAACGTGCGAAAGGAGCAGGTCGCCGTCTAGTTGAATGGGCAGTAGAGTACGTTGCAGCGGAGATTTCACCTACAGTTGGTGTGCGCTTTATGACCGTTGACGCACTTTACGACCCAGATACTACTCCTCCCTATGACGCATCTGGCTTTTACGAGAAGTTTGGTTTTCAATTTGTCGATCCTAATGAGTCTTTACCATCATCAGTGCCTTATCGTACAATGTATCTCGATCTCAAGCCATTGATCGATCTATTGAGTATCCAAGATAATGACTAACAACTCCCCAAAAAACTAAAGCCCTTTTCCGTTGTTGCGGGAAAAGAGCTTTAATTTATTATTAACCTGGCACCGAGCTATTTTACCGGGCAGTGACCCGCCGAGTATCTTCGCCATAGCAACGTTTAACAACCGAGTTCGGGATGGATCGGAGTGGTTCCATTACATCATAAGCACCAGGAAAGCTTTGAAAACTTTAAATCCTGTGTCTGCGTTAAGTTTGATGCGCTGCATCTCTTTCGCTCGACCTAATTACATTACCAAGCTTTCCCCAGTTTGTCAACCCCTTTGTGAAAAGTTTTTTTTGGATGATGTCATGGAGTCGCATGAGGGGCGAGAAACCGGGTTTTTACGACAATAGTTTCTGGGAGTCGAAGCGCGTCAGCCCTATCACAAATCCAAAAAAGCGGCATCGGTTCCCTGTTCTCGGCGAATCTTGCCGTCCTTTACAAACCACGCGACGACCTGCTTAACTGTTAATTGTTCGATCGCCCCTCCAACTTCCACAGCAATTTGCCTCAACGGTCGCAAAGACGCAACCACCAAATTGGTAAAAAAGTTTTCAAAACTAGCATCAACTTGAATTGACTGCCGAATACTCTCATCATTCTTAATCCAATCCATCACCTGCTGGTTAGACACCTCAGTTATCGGCCTCCCAGTCTCCCCAGCAATTTGCTTGAGCACCCTCAAAGCATAAATTGCCAACCGCGCCGAAAACTTTTCCTTCGATGACAGCAGCGCCATATCAACTTCCGCGCACTCTTCCGGCTTTAAAAAATCTGCTAGCGGTTCCATATAAAAAAATTGGTAATGAGTAATTGATAATCGGTAATTAGTAATTGATAATTGTTACTACTGTCAACTGTCAACTGTCAACTGTCAACTGTCAACTGTCAACTGTCAACTGACTTCTTTCGAGCAATAGAATAACCGCAGCGCTGTTCCCCATCAATAATCCAGTGAGTGCGCTCAACAATACAGTCCGGCAAAACCGCAGCAAACATTTCCAACTCATTGCCGCAAACACTCGGAAAAGTTTCAGCAACATTAGAAATCGCGCAGTTGTGTTCCATCAACACAAATCGATCGCCTATTTCCACATCTACAGATTCTACAGGATAATACTCAGCCATATAACCTTCAGCCCTGCGGAGTTCCACCAACTTAGTCACCCGCTCTTGTAGCGAGCCCTCACCCACCAACCGGCGGTACTCCGTGGCCTTGCGCTGCCACTGTTTTTGCAGGATACTAATAACTTGCTCGCGGCCGACAGTTTCCGCCAACGTATCCAGGAAAGACAACGCAAAATCGCCGTAACGATTCGGGAAGCGATCGCGCCCCAGACTGGTAAGCTCATAAATATGCTGCGGTCGCCCCATACCAGCCTGAACCGACTGATACCGAATTGCGCCCTCCGCCTCCAAATCCTTCAAGTGACGGCGAATCGCTTGCGGGCTAATATCCAAAGACTCCGCCAACTCAAGAGCCGTCCCCTGACCCCCCTTGAGCAAATATTGCAGGATGTCTTGTTTCGTGGAAGTCTGCTGAGTCTGCATCATCTTCACAAAAAAATATTAATTTGACTTTGACAAGATCGCTGTTGTTAATGTAGCTTAAAATAATAGTAAAGCAACAGACTTGTTGTTTAACTTAACCGAGCAGTCCAGCAGAATCCGCTCAAGCCCAGACAGGGATTGCCCCGTCTGCCATCTTTGAGAGAATTATCTAGAACACTGAACACGCAAAATAATGAGTTCTACCACAGCCCAAACCCTAGTCAACCAGCCCTACAAATACGGTTTCGTCACCGACATCGAGTCAGACACCATCCCCCGCGGCTTGAGCGAAGATGTAGTGCGGCTAATTTCCTCCAAGAAAAACGAACCGGAATTCCTGCTGCAATTTCGCCTCAAAGCATACCGCAAGTGGCTGACCATGACCGAGCCAACCTGGCCTCATGTCAACTATCCGGCGATCGACTACCAAAACATTATCTACTACTCCGCCCCAAAACAAAAGCCCAAAAAGCTCAACAGTTTGGCCGAAGTAGACCCGACACTATTAGAAACCTTCGAGAAATTGGGAATTCCCCTATCCGAACAAAGACGACTGGGAAATGTCGCCGTAGATGTTGTTTTCGACAGCGTTTCAATTGCCACAACCTTTAGAGAAAAGCTAGCCAAAGACGGCGTTATATTCTGTTCCATCACAGAAGCCGTCAAAGATTATCCCGAACTAATCGAAAAATATCTTGGCACTGTTGTACCAGTCGGCGACAACTTTTTCGCAGCCCTCAACTCCGCCGTATTCACCGACGGTTCCTTCGTTTTCATTCCCAAAGGCGTAAAATGCCCAATGGAATTGTCAACTTATTTCCGCATCAACAACGAAGATTCCGGCCAGTTCGAGCGCACCCTAATTATCGCAGAAGAAAACAGCTCTGTGTCTTACTTGGAAGGTTGCACCGCGCCCATGTTTGACACCAACCAACTGCACGCCGCTGTCGTGGAATTGGTAACAATGGATAATGCCGACATCAAATATTCCACAGTGCAGAACTGGTACGCCGGTGATGCCAATGGTAAAGGCGGCATTTACAACTTTGTGACAAAGCGCGGCTTGTGTCAAGGAGTCAATTCCAAGATTTCTTGGACGCAAGTAGAAACAGGTTCCGCGATTACCTGGAAATATCCCAGTTGCGTCTTAGTCGGCGACAACTCGGTAGGTGAATTCTATTCAGTAGCGCTAACAAACCACAAACAGCAAGCTGACACCGGAACTAAAATGATCCACGTCGGCAAAAACACTCGCAGCACGATTATTTCCAAGGGAATTTCGGCGGGAAATTCTTCTAACAGCTATCGCGGCTTAGTAAAAATGGGGCCTAGTGCTAAAGGTGCTCGGAATTATTCTCAGTGCGATTCGATGCTGATTGGCGATAACGCTCAAGCGAATACTTTCCCTTATATTCAAGTGCAGAATCATACTGCTAAAGTGGAACACGAAGCCTCTACTTCTAAAATTGGGGAAGAGCAATTGTTCTTCTTCGCCCAGCGGGGAATTTCCGCAGAAAATGCTATTTCGATGATGATTAGCGGTTTTTGTAAGGATGTTTTCAATCAGTTACCGATGGAATTTGCTGCGGAAGCTGACAAGTTGTTGAGTCTGAAGTTAGAAGGAAGTGTCGGGTAATTTACCCTCTTTAAGGGGCAGAGCTCATTGCTGGCAACGTAACGTCAAACCGACAGTCCGGCAAGGGTTGAAACCCCTGCCTCAAAGTTAAAGTCCTCTTAAGAGGACTAATGAGTTTAAAAATTTTCTTCTCAGTCCTCTTCAGAGGACTTAAGCTTTGAGACAGGGAATTCATTCCCTGGTGGACTATCGGTTTAACGTTAAGTTGTCACCAATGGGCAGAGCCTAGGAACGAGAAGAAAAAACTGTAAAGTGCATTGAGGAAAAGGAAAAAAAGAGATGATTGTTGAAAATAGTCAAGTGGTGTTATCTGTCCGCGATTTAACTGCGAATGTGGAAGATATCCAAATCCTTAAGGGTTTGAATCTGGAAATTAAATCGGGTGAAATTCACGCGATTATGGGTCCGAACGGTTCAGGGAAAAGCACCTTATCCAAAATATTAGCCGGCCATCCTGCTTATACGGTGACGGGCGGAGAAGTTACTTTCCTGGGACAGAATCTCCTGGAATTACCGCCGGAAGAACGTTCTTTAGCAGGCATATTTCTAGCTTTCCAATATCCTTTGGAAATTCCGGGCGTTAGCAATGTCGATTTCCTGCGCGTGGCTTACAATGCTCACCGCAAACATCGCGGTTTGGAAGAGTTGGATGCTTTTGATTTCCAAGATTTAATCGAGGATAAGCTGGATGTTGTGAAGATGAATCCGACTTTCTTGAGCCGCAGCGTCAATGAGGGTTTTTCCGGCGGCGAGAAAAAGCGGAATGAGATTTTGCAAATGGCACTTTTGGAACCGAAGTTAGCTATTTTGGATGAGACTGATTCGGGTTTGGATATCGATGCTCTCAAGATTGTCGCCGGCGGCGTGAATCAGTTGTCAACTGCTGAAAATTGTATGTTGGTGATTACTCACTATCAGCGGTTGTTGAATTACATTATTCCTGATTTCATTCACGTCATGGAAGCTGGTAGAATTATCTTGACTGGCCCGAAAGAGTTGGCGCTGGAATTGGAAGAACGCGGTTATGACTGGGTTGTGGAAGAGGAAGCAGCAGGAGTTGGCGCGCGATGATTAATACGCAAGTTGCTACTAGGGAAATGTTTTTGGCTGATTTGGTGAATCAGTGCGGTAATTTGGAGGCTGCTAATAGCGAAAGTTCGGCTTACGGGTTGCAGGATTTGCGGGATGCGGCGACTGAATATGTGCTTGCTGCGAATTTTCCGACTGTGAGGGATGAAGAATGGCGGTTTACAGATTTGTCATCGCTTTTGCAAACCCAGTTTAATGTGCCCCAGAGCAATCAGTCAGCAATTAAGTTGTCTGATATTACTATGCCTGTGAAAGACAAGAACGATTTACCTTTAAGATTGGTATTTGTCAACGGTGTTTATGCGCCGGATTTGTCAACGGGGAATTTGCCGGACTTTTATGTGGGTAATCTATCCAACGTACCGGAAAAATATCAGGCGCGCATCACCGATGTTTTGAGCAAGCACAGCCAACAAACGGAAGTTTTTACAGCGCTGAATACTGCGGGTTTGGCAGATTCTGCGGTGGTGTTCGTACCGGCCAATATGTCCGTCGAGCGGCCGATTCATTTACTCTTCCTGACCGCACCAGGCGCATCTCCGACGATGTGTCAGCCACACTGTGTGGTTATAGCAGAGCCTGGAAGCAATGTCACCCTGGTTGAGGATTACGCAACTATTGGTAATGTCGCTGCATTTACAAATGCTGTGACGGATGTTGTTGTCGGCGAAAATGCTGCTGTGAATCACGTTCGACTCCAGCGCGAAGGTTTGAATGTGGTTCATATTGGCAAAAGTGCGATCGCCCAATCTCGCAACAGCAGCTATACTTGTCATGCTATCAGCTTGGGCGGCAAAATATCGCGGCACAATTTAGAAGTATTTCAAGGCGGCGAAGGCACCGAAACAACTCTAAACGGCTTAACCGTAGCCTTTGGCGAACAATTGTCTGATACTCACAGTTTAATTGATTTCAATCATCCCCACGGCACAAGTCGCCAATTGCACAAGTGCATTATTGGTAACAAAGCTCGCGCTGTATTTAACGGCAAAGTTTTTGTTCGCAAAGCCGCGCAATTGACAGATGCCGGACAGTTGAGCCGGAATTTGTTGCTGTCGCCCAGAGCGCGCGTTGATACCAAACCGCAGTTAGAAATTGTGGCGGATAACGTTAAATGTTCCCACGGTGCAACTGTCAGCCAGTTAGAAGATGATGAACTTTTCTACTTGCAAAGTCGCGGCTTAAATTTAGAAAGAAGTCGCTATTTGTTGATTGATGCTTTTGCGGCGGAAATTCTCAATATGTTGCCGATTATTGGGGTGGCGAAAATGCTTTCTACCTGTGTGGCTATGCAAGAATAACTGATACAAACAGATGAGGACACAGCAGTGCTGTGTCCCTACCTTGCACCTTTAATAAAGAGGTGAACCGCAGATTTAAGGCAGATAAACACAGATAAACGCAGATGAATTTCAAGAATTGAGAGCGAATGAATTCGAGAGGTATAATGGAATAATACCCAACTTTGTAAACAACTAACTTCTCATTATTAACTTCGGAAATTATGACACTTATTCAAGAAAAAACCCTAGCCTCAAAAGTTCGCCGCGACTTCCCAATTTTGACCCAAAAAGTCAACGGCAAACCACTAATTTATTTAGACAACGCAGCTACTTCTCAAAAACCCCTAGCTGTGCTCAATGCTTGGCGCGATTACTACGAACAATACAATGCCAACGTGCACCGCGGCGCTCACACTCTCAGCGCCAAAGCCACTGATGCTTACGAAGGTGCGAGAGACAAAGTTGCAGCGTTTATCAATGCGGCATCGCGGCAAGAAATTGTTTACACTCGCAACGCCACCGAAGCGATTAACTTAGTTGCTTATTCTTGGGGTTTGAGCAATCTGCAAGCGGGAGATGAAATTATTCTGTCGGTGATGGAACACCACAGCAATCTGGTTCCCTGGCAAATGATTGCTCAAAAAACTGGTGCGGTACTCAAGTTTGTTGAATTAACCGAAACTAACGAGTTTGATTTGGCACAGTTCAAAACGCTGGTTTCAAACAAAACTAAGTTGGTTTCAATAGTTCACGTTTCCAATACCTTGGGCTGCATCAATCCAGTTAAAGAAATCTGCGAAATTGCCCACAGTTTCGGCGCAAAAGTTTTAATTGATGCTTGCCAAAGCGTGCCGCACATGGTAATAGATGTGCAAGCAATGGATTGCGATTGGCTAGTTGCTTCCGGTCATAAAATGTGCGCTCCGACTGGTATCGGTTTTCTGTACGGTAAACTGGATTTGCTTAGAGAAATGCCTCCGTTTTTTGGCGGCGGTGAGATGATTGCTGATGTGTTTCTCGAATATTCTACCTATGCTGATTTGCCACACAAGTTTGAGGCGGGGACTCCGGCAATCGGGGAGGCGATCGCCCTTGGTGCCGCAATCGACTATCTTAGTAACATTGGCATGGCTCAGATTCACGCCTGCGAAGCCGAATTGACGGCTTATCTGTTCCAACAATTGCGACAAATTCCACAGATTAAAATTTACGGGCCGCAACCAGACAGCAACGGCGAAGGTAGGGCCGCGCTAGCATCATTTACTGCGGGAGAACTTCACCCTCAAGACTTGTCTACCATGTTAGATCAAGATGGGGTCGCGATTCGTTCCGGGCATCACTGCACGCAACCTTTGCACCGCTATCTTGATATCTCATCTACTGCCAGAGCGAGTTTGTATTTTTACAATACTTATGAGGAGATTGATGTGTTTGTGAAAGCGTTGAAAGAGACGATCGACTTTTTCAGTTAGATTATGGGGTAAGCTTTGTGGGGTGGGTATTTGCCCACCCCCCACTTAGTAATATGATAAATCTCAGGTTCACTGAAGATATGAGGTCATGTTAGTGGCAGTGGAACGACTCACTTGTTCAGTAAAATGCCCACCTTCGTAATGACTTCCTTTTCCGTGACTATTGCTACCACCTTTTCGGTGACTTCCTTTTCGATTTGCTGCCTCAGCAGATGTTATAAACAAAGATGAAGCCAACAGGATTATCAAGCTGAAAACTAAAACCTGTTTGAGAAACTTCAGCATAAAAAATTACTCCTTTTATTGCGATATACTTTAGCATAACTAAGCTCAGAAGTCAATCAAAATCGAGTATCTTTATTCAATACGGTAAAATAGAGATTGATCGCAATCCCAAATCCCAAAACCAGAACGTAATCTGGTAAAATTGAGCTATCAACCCAAAGGAAAGGCAAAAATACAAACTGTGTTTGATGAACTAGCTGCATATAGACACAGCCTCGGTTTACCACTGGCTGGCAGCGAAACCGATAAATCAACCATAGCTAAACTAGAAATAGCGGGTCAAAGTTTTTTTGGCATCAACTCTGGCAGCAACCCGAATCGTCGGCAAATAACCTTTAATGTCAATCCTATCACCAAAACCCACGCTGAAGCCGATGCTTTTCAACAAGCAGCCGATGCGGGAATTAGAGGAGGTAAAGCACGTTTGATTTGCGATCGGGAACTTTGTGCAGCCTGCGGCTTAAGAGGCGGAGTAAACTCTATGGCTTGGCAGTTAAATATAGAAAAATTAGAAATTATTACTCCCAGTGGAAGTAAAACAATAACCGTTAACCCCCCAAATAGAAGGAGGCAATAATGTTTGTGTTAAACCTATCAGCAGAAAATTGGGTTGGCAACCAGGAGGAAGGTGATTTAATAGAAAGTCCTACTTGGAGTCAAATAGAACAAGCCATTCGCGAGTTAGATGGGAAAAGTAAGACTTTAGTTACCTTGGGTGCAGATGACGAGTGTTATATGAGCATTGGTGGCGGCGAATCCGGCAAATATATTGTTAACACAACCTTTGATAACGTTAGCTTCCATAATTTAGTAGATCCATCAAAACCAGATGCAATAGAAAAGCTATTTGTCGGTGGACAAGAAGGTAATTATTCTGCCAGGATGTGTGTAAATTTAGAGACAACACTGTTGGCAGCTCAAACATTTACAGTATCAGGAGAACTTCAAAAATCATTGTCTTGGGAAGAAGAGAAAGAATTAGTAATGCTTTAATAAAACAATATTTAACATAACCTATAGCCTTTCTCAGAAAGATGAGGTACTATCCGGCATAGGGCATAGGGCATAGGGC
>Ga0163152_10001540_pt1 | contig 36304 bp, 31 predicted proteins | sample OliLakLV19MP8IB2_FD_148635 | JGI IMG/M metagenome (GOLD analysis project Ga0163152, IMG submission 148635) | Freshwater microbial mat bacterial communities from Lake Vanda, McMurdo Dry Valleys, Antarctica - Oligotrophic Lake LV.19.MP8.IB-2 | ecosystem: Environmental > Aquatic > Freshwater >...
GGTTTAAAGTGGAGTAGCCACCCCCACCCAAACCCTCCCCCGAAAGGGGAGTGCTTTTAGTGCTTTTTTGTTTTAGTTCACTCATAATTCTTTTTTTCCTCCCCTTTTCCCGAAGGGACTCCCTTGGAGGGGGAGGTTAGGAGGGGCTTCTATTACCTACCAAACATTTTATCGTCTTTATCAGTTCTAGTTCCATCTTCTAGCGGATATTCTTTTCGCATGGGATGATAATTCATTTCATCCATGTTTAATATTCTTCTCAAGTCAGGATGCCCTTTGAAAATAATGCCGTAAAAATCATATTCTTGTCTCTCTTGCCAGTTAGCGGAAGAAAACAAAGGAGTCATGGTAGCTACAGTAGGATCAGAAATAGGGAAGAATGTTTTTAAGCGAATACGTAAGTTCTTAGGCATGTTATGTAGTTGATACATTACGCCTAATTCCTGGCCTTTGTTGTTTGGATAATGTAATCCACAAAGCGTAGTCATAAATTGAAAACCCATTTCCGTATCTTCTTTTAGATACTTAACAACATCAAAAATATTTTCACGCTTTATTATAAAAACCGGAAAGTCATAGCTCTGCTCGGCAGAAATAATTGCTTCGCCAAATTTGGTTTGTAATTTTTCGTGTATGTATTGTAAAAGATTTTCCACGGCTTTTTATTTTTTACCTATTACCTACTGACCCTCCATTCCATAACTCTTCATCAAATCTTTATATTTAGGTGATTGCCTTCTTCTAAAAGTTTCTTTTCCAACCATGTCTTGAATCAGCATAATCCCGTCAATCACTTGTTCCGGACGAGGAGGGCAGCCCGGCACATAAACATCTACCGGAATAATTTTATCTATTCCTTGTAAAACGCTATAGGTATCAAATATGCCGCCACTGGATGCACATGCACCCATGGATAGTACCCATTTTGGCTCTGCCATCTGCTCATATACTTGCCTAACAATAGGCCCCATTTTTTTTGCAATCGTGCCCATCACCATTAAAAGGTCTGCCTGTCTGGGGGAAAAACTTAATCGCTCGCTGCCAAATCTTCCAAGGTCATAATGCGATGCCATCAAGGCCATGAATTCAATTCCGCAGCAAGAAGTAGCAAAGGGAAGAGGCCAAATAGAATTTTTGCGAGCAAGACCTACCGCTTTTTCTAGCGAAGTAGCAAAAAATCCCGGCTGCTGATGTCCGTCTGGAGATTCAACAATATTGACTTTTGGTATTATTATATCTGACATTTTGTTCTTAACTCTTAGTTCCTGATTTTTAGTTCCTAGCTCCTAGTTATAATTTTACCCATATTACTGCTCCTCTTGGGTGTTTATACGGTATAGGTTTTTTGTATCGTTTGGCTTTACTCAAAAACCAAGCATATTTCCATTTGTCAAGTAAATCTAAATCGTCAATTTTGTGATACTTAATTAAGTGTTTCTTTTTAGGAACCATCTCTTCTGAGCATCCTGTTAAATTAACTTCGCCAACAATAAGTCCTGTTCCTGCTTCAATCAACTCAATTTTCCCTCTAATACTTGTTTTAGTTGTTCGCATTTCCCAAACTTTACCCTCGTTAAATATTTTATCTAACCAAATTTTTTGAACTATTAATGCTTTTTCTATATTCATAATATGGGTTAAATATAGCAATGTTTATATTCCATTTTTGTACCTCAAACGGCACATAGACTAACCGTTCTTACCCTTTATCTTCTCTATCTTCTGCCTTATCGCTTCTGCCTTCTGCCTTATCGCTTCTACCTTCTTCGCCTTTTCCCCTCTGCCTTAGTACATATTCCTTCTGCCTTTTTATCTACTCCCATTTCAAGGCTCCTTTTTTCATGATGTAATAAAAGCCTACCATGAAAAATGCAACAAATAAACCCATCTCCATGAGTCCGAGTACACCAAGATCTTTAAAATTTACTGCCCATGGATACATAAATATCACTTCCACATCAAATAAGACAAATAAAATAGCTATCAGAAAATATTTTATTGAAAATGGTATACGTGCATTTCCTTGTCCTTCAATGCCGCATTCAAAACTCTCCATCTTTACTTTGGATCTTCTTTTTGGACCAAGGATGTGTGTGACAAACATAGTAGTAGCCACAAAACCTGCTGCAACCAAAAAGGTAATAAGAATCGGAAGATAATCTAGTGAGGAGTTCTGCATAAATACCTTGATTTTACTCTACACAAATTTATACAAAATAGGGTAGGTTGTACCTGATAATAGTGGATATTATTAGCCACAGTTATTCACGAATTGAAAAACTAAAGTTTTTGTTTTCAGTCATTTATGCTTTTAACAATTTTTATGTGTTGACTTTTGCTACTCATTTATTATCTTCGTGTAGTCTCAAGGAAAATTCTTGAGGTAATTAATATCAGAACATGAATAAAATGTATGAAATGTCAAAGCAGATTTTACAAGGCGTAAGTTTTGATAAAAAGCTTTTTCGTAAGGAATTAGTAAAGGCTAGGAAATGGTTAAAACCTAAAGAGCGAACACTTTTATATGGATGGTGTCTTACTCAGTTTGGCATGTACAGAGATGTAATTTTGGAAGTGTATAGACATACGGTTTCCAAGAATTAATCGCCACTCTCAGGTCGAGCTACGCTCCCAACCTTTCTGGTTGTCCGAAGGGGAGAGAGGAATACAAGCACTCAATAGAATAATGTCTTTTAAATCATATCCTTTGGAGAGGACTTAGGTGAGGTCTTCAGAAATTTAATATTCCGTTTTATCCCTTCAAATTTAGGCCTGGAAAGAGGCGAGTCTTTAAAAGTTTTTTTAAAAATTTCTTCCGAAATTTCTTCCCAATCCTTTTTTGAAAAGTTTAATATTTCGGGCTTGGCCTTAAATTGCGGCTCGTTGTGTGGGGTAGAAAAAGAATTCCAAGGACAAACATCCTGGCATATATCGCAGCCAAAAGCCCAGTTATCAAATTTCCCTTTCATTTCCTGAGGAATATTTTCTTTTAGTTCAATGGTAAAGTAGGAAATGCATTTGCTTCCATCAACTACATACGGTTCGGAGATTGCATCGGTCGGACAGGCATCGATGCATTTGGTGCAGGTGCCACAATAATCTGCTACGGGTCCATCGTATTCTAATTCTAAATCAACTAATAGTTCTGCAATAAAGAAAAACGAGCCGTTGCTTTTGCTGATGAGGTTGCTGTGTTTTCCAACCCAACCCAAGCCAGCTTTTTTTGCCCATACTTTATCCATGACAGGAGCAGAATCTACAAAGGCGCGTGCATTTACTTCGCCAATATTTTCCTGTATGTACTCAATAAGTTTTTTTAATTTTTCTTTGATTACCGAATGATAATCTTTTCCGTAAGCGTACTTAGAAATTTTTGGGCTGGCGTCCGAAGTTTGCCGAAGGGTGGTCTCCGGAAAATAATTCAACAACAAGGAGATGACTGATTTTGCTCCCGGCATTAATTTAGTTGGGTCAAGGCGCAGATCAAAATAATTTTCCATGTACTGCATTTTACCATGCTTTCCATCTTTCAACCATTTTTCTAAACGGGGAGCTTCTTCCTCTAAAAATTCAGCTTTGGAAATACCACAGAAGTCAAAGCCTAGGCGTTTTGATTCTTGTTTTATGAGGGAAGTGTGTCTATTTGATAGCATTAAGGACAAAGATAGCGCCTTAGCTTGTATTTCTCCGTGTATTCTTTGCGCTGTATTTTCTTTGAGAACTTTGTGGTTTCTGTCTTTTTTTTGAGGAAGGAATTTTTTAGTAGCTTTTAACCACAATGGACGCAAAGTAACAGCCCGCAAAGGTCACGAAGAGGGGTTGTTTTGGATTCACAGAGCCTGTAAGTTCTTCATTCACTAAAAATTCTGCTTTGGAAATCCCGCAGAAGTCAAAGTCTAATCTTTGAGATTCTTTTTTAATGAAGGAAGTATAATTTATTTTATTCACCAAACTAAAACAAGCTCCCGGATTTCGCATCCGGAGTTTTTCCAAGATGCTTATATGCCAATGCTGTTGCTTCTCTGCCACGAGGAGTTCTTTTTAAATATCCTTCTTGAATTAAAAATGGTTCGTACACTTCTTCGATGGTGCCGGACTCTTCTCCAACGGCAGTGGCAATGGTAGAAATACCTACCGGTCCGCCTTGAAATTTATCTATTAGTGTGCTTAAAATTTTATTATCCATTTCATCTAGACCATGCTGGTCTACATTTAATGCATTCAATGCAAACTCGGCAATCTTTACGTCAATATTTCCAGTTCCTTTTATTTGAGCAAAGTCACGTACGCGTCTTAATAAAGCATTTGCAATTCGAGGGGTGCCTCTGCTTCTACGCGCAATTTCTTCTGCTGCCTTTTCGTCAATAGAAATATTTAAAATAGAGGAAGAGCGCAGCAATATTTTTTTGATGAGCTCGGAATCGTAATAATCCAAACGTAAATTTATGCTGAAGCGGGAGCGCAATGGAGATGTAAGCAGGCCTGCACGAGTGGTAGCTCCAACAAGTGTAAATGGATTTAATTTTATTTGTACGCTTCTTGCATTGGGGCCACTATCGAGCATGATGTCGATACGGTAATCCTCCATAGCAGAATATAGGTATTCTTCTACGGTTGTATTTAGTCGATGAATTTCATCTATAAATAAAACATCGTTGGGTTCTAAATTCGTTAACAACCCGGCTAAATCGCCTGGCTTTTCTAGTACTGGGCCAGAAGTTACGCGAACCTGAACGCCTAATTCGTTTGCTATTATATAAGATAGTGTAGTTTTTCCAAGTCCTGGAGGGCCGTGAAGCAGCACATGATCTAAAGATTCGTTACGTTGCTTAGCAGCTTTTACAAATATTTTTAAATTCTCGACTACTTTATCTTGCCCTGAGAAATCTCCAAAATCGGAAGGACGCAAAACTTTCTCTAACTCTTTTTCTGCAGAAGTAAGCTGTTGGTCAGAAGGATCGAGGTTTGAATTCATGTACTTGACAAAAGTAATGCAAATAATGATTTATTTTTCGATTGTGTGGATATAATAAACCCTATTGAGCAATATGTCATACAAGTTAATCGATCAATTTTGTGTCAGTCTAAAGAGAAGATTTGTTTTCAGGAGTCTATGGCTCATCTAATTAAGCACTCTCGCTAGAAGCTAGCATTTATTATTATTAAAAAGTAATTTTTTTAATCGCTTTTTAATAAGTACGGATTCCCTGCTATTAAAACAAATTCCCACTAACATCGTTATGTGAATAAGTCCAAAATGCATCCTTTCTATAAAGGAAGTTTGGAACTAATTTAGCTAGACCATGTTTTAATTTTTCTCCTTCAGGAAAAAAATAATTCGTGCTAAAAAAAATACTATGTTAAACTCAATTTTACTTCAGATTGTTAGTCCATCTGCAGGCGATTCTGCTGGTGCCGCGACCAACGCACTTTCAAATGCTATGCCAGCAACTCCAGTTGCTGCACCACTTTCGGTTTTAGATCTTGCTATGAAAGGAGGCTATGTGATGATTCCTATTGGGATTTGTTCCATTATAGCCGTCTATGTTATTATTGAACGCTTTATGGCAATACGTAAAGCCTCGCAAGGTGATATTAATTTCATGAATAACATTCGTGATTTTATTCATAACGATAATATTGCATCCGCACAATCGCTTTGTAAGAATACTACATCTCCTGTTGCGCGAATGATTGAAAAAGGGATTTCCAGAATCGGCAAGCCGCTAGCCGATATTGAAAAAGCAATTGAGAATGTAGGTAACATAGAAATCGTGAAGCTTGAAAAAGGCATGTCGGCTTTAGCAACCTGCGCAAGTGCAGCACCCATGTTGGGCTTTTTAGGAACAGTAATGGGGATGGTACGTGCCTTTTACGACATGAAAATGGAGTGGGAAAGAACACATGAGTCTATCAGTATTGGGGTACTATCCGGAGGTATGTTTGAGGCGATGATAACTACCGTAGCAGGATTGTCTGTTGGAATTTTAGCATTGATTAGCTACAATGTATTGTCAAGCATGATTAAGAAAGCGATATTTAAAATGGAGAGCTCCTCCATAGAATTTTTGGATTTGCTTCATGAATCTTCCTCTAAACGATAATAGATTCAAACGAAAAATACATTATCATGAAACTGAAATCTAGAACAGCAACCAGTGCCACTTTTGAAATGTCTTCCATGACGGATTTAATATTTCTTTTGCTGGTATTTTTTGTGCTTATTTCTACTTTAATTGTACCCAACGTAAACGCTATGAAGCTGCTGCTTCCTAACAGCGAAACCAGCGATCCAACAAAGAATATAAAAGTGTCGATTGCTGTAAATGAAAAAGGGCAATATTTTTTGAATAACCAGCCGGTTCAAATAGAAAATCTTCTTCCCATTCTGGATAATTTTCTAAAAGATAAAACCAACCCAGTAGTTATACTTCATGCAGAGAGAAGTGTGCCTATAGAAAATGTGGTGAAAGTGATGGACGTTGCCAATAAGCTAAAATTAAAACTTGTGTTAGCTACTAACCCGGAACGATGATTGCCATAGAAAAAAAAGAAAGAATTTCTGGAGCAGCAGCAACCATTTTATTTCATGTGTTGCTTTTGCTACTTTTCTTTTTGATGAAACTCCCTAAAGAAGAAATTATTCCAGGCGAAGAAGGTACATCGCAAGCAATCTTAATTGATTTTGGAAGCAGTGCCGATGGAATGGGAAATCAAAAAGCAGTAGAGCCACAAAAAAATGTTCCAGAGCCACCAACCAAACAAAATACAGCATCACAGCCTGATGAAACCAGTGCAACTCAAAATTTAGAAGCCACGCCAGTTGTTGTGCCAAAAACTACTAAACAGGAAAAAACTCCAGAACCTCAGCCGGATCAGAATCTATTAAACGTATTAAATAAAGTAAATAGTAAGAGTGGCGCCAATTCAGGCAATGGTCCTGGTCAAGTTGTTGGCGACATGGGCGATCCTAGCGGAACCGATTCGAATGAGTATAGTCTTGTGTCAGGTAGTAGCGTAAAAGGCAAAATTAAAGGCAGTGGCAGAAAAATGATTGGCGATGTTGCCATTCACGATGATTCCCAAGAAATTGGAATAGTTGCTGTAGAGATTATAGTAAACAAGTACGGAAAAGTTATTAAAGCTGAGCCTATCTTAATGGGATCAACCACCACCAGTTCACATCTCTGGAAAAAAGCAAAGGATGGATTGATAAATCAGATTTTATTTAATCAAAGCGCAAAGGGGGAGGAAGCATACGGGACTATCTATATCAATTTCTCAGTTCGTTAATTCGTTTTCAAATCTTTAACTTGCAATTGCAAGTACGTTTTCCCTTCCCATTCTTGTTCGTTTATTTGATAGCAAACTGTGATCGCTTTCTTATTCTCCACAAGTTCATAATGTTCGCTTAATCCAAATCCTATAGCAGCAAATCCGTTTTTGCCGTTATTCTCCAAGGGAGTTAATTCCATTTTTAAATGATTTTTTCCTACGATGCTTGCATATCCTTTGTCGGAAACATTTTTGGTCATAAAAACTGGATTCATATTTCCAGGACCAAAAGGGGCAAGCTGCTTTAGGATTTTATAAAATGAAGGAGTGATGTCGTTTAGTTCTATTTCGGAATCAATTTCTATTTCAGGGATAAGCATCTCATCGGTAATTGATGCACAAACTACTTTTTCAAATTTTTGTTTAAAGGCTTCCACATTTTCGGGTGGCATGGTAAGTCCTGCTGCATATTTATGTCCACCAAACTGCGTTAGCAAATCACTGCAGGCGCTTATTGCTTCATACACATCAAAATCTTTTACTGATCTAGCAGAGCCCGATACCACCCCATTAGATTGAGTAAGCATGATGGTTGGGCGGTAATATGTTTCGGTTAATCGCGATGCGACTATGCCAATAACTCCTTTGTGCCAGTTTGGATCAAATAGTACAGTTGATTTACGAGCTTTTAAAATTGGACTTTCGTCAATCTTTGCCAGCGCTTGCTGCGTAGTAAAAACATCTAAGTCTCTTCTATCAGTATTATTTTTATCTAAATAGTTTCCTGCTTCAATGGCGTGTTCAGGAGAAGAAGAGATTAGCATCTCCACAGCTTTATTTCCACTTTCCATTCTGCCTGCAGCATTAATGCGTGGACCAATGACAAAAACAATATCGGTAATGGTGAGTTCCCTTTTTATTTTGGTCATTTCTAACATGGCCTTAATACCCGGACGAGGATCATTATTTAATCGTTCCAAACCATAATAGGCTAGAATTCTGTTTTCGCCAGTTATGGGAACAATATCTGATGCAATGCTAACAGCAGTAAGGTCTAAGTATTGAGTTAGTGCTGTAATTGGAATGTTTTTTTTTTGCGAGTAGGCTTGAATTAGTTTAAACCCAATTCCGCAGCCTGATAATTCTTTGTATGGGTAAGGGCAATCTTTTCTTTTAGGATCAAGCACAGCAATGGCATTTGGAATTTCATTTCCTGGTAAATGGTGATCGCAAATGATAAAGTCAATACTTTTATTGTTAGCATAATCTATTTTATCTACAGCTTTTATTCCACAGTCTAGGGCGATAATGAGCGTGATATTATTTTCTGCTGCAAAATCAATTCCTGCATTTGAAATTCCATAGCCTTCTTTGTATCTATCCGGAATGTAATAGGACCATAGCTCTTCTCCAGTCTCTCCCTCCAGTGGAGAAAATTGCGTGAGCTTGGAAGCGATAGTTGGAGACAAGTTTTTGAAGAATGAGTATACCAATGCCACAGATGTTGTTCCATCAACGTCATAGTCGCCATAAATCATAATTTTTTCTCCTGCTGAAATTGCTTTTTCAATTCGAGCTATTGCCTTGTCCATATCCTTCATCAAAAAAGGATCGTGCAAATGTTCTAGTTCTGGGCGAAAAAATAATTTAGCCTCATCAAAGTTATTTACACCTCTATCCCAAAGAAGGTTAGCAATAACCGGACTCACGTTTACATCTTTCACCAGACGATCAATTACATCGGTAGGGGCAGATTTTTTTATTTTCCAGCGCTTAGCCATTTTATACAATTAAAAAATCGAATAAAGGCGAAGTTAAAAAAAAGAGAATAGAAATTTAGAGACTTAATAGGGCAATTGATGCGGATATCGCACCGTGTGAATGGATTTCACTTCGCTAAACAAAAGCTTTTTAAACTCAGGCATATTTTCTTTTGAAAATGCAGAGACAAAAATGCAGGGAGTAAATAATTTTGCAATCCAGCTTTTATTCAAATCCTCTAGTGAGATAGGCTTTAGCTCTTCCACATCATCGGTAGTTTCATCGCCTCGCAAAATAACATTTTCATTTTTCAGGATACGATGAATTTCATGTTCTCCAGTACGTACAGCATCTATTTTGTTAAATACGGTAATAATTTGTTTGTCACCCACACCAATTTCTAAAAGAGTTTTCTTTACCTCTTTCATTTGATCCTCAAAGCCGGGATGTGAGATATCTACTACATGCAGCAAGATGTCTGCTTCTTTAAGTTCATCCAAGGTAGATTTAAAGCTATCTACTAGCTGATGAGGTAGCTTACGAATAAACCCTACGGTATCAGATAGTAGAAAAGGCACGCTATCAATAACCACTTTTCGAACGGTGGTGTCCAAGGTGGCAAATAATTTATTCTCTGCAAACACATCGGATTTTGCAAGTATATTCATGATGGTGGATTTACCCACGTTGGTATATCCAACTAATGCAACGCGAACCATATCACCACGGTTTCTGCGCTGGGTTGCCATCTGCCTGTCAATCTCTACTAATTTTTCTTTTAGTAGATGAATCTTTTTTCGAACGATACGCCTGTCTGTTTCAATTTCTTTTTCCCCTGCTCCACCACGCGTACCTGTTCCTCCTCGCTGCCGCTCCAAGTGTGTCCACATTCCCATTAAGCGGGGGTACAAATATTCGTATTGAGCAAGCTCTACTTGAGTTTTAGCGTACGATGTTTTTGCGCGCTGGGCAAAGATTTCGAGTATCAAGCCCGTTCTATCCAGCACTTTTTTTTCTAATAACATTTCTAAATTTCGCTGTTGAGAAGGAGAAATCTCATCGTCAAAAATGATGAGGTCAATTTTATTGGCATCTACATAGTTTTTTAGCTCATCCACTTTTCCTCTTCCAATAAAAGTTCCGGAGTCAGGCCTGGAAAGTTGCTGTGTAAATCGTTTTATGGGAGTAGCGCCAGCTGTCTCGGCCAAAAAAGCAAGCTCATCTAAAAATTCTTTAATCTTTACTTCGTTTTGCTTTTGATTGATGATGCCAACCAAAATAGCGCGCTTAAGAATTTTGCCAGTAACTTTTTTTCCGTCTAACATAAATATGAAATTACATTCCAGGCATCCATCCTCGTGAAATGGATGACCATGGCCAAGGGATTGCTATAAATATCATTGCCAACGCTAAAACATAAAATATTGCTATTCGCTTATGTTTTTCTTCGTCTGTTTGTCCTTTTTTAGCTTTGCTATATCCAATGGTAATAAGTACGATGGAAAATAGCATTAACGAAATATGCTCTACTGCCCAAAAGCGTAATTCTGGATCTTTCATAGCAGCACCCATATCGGAAAGCCCAACTTGTACGATTGGGCTTATAAAAAAGAGAGTTAAGCCTATTACAAGCTGCAAGTGTGCAGATATTAATGTGTATAGCGCTAATTTTTTATCTTCCGGCAGATATTGTTTTTTACCTAGCCATCCGCTAAATGCTTTAAATATTGTAATTAATATAAGAGCAAGTAAAATATAACGTAGCAGCGAGTGAGTATGCAGTAAGCCTGTAAGCATAATGGGTTATATTTATTGATTAATGCCCAAAGTTATCAAATATTAGAAAATCGACTTTAGCAATTATTATATTTGCTTGTATGACATTTGAAAGCGAGTTTGATAAGTTAACTTGGAGCGAAGTAAAGGATAGTATATATTCTAAAACATCTTTGGATGTAGTTTCTGCTTTGCATAAAAAAGAGAAGCGCAGCTTAGAAGATTTTAAAGCATTAATCTCTCCAGCCGCTTCAGAATATTTGGAGGAAATGGCTCAGCTAAGTCATCGTATTACGCAAAAGCGTTTTGGCAAAACCTTGCAGATGTATATTCCACTTTACCTTTCCAATGAATGTCAAAACATTTGTACTTATTGCGGATTTAGTTTCGACAATAAAATACCTAGGCGTACGCTGAATGATTCGGAAATATTAAAGGAGGTAGAAGTAATAAAATCGTTGGGCTACGATCATGTACTTTTAGTTACGGGAGAAGCAAATAAAACTGTTGGAGTTTCATATTTAGCAAACGCAATAAAATTAATTCGCCCACATTTTGCTAATATCTCCATCGAGGTTCAGCCATTGGAAGAGGACGAATACAAAACATTGATTTCTTTAGGAGTTCACTCTGTTTTAGTTTATCAAGAAACCTATAATAGGGATAGCTATGCTGCCTACCATACGAAGGGAAAGAAATCAAATTTTTCATATCGAATTGATACTCCAGAAAGATTAGGTAGGGCAGGAGCGCATAAAATTGGATTAGGTGCTCTTATTGGCTTGGACGACTGGCGCACAGATAGTTTTTTCACAGCCATGCATCTAGATTATTTAGAAAAATATTTTTGGCAAACGAAGTATTCTGTTTCTTTTCCAAGGCTACGTCCTGCTGAAGGAGTTGAGCAGCCACAAAAGTTTATGACGGACAAAGAGCTGACTCAGTTAATTTGTGCTTATCGAATTTTTGATGAAGAAGTAGAATTATCTATTTCTACCAGAGAAAGTCCGGCATTCAGAGATAATATCATTAAACTTGGAATCACATCGGTTAGCGCTGGTTCAAAAACTAATCCGGGTGGTTATGCTTCTGCTCCCGAATCGTTAGAGCAATTCGAGATTCATGATGAGCGTTCACCAAAAGAAATTGCATCGATGATTCAGTCAAAGGGCTACGAGGCGGTGTGGAAAGATTGGGACAGATCGTACCTAGCTGTTTGATTATTCAATAGGTATCTGCAATTCTTTAAATTTTTCTTTAACGAGTAAAAACTCATTCAAAGGATTTTCGCTTTTCCATATACTAGTGTAAAAAGCTACTCCACCAAAGCCTAGCTGATGAGCTTTTTGTATTGTTTTTGTCGAAACGCCTCCTCTGGCAATTACTTTATATTGAGTATTTTTTAAAACCGGCAGTAAATTATAATCTGAATAGGCAGATTGAAAATTCCCTGACAAACTATCAAATACGGGTGCAAGAAACATATAATCGTAGCGGTCGTTGAAGTCTAATAAATTTTCCAAGCCGCTTACTCCGGACGATATCTCTAAATTGCCTTTTCGAAATCTCAACCATTTTTTCCAAAACCATTGTTTAATTTTTCTCTTTCGGTGTGACCTAGAAATATACACCCCCTTTAAATCAAATCTCAATGCTAGTTCGTGATGCGTATGAATGACAATTCGGTTATGGTATTTCTTAGGAATTTCTTCTAGGTAACTTCTAAGTTGTTTTGTAGAAAAAGTTTTTTTTCGTACATGATAGGTGGGCAAACCTTGCTCAAACATATTTAGCAACATGCCGATTTCAGATTCTAATTTTTTAGAGGGAGAAATGAGAATTAATTTCATTTGAAGCTGCGTGTTGCTTTATTTATTTGATGTACTAATGATAAATCTTTTTCAATTCCATTACCAACAATTACCATATCGGCCCCGGCTTTATACGCAGCAATTGCTTTTTGATAGGTGTTTATTCCTCCCCCAACAAGCAGTGGAGTTGAAATATTTTTCTTTACCTTCTTTATCAAAGAATAGCTAAGAGGTTTTTTAGTTCCACTTCCGGCTTCTAAATAAATCATTTTCATGCCCAGTAACTCCCCGGCAACAGCGGTAGAAACAGCCAGCGCTATATGATTGTCTTTAATTGGATAAGTTTTGGTTACAAGTTGAGTTGCAATTTTTTTTCCACCACCTATTAATAGATAGCCTGTAGGAATAATTTCAAGTCCGGATTTTTTTAATGACTGAGCAGCTTGTACATGCTCGCCAATTAGATAATCGGGATTCCTGCCGGAAATTAGAGAAAGCAAAAGGATGGCATCTGCTTTATTGGAAATCTGCTCCTTATTTCCAGGAAAAATCACAATAGGTATTGTAGTGAGTTTCCGAATGGAGGATATGCATTGTTTAAAATTCTTTTTTTTTAGTTTACTCCCACCGACAAAAATATAATCAACTTTTTCTTTTTCTGCTTCATGAATTACCTGCGGGGAATACTTGTCGGGGTCAACTAAAATTGAGAAAAGCTTTTTGCCTTTCTTCTTGCTTTCTAGAATTGACGAATACAAGCTGTGTTTCATTTAGTTTTCAATACGAATATAGTAATCCTAACTTAGTATATAGGTAAGCATGAACTGTTTGCCCCCCAATTTTATTAATTCATAATTTAAGGTATGACTTTTATTAAGCGATTCTTTTTTTATCCACCCTTTTACAGTTCCCTTTTCTGAATAGGTAAAAGGCCCCACAATTAAATTCGCTTTAAACGTAAGTTCTTTTTTTCCATAAAGCTTATACAGCGACTCCTTAACGCACCAATAGATTGTAAGCTGCTCTGTAATATGATTTGGTTTTAAGTTTGCAAGTTCCGTATCGCTCATAAATTTATGCTTTATGAGTTTTATTTTTTCTTTTAATAGTTCAATATCTATCCCTGTTTCTGATTTATCTAAAAATACAGCAAGCAAATTGCGAGAATGAGTTATTGAAATATGTCCTTTAAAATTTTCCAAACGAGGTTTGTTGTGTGTGTCGTAGCTAATTCTAATATCTTTTTTGCCCGATATTTTTTCTAAAAGTATTCTTGCTACTAGAAATTCCTTTTTGCGATGTTCATTAGCAAATGTGCTTAAGCTATCTAGCTCTTCGGCAGAAAAGATTTTTATTTTTAACAATTCAGGTAGGCTTTCGGTAATATGCCATATTCCAAGTTTTGATCCATTAGGTAGATCTTTCAATTCAAACAGTCCCATCTTGCAAATTTGATAAAACTTAACGTATTTAAGCCTTTTTTACTTAATTAAAGAAAGGTAAATACCTTATCCCCATTCCAAAATAATTTTACTTTTACAACTCATAAACGACCTAAACAATCAATTTATATGGCTAAAAAAGCAAAAACTACAGGATCAAAAAATGTGGAAAAAGAAATCCACAAATTCATGGCTAAAGTTACGGCTAAAGACCCTAATCAACCAGAATTCATTCAAGCAGTATTGGAAGTTGCTGAAGCAGTTATTCCTTACACCCTTGAGCATTCTAAGTATGAGGATGCTAAAATTCTTGAACGCATAGCAGAACCTGAACGTGTAATTCAGTTTCGTGTGCCTTGGATTGATGACAGAGGTCGTTATCAGGTAAATCGTGGATTCCGTATTCAGATGAATAGCGCAATTGGTCCTTACAAAGGTGGATTGAGATTTCATCCTACAGTTAACCTTTCTATTTTAAAATTCTTGGCTTTCGAGCAAGTATTTAAAAACTCATTAACTACACTTCCAATGGGTGGTGGTAAGGGAGGTTCTGATTTTGATCCTAAAGGAAAGTCAGATAATGAAGTGATGAAGTTTACTCAATCATTTATGACTGAACTTTCAAAACATATCGGAGCTAACACGGACGTTCCTGCTGGAGATATTGGTGTTGGTGGTCGTGAGATTGGATATATGTTTGGGCAATACAAAAGACTACGCAATGAATTTACAGGTATTCTTACTGGTAAAGGCTTGCAGTATGGTGGTAGTTTGATTCGTCCGGAAGCAACAGGTTACGGATGTGTTTATTTTGTGCAAGAGATGCTTGCTATTAAAGGTGATTCTTTGAAAGGAAAGCGAGTTGTAGTTTCTGGTTCTGGAAACGTTGCTCAATACACCATCGAAAAAGTAACACAGCTTGGCGGTAAGGTTGTTACAGCTTCTGATTCCGAAGGATATATATACGATAAGAACGGCATTAATGCTGAGAAGCTTGCACACATCATGTATTTGAAAAATGAAAAGCGCGGCAGAATTAAAGAATATGTAAAAGAATATAAGTCAGCTACGTTTGTTGCTGGAAAAACTCCATGGGAAGTAAAATGCGATGTAGCATTCCCATCGGCAACACAAAATGAATTAACTGGACTTGACGCTGAGTTGTTAATTAAAAACGGATGTATTGCTGTAGGTGAAGGTGCAAATATGCCAAGCACTCCGGATGCAGTAACAATTTTCTTGAAAAACAGAATTATGTTTGCTCCAGGAAAAGCATCTAATGCAGGCGGTGTAGCAACTTCAGGGTTAGAAATGAGTCAGAACTCGTTACGTTTATCGTGGACTCGCCAAGAAGTTGACCAGCGTTTACATGGTATCATGAAGAGTATCCACGCTACTTGTTTAAAGTATGGCAGCGAAGGTAGCTATGTGAACTACGTTAAAGGTGCAAACATTGGCGGCTTTGTAAAAGTAGCTGACGCAATGCTTGCTCAAGGAATGGTATAACCCCCGCCTTGTCTCTCCTCGAAAAGGGAGGGAAGTTTGGCTAAAAATACAAATCCCGTTCTGATTTTTCAGAGCGGGATTTTTTATTTTGATCTATTGGAAATTTATTGCTGCTTACTCGCCTCTCCTTGCATTTTGCTTAGTTCATTCATCACTTCTTCATAAACTTCATTAAGCAGTACTGGGTGTTCAATATAAAAAGCAAAACTTAAATCGTATTGTTCTTTGCTTACTGATTCTTTTTCAAAGATCTGCTGAAAATTTATTGTTACGTTGGATGAAGAATCTGGAAGCATGCCCATGTTATATTTTGCTTCAGCAAGATGTATGTCCTTTATTACTTGAGCCATTTTAGTTTTTGAAAGAATGTTTGCTGGAACCTCTATAGCCGCTTCTTCCCCTCCGCATGAAGCGAAGGGTGTAATAATAAAGGAAATTAAAAATAGATAAATGACTCTCACTTGATAAAATTGATTTATGCAAATGTAAGATTTGGAAAGACAAGCTAAACCCAAAAATTACTTTACTTTTGTTTTACATATATAATACCCCTAAAATGAAAAAATACATCCTAGCCTCAGCCATATGTCTTTTTACCTCTTTTCATTCATTTGCGCAGGTAGATCTTGGCCTGCCCTCTGTTACTGGAATGGGTGGTGCTGCAGGTGCTGTGGTAAGTGATTGGGAGTGTATAGGTATTAACCCAGCAAATTTAGGCTGGAAAAAGAACCATGATTTTTCAATTAGTGCTGCGATTATTGGATTAAGTGCACAATCGGGTGCCATGGATTATAAGCAACTGCAAAGTGCTATTTTAAATCCGAGCAATGCTTTTTCGTTGGAAGATAAAAAAATGTATGCCAAAGTTTTTTCAAATGCCGAAGGACTGAATCTAAATTCTAATATTACTTGGCTTACGTTCTCTTTTAAGGTACCCAAAGTTGGTGGTTTTGCCATGAATTTAAGCGATCGGACTTTTGGGCGTGTTAAGCTGAATCAGAATGCTGCCGAAATAATGTTTTTAGGAATGCAAGCGCCAATCTTTCAGGATACCATGGCGCTTCCACAAAATATTTCTCAAATATTTAATAACTCCGAAGTAGGCTTTATTCATTATAGAGAGCTTAACGTTGCTTATGGAACAAAGCTTTTTGGCATTGGCGGAACTAAAGATTCCAGCAACATTTCTTTTTACGGAGGTGTAGGGTTTAAATATTTATGGGGAATGGGCAACTATGAAATGGTGGCAGAAAATAATGTGTTAACAGGCCATTCGGCTTTCTCTTCAAAATATGGAATTCAGTATGGAAATATTCAAAATTTTACCCCTGAAAAAACTTCCGGATTATTTTCTTCGGTAGGTAATGGTACAGCGTTTGATTTGGGATTAGGAGTAGGGATTGGAAAGATTAAAATTACAGCCTCAGCCATCGACTTAGGGAAAATTACCTGGGATAAAAATGTGTTAATTGCAAGCGATACATTATTGCCTGACACGTCTAGCTTTAATTTTAGCGGGATAAATTCCTGGAACTTATCGGAACAAGCTAGTCAGATGTTTAACGATAGTGGCTTAATTGATTTTAAACCCGGACCTGCGTATGAGACCCCGCTGCTATCTAAGTTCAGAATTGGATTTGGCTGGCAAGTTTCAAAGCGCATGGTGATGGGGGCTGACATGGTAATGCCTGTAAGTAAAAATCCTGCAAATCTTTCTACTGCATATATTGCAGTAGGAACAGAGATTGAGTTAGCTACAAACTTTAAGTTTAGTGTAGGAGTTGCAGGAAATTCTACGTATAAATTTTCTGTGCCTTTTGGTTTAACCCTAGGTAAATTTTTTAAAGTGTGCGAACTGCGAGTAGCCACTAATGATATTCTTACCTACATAGCGCCAGGAGCAAACCCCAATATTTCCTTAGCATTTTCTTTGTTGCGTTTTAATTTTGACAAGAAAAAATAATGAGCAGCTTTTTTAATGATAAAGTAGTATGGATTACTGGAGCTTCATCCGGACTAGGCGAGGCGTTGGCTATTGAATGTGCAAAGGAAAATGCTAAGCTCGTCATTTCTGCCAGAAGAGAATCTGAACTTGTGCGCGTAAAAACAGCATGTGCAAAGTATATTGATGAGGCAAGCATTTTAATTCTTCCACTTGACGTTACAGACCTTTCTAATGTTGAGGCAGAAGTTCAAAAAGTAATCCAAAAATTTAATCGCATTGATGTGCTGATTAACAACGCGGGTGTAGTGCAGCGTTCTTATGTAATAGATACTCCTGTAGCGCTAGAGCGTAAATTATTTGAAGTAAACTATTTTGGTTCTGTTATCCTTTCTAAAGCGGTATTGCCAATTATGCAAAAGCAAAAGAGTGGAAATATTCTGGTAGTTAGCAGTGTGATGGGTAAAGTAGGATTTCCGGGTAGATCCACTTACAGTGCATCCAAGCATGCTTTGCATGGGTATTTTGAAACGCTTAGGATAGAAGAAAATATGAATGGTATTAATGTTCACATTATTTGTCCTGGATATATTAAAACTCAAGTTTCTTTAAATGCTGTTAATGCAAAAGGCGAAAAATACAATAAGATGGATAAAGGTCAGGAAAATGGGATGGACCCTTTTGTAGCTGCTAGAAAAGTAATGAAGGCAATTAGAAATAATAAGTTTGAGACTTTTTTTGGAGGTAAAGAACTTATAGCCATTACCTTTAAGAGGCTGTTCCCTTCGCTTTTTTACAGACTAATCTTAATAACCGGAAAGAAAAAACTACTCTAGAATACCATGGTAATACCCGCTAAAAAGTTAAATTTCTGCGTAGGGTAATTGTTCCACATCATATAGCGTTTGAATCCTAAATTATTAAAGTTTACAAACGCTGAAAGTTTTTTGCTGTATCGGTATTCCAGCCCAATGTTAGCATCAATTATTTCTTTTAAATCTCGTGTTACAAAAATTGTAACTAGGGAATCAGTTTTAATATCTCTTGCAAAACGTTTTCCATATATAAAAATATCTGCTTTAGCAATAATCTTATTCTTTAAAGAGTAGTTGGCAGTTAAAGTTCCTTGTAATTGTGGTCTATGCCAAGCTTGTGTTTCAGTCTTTAAGTCGTATGTATTATAATCAGCCTTGGCTATGAGTTTAAACTTTTCTGTATTCTGAAACTGCAACTCTCCGTGTAGGTTCCAAATGTTTACATCGTCATAAACGGTGTTAAACCCTTTTCTTATAAAGTCGATTTCTTGATTGACAAACATCATAAAATCTTGCACCCTGCTGTAAGAAGTACTGGCATTATAGGAAACACTTTTGCTGATACTTCCTTTTACACCGCCATACATTTTCCAACGTGTGTTGGTGTTTTTAAAGCCTGCTTTTGTAACTAAAAATGGATTCTCATCCGATAAAGTTTTTAAAGAATTACGTTGTAACCCACCTGTAATACCCGCATAAGGAACTATAATATTTTCAAGAACATTGTAGTTGAAATCAATGTTAGGGTAAAAAAGAAACCGACCCTTATTTGATTCTTCAGCTTCCATAGCAATGCCCATGCCAATACGAGTTCTCCATTTGTTGCCTTCTGATATAATATAAGGGTTGAGTCTTGCAATAACTGTTTGAGCCGTATCAGCAGTATCGCGATTATGATAATAATCAAGTATCAAGGGAACGTGAATTAGCTGTTTTTCATAAAACCCGCTAAACTCTGCTTTTGCGGACACAAAATTTTCTGCAACATTATAATAGTCAGATAAATTATAGTAGTTAATATTAAACAAATGATTTATGTGTAATGAATCTGTGTAATGACTTTGGTAAGCTGCCTTTCCTTGAATGAAAGAATATCGTTGTTTGGTGATTCCATTTTCTTCTTCGTTCAGGTGTATGGCACTTGTATCGTACCCGTAATAGTGAATCACATTTCTAGCATAATCCACATCACCCGACAACGTATGTTTTCGGAAAAATCGTTTTCCATACAAACCTATTTCATTGTCGCTAAAGTTTCCTAAACCATAACCTTCGTATGTTGACTTAGAAGATAAGTGTTTGAGGTGTGTTCCAAACGTTGCCTCTTTAGAACGCAAGTTGTTGTAATAAAATTCCGAATAAGGGGTGTTGTAATTGCCACCACCAATTTTTAAGAGTGAGTTGTAAAGCTTGGTTAGGGGCTCTCCAACCATTTTTGCAGATTTTAGCTGCGCTAAGGAGAAAGGAGTATTTATTTTTTTTGAATTTATCTGGTAGTTTAATATTGGAGTAGGTGGTACTGAATCTTTCACCACTGGCATCTCATTAATTTTTATGGCATCAGCAATGGTTGGCTGAAAAGATTTAACCACATACAGTACAGTATCTTTTAATATTTTCTGCGCATGTAACGCATTTGAACTATTTCCGTTTGGAAGTAAGTTCATTATTACCGCAAGGGCTACGCCCAGCAAATATCTTATTGCTTTCATCATTATAGATATATGTCACCCAGATTTTCTTCTTAATCCTGAAGAAGAAAAAAAGAGTTATTGTTATTATTCCTGTTTATACAACGTAGAATCCTTTGGGCTGTCAGTTTTGAACTGAATATTTACGTCCTCCGTTTTCCTTTGTTCTTTCTTTTGCTTTTCTAACAACTCCATTTCATTTATTCTGTTCAGCTTTTCTTTAGCCACTGCCACCAGCTCCGTGTTTTCGGATTTATCAATAAATGATTGTAGCGCATACTTTGCATTAAAATTGTCTTTTAGTGCAACGTAATTATCCGATACAAGTAAATAGCCTTTCCCCATCCAATATTCATAGCCTGGATTTTGGTTCAGTAATTCAAAGGCAGATTTTTGAGATTCTTTATATTGTCCTTTTAAGTATTGAATGTAGGCCATGCTATACCGTGCTTCGGCATTTTTTTCACTGGTAGTAAGTAGCGTAATGATGGAAAATTCGCTTGCAGCTAAATCCAAATCCTGTTTTTCAAGTGCAGATTTTCCAATGATTAGATGTGCTTCGGATTTTATTTCATCCGATATTTTATCCAGCGTAATTACTGTACGAGCAGCCTCTACAGCTTGATCATAGTTGCCTAACACCCAGTGACAGCGCATTTCGCCAACTTTAGCTTCATTTTTATTTACAGGATATTCTGCTACTTCTGCTAAGCGAGTATAAAGATGAAGTGCATTACGGAAGTTTTTGTTTTTGTAGTTTATGAAAGAAGCTTTTAATAATGAAGATTCAGAGAAGGAGTTGTATGGTTTGTCAACCACATATTGATATCCGACTAAAGCTAAATCGTAATTCTTGTTTTTAAAATCACACTCTGCTTTGTAATACATTGCCTTCATAATAAATATTCCATCGGTATATTTTTGAATATACTTAGTAAAATATTTGTTTGCATTTTCGCAATCGCCTTTGTCGTAATAATCAAAAGCTACATCAAAATTGCTGGAATCCAAGGAGGCGGTGCTAACTGCTGCATAAGGAATGCCTTGAAGCTTTGTCTCATAGGTATCCATATCGCTTTTAGCGCGGTAAATATCTTTCATGGCGCTAATTGCTTCAAAGGCTTCGTTGGTCTTTGGATAGGTTGCCAATACTTTATCCAATGTAGCAATTGCTTGATCGTATTCTTTCTTTTTGGATTGTATCAATCCCATTTGTAACATGGAACGAGAGGTGAAAGAACATTCTGGATGATCATTCACAACTTTTTTGTAATAGGTCAACGCATTTTCATCCATACTGAGTTGCAAATAAGTATTTGCTAATTCGTACTTGGACGCTGCCTCATAGGTAGATTTTCCATTGTATTTAGTAAGTAACTCCGATAGTGTTTGAATTTTCCCTTCCAACTTTCCTGAAACTCCTTGTGCCAACGATTTTTGATATAGCGCATAATCGGCATCACGCTTTCCAGTTTTTAATGCTTCGTTGTAATAGTCTACTGCATTATTAAAATCCTTAACCATATAAAATCCATCGCCAATACGTAGATACGCATCGTTTATTTTTTCTTTAGGCTCGTTGGAAGTGAAGCCTACATATTTTCGGAACCAAATATTTGACTCAGCATAATTTGCTTTCTTAAAATTTGAGTAACCAAGATTGTAGTTGGCAGCAAAAAACTCATTGTTGTTGATGGCTCCGGGTGTAGAAAGGAAATTTTTATATGCAACAATCGCTGAGTCAAGTCCAGCGTGGTCAGCTTGCTTTTCAGAAATTTTGTAATAGGCTTCTCCCTTCCAGTAGTTTGCCAAGGAAACATAGTTTCTGTTGGTTGAATATTTCAAAGACTTATTTAAATAATCAATTGCTTCTTGCGAATAATTATCGTTGTACAATTGTAGCCCGCGCATGAATGCTATTTTCTGATAGGCAGTTTTCATCTCGTCATTCAACGACTTCATGCTTTCGATCGAATTCATTGCTTCCTTGTAGTTTTTTGTGGAGAGGTAAACATTTACAAGGTATTTGTAGGCTTCGTCAATGCGAGGCGACTTTGGATATTTTTTTATGTACATGTTCAAAGAGCCTATCGCATCGTTGAATGGGCTGAACGATAATTCATAGCATAGCTTTGCAAAATTAAAAAGCGCATCTTCTGTTATGACTGGATCAAAGTCCAATTTATAGGCCATCTCAAAAGCATTTTTAGCAAGCATTTTGGACGAAGATCCACCGGAGTAAGGCGTTGGTTTTATGTAGCAATCTGCTAAATGATAAAATGCATTTTGTGCCAATGAATCTTCCCCATTGGTAGCATTTTGAAAGCAGTACAATGCGCTGGTGCTGTTATCTGTTTTGTAGTAAGCATAACCCAGCTGATACCACTCGTTACGATTTAAACTGCTTGATAATGTTTTGTATTTTTCTAGATAGGGCAGCGCCTGAGAGTAGCGAGAAGTTCTAAAGTACGATTCGCCAATAATTTGTGTTAACTCTAGTACGCGCTTAGAGGTAGAGTCCAGCAGAGGAGTTGCTATGGCAATGGCACTATCATACTTCTGTTGCATGTAATAAATCTGAGCAATGTAAAAGGGAACAATCGGCCCAAAACTTGCATTGCTTTTTAGTTTATTAAAATGCTGCAAAGCGGTCTGGTAACTTTTTTCACTGTACGATATATGCCCGTAATAATAAGTGGCAGGAGCAGCATATTTATTATCTACATCTTTTATTTCAAAAAAATCTTTTTTAGCTAATGCTACGCTGTCCTCTTCCAAAAAACTATAGCCGCGTTTAAAATAGAACTCAGAAATTTCCTCGTTGCTTAAATCGTACAAATCTACTTTGGCAAACCAGTACAATGCTTTGTTGTATTGCTTTTTGCGGTATGAATATTTTCCAAGGTGAAAGCTGGCAAGTTGTACGCGCGGACTTTCGGGATGGTTTGCTATAAATTCCCTTAATTGTAACTCGGCATCTTTATTAAAAAGCTCAAGCGCACATAGCGCAGCATAATACTCAGCATCAATGCGCATTAAATTATGAGGCTCGGATTTATATAAGTTAGAAATTTTAGAAAACTCTTTTTGGGCAGAGCCAAACTTTTCTTTTTGATATAATTCAAGAGCAGATTTAAAGCTGGCATCCGGATTAGTTTGTATCAAGGTTTTTTGCGAAAATGCTGCAACGCAGAAAAGCATAAACAAACCGATGAAAAAGATGTATAAGGCTGATCGTTTTTCCATTTTTATGGTATCTATATTATAAGGTATAAAATTACTTTCTGAGCAGAGGTGAAAAATGTTAAACATTCTGACTTATCAACGAAGGGTTGTTGAAAGGAGAACTTTTTTAAAATATACTCTTTGATTAGAAACGTAACTTTGTTTTAATTATTTTCATGGCACTCGACCGAATCATAGAGCTGGAGAAGGCATCGCTTTTTCAAAAACATAACTTGGTACTTACCGATGTATCACTAACCATTGACAAGGGGGAGTTTGTGTATTTGGTAGGCAAAACAGGTAGCGGCAAAAGCAGCATCCTGCGTACCCTGTATGCCGATATTCCATTGTTGCAGGGCGAAGGAAGCATTGCAGGCTATGACCTAAAAAAATTAAAACGTAAGGATATCCCTTTTTTAAGACGCAAGTTGGGTATTGTGTTTCAAGATTTCCAACTGCTGCCCGACCGTACCATTAACGATAATATATTGTATGTAATGCACGCCACCGGCTGGAAAGATAAAGTGGAGATGCAAAAAAGAACGCAGGAAGTGCTGGAAAAAGTGAATTTAGGAACCAAGGGCTTTAAGTTCCCGCACGAGCTATCGGGTGGGGAGCAGCAGCGCGTAGCCATTGCACGTGCACTCATTAATGAGCCAGAAGTTATTTTGGCCGATGAGCCTACCGGAAATTTAGATACCGAAACCGCCCAAGAAATTACCGGACTACTATATGAGATAAGTAAAGCAGGAAGAGCCGTTGTAATTGCTACCCACGATTTTCATCTTTTTGAAAAATTTACCGGCCGCACCATTCGCTGCGAAGGAGGAAAGATTACCGATACGAAGGTGGAGAAAGGCGTTTGACTGGAAATTATCAAGTCGTATATATTTTCTGCAAGAGTAAAGGTTAAGCACTTTTCAATTTCAAAAAATCTGAGCGATTAGAATGACCATTTGATTGAACAAATACACCCATTCGTCTAAATTCTTCAAAATTATTTGCATAATATACAGAGCATCTTACCTTTGGCTTTGTTACAGGAACAACATTCCGAGCAAGCTCGATCGGAAATAACTTAAAAGCCCATGAACAAACAAATAATCTCCGCGAGGCATCGTAGTATTTTTAGGTTTAAAGTAGTGACAGGGGGGGGGTGCTTTTAAAATTTTACAGGTATGTAGTAGTATGTACAAATTAGCCTAAATCAACTCCATCAACTTCTTCACATTCGCTTCGTTCGAGAATTTATCTTCTAAAACAAGAACTCGCTTGCGCTTATCTTCTAAAGTAAAAGGAGCAGACATCAGCTCAGCAATTTTTTTCTTCATTTCTGATGCTGAGTCACTTATTTGACAAACAGGTTCTAGTCCGGTTGCAGCTACCATAGGAGAATTTACCACGCAGTGCCTTCCAATATATAATGCAGAAAGCAGCTTAAGTTTTATTCCTGTTGCCTGAAAAGTCGGCAAAATGTTTATTTGCGCATTTTGAATGAGCTGGTAAATCTCATCTACCGAAATATTTTCCTGTAGCTCAGTGCTTGCATTATTTTTTATTGCTGCTTTGAGTTCTACAGAAGCGCCATTGCCTGCAATAATTAATTTTTCTTTTATGCCAACAAACACCTCATTGACAAGATACAGTGCGGCTTTGTTATTTTCGCCCACTGCCAAACTGCCGTGGTAGAGTGCATAATTTCCAAGTCCTTCTTTAATTTTAATTTCCTCATGCGGATGGAAAGCCGTTACATTGCTCACATTTTTATATTTCCCTGTTAAGTATTTTGTATCTGCTGGAGAAATAGCTGCTATGGCATCTGCTTTTTCTAGCACAGCCTCAAACTTTTCTAACTTCTTAGCCTCTTTTTCAAAGTAGGTTCTTTTGAAAAAACTTTTTTCTACTTCGGCCAGACTTGCATAATAATTATGCTCAATATTATGCATACGCACAATCTTTTTGCGGTCGGTTAAGCGTATATCATTCAAATGAAAACAGCAATGCAGCCCTTCGAAAAGAATGGGCGCATTGTCCAGCAAAATATTTTTAATTAATTCCTCGGAAGATCGGCTTGCTACAATAAAGGGTAGGCTGCCAAATAACAGTCGTTTGCTTAAGTTGCGATTGTAATAATGAACTTTTTTGCAGTATTTATTAAGCACCTCTTGTTCGCCACGGCCATATTCAAAACAGTGCAGCGTAATTTTTACACCTTCGGCATGCAGCGCTTTAATTTTATAAAATACATCAATGGCTCCACCGTAATCGGCAGGGTAGGGCACATCGAAGGAAATTATATGGAGGTTCATTTTTAGTTCTTAGTCTTTAGTTCCTAGTCTTTAGTCCTTAGTTCCTAGTCTTTAGTTTTTGGTTCTTAGTTCTTAGTTTTTCTATCCCTCATTCCCTATTCCCTAATTCTTAACTCTCAATTCCTAATTCCCATTCCCTATTCCCTACTAACTATATCTACCGACTAAATAATATCTTTGCTGTATTAAATTTCAGGCAAAATTAAAAGTAATTCGGTATGAAAATTTTCAAGTTTGGTGGTGCTTCACTTAAAGATGCAGATTCGGTACGAAACGTTGTATCGGTGTTAAAAAAATTCCCATCGGAAAATATTATTGTGGTGGTATCTGCTATGGGTAAGATTACCAACTTATTGGAGTCGTTAGTAGAGGCGGTTAATATGGATAAAGGTAACCCAGGTGAAATTTTGGAGCAGATTAAGAGATATCACCGTGCCATTGCTCAAGATCTTTTTCCAGACGAAAAACATGCGGTGCATGAAAGTCTGCGCGAAGTATTTTTTACTTTACAGGATAACTGCGCAACAGGAAAATTTTCCTTCTATAACGAAACTTACGACCAAATTACTTCGCAGGGAGAGCTTATCTCTTCAAAGATAGTGAGCGCTTATTTGTCAGAAAGCGGATTAAATAGTTCTTGGCTGGATGTACGCAATGTGGTTAAAACAGATGCTACGTACCGAGAAGGGGTAGTGGATTGGGAAAAAACAGAAGTGCTTGCGCAACAATATTTTTCATCCAACACAAAAAATTCCATCGTTATTACGCAGGGTTTTCTTGGACAAACAGAGCAGGGGCTCACCACTACGCTTGGCAGGGAAGGTTCTGATTATACTGCTGCTATTTTAGCCTATTGCACCAATGCCGAAAGTGTTACGATTTGGAAGGATGTGCCGGGCGTAATGAATGCCGATCCAAAATGGTTTGATGAGACTAAACTCATTGAGCATATGTCGTATCAGGATGCTATTGAGCTTGCGTATTACGGTGCTACTGTTATACATCCCAAAACGATTAAGCCTTTACAGAACAAAAAAATTCCTTTATATGTACGTTCATTTTTGCAGCCTGATGAAAAAGGAACGTTGATAAATTCCCATAAATCACAGCTCCCTATCCCTTGTTTTATTTTTAAGGTGGATCAGCTGCTGCTTTCCATCTCGCCAAAAGATTTTTCATTTATTGTTGAAGAAAACTTCAGTGATATTTTCAAATTATTTTCTGAGGAGGGAGTTAAGATTCAAGTGATGCAAAATTCGGCAATCAGCTTTTCCGTTTGTGTAGATAATAATGAAAAGAAAACTCCACAGCTTATTAAAATTTTACAATCCAAGTACCGAGTACTTTATAATGCTGGGGTTGAGTTAATTACGATTCGGTATTATAACCAAGCTACTATAGATCGTGTTTGCGTTGGAAAAAAGGTGTTTTTGGAGCATAAAAGCAGGTATACAGTGCAGCTGGTGGTAAAAAACAAGTAGCTTAGAATGTTTATTTTAAGAGCTATTTTCACCCTAGCATAGCTCTAATTTAGGCAGATAGAAACTATAGTTTTTCTTAAATCTAATTTCACTTTCTGCTATGATTCCATTTCCTTTGCCGCCTTTTTTAGCAAAGACTCTATGGGGCAAGCCTTGACATTATCAATGAAGAAAATTTCGGACTCCTATCTTGGAATAGCATTTATGTTGTTGTTGGCTGCTATTGCAACATGGATTTCTCAAATCGAGGTAGTTAAGTCTGCAGGTATGAGTCCCGTTGTATTAGGCATTGTGGTAGGAATGATATTTGGAAACACCTTGCCCGTAGGAGCTCTTGAGCGCTTAAAGCCAGGCACTACATTTTCGGTAAAATATATTTTACGCACTGCTATTATTTTTTATGGATTTCGAATTACGTTTCAAAATATTATTGCAGTAGGAGCTCCGGGGTTTTTAGTGAGTATAATCATGGTTGCTTCTACGCTTTTACTGGGAATATTTCTAGGTAAAAAACTTTTTAAAATGGATGCAGACCTTGCCATTCTTACTGCTTGTGGAAGTGCCATTTGTGGTGCAGCAGCAGTTTTGGCAACTGAATCGGTATTAAAAGCTGAGAAGCATAAATCTGTCGTAGCTGTATCAACGGTAGTTCTTTTTGGAACCATTTCTATGTTTGTTTATCCTGCGCTAATGCATTTGGGATTATTAAATATGACTTCAGAAGCTTTTGGAATTTATATTGGCGGCAGCGTTCATGAAGTTGCTCAGGTGGTAGTTGCCGGAAACGCGGTGAATGAAGTGGCGGCTAACAGCGGAGTAATTGTAAAGATGACACGCGTTATGTTGTTGGTTCCGGTTTTACTTATGTTAGGATTTATGGTTGTCAAAAAAAATAAATCAAATGGCGATACTGCAGCTAGTAAATTTCCTATCCCTTATTTCGTTTTAGGATTTATAGCAGTAGCAGGCATTAACTCTTTGAATTTATTCCCTAAAGTTTCTGTAGAAGCAATAAACTATGCAGATACTTTTTTATTAACCACCGCCATGTGCGCGCTGGGGATGGGAACCACTTTTTCTAAATTTAAAGAAGCTGGAACCAAACCAATCTATTTGGCAAGTTTGCTTTTTGTTTGGTTGTTAGTGGGAGGATTTCTGATTACAAAATTGGTAACGGGGATTTAGTTCTCAGTTCCTGGTTTTTAGTTCTTAGTTCTTAGTTTTTAGTGGTTTGTAGTTTGTTTTTCCGTGTTGCCTACTGCCTATTGTCTACTGCTAACTGATTCAAAGCAATCCATGTCATTAATCCCATTCCGGTTTTTAGAGCAGATTCATCAATGTCAAACGTGGGAGTATGTACGCCAGAAGTTATTCCTTTTGCAATGTTTCCAGTACCTAATCTAAAAAAGCAAGCAGGAACTTTTTGGGCGAAATAGGAAAAGTCTTCTCCGGTCATTCGTAATTCTAAATCAATAACATTTTCATTTCCTAAATATTGCTGAGCATTATTTTTTGCTTTTATAGTAGTGTGTTCATCGTTAATCAGTGCAGGATATCCATCCATGATATATACTTCACAGCTTCCATTCATCTGTTTTGCTTTTTCTTCTGCAATCTTTTTGATTGTCTCTTTTGCTTTAGCTCGCCAAGCATCGTTCATGGTGCGTAGGGTGCCTTCTATTTTTACTTCCTCCGGTATTACGTTGGTAGAGCCCTGACCAATAAATTTTCCAAAAGCAAGTACGGTAGGGTCGGCTCCTTCTTCCGTTTTTACAACTACAGAAAATACTTTTTCAAGCTCAATTAATATTTCTGAAGCAATAAGCAGCGGACTGGTATAAGTGCCGCGCATGGCAGCGTGCCCGCCTTTTCCTTTTACTGTAAGGTAAACTTCATCGGTACTTGCCATGTATTTTCCCGGACGGAAACCAACTTTACCTGCTTCCAAGGTTGGGAAAACATGCAAGGCAATAATAGAATCCGGCTTTGGATTTTCTAAAACTCCTTCTTTAATCATCAGCGAAGCTCCACCGGGAGCTTTTTCTTCACCGGGCTGAAATATTAATTTAATGGTTCCAGAAAATTCGTTCTTTAGTTCATTTAAAATTTTTGCGGATCCCAACATGCAGGAAGTGTGCACATCGTGTCCGCAAGCGTGCATAACACCTTCGTTTTTTGATTTGTACGAAACGTTATTTAGTTCTGTAATGGGCAAAGCATCCATATCGGCCCGAAGTGCAACGCAGCGTTCAGTTGCAGCTGCAGAATTTTTAAGTCCTTTTATTTGTGCAACAATTCCGGTTTTGACAATGCCATCGTTAAAAGGAATTCCCCATTCATTTAATTTGCCTGCAATAAATTTTGAAGTGTTAAATTCCTCAAACGAAAGTTCCGGATTGGCATGGATGTGCCTGCGTATGTTTACTACTTCGGAAAAATTCTCTTCAGAAAGTTTTTTTATTTTTTCTTTTAAATCCATACTTTAGTCCTTAGTTCCTAGCTTTTAGTTTTTAGTTATTAGAGGGCTATTACCTATTGCCAATTACCTAATAACGAATTCGCCAAATATAGCCAAAGGTAGGAAAACCCGTATTTTGTTTAGATTTTACCGATTTCATAGACAAAGCAGACGGATCGGATTGGGTGCTTTTAGACGCTTTTGAAGGTTTTTGTTACCCCCTTGTTTTACCCGCAATATTCTCAAAGGTTCATGATGGCCACTTTAATAGCACAATCAATCCATATTCACCTTGATTATTTTCAACTTGCATCCAAGCCTCAATGAGAACTCTTGTAAAAAATACTCCGTAAAATATGCCCAGTTAGAAAAGGTGAATGTAAGGTTTGAGAAAGCCCATTCAGGTACGATATTCCAATCGTATATATTGCTTGACATACAGCTTGCCGATTATCTTGCAAGGCATCACGGCAACACGGTTTATGTCAGCGGTGAAGAAGGCTTTTCAAAAACACTTCAGCAGAAGATCATCATGACCAAAGCAGACAGCCCGAGCCTTTATTTTGCAGACCTCCGCTCCTTTGATGAAATAAAAGATAGAATAGAAGATAAGTTCCATTTTATTTTTATTGATAGTCTGGACACACTTCGGATTGATGCACAAAAACTGAAGGAACTGAAAGCCCTGCACCCAAGCTCCGCATTAATAACTATTTCCCAATCGACCAAAGACGGAAAGATGCGCGGGTCTAATGAAATCCTGCACGATAGCGATATGGCTGTGAAGGTAGAAAATGGTATTGCGATCACTACAAAAAACAGGTATAAGGAAGCAGGAAGTGAATACAGGGTGTTTCCTGAAAAGAAAAGACAAATAGATAGGCTAATGGATTTACACAAGGGAATTCTTTAAATACGGAGCATTAATTATTTTTTCCATCGTTTTTTAAAGTCATATATTTGCCATTCATACTTACTAAACCATTCAAAATATAGGATAAAATCTTCTTGATATAATATTACGTTATCTGGTTCTTGCCATTGAAAACTGCGAAATCTTCAAACACAACAAGGATAAGGCTAACGTTCACGTTTCAGCGTGGGTGTATCTTTTTGCCTGTCCGATTGGTGACCTCGATCGTATCTATCCGGCTTACCCAGTTTTGCGCTGCGGGAAATTTGAATTCGGTGCGGCTGAATTCCAGGCCCTCGTGATGGACCTGGGAAAAGAGGCGGCACGGAACTATGAATAAAAGAAGGAGAAGTGTCCTGTTCATCTCTCAGCGAATTTTTTCTTTAACGATCTCTGCAAAGCTCCTGTTCTCTATTTTACTTTCCAGCCACGACAGGATGTTAAAGTAATAGAGCGCATTTCTTTCTTTCGGGTCTTTGGTGATTTGCAGTAATTCATTTTTCAGCTTAACGAATTCATCCTTCAGTGCTTTCCGGGAAGTATCGGCCTTTGTTATCCTTCTGAAAAATTTCAGGATGCACTCTTCCACTTTATACAGCCTCTCTCTCTTATCCAAAAAGCGGTAGGCAGACGAGGACAGATGTTCGATGATATCTGCCGTGTTCTTTTCGTAATGGATGAGCAGGGTTAAAATATGCGCCCAGGACTGAATGTCCTCCGGGCAGGACCCGGCAGGAGCGTTGGTGGTTCTTCGCGTCCACTGAAGGGCATTTTCATATTTGCCGGCCCCAAAATAAAGGCTTGCTATGTTGAAGTATAGGGAGTGAATCACCCTTGCATTGGTATGATGTTTGAGTGCGATCAGTTTTTCTTCCTCACCTTTGGTAGCGGCAATTCCTTTTTCAAATTCACCCGTAAGCAGGTAGCAGTTGGTTTCATTGGTATAGGTAAAGGCAAACACCCTGCTCTTCACCGGCAATGTTTTAGGTATAAAGGAGCGGTTCTTTTCGATGGTTTCAAAAGCGCCTTTTATATCTCCTAACTCAAACTGCATGCAGGTGATGTTGTTGAGGAGGGAAGCGTAATGTACTTCTGCAAAATCGAGCTTGGAGTAATTGTCTACCAGGAAATTGAATGCTTCTGAGTTTGTTTTAAAGGCCGCCTTGAAGTCGCCTAGCGCGTTTTCGTAGGTCATGCGGGTGAGGAAATATTCCTTTTTTGCCAATGCTGAATTTTCTTTTTGTTTGTTGTGCGTGAGCGAGGCCTTCAGGTTTTTTACAATGGTTATGTCGGTTTCCACTTTCCGTCTGTCATAGCGCTTGAGGATCACGGCTACTTCGCGGTGCGCTTTTTTATATTCCACCAGGTTGGCCATTTTTTCGAGAACGGAGGTTATTTCCTTTTCGATCTTTTCCTGTTCAGCGCTGTTTCGCTCACGGGTCCTTTTGGCGCTTTCTCTCAGCAAAATATCGAGGTAAACGCCCCATCGTTCGTGCTGAAATGCCAGTTCCTTGGCTTTGTACAGAAATTTGTATTCTTCCTTTTCATTTCCCTTTTCCCGCATGATCATTTCATTCTCTGTCAGGTTCTTCAACTGTATATCCACATCATTTGCTTTGTACCGAAGCACGCGCAGGCTTTCCAGGATCAGGTTGTATAAATAATTTTTCAGCATTCGCAAGTGCTCTTCTTTCACAATGCCTTTCTTAAGGATCTTTTCCTCATCGTATTCCTCCTGTTTTTCCAGAAGGTCAAACAGGGTGAGGTAATTGATCTCCCCTTCGTTCTGGGAATTATACCGCGAGTAAAGTTTGAAATGCCGCTTTTCCATTTTATTCATTCCCTGAATGAGCTGGAAAAGGGCCGGGTCTTCCTTGTTGGGCATGTTACGTTTTTAGCAAATATAGGAAATGCTGGAATATGATGTTTTACCGTATTAGCTCCATTTTAAGGGTATAATTACTCTTTTATAAGCCAATCTGCTTTAAATTTAATTGAAATATTGCAATTTTAGGCCTATTACGTATTGGCATAGAATTGTTTTTTCTTTCAGTCCCGGGAGCGTAATTTTAACAAACAAAAGAATAATACCATTATGAAAAAACACTACTCATCTATTTTCGGAGGTTTAATTATCCTCCTGCAGGCGCTGAATTTCTTTCAGGCCCAATCCCAAAATTCATACGCAATAAAGAACCAATCCTGGACCACCGATCTGGAATATATCCTGCCCGAAGTAGATATGCGGACGGTTGCTGCTACAGGAATGGATCAGGATGAATGGGTGCTGTTCCAGAAATATTACTCTCACGAAATACTGCAAGAAAAATACAATTATCTGCGTGTACTTCAAAATGACAGCATAAACAGTGTAAACAGGGAGGGGTTCATCGATTTCATCGTAGCACAGTACGTGGGATGGTATGGCTCTTTCAAGCAGATGAATGCTTCTGCTCCTTCCACGAACATTAAAAATATTGTAAATCCTCCTGCCACCCTGGTTCTGCCGGACACTATTATGCCCGATCCCGGAGTGACTCAACCTCCTTGCTCCAACCTGGGTTTTCAGGATGGAACCATGAACAAGTGGAAAGCCTGCGGTGCTCAGACTTTTTCTGTTCCTGCAGGTGCAGTTTTTCCCGGAAGTCCTGCCTATCCCTGGGGATTTTTAGGTTACAACCAGCCCGGCAACAACCGAATGAAGGCGGATTGCTTTGGTCCCACGGGCAATTACAAAAAAGCAGCGAACTGCTACAATTGGCTGGCTGCGGTGAACAACCCTCCTTATAAGGATTCTTACCAACTGCGGGTGTTCAATGCAGGAGACAATGATTCCCTGGATCCAACCACCCCTGCAGTTTTTCCCGGGGAGTCTAATTCAGTAATGGTAGGTGATTACGGTGGAACCGGCTTTGGTGCAGCAATTTTAGAGCAGAAGTTCCAGGTTACGCAGAGCAACGCTGCCTTTACCTATATGTATGCGGTGTTCCTTCAGAACCCTTCGGGCCATGGATATACTCAACAGCCTACTTTTCAGGTGAATTTCTTCGATGATAATATGGACACGATCCAAGGCTGCGGGTCTTATTTTGTGGTGGCCGGTCCTAACATGCCGGGATGGAAAAAGGTGAGCAATATTAACTACCTGCACAGCTGGGCCGACTCTACGTATGTGAAACCCTGGGCCTGCGCATTTGTTTCCCTGAAAAAATACATTGGCAAAACAGTTACGGTTCAGTTTATCACGCGGGACTGCGGGCAGGGAGCTCACTTTGGATACGCCTATGTATCTGCAAAATGCGATTCGCTCGTCATTAAAAAGACAAATACCGGCAGCTGTAAGAGTCCTTCGGCCGTATTAACCGCACCCACTTCGTGTGGAATATCCGGATACCAATGGTCCGGTCCGTGCATTTCCGGTCCTACTACCGGCCAAAGCATTACAGTTACCTGCGATGGAGTGTACCAGGTGATTCTCACCAGCGCAGCTGGAGGATGTTCCGATACATTGACAGATACTGTGCATCTTGCCACATCGGGAGGTTTAAATGCCGGCTTTATCTATGCAGGCAGCTGCGGCACCATGACATTTACGGATACCAGCAATATTTCAGGCGCAGCATACAACTGGTTGTTCCCCGGTGGATCGCCTTCAAGCTCCACTTCTCAGAATTCCGGCAATGTTATTTATGGTCCGGGCACCTATACAGCCACATTGATTGTGACCGATTCTTCGGGATGTGCGGATACAGTAACCCAGGTATTTACTGTAACTAGCGCACCGATGATTGCTAATTTTAATTCCAGTCCCGTTTGTATCGGGGCTGTTACCAATTTTAATGATCTTTCCAGCGGTCCTCCTTCTTCCTGGAACTGGAATTTCGGGAACGGAAACACATCCGTGCAGCAAAACCCTTCCACTACCTATTCTGCTACCGGAACATACACCGTCACTTTAATTGCAGCAGCAGGCGCCTGCGGAAGCGATACGGTGTCCATCCCTGTCACGGTGAACCCGCTGCCAGTTGCAAGTTTCAGCAACACTACTGTTTGTTTCAACAATCCCACCCTGTTTAATGATCAGTCCATCGGAAATGTATCCGTGACCCAGTGGAACTGGAACTTTGGAGACGGAAGTACTTCCACGCAGCAAAATCCAACCCACACCTATGCCGCTGTAGGAACGTATACTGCTACTTTGGTTGTCGTGAATAATTTTGGATGTATTGATTCTATTCCTGTGGTGACCGTTGTGGACCCGCTTCCGCAGCCAAACTTCAAGAGCATTCCTGTTTGTTTGGGCGCGGCAACCTGTTTCTCGGATCTGTCCACCATTTCTGCCGGAACAATCACCGGCTGGAGCTGGAACTTCGGTGATGGCAGCACGGCCAATGTGCAGAATCCTTGTCATACGTACGGTGCTGCAGGAACATTTACTGTTACGCTTACCGCCACATCGGGCAGCAACTGCCAGAACGCGGTGGCGCTTTCTGTTACCGTCAATCCTTTACCCACTGCAAATTTCACAAGCAACTCGCCTTGCCTGGGAGCTGCAACCAATCTGACAAACGGAAGCATTTCCATCCCCGGAGATCCTATTACTTCCTGGAACTGGACAATGACAGGAGGAATTCCGGCTGCGGCTTCCACGCAGAATACTGCTACTCAGTATTCTGCCGGTGGTGCACACAACGTAACACTGGTTGTAACAACAACTTCCGGCTGCATCGATACACTTGTGCAGCAGATCATCGTATACATACCCCCTGTAGCGGCTCTTTCAGGGGCCGGAGCAGGCTGCGCACCGATGTGCGTGAATAATTTCCAGGATTCGTCCAACGCTGTGAATGGAAATATTACCGGCTGGGCCTGGAACTTCCCCGGTGGAAAACCTTCAAGTTCAACTTCTCAGAATCCTGGAACCGTGTGTTACAACACGCCCGGAACTTATGCGGTGAACCTGATCGTGGTAAATTCCTACGGCTGTGCGGATACGGTTACGTCCCCTGCGCAGGTGAATGCTTATCCCGGAACCATTGCTGATTTTTCTGTGGCTCCGGATAAAGCACCGGCCACCGATCCCACCTTTAATTTTCATGAACTGTGGTCGCCCAACCCGGGAGTTACCAGCTGGATTTGGGATTTCGGTGACGGAAGCATGGATAACACCAACACGGATCCTGCCCACTCGTATTCTGCATCAGCAACTTCGAATGACTTCTATCAGTACACCGTTACGCTGTATGTGCAGAATCAGTACGGATGCTGGGACACCGCAAAGAAGACAGTAGAGGTTATTCCTGAGTTCACATTTTACATTCCGAATACTTTTTCTCCCAACGGTGATTTTATCAACGAGGATTTTTTCGGAAAGAGCAGGGGAGTGAAGGAATACACCATCCAGCTTTTTGACCGCTGGGGAAATATGATCTGGGACTGCCACCGGGAGGAAAGCAACACTCTGTGGGACGGAACAGGGGATGAAGGATTGTCTTCAGCCTGCAAATGGGATGGCAAAGTGCAGCAGGGTGGATTGGATATGAGCGGAAACAGCCGGCAGCATGTTCAGGAGGATGTGTATGTGTGGAAAGTACGCCTCATTGATATATTCAACAGGCGGCACGATTACGTAGGTCATGTGAGCGTCATTCGCTAAAAATAATAAGGCCACTTATCCCTGGTTGAGCGAAGCGAACATCGGGATGAGCGTAGTGCGCGAGAAAATAAAAAGACGATGATCCCAGTTGAGGGGTAATGCCGATGCTCATTTTAAAACAGCCCAACCAATGTGATATTTTACGATCGGCTTTATACCACAAGATTTTGGACTAATTCATAAGTAGATGGTATAACAATCGGGGTCAGTTGTGGTGTGTTTTTAATTGTGCATTTAAGGGGC
>Ga0163152_10001549_pt1 | contig 36137 bp, 30 predicted proteins | sample OliLakLV19MP8IB2_FD_148635 | JGI IMG/M metagenome (GOLD analysis project Ga0163152, IMG submission 148635) | Freshwater microbial mat bacterial communities from Lake Vanda, McMurdo Dry Valleys, Antarctica - Oligotrophic Lake LV.19.MP8.IB-2 | ecosystem: Environmental > Aquatic > Freshwater >...
GAGTCGAAGTGAACGCAACTGTATTCTTGATTTGATTCCAGTGACTAATTAAACCAAGATTCCCTCGGTCACTGAGCGGAGTCGAAGTGAACGCAACTGTATTCTTGATTTGATTCCAGTGACCAATTAAACCAAGGTTCCCTCGGTCACTGAGCGGAGTCGAAGTGAACGTAACTGTATTCTTGATTTGATTCCAGTGACCAATTAAACCAAGATTCCCTCGGTCACTGAGCGGAGTCGAAGTGACTATCCGACAGGCTGCCGCAGCTTCTTCTCTATATCCTTCACTGTACGTTTAAACTCAGCATCCGTATCAATCATATCATTGACGGCACGAACACTGTAGATCACTGTGCTGTGATCACGTCCTCCAAAACTATCCCCGATGGCCTTGAGTGAATGGTTGGTGATGTTTTTAGCGAAGTACATGGACAACTGGCGAGCCAAGACGATATTTCTTTTGCGGGTTTGGGATTTGAGCTTATCGATAGGTACTTCAAAGTGCTCTGCCACACATTTTTTGATGTGGTCAAGGGTGATGACAGATCCGGTATTGATGACAACGTTGTAGATGACTTTCTGGGCGAGGTCAAGATCAATTTCCTTATGGGTCAGGGATGCATGTGCGATCAGGTTGACGATTACGCCTTCCAGTTCGCGGATGTTGTGTCGAATATTGTCGCAGATATAATGCTTGACTTCCGGAGAAAAACTGATGCCTGCAACACTTGATTTGTGTTCGAGGATCGCCATCATCGTTTCATAATCGGGTGCCTGCAGATCTGCAGATAAGCCCCATTTGAAACGGCTGATTAAGCGCTCCTCCATGCCCTGAAGATCTTTTGGGGCGCGGTCAGAGGTCAGGACAATCTGGTTTCCACTCTGATGCAATTGATTGAAGATATGAAAGAAAATCTCCTGTGTTTTTTGTTTCCCGGCCAGAAACTGAATATCATCGATGATTAATACATTCACCAGTTGGTAGAAGTTGGTGAAATCACTGACTGCATTGTTTTTAATAGCTTCGATGATCTGGTTAGTAAACTTCTCAGAGCTTACATATAAAACAGTTTTATCATCGCGCTGCTTGACGACTGAATTCCCGATCGCTTGAGCAAGGTGCGTTTTTCCTAAACCAACATCCCCAAAGAGAAACAAAGGATTGAATGCGGTACCACCAGGATTGTTGGCTATAGCCTCTGCTGCCGAACAGGCGAGACGATTACAATCACCTACAATGAGGTTTTCAAACGTATAGGACGTATTGAGTTGGGGGTCAATTTTGAGCCTTTTAATACCGGGTATGACAAACGGGTTACGAATATCATTTTCAACTTCAGCGGAAGTAGCTGCCGCAGGTTGTTTACGCTTTCCGTTTTTTTGCCAGGGATCATCTTTTACGTAGTTGTATTCGAGATTAGCTTTTGGGCCCAGGGTTTGTCGAATTGATTTTCTCAGCACCGGGAGATAATGCTCTTCCAGCCATTCAAAGAAAAATTTATTTGGTACCTGAAGGGTTAATGTGTTTTCCTGTAAACGGATAGGACGGATGGGTTCAAACCATGTTCGGAAACTCTGCTCACTGATTTCTTCACGAATCACGCTCAGACACCCATTCCATACTGCATTGCAGTCCTGTACCATTATATAAGACAATCTATCAGGTTATTGAATGATCCCTAAAGCCTGACCGGCATATTGCCCCGGGGGGAGTCCTTGAGTCGGATGAGCTTTGATTTTCACGCTTGTTTCTACTTTCACTTTACTACGGGATTGGACAAAGATGAAAAAAAAATCGGTGGATGTTCAGTATGACTCTTTTTTTTACCGAATATCGACAATATTATTTTAAAACACTATAAAAGAATATGTTATACATTTATTTTTTACCTTTCAATAAAGCATTGACTGTCAATTCATGATCAGTTAAGCTGTCATTTTGACCTGTGGTTTATGCCTCTTTGACCCATATACCTTCACAGGTGACACATTTGTTTCGCTTGCTTTTTTCAAAGGTTACTTCGATTTTTCCAAGTCTGATTCCGGCCCAGCCTACCTGGTGTATGATTACATTTTCACCTTCTTTGTTCCGGTAGATGTCCGGTTTGTCCATAAACGTATGCGTATGTCCACCGATGATAATATCTATGGATTTGCTATTCTGAGCCAATACAATATCACTCACTTTTGTGGAGTCGTATTTATACCCGAGATGAGAAAGACAAATGACGATATCACATTTTTCATCATGTTTCAGAATGTCCGCTTGTGCAGTCGCATGGGCAATTGGATCCAGATATCGTGTTGGTCCATATAAAGTCTGCGGGACTAATCCATCCAGTTCAATTCCCACTCCGGTGATCCCGATTTTAATATTTCCTTTTTGAAAAATACGACTTGGTACATATCTATCATGCAAGACCGTGTCGGAGAAGTCATAATTAGAGATGACTGTTGGAAACGTTCCATGTTCGCGCATCTGCTTTTCATAGTTTTCCAGTCCTGCGTCAAAATCATGATTGCCCATGGTCGTCGCATCATATCCCATCTTACTCATGAGCTTGATGTCAAGTTCGCCCAGATAAAAATTAAAATAAGGTGTACCCTGAAATATATCGCCTGCATCCACTAACAGCACATGCTCATTTTCACTTCTTATTTTTTCAATCAGCGTAGCACGTCGTGCTGCACCACCTAGCCCTGCATTCCGCGAGCCATCTTCAGGAAATGGGTCTATACGGCTATGGACATCATTCGTATGCAGAATGACAAGCCGGGTTATTTCTTCAGTGGAAAGTCCTGAAGCACTTATCCATCCTGGAATCATCAGTGCAGCGCCTGCACCTGCTGTTCTGTATATAAAATTTCTCCGTGACCACATGATGAATATATTTATTGCTGTATGGTAATTCGCCCATCGATAGAAGCACTGATGTTTTTACCCGTTCTAGTGGTTTCCTGCGCGTATTCGATCAGGATATCTCTGATGAGTTTAGATGTCTGAATTCTTGATAATGGAATGAGTGCTTTCAAGCCGTCCCCGCCATTTGCTACATAATCAGGCATGGCAACTTTGTATACCTGTGAGGATATGATAGATTGATTATGGATTTTGCAACTCGCGATCTTGTTATCTTTTATAACCATTCTTAAACCGTTGCTAACAGGCCAACCCTCTGAAGACGCAATTTGCTGGAGTAGAGAATCAAGAATGTCTCCGGGAACATCTACGATCACCAGTAAATTATCAAACGGACACAATTCATAGATTTCACCCCGGGTCAAAGGTCCTGCAGAAATATATGGAACTCTCAATCCTCCGTAATTTGAAATGGCAAAATCAACAGGATGACCTTCTTTTTTTGTACCGGCGATCATAGCATCTGCATACCAGTTGCCTAAGGTGGATTCGGGCTTCTTTTTTGTCAATTCCTGGCTGACGGTCCCGATGACTTCATTCATCTGGACATCAAGTGTGGATTTATAAGGTTCGATCATGGAGGTAATCTCAACATCCGGAACAATATCGGATTTTGAACTAACGGATTCGAAACCGATCTCGGTTTTGCTGATATGCTGTACACTGCTGCATCCTCCATAGGTGAAAGAGCCAATAAGGATAGCATATAGGATGTTTCTTATAGCCACAATGAAGATTCTGTTTTAATTGCTCTTTTAGCAATCTGTGAGGGTAACGAATGCTCAGCGGAAATCATACTCATCAGCTGGTGGGCATAATCATCTGCGCTGGCGTCAGGTGCAAGGTCAACAGCTGCAATAGCAATGAGATCCATGGTCCTGTCTTTTGCAACTATCAAAATACTCCACAATTCTTCCGAAATATAAAGCTGTTGAGTGAGATTATGCTCATATTCTTGTTGAATAGCCAACAAAAGAGCAGCGCTCAATGCACTTGCAGAGGTGCCGGGTGTTTTAAGTCTGAGGACCAAATCCGGAAGTGAAATGCGATCGCATAACAGCGTAAGTCGCTCAAAAGCCTGAAGTCTCAGGGGTAGAGTAACCTGTACTTTTTCCCGTTTCGAGTCCAAAACCCGAAGCTGGGTCTGGTGCTGGAAATATAGCCTGAACATCAGGAACACTGCCAGTAAAACTACGACTGAAGGTATCGTCAATCCTAATATCAATTGCCACGTCATGAGGCAAAAATAGTAAAGGAGAAGCCAATTGCCCTGTAAATTGCCGCGGCTTCATAATTTCCGGCTATTATGGAACCTGCCGGTGGCTTGAGCTGTTAAATGCCTGAAATCAGGAGGTTATTTATCTTTAACCCCGATTAAACAGAATATTATGCCTGAAACCCTTATTTCCTCGCCGGTCAGCCTTACCTCTGGTGCCCTTGAACAACTCCTGCGTATCAGAAATGAGCAGGGAGTGCCAGACTATTATGGACTTCGGTTGGGTGTAAAAGGCGGTGGTTGCTCCGGGTTCTCCTACCTTTTGGGATTTGATGAGCCAAAGGATCAGGATACTGTTTATGATTTTGAAGGAGTGAAGATTCTAATGGATAAAGCCCACTCGCTATACCTTTTAGGGATGGAGGTGGACTGGCTTGAGGGCCTTAATAACAGGGGATTTGTTTTTAATAATCCAAATGCTAAAGAAACCTGTGGTTGTGGTACATCTTTCTCTGCCTGATTTGTCAGATTTTAAGTCTCTTTTGTAGATAATCATCTCTTACACCCCTTCATCCTGTGCTATTTTTGCCTAAATTCTAAACCATCTCAATATGCGTTACATTTTTTCCTTTCTGGCCTTTGCCCTGGTCTCCAGTTCATCTTTGTATGGGCAGATGAACAAAATTTCTTTCGAGGAATATACCCTTGACAATGGACTCCATGTGATCCTCCACCAGGACAAGTCAACACCTATCGTTGCTGTCTCAGTGATGTACCATGTGGGCTCAAAAAACGAAAACCCCGAGCGTACAGGATTTGCTCACTTTTTTGAACATCTGATGTTCGAAGGCAGCGCCAATATCGATCGCGGGGAGTTTGATAAATATGTCCAGAATGCTGGTGGCACGCTCAATGCTAATACCACATTTGACAGGACGTATTATTTCGAAGTCCTTCCGAGCAATCAACTCGGCCTCGGCCTCTGGCTCGAATCAGAGCGCATGTTGCATGCCCGTGTAGACGAGAAAGGAATTGAGACCCAGCGTGAAGTTGTAAAAGAAGAACGCCGTCAGCGTATCGACAACCAACCTTATGGTTCAATACTCGAAGAAACATTCAAAAGAAGTTATACAGTGCATCCTTACAAATGGCCTGTTATCGGATCGATGAAACATCTGGAGGCTGCTGAAGAAAAGGATTACAAACAGTTCTATACAGATTTTTACGTGCCAAACAACGCAGTGTTATCTATTGCCGGTGATATCGACTTTGAAGAAGCGAAAATGTATATTAATAAATACTATGCCGGTATTCCAAAATCAGCAAACGCAGTGTACCGACCAAGAGTCGTTGAACCTGCGCTGATGGCTGAGATCAGAGATACCATCTATGACAATATCCAGTTGCCAGCGGTTATCCAGGCTTACCGCATTCCTGCTCAGGGGACCAAAGATTATTATGCAGTTGATATGGTATCTAGGATTTTATCTTCCGGCGAAAGCTCAAGATTGTACAAGGCTTTGGTGGATGAGCAACAAAAAGCGCTTTTTGTAGGTAACTTCCCTTTAGCACTTGAAGATCCGGGTGTATCGCTTTCATTTGGTATCACCAATATGGGTGTAGATGTTTACGAACTCGAATTGGCTATAGATGCTGAAGTGAACAAAGTTCAAAATGAGCTGATCTCTGAAACCGAATTTGAAAAACTCCGTAATCAGATTGAATCAGAATATGTCACCAGCAACAGCCGGGTTGCCGGTATCGCAGAAAGTCTCGCCACCTACTATATGTTTTTTGGAGATGCTAATCTGATCAACAATGAAATAGACAGGTATCTCGCCGTCACACGTGAAGATATTCAGGCTGCTGCTAAAAAATACCTGGTTAAAAACAACAGGGTAACCCTTCATTATCTTCCCAAAGCACTGGAAAGTAAATCCTGATCCGAATCCATCCTTACCAATCAAAAAATAACAATCAAATGAATTATATAAAATCACTTTTCATATTGGTCATCGTAGGGATGGCAGCTTGTGCTCCTAAGGTTGCCAAGGAAACCACTACTGCGGCTGCACCATCAGGCGATTTTCGTTCAATGGCCCCTAAGGCTGGTCCTGCAAGACCTGTCAAAATCGGGACATCTCATCAGTTTACCCTCGCTAACGGCTTAAAAGTAATCGTTGTTGAAAACCACAAGTTGCCACAGATTTCTTACCAGTTGACAATCGATCGGGATGAAATGATGGAAAAGGAGAAAGCCGGACTCGCGGATATATCCGGTAGTCTTTTAGCCACAGGGACAACAAAGAATTCCAAAGCTGAAATCGATGAAGCTGTAGACTACATTGGAGCCAACCTTTCAACGGGCTCTGCAGGTGGTTTTGCTTCTTCGTTGACAAAGCACTCAGATAAAATACTTGCTCTTTTCTCTGATGTGATTCTCAAGCCCGCTTTTCCGGAGGCTGAGTTTGATAAGATAAAGACTCAGACGCTTTCCGGATTGCAAACTGAAAAGGATGATCCAAATGCCATTTCAGGAAACGTATCCCGTGTGCTGACCTATGGTGCAGCGCATCCGTATGGTGAAATCACCAATGAAAGCACAGTATCTAATATCAATCTGGAGGATTGTAAAAACTACTATGCTACCTATTTCAAACCCGGAAACGCTTACCTCGTCATCGTAGGCGATATCACCCCGGAGGTAGCTAAGGCCAAAGCCGAGAAATATTTTGGAAGCTGGGCAGCCGGTATAACGCCTGAATATGAATATGCATTTCCGAAGGGCTTGGATAATACCGGAGTGGCATTTGTTGATAAGTCCGGAGCAGTGCAATCAGTCATCAATATCACCTACGCATTGGATATGAAACCAGGCGCACCAGATGTCATTCCTGCCCGTGTTATGAATACGATTCTCGGAAGTGGCTTTTCAGGTAGATTATTTAAAAACCTGAGAGAAGATAAAGCATATACCTATGGCGCGTATTCGTCTCTTGATGCCGATGAACTGGTAGGGAATTTTTCTGCTAATGCAAGTGTGCGAAATGAAGTGACCGATAGTGCAATTACCCAGTTTTTAATTGAACTGGATAAGTTGCGGAACGAACCGGTTACACAGGAAGAACTTGACCTGGCCAAGAGTTTTATTGCGGGTGGATTTGCCCGATCTCTCGAAAGCCCACAAACCGTAGCAGGTTTTGCACTCAATATTGATATGTATAAATTGCCTGCAGACTATTACGAAACGTATCTGCAGAAACTAGCTGCTGTGACGATTGAAGATGTATCACGCTTGGCTAAAAAGTATATCACCCCTTCTAAAGCGAGGATCGTGGTGGTCGGCAACAAGGATGAAGTCATGAACAAACTTACAGCCTTCGACAAGGAAGACGGTAAGATCCAGTTGTATGACATCTATGCTAATCCACGCAAAGATGAATCAGGTGCAGTCGTTGATATCAGTGCAACAGACCTCGTAGAAAAATACCTCACTTCTATTGGCGGTCGGCAAAAGCTTGATGCAGTAATGAGTTTAGATCAAACGTATACAATGGATATGATGGGCTCCTCAATCACTTCCAGAGTGGTTCAGAATGCCGGCAAATTCTATATGGGCATGAGCACGCAGGGTATGACCATTATGAAGCAGGTCTATGATGGGGAGAAAGGTCTGATGGAGCAAGGAGGTCAGCAAATGGCCATAGAAGGCAAAGACCTCGAATCCATTAAAGAGCAATCTGTTCTTTTTGTGGAGCGTAATTATAATTCGGCCGGATATACCACAGAAGTTAAAGGAATGGAAGATATCAATGGTAAACCATGTTACAAACTCCTGGTGACTAAACCGTCAGGCGCAAAAAGCACAGAATATTATGATCAGGCAACTGGCCTGAAGATCAAAGAAGTTCAAACCTCTGAATCTCAGGGGCAGCCTTCAATAATGACTTTCGAATATGCTGACTACAAGATGGTCGATGGCATCAACGTTCCACATACGGTTATCTGGAGTGGCGTTATGCCTACACCAATCGTGATGAAGGCCGCCACAGTAAAGGTGAATGGAGATGTAGATTCTTCCTTGTTTAAAATCTGATTTTCTTTCCTCTATCATAGGATTGATTGGTAAACAACGTTTATAAAGAAGATAGGGGTTCAATATGTTGAACCCCTATCTTCTTTTAAATCCTGTATTCACCCCTTCGCTTAAACCTTCGCTTTTACCTTTTGTATTAAACTTCTACCTTTAGACCATGATACAGGTATTTGTCACTGGAGGTACATTCGATAAACAGTATAATTATATCACCGGCCAGTTATATTTTGAGGGTACTCATCTCAAAGAAATGTTTGAACGGGGCCGTTGCTCATTGGATATTGATGTCAAGACCTTAATGATGGTTGATAGCCTCGAAATGACTGAAGAGGATAGAGGGATCATCGTACATAATTGTGCCAGAGCCAGGCTTGACAAGATTCTAATCACGCATGGTACTGATCGGATGGTGGAGACAGCAAAGGAACTGGCAGCTGCCCATATTGACAAAACGATCGTGCTGACCGGCGCTATGATCCCATACGCTTTCGGGACTTCTTCAGATGGATTTTTCAATCTCGGCAGTGCCCTCGCGTTCGTGCAGGTGATGCCCCCTGGGGTCTATATTGCCATGAACGGGCGCTGTTTCAGCTGGGATAAGGTCAGGAAAAACAGGATTACAGGCCTGTTTGAAGCCCTCTAAACCACGGATTTCAGTATCTTTTCAGACCTTTCTGCTCTTATCTGATTGTCCAATAAGGATATAATTTGTCATATATTAAAATATCATTATATCTTTATCCTTGTTATTTAACCATTCTGTTATGAAACTGTCACATCTATACAAGCTTTTAGGCATTGGGATGCTCCTTTCATTGAGCTTTAGTTTATCCGCTCAGAAACTTCCGGTAGGCGTGAGTTTCAAAAGGCTTTTCCTAGATTACCAGACGCTCAACGGAGGAGACTTTGGTGCTTTCCAGGATTACAGGGATGGTTTCGAATTTGGATTTCATGCCCCGCTTTCAAAACACTTCATGCTCAATATCCCCGTGAAAATCGGACTCAGTAATAAGACAGAAGAACTCACCAATACCTCTATTATTGGCCTTGATGCCCAAATGCATTTTTACCCGCTGAGCAATCCGAAAAATTTCAGCCCTTACCTGCTTGCAGGCGTAGGAGGTGTTTATCAGGGTATGGACAGTTTTAATGTGCAGACACCGGTGGGTATTGGTCTTGATATAAAAATTGCTAAAAACGCCTATTTCAATATCCAATCTGAATATCGGTGGAGTAATGCCGAAAACAATTCCAATTTAAATCACGGAATAGGATTCAAATATTTTTTCGGAAGGAAGGAAATCGATACCGTTGCCATTATGCCTGTGCTGGATATCCCGGATATGGATACAGACATGGATGGAATATTTGATAAGGAGGATATATGCCCGACTGTAGCAGGTCTGGAGGTATTCAGAGGATGTCCGGACTCAGATGGAGACGGAGTGGAGGATTCCCGAGATGATTGTCCGGTGATAGCTGGTTTGCTTGAGTTTAATGGCTGTCCTGATTCAGATGGTGATGGTGTCAAGGATGGTGTTGATTTATGCCCTACAGTGCCTGGAGTGGCTGCCTTTAATGGTTGCCCAGACACAGACGGGGATGGTATTGAAGATGCCTTGGATAAATGCCCGACTTTTGCAGGAATTGCAGCTTTCCAGGGCTGCCCTGATACAGATATGGATGGCACGGAAGACAGCAAGGATAAATGCCCTAAGACCTATGGACCTATCTCCAATGCCGGATGTCCGGTGATAGAAGCAGCGGACAGGGAAGTCCTGACCTTTGCCATGAAAGCCGTACAATTTCAGTTGGGAAAAGCTACACTAGTCACTGAAAGTTATGGTGTTCTCAACCAGATCGTGAGTATCATGAATAAGTATCCTGATTATAAACTCAGTATCGATGGTCATACCGACAACACAGGTACCGCAGAAGTCAACAGAAAGCTATCTGAAAACAGGGCTAAAGCTTGCTACGATTATCTGGCCAGTAAAGGTATCCCAACTAACAGGCTGAGTTACCAGGGATTTGGACCTACCAAACCAATAGCAGATAACAGCACGTATTCAGGCAGGACCTTGAATAGGCGTGTTGAATTCAACCTGACACCAGGGTTCTAGGCTACCTGATTCCTTGCTCATCAAGCCAACGCTGATATCTTCTTGCGTTTTCATTGTGGGCGGGTAGGGTAGTTGCAAATGCGTGGCCAGGCCCATCATCAATAGGTCTTGCACAGAAATACAAATAATCATGGACCTCGCGATCAAGCACTGCATTGATGGAAGGCAATCCCGGCATGAAGATTGGTCCTGGAGGCAGGCCTAAATTACGGTAGGTATTATAAGGCGACACAACATCGAGATGTCCATAGAGTATACGCCTGATCTCAAAATCACCTAACGCAAATACGATAGTAGGATCCGCTTGCAAAGGGATACTATCCCGAATCCGGTTGAGATAAACACCGGCCATCCTTGTTTTTTCAGGATTATGATTTGTTTCTTTTTCAATGATAGAAGCCAGGGTATATACTTCTTCCGGGGTCAAACCTATGCCCGATGCTTTCGCTTTTTTCTCTTCCGTCCAGAAGCGTTCATATTCTTTCAACATTCTTTTACAGAATTCTTCAGGTGTCACCGTCCAGTAAAATTCATAGGTGTTGGGGATAAAGCGTGTAAGCCTTGTCTCTGTCTTTGTTCCTGCAATCGAATCAAACTGTGCATTGAGGTATGTGGCGAGATCAATGGAGTCAAATTCAATGCGTGCAGCCACTCTGGCACACATCTGATCAATCGTTCTGACATTCTGGATGGTAAGTTTTAGCGGAGTCTGTTTTCCACCACGCAGTAATGAAATCAAAGTGTTATTGCTTGCAGGCATGGGTATCACATATCGGCCTTTTCGGATGGTTCCGTCGTAATAATTCATTTTACCTGCTGTCCATCTGAAATGGTCCTCTTTGATAATCTGGCCATTGGCAATCAGACTGTCAATGACATCCTCAAGGACTGCACCGGTAGGAATGAGCAACACATTGTTCTCTAATGAAGGAGGCGTGTTTACAGAAAAAGCTTTATGGTAAAACTGGTATCCATAAAAACCTGCCGCAAGGAGAATGAGGACGCCGGCAATGAGCAAAATACGTTTCAATGGAATATGATTTTGATGTTCAGATTCGGATTATAAATTAGTATTGTTCATTTTCATTTGGAAAATCGCCTGATCTCACATCCTGCACATATTCACCTACAGCTTTGTGTATTTCATCATAGAGGTTGAGGTATCTCCTCAAAAACCTAGGATGAAAATCGTGAGTTAAGCCAAGCATATCGTGCACGACAAGGACCTGGCCATCAGTTCCGTTTCCAGCTCCTATACCGATGGTTGGAATTTCAAGCGATTTACTGACCTCTGTTGCAAGAGCTGCAGGTATTTTTTCAAGCACCAATGCAAAACATCCTAACTCCTGGAGTAATAGCGCATCACTTTTCAATTTGATCGCCTCCTCCTCTTCCTTCGCTCTGACTACATAAGTGCCAAATTTGTAGATTGATTGTGGCGTGAGTCCCAGGTGACCCATGACAGGAACACCTGCTGACAGGATCCTTGTAATAGACTCACCGATTTCGGCCCCTCCTTCGAGTTTTACAGCATGTGCCCCGGATTCTTTCATTATTCTGACAGATGATTCGAGTGCCAGTTTGCTGTTTCCCTGGTAGCTGCCAAAAGGAAGGTCTACAACAACCAAGGCTTTGGAGACGGCCCTGACCACCGAGGAAGCATGATATATCATCTGATCCAGGGTGATAGGCAAAGTTGTTTCGTGCCCTGCCATGACATTAGAGGCGCTGTCACCCACCAGGATGATATCAATACCTGCGTCATCGAGGATCTTGGCCATAGAAAAGTCATACCCGGTCAGCATGGCTATTTTTTCTCCCGCACCTTTCATCTCATGGATAATGTGGGTCGTTATCCTTTTTGCTCTGCTGTGGACTGACATAGAATAGTATTTCTGGAAGGTGAAAAATCAAATTCTCACCAAAGATAAAAGCAGGAACTTAAACCAAGGGCTTTTGACCAGAGGCTTTCATTTCTTGCCTTTTCCGACTTCAAGAAGGTTTAAAACCTTATTTTTGCCCGATGAAATGGATGTTTGGACTGATTTTTACAGGATTTCTCTTTACCTCCTGTGATAATGAACTGGTAGTGACTGACAAATGGAAGGATATTCCGATTGTTTGGGCTTTTTTATCCAAAAGTGATACCGCCGTTTATATCCGGGTCGAAAAGGCATTCCTGGATCCGAATATCTCTGCAGACAGTATAGCACTCATCGCAGATTCTATCTACTATCCCGATGCCGTCGTTAAACTTAAAAGAATTGCCAGTGGCCAGGAATACACGCTGACCAGAGTTGACGGCAACCTAGAGGGATATCCCAGAGAGAATGGAGCTTTTGCCCTAGCGCCAAACTACTTGTATAAAATCAAGGGTAACATCATAAACCTTGTGGTTGGAGACGAGTATCAGTTTATTCTAAAGCGAAATGAACAATCAGATCTGGTGACGGCTGAAACAATAATACTCCCTGCACCAGTATTGCGTAATCCTTCCCCTGGTACTAATTTGTTATTCAAGCCAAATGTCACTTTTACGTTTTCATGGAATGAAATACCTGATGCAGGTGTCTATGATCTCCAGATGCGTTTCAATTACAAAGAAAAATCACCCGAAACGAATAATCTGTTTATTCCGTTGGCAGCTCAATGGACAATAGCACAGGGTATTGAAGATCCTGAAGGTTCTACAGATCCCGGGATTAAAATGGATGGAGCACAGTTCTATAATTCTATCAGCGCTAATATTGACGTTGATCCGGATGCCACAAGATTGTTCGAAAGCATAGATATTATTGTCTGGTGCGGAGGCAAGGAATTCCAGACTTATCAAATCATTACGCTGGCAAATACTGGTATTACCAGTACGCAGGAAATACCCGAGTATACTAACCTATCTGAAGGGAAAGGCATCTTTACGTCGCGCAACGTTTCCTATAATATGGATTTCGGCCTGCACAACCAATCCCTGGATAGCCTTAAAAACGGTAGCGTTACCGGTGACCTCAATTTTCAGTAACCTCTTTCCTTAAGGTTTCATCTGATTTGCAATTTAAGGCGATTACTGCCTATTTGTCAGATTTTACTGGCTTGCTCTGTCATATACAACATATTTATTCCTGTTTTGGCATATAATCGGCTCCGAAAGGATCATGGCATAAGCATTGATCAGGAGTTATAAAAGAATAAGATATCAGGTTTAGAAATTCAAAAAAACGAACAGTATGAGTAAAATAATCGGAATTGACCTGGGTACTACAAACTCCTGTGTTGCTGTAATTGAAGGTAATGAGCCTATAGTTATCGCTAATGATGAAGGCAGAAGAACTACCCCGTCAATAGTTGCCTTTTTGGATAATGGAGAGCGGAAAGTTGGGGATCCAGCCAAGAGACAGGCCATCACCAATGCCCGTCGGACCGTTTATTCTATTAAGCGATTTATGGGAAATCGCTTTGCAGAAGTTACTAAGGAAGCAGGCCGGGTCACCTACCCTGTAAAGAGCGGACCAAATGATACCGTCAAGGTGGAAATTGATGGTCGCCAATATACCCCACAGGAGATCTCCGCGATTATCCTGCAGAAAATGAAAAAAGTAGCTGAGGATTATCTGGGTCAGGAAGTTAAGGATGCAGTCATTACAGTTCCGGCTTATTTCAACGATTCCCAGCGCCAGGCTACAAAAGAAGCGGGCGAAATCGCAGGCTTGAATGTGCGCCGTATCATCAATGAACCCACAGCCGCAGCATTGGCTTATGGTCTTGATAAGAAGCATAAGGACATGACCATTGCGGTTTATGACCTTGGAGGAGGAACCTTCGACGTATCTATTCTCGAACTCGGAGATGGTGTGTTTGAAGTAAAATCCACCAACGGCGATACCCATTTGGGAGGTGATGATTTTGACCAGGTGATTATCGACTGGCTGGCGGAAGAATTCAAGAAGCAGGAGGCGATCGATCTCAGAAAGGATCCAATGGCGCTGCAACGCTTAAAAGAAGCGGCCGAACGAGCTAAAATCGAATTGTCAAGTGGTTCTGAAACCAGCATCACGCTACCATATGTTACCGCCGTGGATGGTGTTCCAAAACACCTTGATACCAAACTGACCAAAGCTAAATTTGAACAGCTTTCTGAAGAGCTTGTCATGCGTACGTTACGCCCTTGTGAGGACGCCATACGTGATGCAGGGATTAGTAAGTCAGACATAGACGAGATTATTCTTGTTGGAGGTTCAACGCGTATTCCTCGTATACAGGCAGCAGTTGAGGAGTTCTTTGGAAAGAAACCAAGCAAAGGAGTCAATCCTGATGAGGTCGTAGCTATTGGTGCAGCGATTCAAGGTGGAGTATTGAGCGGAGATGTGCAGGATGTATTGTTACTCGACGTCACGCCACTTTCCATGGGTATCGAAACGATGGGAGGTATTTATGATGTTGTGATTGAATCCAACAGCACGATTCCAACCAAGAAGTCGAAAGTGTATTCTACTGCATCAGATAACCAGCCTTCAGTTGAAATTCATATCCTGCAAGGGGAGCGGAAGATGGCAAGGGATAACAGGCCCATTGGAAGGTTCATCCTGGATGGAATTCCACCGGCACCGAGAGGTTTGCCTCAAGTTGAAGTATCCTTTGATATTGATGCCAATGGTATTCTGAGTGTGTCAGCGAAAGACAAAGGCACAGGCAAGCAACAGTCCATCCGCGTAGAGGCAAGCACTGGTTTGTCCAAAGAAGAAATCGCACGGATGAAGGCAGAAGCTGATGCTAATGCCGAAACAGACCGCATTGCCCGTGACCAGGCAGAGAAAATAAATACAGCCGATGCCCTGATCTTCCAGACCGAGAAACAACTGAAGGATTATGGCGATAAAATACCGGGAGATAAGAAATCTTCCATCGAATCAGCACTCACAGAATTGAAGTCAGCCTATGAGTCCAGGGATGTAAACCGAATCGATCCAGCATTAGAAAGTCTCAATGCCGCATGGCAGGCTGCAAGCCAGGATATTTACCAGGCGCAGCAGGAGGCAGGTCAACAAGATGCGGGTCAGGACCAGGGAGATACTTCCGGCACTTCAAATGGCAAGGGCCAGGAAGGTGATGTCACCGATGTAGAGTTTGAGGAGATGGATAATTCTAAAAAAGAATAACGTAATTGGATTATCAATTGAAAAGGCGAAGAGCATGCTCTTCGCCTTTTTCTTTTTAATTACATGGGGCACACCTCGCCCCTCGCCCCTGCCCCTTTCCCCTTGCCCTCTGCTATTCCATACCCCTTACAAATGGTTTAGTGTCCAATGGGGAAAAATGGCCTTCCAGAAACTGAAAATATCCGGCCATAGCAATCATCCCTGCATTATCAGTGCAATATTGCATCGCAGGGAAATATAAATTCCAGTGTTGTTCTTTTCCAGTTTCAGTAAGCCGGGATCGCAAACCAGAATTGGCAGCAACGCCACCGGCAATACCAATGGCTGTTATGTTATGAAGTTTTGCTGCGAGTAACACTTTACGAACCAAGATTTCAACGATGACATGTTGAATGCTGGCACAGATATCATTGAGGTGCGTTTCAATAAAAGCAGGATCCTTTTTTACTTCATCTCTGATAAAATAGAGGATCGCAGTCTTGATGCCACTGAAGCTAAAATCAAGGCCATCAACCTGAGGAATGGGAAATGAATAAACTGGTTTTCCTTCTTTCGCAAGACGGTCTATGAGCGGACCTGCCGGATAAGGAAGTCCTAGTATTTTTCCGGACTTATCAAACGCTTCTCCTGCAGCATCATCGAGGGTCTGACCCAACACTTCCATATCGGTCCCGCTTTTCACCATGACGATCTGTGTATGTCCACCAGAGACCGTTAGACATAAAAATGGAAACGGAGGACGAGGTTCATCAATAAAGTGTGACAGCACATGGGCGCGCATGTGATTGACGGAGATAAAAGGTATTCCTAAGCTTAGTGCCATCGCTTTTGCATAGCTCAGTCCCACAGTCAGGGAACCCATCAGCCCCGGACCTGCTGTGCATGCTATTGCATCCAGTTGCGAAAGGCTGATTTTGGCTTGCCTGAGCGCCGCATCGCTCACCAGTGCGATATTCTCCTGATGCATACGGGCTGCCACTTCAGGCACAATCCCACCATACTGGGAATGTATCGCCTGGCTGGCGATAATGTTGCTCAGCATCAAGCAATCACAGAAAACTGCGGCTGAGGTATCATCACAAGATGATTCAATGGCCAGAATACAAACCTTTTCGTCCTTCATACTGCAAAAGTAATTTTTATGATTAAGGCGTTTTAAAAAGTAGAGACGCGATTTATTGCGTCTCTACTTTTTAAAACGCCTTCGCCTTCGCCCTCTTTCCTTAACCTGAAATTCCCTATCATTGTTGGCTCGTTTTTTGGAAAAGAAGAGCAGAATGATCAAATCCTGATGTCTAATCCGACAAACCCACCTGAACTCATCATTTCCTTGTCAAGGGATAAGGTAGGGGTTCACCTATTGGCTAAACCCCAATTTGGAAGGGTTGGTTGGAAATCCAGCTTCCCGGTGGTAGGCGGTTTTATGGAGGACCAGATCTCAAATGCCTTAGATACAGCCTTAAATCTCAATCCTTCCCTGGTTGATCAGTTTCACGATGTGGCTGTAGTGGTAGTTGACAGACCCAATGTCTGTGTTCCCCGTTTTTATGCAGAAGGCGGTAAATTGTCTGAAATCGTGAGTAGATACCTTAGGGTAAGATATGGAGATGCGTTATCCTCCGATATCACGTCCGGGGAAATAGTCATAGCCTACAGCTTGCCGGCAGGGACAATCAAGCTGATCCGGGAATATTATTCCAATTCAGACCAGATTCACCTTACATCCTTGTTGTGGAATGCAATTTGTCAACTTGCAGCCCCAACTGACGACCTGAATTCCAGGTTGTTTTATTTTATTACCGGCAACTCATTGATCATCATAGGTGAGACGGGAGGTAAACTGACTTTTTCAAAATCCTTATATATTCAGGATCATGGGGATGTCGCCTACTACGCCATCGCCTGTGCCAGAATGCTCATGCCAAAGGAGAACTGGTTGTTGACGATAGAAGGTGAAGAGGTTTCCTTCGATATGCCCGGCGAAACCTATTTCAGGTTGCATCATCGGCTCGAACTTCCTGACCTGCATACCCTGGTTGCTACACACAGGTCATGCGGATCATAGGTGGTCAATGGCGAGGCAGGCGTATTCAGATTCCTTCAAAAGGCTGGCCTGTAAGGCCTACAACCGATTTCGCTCGGGAAGCTTTATTCAATATTCTGGACAACCGACTGGAGTATGAGCATGCTTCAGCTCTCGATTTATTTGGTGGCACTGGTATTCATTGTATGGAGTTAGCGTCGCGGGGATGTATGGACATCACCTATGTAGACAGGTACAAGGAGAGTATAAGGTTTATGCGCTCTTTTGCCAAAGAATGGGATATACCTTTGGAAGTGGTATTGAGTGATGTATTCAGGTTTATCAAAGAGGCACATAGGCAATGGGATTATATATTCGCTGATCCACCTTATGATATGAAGGGGCTTGAAACCCTCCCCGACCTCATCCTTGAGGCCGGTTTGCTCATGCCTGAGGGCTTTTTTGTGTTGGAACATATAGCCACCAAAACTTTTAACAAAACGCCTGGTTTTAAGGAGGCCAGGCACTATGGTCAAAGTGTATTCAGCTTTTTTGACGCAGGATCGTAACTTTGCACCCCTTACATGAAAGACATTACTAAAGAAATTGAATCGGCAGCCGCTGAGGCTGTAAAGGAAATCTACCAGGTGGAACTATCCCCCGGTGATTTTCTGGTGACATCTACTAAGAAAGAACACAAAGGGGATTATACCCTGGTGACTTTTGCAGTATCTAAAATGCTCCATCAGGCTCCGCATCAGATTGCAGCTGCTATCGGCGCATATATGCAGCAGAACAGGTCATGGGTGATTTCCACCGAAGTGGTTCAGGGATTTCTCAATATATCGCTGAGCACTGATTACTGGACTTCTGTGATGGATGAAATCAAGGCTCACCCGGATTTCTGGAAGCCTGCACAAGCAAAAGAAAAAGTACTCGTAGAGTTTGCCTCACCTAATACGAACAAACCACTGCATCTAGGGCATATCAGGAATATACTCCTCGGTTGGTCAACTTACAAAATACTTTCAGCATGTGGGCATGATGTGCATCGTGTACAGATCGTCAACGACCGTGGCATTGCCATTTGCAAGAGTATGCTTGCATGGCAGCAATTTGGGGAAGGAGCTACGCCTCAAACAACTGAAACTAAAAGCGATCACTTTGTAGGTGATTGGTACGTTCGATTTGAGAAAGAATTTTCTGCAGAATATAAAGCGTGGCAACAAACGAAGGAAGGACAAGAAAGATTTGAATCACTCAAGAGTGAAGATAAACCAGAGGCTGAGTTTTTCAAAGGGTATAAAAATTTTTATTTCAATGCGCACAGTTCATTGGGCAGACAGGCAAGAGAATTGCTTTTAAAGTGGGAGGATCATGATGCTGAAACCCTTGCCTTGTGGAGAAAAATGAATGGCTGGGTGTATGAAGGATTTAACGAGACATATAAAAACCTCGGCGTTGAATTTGATAAGCTTTATTTCGAAAGTGATACCTACTTATTAGGCAAAGACCTGATTGAAGATGGAATAAAGCGCGAAGTATTTTATAAAAAGGATGATGGGTCTGTTTGGGTTGATCTGACAGCATACGGACTGGATCATAAATTGCTTTTACGGAGTGACGGCACGTCAGTTTATATGACGCAGGACCTGGGCACGGCCCAAAAACGTTATGAAGAGTTTGACGCTCAACGCATGGTTTATGTGGTAGCCGATGAACAGAATTATCACTTCCAGGCGCTTTTTGCAATTATGGCAAAGCTGGGAGCACCATATGCAAATGGTTTGTACCATCTGTCTTATGGAATGGTTGATCTTCCCGAAGGTAAGATGAAGTCAAGGGAGGGAACCGTAATTGATGCCGATGACCTCATGGCTGATGTCATCGAAGAAGCTCGCGTAGCAGCAACTGATCGGGAAATGACAGATTCTGAGGTGATCAGACGGATCGGTATGGCTGCACTGAAATTCTTTATTGTCAAAGTAGATCCCCGTAAGCGCATGACCTTTGATCCTAAAGCGTCAGTTGACCTTCAGGGACAAACTGGGCCCTACATCCAGAATGCCTATGTACGTATACAATCTATCTTGCGAAGAGCCGGAGATGAAAGGAAAAGTTATGAAGGCTATGCATTGAATGAGGATGAAAAGTTGCTACTCAATTTACTTGGCCAGTGCCGCCATATCATCGAAAATGCTGCCAAAGATTATAGTCCTGCTCTGGTGGCCAATTATGCGTTTGCTTTAGCTAAGGAATACCATCGGTATTATCACGACATCAAGGTGCTCCAGGCTGAATCAGAAGTTGCTAAAGAATTTAGGCTTGTATTGATCAACACGATTGCCAATATCCTTGAAAATACGATGGATCTATTGGGGATTGAGATGCCGGAGAGGATGTAGTAAGTGAAGAATGATGCTTCGACTTCGCTCAGCAACCACGAAATGAAAAGTGAGTAGTTAACAGTGATTAGTAAGTAGGGAAGAGAGCTAGGAAAACAGCTTTGCAATAAGAAATTATAATATATAATAATGAAACAACGCATTAGCGTTACACCTATATGGAAGAAACCCGGTCATTGAATTTTATAGAAGAAATCATTGAAGAGGATATTGCTAATGCAAAGCATGGCGGAAGGGTTCATACCCGGTTTCCACCCGAACCAAATGGATATCTCCATATCGGGCATGCGAAAGCCATTTGCCTCAATTTTGAAATCGCAAAAAAGTATGGCGGCAAGACCAATCTTAGGTTTGACGATACCAATCCAGCCACTGAAGAAACGGAATACGTCAATGCGATAAAAGCGGATATCCGCTGGCTTGGATATGACTGGGAGGATCGGGAATATTATGCATCTGACTACTTTGATCAGATTTACGGATACGCGTTGGATCTTGTTCGTAAAGGCCTCGCCTATGTAGATGACAGCACAGCTGAAGAAATAGCCATACAGAAAGGCACGCCTGCTGAGCCCGGAAAGGAGAGCCCATTTCGCTTCCGCAGCATTGCTGAAAACCTTGATCTTTTTGAGCGTATGAAGGATGGCGAGTTTGAGGATGGATCCCGTGTTTTACGGGTGAAAGTTGACCTGGCCTCGCCGAATATGCATATGCGTGATCCGGTCATCTACAGGATCAAGCGCCAGCATCATCATCGTACAGGCGATACATGGTGCATTTATCCGATGTACGATTTTGCCCATGGACAAAGTGATAGTATCGAAGGCATCACCCACTCACTTTGCTCGCTTGAGTTTATACATCATCGTCCTTTGTATGATTGGTTTATCCGTCAACTGGTTATTTTCCCAAGCCAGCAGATCGAGTTTGCAAGAATGAATGTTACTTACATGATCACGTCTAAAAGACGGCTGATGCAGTTAGTCAATGAAGGGCTGGTAACTGGCTGGGATGATGCACGCATGCCTACGATCAGTGGTTTGAGACGCAGAGGATTTCCTGCTGCAGCGATCCGGACATTCTGTGATAAAGTAGGTATTGCCAAACGGGATAACTGGATCGAAATTGAATTGCTCGAATCCTGTGTCCGTAGTGAGCTCAATCAAACTGCTCTGCGCAGAATGGCGGTATTGGATCCTGTCAAACTTGTTATTTCCAATTATCCCGAAGGCCAGACAGAATTACTTCCATCTGAGAATAATCCTGAGAACGAAGCTTCAGGTCACAGGGAAATGCCCTTCAGCCGTGAGATTTATATCGAACGTGAAGATTTTTTGGTTGACCCACCTAAAAAATATTTCAGACTTTCTCCCGGAGCTACTGTGCGTTTGAAGAGTGCCTACATCCTCACCTGCGAGAGGGCGATTGTTAATGAAACCACAGGTGTCATTGATGAAATCATTTGCACGTATTACCCTGATTCTAAAAGTGGATCTGATACCAGTGGAATAAAAGCCAAAGGCACACTTCACTGGGTCAATGCGCCTACGGCCGTAAAGGGAGAAATCAGAATGTATGACCGACTTTTTACTACAGAAAACCCGCTGGCAGAGGGAGTCGATTTTCTGAGCAAGGTAAACCCGGAATCACTTAAAGTACTTGATACAGTTAAGCTTGAACCATCATTAGTTGAAGCAAGGGTAGGAGAAGGATTCCAGTTTTTGAGACAAGGATATTTTTCGCTCGACAGGGATTCCACTCCGGAGCATTTGGTTTTTAATCAAACCGTTTCATTGAAAGAAGGTTGGACCAATAAAGCGTAATGAAAAGTTAAAAGTTAAAAGTTAAAAGTTAAAAGTAAATAGTAAAAAGTAAATAGTAAAAAGTAAAAAGTAAAAAGTAAAAAGTGAAAAGTGAAAAGTGAAAAGTGAAAAGCGGTGTGCGGAGAGTCGAAGCATGATGCTTTGGCTAAGCTCAGCAACCGAGAATCTGTAGTGCTAAGTCAAATGAAGCCCTGTAAGGGCGCAATAGTAGGAAGGGGGTTCAGCCCCTGACAGGAAAAGTAAAAAGTGATTGAAGAGTAAAAGAGTAAAAGAGTAAATAAGTAAGTTACCATTCCAACTATGGAAAGATGGTGCCATTTATATCGCCGGTTTTATAGGGAGAAAAAATCACTGTCCTGTATATTAAAAATGGACAAATATCCCCATCCGCATTGGGTTATAGGGATCGGAGTCAATTTTTGTTCCTACACGTATGGACAGATCTTCATCAATGTCAAATTCCTTGAGGTGGGCATTGACAAAAGCGTCAATACCATTGGCGAGCCATACAAGCGTAAATCCAACAATAGAAAGCTGGCGGGCTTCATTGGCATCGTCCCTCAATATTCTTAGTCTGGACGATTCGGTAATCAGTATCAGGTTAGGGTCACAATTTTTGCATGGAGGGACATACGTGACCCCATCTATACTAGCTTCATACGCCGCTTTCCTGCATTGATATTCAACCGTGTTCACATTTACAAGGTAGCCCATGCCACCTACCGCTCCCCATACAAAAGGTACACGCAGATAACTTTTATTGTATATCTGGCCTGCTCCCGGTATGACCAGGCTCATCAACATTGATTTTCCAGGGCGGCCACTGAATATGGAACCCTTCTTTTTTTGTGCCACCATAGTATCCACTGCAAGACTGTCTGTAGTTGTCTGACCCATGCAAGTCCGGGACGTTAGACAAACAAACAAAAAGCATAAAATCAGCAGGTAATGTAGTTTCATCAGGGTATTTAACGCTTAGACTGGTAGTTAGGTATTCTATTTTGATGTATCGAGCTCATCAAGAAGATCCAGGAGATAGTTGAGTTCCTTATCCGTTTTGAAAGGTATCTTGATCTGGCCACTTCCATTTTCCTGATATTGTAGCTCCACTTTTACGCCTAGTAAGGAACGTAACTGCTGCTCTATCTTTGTAACATCCGCAGACTTATGGGAAGTAATTCCCTGCTTACCCGCTGTTCCTTTCTTTTTTGACTTAACGTTGAGACCATCCTGGTATTTAGCCACCAGTTTTTCTGTATCCCTCACGCTCAGTTCTCCGGAGATGATATCGCCTAACACCATCAGTTGTGCACTGATATCCTCAAGGCCGGCTATGGATTTAGCATGGCCCATGCTGATCACTTCCTTGCGCAGGGCATCCTGAACCTGAGGAGGGAGTTTTAGTAATCGCAAAAAGTTGGAAACAGTACTTCTCTGTTTACCAACACGGGTTGATAATTCTTCGTGGGTGAGTTTGCATTCATCGATAAGGCGTTGAAGACTAAACGCCATCTCCATCGCATTGAGATCAGCACGCTGAATGTTTTCAACGATTGCCATTTCAAGCATTCCCTGGTCATCAGCCAGCCTGATGTAAGCAGGCACACTTTTCAGGCCAGCCTTCTGCGCTGCCCGCCAGCGTCGCTCACCGGCTATCAACTGGTATTTGCCTTCATGCAATCTTCGTAATGTAAGTGGTTGGATAATGCCGTGCACTCTGATGGATTGTGCTAGTTCGTCAAGAGCCGTTTCATCAAAATCAGTTCTGGGTTGATAGGGATTAGCCTCAATGGCGTCCACCGCTACCTCAAGTGTTTCTCTTGACAGTTCTCTCAGTTCCTGCCCGGTGGGAGCAGTTCCTCTTTCTTCTATATTGGTCAGCAAGGCACGGATGCCTTTGCCTATTTGCATTTTATTGGTCTCTTTGGCCATGGATAAGTGGGAAGTTAGCAGTTAGCAGTTAGATGTTCGATGTGTCTGTTTTAGAATTGTGTGTTGTCACTAGTGGGTCAAAGGGAATTAATTTATTAGTTAAAATTTAAGTCCCCTTCAGGGGATTTAGGGTCAAAATGTTGATTTGTTTGTCTGTCCTCTTTAGTCTGACCTCACTCCTTCCGCCTTCCCGCCGCACCATTTCATGATGGCGGGATCTCCGCTTCGCTGCGACACGCCTCACGTCTCACCATTTCATGATGGCGGGATCTCCGCTTCGCTGCGACACGCCTCACGTCTCACCATTTCATGATGGCGGGATCTCCGCTTCGCTGCGACACGCCTCACGTCTCACCCTTCTCATCATCATTCCGCTTTAAAAATTCGAGCGCCAGTTGCATAAAATTCATACTCCCGGTGCTAGCAGCATCATACATGATCACTGGAGCCTTCATGCTTGGGGATTCACTGATTTTACTATTGCGGTGAATGATTGTGGTATAGAGCGTATCTGAAAGGTTCTGCCGCACTTCTTCAAGGATCATATTGGCCAGTCTCAAGCGGCTGTCATACATCGTCATGACTATGCCCTCGATTTTTAGATTCGGATTGAGATGCTCTTTAACGAGGCTGATGGTGTTTTTCAGTTTCTGCAATCCTTCAAGGGCATAGATTTCTGTCTGGATAGGGATAAGTACTGAATCTGCAGCAGTGAGGGCATTGACCGCCAATAGACCCAGAGAGGGCATACAGTCGATAAGGATGTAATCATATTCGTCCCTGACCTTGTCTAAAACTGTTTGTAGGGTATATTCTCGCCTCATTCGCGATACAAGCTCTAATTCAGCGCCGACAAGATCTATATGCGAGGGTAGGATAGATAGATTTGGGGTAGCAGTTTTAATGATTGCTTCAGCCGCCGGGACATTATTGATCATACAATCGTAGACGGTCAGCTGACCAGGATGGGTCTCAATGCCGAGTCCAGATGTGCTATTGGCTTGAGGATCAGCATCAACGAGCAGAATCTTTTTCTCCAGCACAGCCAGGCATGCACCCATATTGATTGCCGTAGTGGTTTTACCGACGCCTCCTTTCTGGTTGGCTATAGCAATAATTTTTCCCAAAATAGCTGTTATTGAATTGAATCCCGGATCATTAGAATCCCTGTTTTTCCTTTATTTATAATGGTTATCTGATGTTCGGGGCGCAAAAATACGGCTATTGACAGAACATTTGGCGCTTTGTGCTTGTATTAGAGGCCAATACTGACAAAGGATGATCACAGTCATACAAGCCACTAACCGGCCGGATAGTAACACAGAGTTCGTTTCAAGACATATCATAGAGTTGCTACGCGAGCAGTATGAGGGGCCGATAGGGTATGTAAGTATGGTTGATATGCCACCTGAAATCCTTCCATCAAGTCTTTATATAAAGGACGAAGTACCCGAAAAACTCAGGCTAATACAAGATCAATGGATGATTCCGGCAGAAAAATTTATCTGGATCCTCCCGGAATACAATGGGAGTTTCCCAGGTGTACTTAAACTTTTTATAGATGCCATTTCTGTCAGGAGGTGCGATGAAACGTTTAAACTCAAGAAATCTATGCTGATCGGGATTGCTGCAGGGAGATCAGGCAACATCCGTGGCATGGATCACCTATCAGGTATTCTTATGCATATGAAGTCGGTCATATACCCCCGTATATTACCTGTCAGTAAAATCAGCGAACTTATGGATGACCAGGGCCGAATTGAACACGCCCCCACATTGAAGAACCTGAAGGACCATTTAAATGGCTTCGTTTCCTTTTAGCTTGTCCTCTGCACCTTTTAAGTCCGTCTTCGTTTTCTTGATTAAATCCTATCATCCTGCCGCACCTTCATATACTCAAAGATTCAGGGTTTTACATTAGAAAACCCTCTGGGGGAGTCAAGGTATCTACTGAATTTAAAGATAATTTGTAAATCCTTGAAACATAGCGGATAATCCTCCGTTTATTTGCGGTATCGTAACGAAAAGTAATTTCCGTTTCGGTGCAAAGTCAAACCTTTTTATTTCACAACAACTTAATTATGAAGACCATTAAATTCTTTTCACTGGCATTGTTACTCTCATTGGCATGGGTAGCTTGCAAAGACACTACGAATGCCAGCACAGAAACAGCTACTGCTGAGGCAGTTGCAGATTCTGCTTTTGTTGCCGCTAAGACGGTAGCTGCTACGAATTTGACCCTTTTCAAGGACGGAGTTACAGCTAAAATTGCTGAACTTGAAGGTGCTCTTGCTACTGCTGATGATGCAGGGAAAGCAGCGATCACTGCGCAATTGGAAAGTTTCAAAAAACTTCAGGCAGACATCGAAGCTACTGCTACCAAGGTTTCTGAAGCAACCGCCGAAACATGGGCTACTGTATCTGCTGAAGTAGAGACAGTGCATTATGCGGCCAAATCAGCTTTGACCGATGCTGGAGCAAATACCGATCAAATTGCTAAATAAATTACATTGGGTGAGATTGTAATAGTCTTTTGAGCCGCCTTAGGGCGGCTTTTTTTTGCCCTTCCCAGACTTTTTATTTTGCTGATCAGAATTCCCAGGTCATTATTAGGAGGTGATTCTTCAGCACTTTAATTTCAGCCTTTAGTAAGTTTTCAACTATCCTTTAACACCCGTATGCGAACCCTTCGAGAATTTTGATTAGGTCAATAAGTTTTTGAATCGATATGCTTTAAATAATTGATTTAAAGACTTTTATGCGGTTTTGTTGAACCATAATCTAAATAGCTGGCTGCATGATCTGAGCTTGGTGGCAATATTAATTGCCTGATATAAAGGTCATTTATGTGACTGATTTGATAAGCTGATCTAGATCTTATCAGATCATAATTGGGGTGATTTGCAGGGATAAAAGACCGGGTTTCACCACTAAAATCCCCTAATTTTTAGAAATATAAACTTTGCCCTGATAATCAAATTGTTATATTTGTCCCCCCCGATGTCCTTAGAAATGATCATTTATGGAAGTGTTGGCAGTGCCTATGAGTAAAGATGAAGAGCTAATAAAGAAGATATTGGTTACCTGGGTTGCCCGTAATGGCTACTCAGACGTAAAGGCCAATATTGAAGGGTATGAAACCCCTTCCGGTTTGAGTAATAGGGAGAGTGACGATAAACTAGTTCCTGATATTACGGCAGTTAAGCGAGGTGGTAGATGGTATATAGAGGTCGTCCGTAAGGATGCCGATGCTGAAAAGACTGTAAGCAAGTGGAAGCTATTAAGCATTCTTGGTAAGAACAAAGGAGGTGGGTTAATCCTCATTGCACCTGCAGGGAGTTTTGCTTTCGCAGAGCGCCTCACCAAAAAACATGATATTACGGTCCAGATCATCAAGTTCTGATGGCTGACTGCAGATAATTGAATAATAAAAAAAGGCAGGATCAAAAAAAGTAGGGTTTCAAAATTTTGAAACCCTACTTTTTTTGATCCTGCCTTTTTTACTTAAACTGGCAATACATTGAAAGATTAAAGCACTTTCAATAATTCTTCTTCTAATGTAGTGCGTGGATTGACAGCTGCTATTTTCCCATCTCGGCCTATCAGGAAGGTCTTAGGGATACCCGAAACTCCGTATTGTCTTGCTGCCTGCGTGTCCCATTTGGTAAGTTCACTTACGTGGTATGGCCAGGTCAGTTGATCTTTCTCAATGGCTGCAATCCAGTTCTTCTTCGATTGTTCCAGTCCGGCTTGAAACTGCTGTTCATCCGGATATCTGTCTTTTGAACGGTTGTCAATTCCGTCAAGTGAAACACTAAAGACTGTAAATCCTTTCTCTTTGTATTTATTATAAATCTCGACCACGTGTGGGTTTGATTTTCTGCACGGCCCGCACCAGGAGGCCCAGAAATCAAGTAATACCACTTTGCCCTTCAGATCAGTCAAAGAATAGTTTTTGCCGTCAGGACTTTTAAGGGTAATGTTGGGGGCAGGCATTCCAACTTGTATTGCCTCAGAAGCCTGACCCTGGGAAGCAGCTTGCTCAAGGCCGGCTGCAAATGTGGAATACTGGCCTGCATATTCATGATTAGGATATTTCTTAGCTAATAGAGCTGCAGCTGTCTTGTGGATATCATAAAACTCCGGCCTGTTGCCAAACGCGTTGATGGCCATTTGCATTCCTGCCATCGGATAGGGCGTATTTCTGACATAATCCTTCACATCATCAGCTGTTATCCTGCCGGTGGAAAGTAGATGCATCGCATCCATAAAATTTTTGGCACTTTCTGAGCCTCTGATTTCCATGTCACTAGTTCTCATCCCTTCCAGGGTTCCTTTCACTGTCACGGTCGGTGAAGCATCTTCAAGGACCAGGAAAACTTTACCGGCACCAATGCGGAGCCTGTAAATTGCAGCGGGTAGTGTTTCTTCCATTTTGAGTGTAAAATCGCCATTGGCGTCTGTATCACCTTGGCTCATCACGATCGTATTTCCGTTAGGCCCCATGTGATCAAGGTACACTTTCATGTTGGGCGCATCAGATATGGTTCCGGTAATACTGGTCCCTTTTGAGGAGATGGCCCCGCAGGAAGCGACACTGATTACGGAGAGAATAAAAAGACCGATACTAAGATTTTTCATAGGTATGTATAGGTTTGAAATTTATTGTTCAAGAATATTGGATAGTGCATTTTGATATTGTGTTTTCCATTCTTCGACAGCACCGAAATCCACTCCGTCGATGGTCATCACCGGGGATGTTACAGTGCCTAAACGTTTAAACGGGATTGCTTGTTTAGCCAGCAACTCCTCCGTTTTGGTTAAATTTTCCTTATGGACTGTGATGATAATACGACCCTGGCTTTCACTAAAAAGGAATATGTCTTTTCTTACTCCAACCGGAAGCGATATGTTGTATCCCAGCGACCCGGCCATAGCGCTTTCTGTAAGCGTCGTCAGGACTCCTCCTTCTGACACATCATGGGCACTACCAACCAGCGAATTACTGATCAATTGGCTGATGCCCTCATGGAGCCTGAATTCTGAATCAAGGTTAAATTCCGGACAAGCGGTCAAGCGCTGACCCATGATTTCACGGACATAAACTGAACCATCTGCATTGGTTGGCAAAGCCCCGAGCATAAGAATATGATCACCTTCCTTTTTAAAAGAAAGGGTAGTGGCATGCTCCTTTTTTTCTACAAGCCCTACCATACCAATGGTAGGTGTAGGAAAAATAGGCTCAGTTCTGTCTTTGAGCACAGATTGATTGTAAAAACTCACGTTTCCTCCCGTCACGGGAGTGCTGTATTTTCTGCATGCCTCACCCATGCCTTTGATGACATGCACAAACTGATAATATACTTCAGGATTGTAAGGGTTGCCAAAATTCAAACAATTCGTGACGCCTAAAGGGATGCCACCCGAGCATCGGATGTTTCTTGCTGCCTCAGATACAGCTATCATCGTCCCGGTAAAAGGATCCGCATGGACATAAGAACTATTGCAGTCGACAGTGAGGGCTAAAGATTTTTCGGTGCCTTTAAGGCGCACAATGGTAGCATCGGAAGGATCATTTGTATTTGTATTCCCTGTCCGCACGGTGTGATCATATTGTTCATAGACCCATCGTTTCGAAGCGATATTGGGCGAATTCATGATTTGATGTGCAAGCCCAACTAATTCACTATCCGATGGTACTGGTGGATCATATGGTTTTATTTCGTCCATATAAGCAGGGCGGGTGTATTCACGGTCATAAACTGGGGCACCTCCGCCAAGTACTAATGAAAATGCAGGGACATCGGCCACTTTTTCACCATGACGGAAATATTCGAGTCTTCCGGTATCAGTGACCTCACCTATCTCCGCACATTCAAGATCCCATTTGTCAAAGATGGCGGTAATTTCCTTTTCTCTTCCCTTGTGCACGACTACCAACATCCTTTCCTGGCTTTCAGACAGGAGTATTTCCCAGGCATGCATGTTTTGCTGCCGGGTTGGGACCAGATCCAGATTGATGATCATGCCGGTGCCTGATTTGGCACTCATTTCGGATGTCGAACAGGTAATGCCTGCAGCTCCCATATCCTGCATGCCAACAACTGCACCAGTTTTGATAATCTCTAGTGTGGCTTCAAGTAAAAGCTTTTCCTGGAATGGGTCACCTACCTGGACTGCGGGTAGATCCTCGGCAGAATTTTCGGTAAGATCCGCAGACGCAAAGGTGGCACCGTGGATTCCATCCCTTCCGGTGGCTGAGCCAACTATAAAGACAGGATTGCCCGGGCCATCTGCACAAGCTGATATTGTTTCCCCTATTTTGACGATGCCGACAGACATGGCATTGACAAGAATGTTTTGCTGATAGCAAGGATCAAAATAAACCTCACCTCCGACAGTAGGGACACCCAGGCAATTACCATAATCACCAATGCCACTGACCACTCCTTTGATGAGGTGCCTCATATGAGGGTGATTAGGGTCGCCAAAGCGAAGGGAGTTAAGGGCGGCAATGGGTCTGGCTCCCATAGTGAAGATATCACGATGGATACCCCCGACACCTGTCGCTGCACCCTGGTATGGCTCGATAGCCGAGGGATGGTTGTGCGATTCAATCTTAAAAGCACAGGCGATACCTTCCCCGATATCGATTAATCCGGCATTTTCTTCCCCAGCGGCAACCAGCAGTCTTCCACCGTCGCGGGGGAGGGTTTTCAGATACTTGATAGAGTTTTTATAGGAGCAGTGCTCACTCCACATCACAGAGTAAACGCTGACTTCCGTGAAGTTAGGAACCCTACCCAGCACTGAACAAATTTTATCAAATTCATCCCTGTTCAGACCCAACTGGGCTGCAACCTTAAAATCCACTGCCTGTTCAGTTTCCTGCATAACGTTTCATATAAGCCGCAAAAGTAATATATCTCAATGATAACAAGTAAACAGAGCGAAAACATAATATCGGAAAGGATAAGAAGATTATATGGGCAGTATCGGGTGAACGGCATTAAAAAGTAATCTATTTTAGATTTAACCTGTAGGCGGTATTATATCTGTATTGCCGTATCTTGAGGGGAACCGTAAAATCCAATTACAAATGAAAAATTTACTCGTAGCCCTCGATATGAAACCGACAGATGCAAGGCTATTAGCACACGCATCGTTTCTGGCTGAAAAATGTGGAGCAAAAATCTGGATGGTGCATGTAGCCTCGCCTGATCCGGATTTTGTAGGCTTTGAAATGGGCCCGAAATATATCCGGGATTTTGTGGCAGATGAGTTGCGCAGCGAACACAGGATGCTTCAGACATATGCAATCGAATTGCAGGAAAAAGCCCTTGATGCGGAAGGTCTCCTCATTCAGGGTCCAACAATAGATATGATTGAAGCTGAGGTAAAGAAGCTCAACATTGATCTTCTTATACTGGGAAGCCATAAACATGGGTTTCTCTATGAAACTTTTGTTGGCAATACAGCAGTCAGGATTATAAAAGAAATTTCGATCCCGGTGATGATAGTGCCTCTTCCTTCAGATAATTAATGCCCCCTTCAACAAATAGGATCTTCAAAAAAAAGCACGCCGGTCGAAGCCGGAATTAGCTACTCTTTAGGTTTTTGCTGACCTCATATGAGCTAAAAGAATGTAATCAGATAGATATGCTGAAATAAGATAACAGTAAGCACCGGTAAGCCCACCATCCCATTTACCTACTTCTGCGCCATAAAGTTTCATCAATTCCGAGTTGTTAACCGGAATGGCTGTGTAATATGTTTTACCTGAGATTTCCGCATGCGATATGATCATTGTGCCGGCCAGTGTCTGTTGATTTTCGCGGATCAGTTTTTTTACATTGAAAGTATAGTTGCCTATCTTATGCTCTCCCATATCTTCAAAGTAATATCCTTTCTTCATATCAAGACCTGACGCTACCTGGATATTATATCCTTTAGTCATATAATTATATTCCTCCATGGTAGTAGGAACAGCGTGTACCAGCGTAGAATCCAATTGACAGAATAAGGCTGAAGAGGACAGGAGCGTCAAGAGGAGGAAGAGATATTTCATGGGCTTAGACTTTGAGGTATAATTTTGATAAACCCGATTGCTAAAATTCTTTAAATACGGGATGACTACTACATCAAATTTACACTACTTCATGGGAAATGATAGGTGAAACATTGGAATATACTCCATTGTGGCGCGCACAAGACACTTCCCAGGGATGCATATTTTTAAACTCATTTGCTCAAGCCTTCATTTCAACCGGCGTCTTATTCTTTCAAAATGATAGCGTCTATGTTTTTAAGCTTGACTAGCTGGTTAAAAGCTGGTATTAATTCCGTTTTTACTTGTTCATATTTTGCCAGTTCAGCATCTATTAATCCTTCTATTTCATTTCGCACAGCATACGCCTGTTCCGGAATTGCAAAATCTCCATTGCCGATGATATAATTCAGGAAACCCAACTTATTGGTGAGCCTGACCGGATAATTGAGTGGATCCTGTACACTTCTGTTTTTTGTCTGGTAAAGGGCCTCTTCAATGGTGGTCATAGTGCTGTCAATGTTGTTTATTTCTTTTATAAGGGCTTCATCTTCGGGAACACGCGCTTTGTAATTGACTAGCTGTGATCGAATATCCCTGATCTCAATGATCGTTTCATGCGCTTCTGTTAATTTGTCCCGCAATTGGCTGGCAAAATCCTGATATTTCATGTAATCTCCTTCAGAAGCCTGTGATCTGGGATCCTTAACAATGGTAAATGTCTTGCTTTGGATGGTGTCATTAAAATTAACTTCCATCCGGTATTCACCCGGAATAGCCATCGGGCCTGACATATCCGCAGCCCATAATATCATGCCATCAAAACGCTTAGCTTGGCTGTATCTCAGATTCCAATTAAACTTGTTCACTCCTTTTATAGGAGAGATTTGGTAAGCCTTTTCTTTATGATCCGTACTATATTTTACAATCGTATCACCGTCTGATTCAAAAAAGGTGATCGACAAGGTATCTTCTTTTTTAACATCCCTCGGAAGATAATAAAAGGCCATTAAGCCCCCTGCATAGTTTGTTCCTGCTGCAAGGCTTTTAGTAGAAGATCCTGTCATTCGGTACGTATCATCCGGTTGAAAAACAGAGTATTTGCCAGTTTGAGCTTTTATGATTTGACGCAATTGCACCAACTCATCCATAATCCAGAAACTCCTGCCTTGGGTCGCCGCGATGAGATTATTATTCTTAATCGTAAGATCTGTCACAGGAACTATAGGTAAGTTTAATTGCAAAGGCTGCCAATGACCCCCATCATCAATGCTGATATATATACCTGATTCAGTTCCTGCATAGAGTATACCTGGTGCCCCGGGGTCTGATCGGATCACCCGGGTGAAATGATGCTCATCAATTCCTTTGGTGATCATTTGCCAGGTCTTTCCATAATCTTTGGTCTTGAATAAGTATGGTTTGTAGTCACCTGATTTATACATGGTCGCTGCTACATAACAACCACCATCGAGATGCGGATCCGGTTCGAGGCTATTGATCTGGATCCATTCCGGAAGAAATGCGGGGGTTACATTGGTCCAGTGAGCACCACCATCTTGTGATAGGTGGATAAGGCCATCATCACTTCCTGTCCACAGGAGATCTTTTACTCTTGCGCTTTCTGCTGCTGCAAAGATGGTGCAGTAATATTCCACCGATGTATTGTCCTTAGTGATTAACCCTCCTGATGAATGAAGTTTGGAGGTGTCATTTCGGGTGAGGTCAGGGCTAATCACTTGCCAACTTTGCCCTTCATTGGTTGTCACATGTAGTCGATTTGATGCCGTGAACAATTTCTTTGGATCATGCGGTGAATAAAAAATCGGGTAGTTCCATTGAAACCTGTATTTAGCTCCTTCCGCGCCATGGCCAAGAGACATGTCAGGCCATACATCAATATGCCGTCCCGATTTGGTTTTGTGATCATACCTGTTGAGCATTCCAAGATAACATCCACCATAGATGATGTCATTATCGAGAGGATCTACGGCAATATGTCCACATTCACAGCCCGCAGTTGGCTCCCAGTCCTCTTCGCCAATTGGGCCCCCGCTCGTACGATGAGCTATTCTGACCGTACTGTTATCCTGCTGTGCACCATAGATTCGATAAGGAAAGTGATTGTCTGTAGTCACGCGATAAAATTGAGCTGTAGGTTGGTTGTGATAGGTAGACCAATGATCTCCTCCATCAAAACTAACCTGGGCACCTCCGTCATCACCGATAATCATTCGATCCGCATCGTCAGGATCAATCCAGAGATCATGATGGTCTCCATGATTAGCATTGTGTGAAGTGAAGGTCTTTCCTCCATCTTTTGACTTGTGATAGGAAACATTTACGACGTAAACGAAATCTTCAGATTTTGGGTCAGCATAGATTCTGCTGTAATACCAAGCCCGCTGACGCAAGTCCCGCTCACTATTCATTTTTTCCCAGGTTGTTCCCGCATCATCTGATCTAAAGACTCCACCATCTTCGTTTTCAATGATGGCCCAGAGTCTGTTACCGTTAACAGGACTGACGGTGATGCCAGAGATGCCCCATGTACCTTTCGGAAGACCTTTGTTTTCGGAGATATTCTGCCACGTTTCTCCTCCATCTTTACTCTTCCACATGGCAGATCCTTCGCCACCACTGCTCATTTCATAAGGTTTGCGCTGGACTCTCCACGTTGTAGCATAAAGTATTCTGGAGTTTACGGGATCAATGATCAGGTCAACGGCACCAGTCCTTTCATTGACAAACAGTGTCTGCCGCCAGGTTTTTCCTCCATCAGTTGATTTGTATATGCCTCTCTCGGAACTGTCTTTAAAAATATCACCCAGCACGGCTGTATAGACTATATCCGGATTGTCAGGGTGAACTCTTACCCTCGGAATATGGTTGGCGTTGTCCAGCCCGATGTGTTCCCAGGTCTCCCCAGCATCGGTAGTCCGCCACATCCCATAACCATAGGATACATTCCCACGTACTGTTTGTTCGCCACCACCCACATAGATGACATTGGGGTCAGAGGGAGCCACCTCAACTGCCCCGATGCTTCCGCCAAAGTATCCATCAGAAATATTCTCCCAGGATTGTCCACCGTCCAGTGTCTTCCATACGCCACCCCCGGTCGAACCAAAGTAGTATAAGTTAGGTTTCCCACGGACACCGGTGACTGTTGCAGAGCGGCCTCCCCTGAAAGGACCTATATTTCTCCATTCTAGTCCTTTCAACAGGGATGTATCAATAGGGGTAAAAGCCTGTGCAGTGGGCAAGTTCTTTTTTTTCTGACCGATCATAGTAGCAATCGACAACAGGACAAGAAAAAAGGCAGTAAGTATTCTGGCGATCATACGCTTAGTAATGATAATTTTGGCTTGAAAAATAGACAATAAAGTGTGAAACAGGATTTTTATATAATGGCAAATGAGGATTGCTCATGTCTCCGGGTCGAAGTGGATGTCACAGAATCCTGGATTGACAGGTTTATATCAAGTCAACAACTTACGATCCCAGTAAGCGATAAATATAATCTGTTTAATTTGAAGGCCAATCTCGAAGAAGGGAAGCTCATTATGCTGGCAGATATCCAGGAAAAGGAAGGCTCGTCCATTCAGATTACTTGTTTTCCAAAATGGAATGTGGCACAACAGCAAATTCAATTGGAAGATCTTCAGATCGATACCCTCAGTAAGAATATTCTGCTTAAAAGTGCGGGTTGGTTTGCAAAAACGTTCATGGGCGCCAAAATCGATAAAAAAATTGAGGAAGCAACTGCTAAATTGTACACTCAGCAATTGAATAAAATCCTGACAGAGGGAATCAGTATTCCTATAAAAAAAGGGGGTAGCGCTGATGTACAGGTAAAATCGATTACCATTACCGAGATGCTATTTTTGGATCATAGTGTTAAAGTAAAAGCAATGGTCGAAGGCATTTTCAAGCTGCAACTCGATACGAAAGGCTGATACTGCACCGAAACAAACTATAATCGCACCCGCACACGCTATCACTTTCTTTAACAACTACCGCTGGCATAGTGTCCTCACCACCAGCTTAAGTGTGCTGATTGTAAATGAGCATAGTATTTCGATCTGGTATTCTCGCGGTCGTTGGTGGGGACACCAACAATGGCCGCAAGCTTTGTGTGTCACGGCTTCCTTTCGCTCACTGTCTTAGTCTCTCACTGTCTCACGCTCTCATTGTCTCACTGTCTCACGCTCTCACTCTCTTACTGTCTTACTGTCTTACTCTCTTACTCTCTTACTGTCTTACTCTCTTACTGTCTTACTGTCTTACTGTCTTACTTTCTTACAACTAAGGTTGAACAACGAGCTTCCCAGTAATTGAGGGCGTCTTACCAGGAACGGATATCGTGTACGTGTATACACCACCAGGCAATGTGGAT
>Ga0163152_10001556_pt1 | contig 36013 bp, 22 predicted proteins | sample OliLakLV19MP8IB2_FD_148635 | JGI IMG/M metagenome (GOLD analysis project Ga0163152, IMG submission 148635) | Freshwater microbial mat bacterial communities from Lake Vanda, McMurdo Dry Valleys, Antarctica - Oligotrophic Lake LV.19.MP8.IB-2 | ecosystem: Environmental > Aquatic > Freshwater >...
ATCGGACGGCTTGCGCCGCTCAGCTGCTCGCGCCGCTCGACACCTCGCGCCGGTCGACAGCTCGCGCCGCAAGGCGACGCGATTGGATCGATCGGACGGCTTGCGCCGCTCAGCTGCTCGCGCCGCTCGACACCTCGCGCAGCAAGGCGACGCGATTGGATCGATCGGACGGCTTGCGCCGCTCAGCTGCTCGCGCCGCTCGACACCTCGCGCCGGTCGACAGCTCGCGCAGCAAGGCGACGCGATTCGATCGATCGCGCGGTGAAGCGGCGCGAGTCGATCCCCGCGCGTTGAACGGGCGCTGCTCGACACCTCGGAGTCGGGGCGATCGATCTCTCCACAGGAGCTGAAAACAGCACGTTCCTCGGGGCGGGCAGCGCGCCGCAATCGAACCGCACGCTGCCCGACTGCATTTCTTTCGCGAGCATCGGTCCTTCGTTTCGCGTTGCTCGGAGCGCGGACCCTCGACCCACACCGTGCTCCGGCCCGCGAGTTCGCCGTGGGATACGTTTCGAACGGCCCCGTTCCGCACCGGGTCCGTCCGCTTGCTCCGCGCTCTCGCCCTCCTCGCCGTTTCCGGACCCGCCTTCGCCGGCGTGCGCACCGTCGCGCCGACCGGCGCGGATCACGCGCAGATCGCGAGCGCGGTCGCGGCCGCGGCGCCTGGTGACGTGATCCTCGTCCGCACCGGGAACTACGGCTCTTTCTCGATCGATGGGCTCGGTCTGACCCTCGTGGCCGACACGAACGCGACTCCGCTCGTCCAGGGCCCGGTGCTGATTCGCAACGTGCCCGCCGGCTCGAACGTGACGATCGCCGGCCTGCGCTTCGGCGCGGCATCGACGAGCGCGCTCACCATCCTCGATTGCGCCGGATCCGTGCGCGTCGTCGACGTCCTGGCCTGGGTTTCGCCAGCGCCCTTCCAAGCGGAGGTCGCGGCGGTCCGCGTCGAGCGCTCGAGTGACGTCGCGTTCGCGCGCGCGACCTTCACCGGTGCTCCCGGTCCAGCGCCCGCGACGCGCGCCGGCGCTGCACTCCTCGTGTTCGACAGCGCGATCGCGCTCCACGACTCGAACCTCCGCGGCGGTTACGGCATCCCCGGTACGACGAGCGGTTCCGCAGGCGGTCACGGCGGCGCGGCGCTCGATCTGCGATCTGGATCAGCGTTCGTCTCGGGGACGTTTCTTTCAGGCGGGTCCGGCGGTGCCGGCGGACTGACGTCGACCGGCCAGCTCGGATGCTCCGCGTCCATTGCGCGACCCGGCGGCGATGGGGGAGTCGGACTCGACGCAGCACTCGGCTCGACGGCGCGCGTCCTCGATTCGAGTCTCGTCGGTGGTCCGCCCGGCGCTGGGGCGACGACGAGCTGTGGTCAGCACGCGTCGGACGGCACGGTCGGCGCGGCGAGTCGCGGCGTCGTGTCGCCGATCGCTGGAACCGCGCGGACCTTCACGGGCACGATCGCTGCGCGGGAAGGACAGTCCGCCGCTTTCGCCTTCCGCGGCGTTCCGGGCGAGCGCGTCGTCCTCTTCCTCGCCGACGGCGGATCCCAGACGTGGAATCCCGTGCTCGCGGGGACCGTACTCGTTGGAATCCCGTTCTGGCGACGCATTGCGGCCGGCACGATCGGCGCGAACGGCGAAGGCTCGAGCTTGCTCACCGTGCCCGAGCTGGGCCCGTCGCAGACCGCGCGCGTGCTCCATCTCCAAGCGCTCTTCGTCGCTCCAAGCGGTGCGAGTCGTCTGTCGGGCGCGCGCCCGCTCGTGCTCCTCGACGCCGCGTACTGAGATCGAACGGAGGCGGTGCGCCCGAAGCGCCGTGCGCGGCCACACTTCGGCGCGCGACCAACGAACCGGCCGCACGAAGCCGCGCGCGTCTTCCCGCTCGAGCCCAAGGATGCGTATCCTCCGCCCCCCCCGCCGCCATGAGCTCCGACAGTCCGTACAAGGTTCCGCCGCACAACGAAGAGGCGGAGCGCGCGCTGCTCGGGGCCATGTTGATCGATCCCGCGCGCGTGCCGGAGATCGCCGAGATCGTGCACGAGGGCGACTTCTTCCATCCGAAGCACGATGCGGTCTGGTCGGCGATCCTCGCACTGACCGAGCGCGCCGAGCCGATCGATCACGTGTCGCTGGGCGAGTCCCTGAACCAGGCCGGCAAGTTCCAGGTCGTGGGCGGCCGCGCGTTCCTGGTCGAGCTCGCGAGCAGCGTCGCGTCCGCGGCTCACGCCAAGCACCACGCGCGCATCGTGTCCGAGACGGCGATGCTGCGACGGTTGATCCGCGAGTGCGGTGATCTCGTCGCGACTGCGTACGACACGCGCCCCGACGGCGAGTCCGTGCCGAACCTCCTGGCCGAGGCCGAGGACCGCGTCTTCAAGATGGCGGCCGCGAAGGATCGCGGTGAAGCGCTGCCCATCGGCAAGGCCGTGATGGAGACGTTCAAGCGCATCGATTCGAGCTCGCACCGGAAGGGACTGACGGGTCTGCCGAGCGGCTACTACGAGTTGGACGAGATCCTGTGCGGATTCAACGCGGGCGAGCTCGTCATCGTGGCCGCGCGACCTTCGATGGGGAAAACCGCGTTCGTCCTGAACTGCATGGACCATGCGGCGGACCCGGACCACGCGCCGGAGTGGCTCGATCACCCGGCCAGCGTGCTGTTCTTCAGCCTCGAGATGGGCCACCAGTCCATCGTGCGGCGCATGTTGTGCGCGCGCGCGCGTGTCGACGCTCACAAGTTGCGCACTGGACGCATTCCGACCGAGGACTACGCCGAACTCTCGCGCGCCGCGGGCGAACTCCAGAAGCTCAAGATCTTCATCGACGACTCGCCCGGCATCTCGGCGCTCTCGATGCGCAGCCGCGCCAAGCGCATCAGGGCGAAGCACGGACTCGACATGATCGTCGTCGATTACCTGCAACTGATGACGCATCCGAAGGCGGAGAGTCGTCAGCAGGAGATCAGCCAGATCAGCCGCATGCTGAAGGAGATGGCGCGCGAGCTCGAAATTCCCGTGATCGCGCTGTCGCAGCTCTCGCGCGCGGTCGAGTCGCGCGACGACAAGCGGCCGATGCTCTCCGACCTGCGCGAGTCGGGATCGATCGAGCAGGACGCCGACGTCGTGCTGCTCCTCTATCGCGACGAGTACTACAACCGCGACAACCCCGAGAACAAAGGCCTGGCGGAAGTCATCTGCGCCAAGCAACGGAACGGTCCGACGGGCATGGTCCCGCTGGGATTCAACGGCTCGATCATGCGCTTCGAGAACCGCGCGCCGAGTAGTGCTGAGCCGTTCCACGGATGAGCGCGAGGTCCGCCTCTTTCTTCCGTGGACTCTTCCTCGCAGCGCTCGCTGCGTCGAGCGTGTCCCAGCAGGCTCTCGCGCAGCAGATCGGCGACGTGAAGTCGCAAGATCGAGTGGAGCTCACAAGCCCGCCGGAGGAACCGCCGGCGGAGGAGCAGAAGCCCGTCGTCCCGATTCCGCTTCCGCCCGAGCTCGATCCCGCGGCACCGAAGCCACAGACCGCTGACCGGGTCGCGCCGCAGCTCGTCGGCATCGTCGTCGAGGGGCAAAGGCGCTACACCGAAGCGCAGATCGTCGCGGCGATGGGCGTGCGGATCGGTGAGCCGTACGACCCCACGGTAGTCGAGAAGGGGATCGACACGTTGTGGCGTGCGTTCCACGCGCAGGCGCGCGTCGACCTGCGTGAGGCGACCGGCGGAGTGGAGATGCGCGTCGTCGTCGAGGAAATGAACGTCGATCTCGAGCCGCGCTTCGCGGGTTACCACGAGATGGACCTCGAGGACCTCGTGCGTTGGGCACTGCTCGAGGATCGCGGCGAGCTCTACCTCTACCAATCGGAACGCGTGAAGCAGCGCCTGATCGAGGGCTACCGTCGTGAGGGCTTCGCGTTCGTCGAGGTCGACGTCGTCCGTCGCGGAGCAGACATCGGCGCGGACGCGAATGGCGCTCTCCCCGACGTGATCTTCGAGATCCGCGAGGGACCGATCGTGCACGTTCAGGACGTCGTCGTGAACGGGAACTCGAGCATGCCCGAGACCGGCATGTGGTGGTGGAAGGGCGGCATCAAGGATCTCGCCAAGATAAAGCTCGACGGTCCGTGGATCTTCGACTGGAACGGCGAGGAGTTCGTGCGCGAGAAGCTCGACGCCGACCTCCTCGCGATGCGCGATGTCTACCGCGACCGAGGCTGGCTCGACGCCGTCGTCGAGATCGACCAACTCGAGTACTCCGACGATCGCAGCGAAGTGACCGTCCACGTCGTCGTCGACGAGGGCCAGCCGTACACCGTCTCGTCACTCGAACTCGAAGCCGTCGACCGGGTCTGGAACTCGAAAATCCAGGAGTTCGACGAAACTCCGGCCGAATTCGTGATTCCGCACGCCGAGCTCCTCGCCCTGTGCGATCTCGATCCGGGCGTGCGGTACGAGCGCTACATCCAGGCGCGGGATGGGATCGCGATCCGTGATCGCTACGGCAAGGACGGGTACGTCGCGCACCCGTCGCTGCGCCTCGATGGATTCGAGTTCCTCGATCCGCGGCTGGTGTTCGACCCCGTGAACCACGAGGTGGCCGTCACCTATCGTGTCGCACAAGGCAAGAAGCGCTGGTTGCGCGAGGTTCGCATCTCCGGCACGACACACACGCGCGACCGCGTCGTAAGGCGCGAAGTCGACCTCTTGCCCGGCGACGTCGCCGACCTGTCGCGCATCCGCCGATCGTTGAGTCGCATCTTCGGGACGGGCTACTTCAACGACGAGCAGCGTCCGCTCGAACACCGCGACCCGACGTTCACGTTCAAGCCCACGGCCGATCCGAATTGGGTCGACCTCGAGTACCAAGTCCAGGAAGGGACCGTCGTCAACTTCCAGATCCAAGGCGGGATCGACAGCAACAGCGGGCTCTTCGGTCGCATCGCGCTGTCGATGCGCAACGCCGACGTCGCCGCGCCGCCGGACAGTCTCTGGAGCACGTTCTCCGACGTGTACGACAAGTCGGCGTTCCACGGCGCCGGCCAGCGGATCGACATCGAGTACATGCCGGGCACGATCGAGAACAGCTACCGCATTCGCTTCCTCGAACCCGACCTCTTCCGCACGCACTTCGATCGCTGGAGCGCCGAGTTCGAACTGAATCGCTGGGAACGCACACAGCGCTTCTACGACGAGGAGCGGTTCGAGCAGAAAGTGCGCTTCGGCCGCGAGTTCGGGCGTGAGTTCGCGGTGTTCCTCGGGTATCGGCTCACCGACGTCAGCGTCGACGATCTCGACGAGAACGACGCCGCGCCGGTGCCGCCGAACGACACCGAGTTCCCGCCCTCGATCTACCAGCAGCTCGACGATTCGCAGCAAATTGCGGGACCGACCTTGGACTTCCAGTACCGCAAGCTCGACACGTTCTTCGCGCCGCGCGAGGGTCTTCAGGTCGTCTGGAAGAACGGCGCCTACGCCGAGGCGTTCGGCGGAGACTACGACTACTTCAGCTCGGATCTCGACCTCGACTGGTTCTTCCAGATGCCCGGCGAAGAGGACGAGATTCGGTCGGGTTTCCACGTCGGGCTCGGCCTGGGCGTTGCGGATGAATACGGCGACACGGAATCCGTGCCCTACACCGAGCGCTTCTTCCTGGGCGGCAGTCGCTTGTTGCGCGGCTTCGCGTATCGCGGCGTCGGTCCGAACTTGGGCTCGAACGCGCTCGGTGGGCAAACGTCGCTCGATGGCACGATCGAGTACCGCATCCCGCTCTACACGAACATCCAGCCCGGCACGTACAAGGAGATCGAGCTGTTCCGGCTGACCCTCTTCGCCGACGGAGGCATCCTCGATCCGGAGCCGTACCGTCTCGATTGGAACGAGGCTCGCGCGTCACTCGGGTTCAGCGTCGGAATGATCAGTCCCTTCCCGGTCACGCTCAACTTCGGATTCCCGGTGCTCGAGGGCGAAGGGGACCGCCGGCAGACGTTCTCCTTCTCGATCTTCAGCCTCGCGTTCTGAACTGCAGCCTTCTCGTCGGGCTCGATCGCTCCCACGGTTTCGATCGTTCCGAACGACCGGTGCGCTGCGTGCGCCTGATGCGCGGCCGCAGCGCACAGACCAGGTCGTCTCGCACTCCGCAGTCCTCCCCTGCTTTGACAGGGGATTCGCGAGCGGATAAACCTTTCGCCTTCGCCCGCTCCGTAGGGCGTCCCATTGGCCCCGCACATCGAGGCCTTCGAAGATGAGTTCGAGAACCCTGGCCGAACTGGCCCAATTGTGTGACGCCGTCGTCGACGGCGACCTGGCGTTGACGATCGACGGCCCCGCGAGCCTCTCGGACGCCGGTCCGCGCGAGATCTCGTTCCTCGCGAACCCGCGCTACACACAGCAAGTCGCCACGACGCGCGCCGCTGCGCTCGTGACCCACCGAGACTTCGTATCGCCGCGCCCGGACCTCGCGCTCCTGCGCTGCGACGATCCGAACCGCGCGTTCACTTCGATCGTGGAGGCCTTCGCTCCGCCCGCGGTCGCCGTGGTCGCGGGGATCCATCCGACGGCCGTCGTCGAAGCGAGTGCTCACGTCGATCGGACCGCCTCGATCGGACCGCACTGCGTCGTGGCTGCGCATGCGCGCATCGGCGCTCGCACGCGGCTCGTCGCCAACGTCTACGTCGGTCCGCACTCGAGCGTGGGAGACGACGGAGTCCTCCACGCGTCGGTGGTCGTGTACGACCGCGTCACGATCGGCGCGCGCGCTCTCATCCACGCCGGAACCGTCATCGGCTCGGACGGCTTCGGCTTCGAACCGACGGCCACCGGTTGGACGAAGATCCCGCAGATGGGCAGCGTCGAGATCGGTGACGACGTCGAGATGGGGGCGAGCTGTGCGATCGACCGCGGTCGCTTCGGACCGACTCGCATCGATCGCGGCGTCAAGATGGACAACTTGGTCCACGTCGCACACAACGTCCACGTCGAGGAAGGGGCCTTGCTCATCGCGCAAGTCGGCATCGCCGGCAGCACGCGCATCGGCAAGCGCGCGATACTCGCCGGACAAGCCGGCATAGCCGGTCACGCCACGATCGGCGCAGGCGCGCGCATCGGTGCGCAATCCGGCGTCGCGGGCGAGGTGCCGCCGGGCGCCGACTACTTCGGATCTCCGGCGCGGCCGCGCGGTGAAGCGCTGCGTTCGTGGATGATCGTGACGAAGCTGCCCGAGCTCCAGACGCGAATACGGGACATGGCGAAGCGCCTCGCGGCGCTCGAAGCCGCGACGGTCGCGCGCGCGAAGAACGAGGAGGACGCATGACACGACGACAACGAACCTTGCGGACAGCGGTCGAGTTCCAGGGGGTCGGCCTCCACTCCGGCGTTCACGTGAAGGGCCGGATGTTGCCCGCGCCTCCGAACCGCGGCATCGAGTTCGTGCGCACGGACTTGCCGGGAACCGAGCCGATTCCGGCCAAGATCGCGTACCACGCGAACAAGGAGCGGAGGACCAGGCTCGTCCGCGGCGCGGCTGAGGTCGAGACCATCGAGCACTTGCTCGCGGCCGCGTCGGGCCTCGGCGTCGACAACATGACCGTGGAGTTGTCCGGGGTGGAGATCCCGGGTCTAGACGGCAGCGCGCGCGAATTCGTCGAGCTCGTCCAACGTGCCGGACTCGTCGACCAGCCCGCGGATGCGCGTGTTTTCACGCTGGATCAGGCCGTTTTCGTGCGGCATGGTGATGCGACCATCGTGGCCGTTCCGTCCGATCGGCCGGCGCTGACCATCCAGTACGTGGCCACGTTCGACGAGCCCGGCGTGGAGAGCGGTGCCCTCCAGTTCGAACTCACCCCGGAGAGCTTCACTCGGGAAATCGCGCCTGCCCGCACGTTCTGTCTCGCGTCCGAGGTCCCGCTGTTGCAGAAGGCCGGACTCGGCAAGGGCGCTACGCGTGAAAACACGCTGATCCTCGGTGACCCCGAGACGCGCATGCGGCTACCGGGCGAACCCGTGCGTCACAAGATGCTCGATCTCGTCGGCGATCTCGCGTTGCTCGGCGTCGGCTTGCACGCGCACATCATCGCCACGAAGTCGGGTCACGCGACCAATGCCGAGCTCGTGCGCCGGCTCGCCGATCTGATGGTGGCCCTCGAAACAGGCGGTGTCATCCAGCGCGAATCCGGGCTCGATGTGCGCGAGATCCTGCGGATGTTGCCGCACCGCTACCCGTTCCTCCTGATCGATCGCGTGCTCGAGATCGAAGGCTACAAGCGCGCGGTCGCGCTGAAGAACGTCACGATCAACGAGCCGTACTTCCAAGGGCACTTCCCCGCGGCGCCGATCATGCCGGGGGTGCTCCAACTCGAGGCGATGGCTCAGCTCGCCGGCGTACTCCTCCTTCGGAAGCTCGAGAACACCGGAAAACTGGCCGTTTTGTGGTCGATGGACAAAGTCAAGCTGCGCGGCGCCGTCGTCCCCGGCGATCAACTGCGCATCGAGGTCACGACGATGCGCGACAAGGACCAGGTCGCGGTGGTGCAAGGCGTCGGCACCGTCGCCGGCAAGGTCGTGTGCGAAGCGCAGCTCATGTTCACCCTGGTGGATCCCTGAGGAAGAGCCCGATGAGCGAGAAGATCCACCCCACGGCCGTCGTCCACCCGCTCGCGCGGATCGGTGTCGACGTCGAGATCGGTCCGTACTGCGTGATCGGCGCGGACGTCACGATCGGTGACCGAACGAAGATCGGCCCGCAGGTCGTCGTCGAAGGCTTGACGCGCATCGGCGCGGAGAACCTCATCGTCGGCCAGGCCTCGATCGGCGGACCGCCTCAAGATCTCTCGTACCGCGGTGAGCCGACCGAGGTCGAGATCGGCGACCGCAACACGATCCGCGAGTTCGTCACGATCAATCGCGGCACCGTGAAGGGCGGAGGCGTCACGCGCGTCGGGAGCGACAACATGCTCATGGCCTGCTGTCACGTCGCGCACGATTGCGAGCTGAGAGACCGCATCATCTTGGCCAACGGCGTGCTGCTCGCGGGGCACGTGCTCGTCGAGGAGAACGTGAATATCTCGGGGGGTGCCGCCGCGCACCACTTCGTCACGATCGGCGCGTTCGCCTACATCGGCGGCATGACGCGCATGGTGCAGGACGTGCCGCCGTTCATGATCCTCGAGGGGCATCCGAGCCGGGTGCGCGGCGTCAACGTGATCGGTCTCCAGCGCAGCGGAGTCGCCGAGGGCGACATCGAGGCCTTGCGCGAGGCGTTCAAGCGCGTGTGGCGCTCCGGTGACCCGCGCAGCAAGACGTTGGAGAGTCTGCACGCGGAGTTCGCCGGCTCGGCTCACGTGATGAGGCTCGTGCACGAGCTCGAACACACGGATGTCGGGCAAAAAGGTCGTTACCGCGAGAGCTTGCGCGCCGATTTCATGCGCATTGGTCAAGAGCGGCTGCTCTCCGGCGCGGAGACGCGGTGATCGTGCGACCGGTGACGACGGCTGTGATCGGCGTCGGGCACCTGGGCAAGTTCCACGCGCGGATCCACAAGGAGAATCCGCGGGCCGCCCTCGTGGCCGTCGTCGATTCGAATGCCGAACGAGCCGGCGCGCTGGCGTCCGAGTTGGGATGTGCCGCGCTCACCGACGTGAACGCGCTTCCCCGCGACGTACGAGCGGTCAGCATCGTCGTTCCGACCGCGCAGCACGCGTCCGTCGCGATCCCGCTGCTCGAACGCGGCGTGCATTGTTTGATCGAGAAGCCTCTCGCGCAGAGCGTGGAGGAGGCGGACCGGATCCTCGCCGCAGCCGAGCGCGGTCGCGCGAAGCTCGCGGTCGGGCACGTCGAGCGCTTTCAGCCGGGCTTGCGCAAGGTGCGCGCGATGAACCTCGAACCGAAGTTCATCGAATGCCATCGCCTCGCGCCGTTCAGCTTCCGGGCGCTCGACGTCGGCGTCGTCCACGACCTGATGATCCACGATCTCGACATCATCCTCGATCTCGTCGGCTCGCCGGTCGAGAGTCTCGACGCGGCGGGTGGAGCCATCCTCACCGCGAGCGAGGACGTCGCGTCCGTGCGGCTCGTATTCGCCAACGGTGCTCGGGCGAACGTCACCGCCTCGCGTGCCTCGCTGCAGCCGATGCGGCGTTTCCGCATGTTTTCCGGCGAGGCTTACGTGAGCCTCGACTTCCAGAAGAACTATGGTCTGGTCATCCGGAAAGGTCCTGAGTGGGAGAAGGGACGCGCGTTGCTCGCGAACTTCGACCCGACGACGCAGGCGCCGGGCCCGGAGTGGATCCGCGATCGCGTGCTGTCCGTGGAAGAGCTCGACCTGTCCGACATGGACCGGCCGCTGCAGGCCGAGATCGACTCGTTCCTGCGCGCCGTGCAGGAAGACCGCGAGCCCGAAGTGCCCGGCGAGGACGGACGTGCAGCGCTCGCGCTCGCGGATCGCATCGCGCGCGAGATCCGAGCCCAGGGTTGGTGAGCATCGGACAGCACTCTCGACGACCGACTCGGGCGAAGCGAACGACTCCGCGCCTTGGGACGCCCGCCGCCGACTGTTAGTCTGCGCGGTAATGTCCGCTGACGCTCGACCGCGACTGTTCGATCCCCTCCCCGACGAAATCTCGACACGCCCGGCCGCAGCCGAGGAGTCCGTACTCGCGGCTTGGCGCGAACAAGGCACCTTCGAAGCAGTTCAAAAGTCGCGCGCGGGAGCACCGGCCTTCGTGTTCTGGGAGGGACCGCCGACTGCGAACGGCAAGCCGGGCATCCACCACGTCTTCGCGCGAACGATCAAGGATGCGGTGTGTCGTCACCGCACGATGGCGGGACGGCGCGTGGTGCGGAAGGCTGGCTGGGACACGCACGGCTTGCCCGTCGAGCTCGAAGTCGAGAAGAAGCTCGGCATCAGCGGCAAGCCGCAGATCGAGACGTACGGCGTCGCCGCGTTCAACGCGAAGTGCCGTGAGTCCGTGTGGACGTACAAGCAGGATTGGGAGCGGCTGAGCGAGCGCATCGGCTACTGGCTGGACTACGACGCGCCCTACGTGACGTACGAGGCCAACTACGTCGAGTCGGTGTGGTACCTGCTCGCGAAGTTCCACGAAAAGGGCTTTGCTTACCGCGGAAAACGCGTGTTGCCGTACTGCGGGCGCTGCGGCACCGGGCTGTCTTCGCACGAGCTCGGACAGCCGGGCGTGTATCGCGATGTGATGGATCCCAGCATCTTCGCGCGCTTCGTCGTCGGTGATGAGGGCGGTGAGCACACGAGCTTCCTCGCGTGGACCACGACGCCGTGGACCCTGCCGTCGAATGTCGCGTTGGCCGTGCATCCGGAGCGCGAGTACGTGCTCGCGCGCGTCGCGCTGCCCGTCGCCAAAGGAGCGGAGAAGGGCAGCGCCGGCCACGAGCGCGTGTGGATCGTTCGCGAGCGCGCGCAAGCCGTGCTCGGCGAGCACGAGGTCCTCGAGACGCGGAAGGGGAGCGGGCTCGTCGGAATGCGATACGAGCGCTTGTTCTCGGACAGCATCGTCGAGGTCGATCCCGGCGCGTGGAAGTCGGACTCGAAGAGAGCCTGGCGCGTCGTCGCGGCCGAGTACGTGACGGTCGATGACGGCACGGGCATCGTGCACCAGGCGCCGGCGTACGGCGTCGACGACTGGAATACGGCCGCGAAGTACCTGCTCCCCGTTTTCCAAGCCGTCGGCCCCGAAGGTCGCCTCGTGAACGACGTCGCCGGCGTGAAGGCCGGCACGTTCTTCAAGGACGCCGACGACCCGCTGATGGAGGACCTCAAGCGGCGCGGCCTCGTCTTCAAGAAATCGCGCGACAGCCACAGCTATCCGCACTGCTGGCGCTGCGACACGCCGCTCTTCTACTTCGCCACGCCGGCTTGGTACCTGCGCACCAGCTCGTACAAGGACAAGATGCTCGCGCGGAACGGCGAGGTGCGCTGGATCCCGCCGGAAGTCGGGGAAAAGCGTTTCGGGGAGTGGCTCGAGAACAACGTCGACTGGAACATCTCGCGCGATCGCTACTGGGGGACGCCGCTGCCGTTCTGGGTTTGCGACGGTGGCCCGAACGAGGTCGCCATCCACGTTTGCTCGAACGAGGTCGCGATCAAGAGCGTGGCCGAGTTGCGCGAGCGCGCCGGTTCATTGCCCGACGGCTTCGACAACCACAAACCGCTGATCGACGAAGTCACGTTTCCCTGCGGAAAATGCGCTGGAACGATGCGGCGCACGAAGGCCGTCCTCGACTGCTGGTTCGACTCGGGCGCTATGCCTTATGCGCAGTATCACTGGCCGCACGCGGCCGGTTCGCGCGAACTCCTGCGCGAACAATTCCCGGCTGACTTCATCGCGGAAGGGCTCGACCAGACGCGCGGCTGGTTCTACACGCTGCACGCGATCGGCACGTTCTTGACGGAGTTCTGTCCCGAGGAAGGACTGCCGCGGGGCGCGACCTACAAGGCCTGCGCGGTGAACGGTCTCGTCCTCGACAAGGACGGCGTCAAGATGAGCAAGCGGCTCGGCAACGTCGTCGATCCGTGGAAGATCCTCGACGAGCACGGCGCGGATGCGACGCGCTGGTACTTGCTGGCGAGCGGGGCACCCTCGGCGCCGAAGCGCTTCGATCCCGAGGGTCTCTTGGAAGACCGACGTCGTTTCTTCGGCACGCTGCAGAACTGCTACAAATTCTTCGCCGACTACGCGCGGCTCGCCGACGGCTGGCGCCCGGAGCTCGGTGCACCGTCGTCGAAAGACCGCCCCGAGATCGATCGCTGGCTCGCGTCGCGCACTCAGACTCTCGTCCGCCACGTGCGCGAGCGCTATGACGACTTCGACCTCTCCGCCGTGTGCCGAGCGCTCGAGACCTTCGTCGTGGACGACCTCTCGAACTGGTACATCCGCCGAAATCGTGGCCGTTTCTGGAAGGGCGCGGGGGACGACAAGGCCGCCGCATTCGCGACTCTGCACACGGCGCTCGAGTCGGTCGCGCTACTGCTGGCACCCATCGCGCCGTTCCTCTCGGAGATGCTCTTCACGCGCCTTGCTCCGGGCCGCGGATCCGTGCACGCCGCCAACCTGCCCGAACACGACCCGCGGCTCGTCGACCGCGACCTCGAGCGCAGCATGGAGATCGTCGTGCGCATCGTGGAAATGGGCCGGGCGTTGCGCGAGCGCGCCGGACGCAAGATTCGCCAGCCGTTGCGCGCCATCCACGTGCGTTCGTCGAACCCCGAGGCCCTCACACTCCTCGCGCGTCCGTTCGCGCGGGACCTCGTGCTCGGGGAACTCAACGTGAAGAGTTTCGGCAGCCTCGCCGCGGACGACGGTCAGCTGTGCACGTTGCGGGCTAAGGCGAACTTCCGCGTGCTCGGCAAGAAGGTCGGAGCTCGGATGAAGCCGGCAGCCGCTGCGATCGAGGCACTCGGGCCCGCCGACGTCGCGCGGCTTCGGGCTGGCGCGGGGGTCGATCTCGTGATCGGTGGTGAGCCCCTCCGGATCGCCGCCGAGGACGTCGAGATCCGTGTCGAGTCCAAGGCCGATTTCGACGTCGAAACCGACGGGAGCTTCGTCACGTTCTTGGACACGGAGCTCGACGAAGATCTCGTCGTGGAGGGGCTCGCGCGCGAACTCGTGAACCGCATCAATGCTCTGCGCAAGGACAGCGGGCTCGCGGTGGAGCAACGGATCCGCCTCGCCATCGTGCCGGGGAGCGATCTCGTTCGCGCCGCCGTGGAGCGGCATCGGGCTTTGATCGCAGCCGAGACCTTGGCGCTCGACGTCACGCAGGTCGCGCCCCCGCCGGGCGTCGGTTTCGCCACCGAGGTGGACTTGGGCGACGGGCAAACCGCACGCCTCGTCGCCGAGCGGCTGTGAGACCGACGGTGCGCGGCGGAAGCGCGTAGGCTCGGCCGCTTGCTCGGGCCCACGCGCAAGCGGCGGACGTGCGCGTTCGTTCACGCGCTCGCCCCGAAAATCGCGCGTCGAATCCGCATTGTCGCCGTGGGCGCGCTGCGCTAGCTTGCGACCCGCGGGGCGTTCCTGGCGTTCAGGTGATTGGTCGTCATCCCCGGGCCGAACAAGCATCTAGAGGGCCCAACTTCGATGCCGTGGCAACACCACGGCGTGGCGGGCCCCCCTGGAACCCTACTGGTTCCGGGTTCCGACCAGCACGGTCCGCTGGGGCCCCCGCGATCTCCCGAACGAGAGCGTGATCGCCGCAAGCGACGCGTTCTCGCAGCGTTCGCGCTTCTCTCGCCCGTCTGCACGCCGACCGGTCCGCCGGTCCGTGTGTCGGCCCGTCGACATCGATCGTCCCCCCGATCCGGATCCTTCCGTATGCGCACACTCCTCCTACTCGTTCTCGGCGCCGGCATCGTGTGGTTCGTCTGGCGCGGACTCGGCCCGGGACAGTCAACGCCCAGCGAAGCGCAGGCGGCGCCCGGCTCCATGCTCCACGTCGAGGCCGGCGCCACGTCACCCGACGTGTCCACAGCTTCCGTCGGCGCCGACGCGTCCACGAAGGCCGGGACCGGGGTGAACGGTGGAGCTGGGCCGAGCACCCTTCCAGCGGGCAACACCGTCGGAGACCGATCCTCCCCGGAGCGCGAAACCTCGCCTGACGTTCAGAGCCCGGCCGGGAACTCGTCTCCGTCGGCCACGCGCGATCCCGACCCGAGATCCGATCGCGTGTCGGGCACGGCTTCGGGAGCGAGTGGTGCGCTGACTCCATCAGGGGCCACGGGGACGCTGCGACCCACTTCGGCGCTCGTTTCCCCCGCGGAAATTGCCGCAGCTGAGGAGCTATTGAAAGACCGAGTCGCGTTCGAGGCGCAGCTCGTGGCGCGGAGCACCAACCTCGATCCCGCTCGACAGGACGTCGCCACGGTATTCGTCCAGGCGCTCGCCGCTCGCGAGATCGAGACGCACTCGGCCCTCGAACGCGCGGCGAAGTCCGGAGGCTTGCGCGCCGGCGAACGCGATCTCGCTCTGCGCATCGTCGCCGGCGTAGGCGGCCCGATCGTCGCGGATTCGGCCCTGGCTCGTGCAGCTTCCGCAGTGGCCGAGGAGCGCGCGGCGTTCGCGGCCCTCGACGCAGCGCGCTTCGACGACGCGGCGAGTTCCTTCTCCCGCCTGCTGCTGGCCGAGATCGATTCGCCCTGGCGCGCGGACGCGACACGCCTCGAGCGTTGGAGCTTGGGGGTCCGCGAAGCCCAACGTCGACATCGCTGGAATCCCCGAGGGAAATGGCGATCCACGGAGGTCGTCGTGCAGCCCGGCGACTCGCTGATCCACGTGCGTAAACGTGCGCTCGCTGCGGACTCGAACCTCGTCGTGTGCACGGGACAAATCGCGCGGGCGAATGGGCTGGAAGGCGAGGTGATCCACCCGGGAATGAAACTCAGGATCCCGCAGGATCCGGTTCAGGTTCTCGTCGACCTCGATGCCCACTGGGCCTTCTACATCGCGGGCACCGAGGTCATCGCTGCCTGGCCGGTGGGCGTGGGGGGCGAGGCGAGTGCGACACGTCTCGGGAACTTCACGGTCGGCGCCAAGAAGACCAAGGAGCCGATGTGGTTCCCGGAGGGACGCAAGCCCGTGCCCTTCGGCGATCCGGCCAACCCCCTGGGCACCCGCTGGATCCCCTGGAACAGCAGCGAGGGGACCGACACGGGCCTAGGGTTTCACGGCACCAACGAGCCCGGCACCATCGGGGGAGACGCGAGTTTGGGCTGCATCCGGATGCGAACGCCCGACGTCGAGGAGCTCTACGAGATCCTCCCGGTGGGGGCCGCGGTCCGCGTGGTGCCGTGACACGCGGATCTGGAAGAGTCGCGGAGCAGAAGCGGTGCTTCGCCACCGGAAAACGAGCACAAGTCCGACCCGGTGCGGAGTTCTAACTGCCACGTCAGCAGCGAGTTAAGGCGCTGCTATGGCTCCGCTAACGATTCCTGACGCGTGCCTGTTGACGGGGCAGGTGAAACCTCTAGGATCCCGCCTCCCTAACGCAGCCAAGCGGCCCCGGACGACGAAGCGCGCAGCCAGCGCGAACGAGCGTCCGACGGAAGAAACGAGCGCGTCGGGAACTGAAAACACGGTCGAACCACGCCGCACGCGGCGAGCTCGACCGGGATCTTTGAAAACAAGGGTGGCCCTTGAAAACTGTGCGAGCGTATCGAGCCGACTCCAAAGGGAGCGGCCTCGAAATGAATTCCAAGAGCATATAGACAAACACTCATGAAGGGTTTGATTCTGGCTCAGAACGAACGTTAGCGGTGTGACTTAGGCATGCAAGTCGCGCGTGAAAGTCGTAAGACGAGTAAAGCGGCGAAAGGGTGCGTAACACGTAATCAATCTACCCTCGAGACTGGGATAACCACTGGAAACGGTGGGTAATACCAGATGGTCCACTGGGAGGCATCTCCTGGCTGGTAAACGGTGGCGTAAGCTGCTGCTCGTGGAGGAGGTTGCGGGCTATCAGCTAGTTGGTGGGGTAACGGCTCACCAAGGCGATGACGGCTACCGGGTCTGAGAGGACGGTCCGGCACACTGGGACTGAGAACTGCCCAGACTCCTACGGGAGGCTGCAGTCGTGAATCTTCCGCAATGGGCGAAAGCCTGACGGAGCGACACCGCGTGTAGGATGAAGGCCTTCGGGTTGTAAACTACTGTCACGTTCTAGGAACTACTCGGCGTGAATAGCGCCGAGTTCGACCAAGACGAGAGGAAGCACCGGCTAACTCTGTGCCAGCAGCCGCGGTAAGACAGAGGGTGCAAACGTTGTTCGGAATTACTGGGCATAAAGCGCACGTAGGTGGTTCGCTAAGTCGCGTGTGAAATCCCCCGGCTCAACCGGGGAATAGCGGGCGATACTGGCGAGCTAGAGATCGGGAGGGGTGAGTGGAACTCCAGGTGGAGCGGTGAAATGCGTAGATATCTGGAGGAACACCGGTGGCGAAAGCGACTCACTGGCCCGACACTGACACTGAGGTGCGAAAGCTAGGGTAGCAAACGGGATTAGATACCCCGGTAGTCCTAGCCGTAAACGATGGGTACTGGGCAGGGGGGATATCTATGTCTTCTCTGCCGGAGCTAATGTGTTAAGTACCCCGCCTGGGGAGTACGCTCGCAAGGGTAAAACTCAAAGAAATTGACGGGGGCTCACACAAGCGGTGGAGCATGTGGTTTAATTCGAAGCAACGCGAAGAACCTTACCTAGCCTTGACATGCACGGATTCGTCCTATGAAAGTAGGACTACAGCCCTTCGGGGTCGGAACGTGCACAGGTGTTGCATGGCTGTCGTCAGCTCGTGTCGTGAGATGTTGGGTTAAGTCCCGTAACGAGCGAAACCCCTATTGTTAGTTGCCAGCGGGTAATGCCGGGAACTCTAGCAAGACTGCCGTTGTCAAAACGGAGGAAGGTGGGGACGACGTCAAGTCATCATGGCCCTTATGGCTAGGGCGACACACGTGCTACAATGGCCGGTACAGAGGGTTCCAAGACCGCGAGGTGGAGGCAATCCCTAAAGCCGGCCCCAGTTCGGATTGAAGGCTGCAATTCGCCTTCATGAAGCCGGAATCGCTAGTAATCGCGGATCAGCCATGCCGCGGTGAATATGTTCCTGAGCCTTGTACACACCGCCCGTCAAGCCACGAAAGCGGGGAGCGCTCGAAGTCATTCTGCCCAACCGAAAGGGGGGCGATGCCGAAAGCGAGACTCGTGATTGGGACTAAGTCGTAACAAGGTAGCCGTAGGGGAACCTGCGGCTGGATCACCTCCTTTCTAACGGATAAGTTAGACGTCCGGGTAACTGGACGGCGTAGCATAGATCGTTCGCACCGTAGACAAGGGTCACCCTTTCCTCACATTCAGAATCGCCAGCATTGCGCTCGGCGAGACTCCCGGCTTCGGGCCTGTAGCTCAGCTGGTTAGAGCGTCCGCCTGATAAGCGGGAGGTCAGTGGTTCAAATCCACTCAGGCCCACCATTCCTTTTCTCGCTTCTTCGGCCCTAGGGTCGAGATAGCTCGCAACGGCTCAGGCCGTGGCGGTGAATGGTTGGGTTCTCGCCTTCGGCTCATGACCCGCTTCCTCCATAACCTGGAGCCAGCGAGGTGGGCGCTCGAACCGACGGAAGACCGGCCGTAGCGCGGTCGGGTTCGACACTGCCCTCAGTACTGCTGAAGGTTGTGTCTGCCCCGCGCCGGGGGCGTAGCTCAGTTGGTAGAGCACCTGGTTTGCAACCAGGGGGTCGTGGGTTCGAGTCCCATCGCCTCCACCACCCTTGCTTTTCCGCAGTGCATCGCTGGAAGCGCGATTCTGAAATGAACCGATCACCGCTGGCTCTCTGAGCCGCGAACGGTTCGTCGGTTGTGAGGGCCTCCCAAGAACTCGATTTGTGGCTAACGCTGCGAATCGCTCTTTGAAAACAAGGTGAACTGCAAAGAACGTGGACATCGAACACATTGGATAAGTTAAGAAGAGTGCACGGTGGATGCCTTGGCGTCCAGAGCCTAAGAAGGACGTGGCATAGCAACGATATGCTCCGGGGAGCCGCTAGCAGGCATTGATCCGGAGATCTCCGAGATCGGGAAACCGGACAGAGGTTGTGCTCTGTCACCGCGCAAGCGGAGGGAACGCAGAGAACTGAAACATCTCAGTATCTGCAGGAAGAGAAAGAAAACTCGATTCCCCAAGTAGCGGCGAGCGAACGGGGATCAGCCTAAACCATCGCGGTGTAAGGTCGCGGCCGTTGCCGCGGTGGTGTCGTGGGATCCGCAGAGCCTCCCGCAGAGGCTCAGGAAGTCAAAAAATTCATCATTAGACGAATGGCATGGGAAGGCCAGCCGCAGAGGGTGACAGCCCCTTAGTCGAAAGTGATGAGTCTTCCGCGGCGATCCCAAGTAGCGCCAGACACGGGAAACCTGGCGTGAATCCGGGGGGACCACCCCCCAAGGCTAAATACTACTGGACGACCGATAGCGTAATAGTAGCGCGAGCGAAAGGTGAAAAGTACCCCTGAAGGGGAGTGAAATAGTACCTGAAACCGTGTACTTACAAGCTGTCGAAGGCCTATGGCTCTCCGGAGCAACGGCTAACGGCGTGCCTTTTGCATAATGATCCTGCGAGTTACTCTATCTGGCAAGGTTAAGAGCCTCAGGCTCGAAGCCGAAGCGAAAGCGAGTGTGAATAGCGCGTCTCAAGTCAGGTGGAGTAGACCCGAAAGCCAGCGATCTATCCATGAGCAGGCTGAAGCGGATGTAACAGTCCGTGGAGGGCCGAACGAGTATGGGTTGAAAACCGTTTCGATGACTTGTGGATAGGAGTGAAAGGCTAATCAAGCTGGCAAATAGCTGGTTCTCCGCGAAATAGCTTTCGGGCTAGTCTTTGGTCATAGTGCGTGGGGGTAGAGCTACTGAATGGGATAGGGGCCTTTCGGGGTACCCTACCTAATCAAACTCCGAATACCATGTACCGTATCCAGGGAATCAGTCTACGAGCGATAAGGTTCGTGGTCGAGAGGGAAACAACCCAGACCAGCAGCTAAGGTCCCAAATGCGTGCTAAGTGTAGAAAAGGAAGTGGAATCTCTAAGACAGCCAGGATGTTGGCTTAGAAGCAGCCATCATTTAAAGAGTGCGTAATAGCTCACTGGTCGAGAGGTTCTGCGCCGAAAATGAACGGGGCTCAAGCACGCAACCGAAGCTCTGGATTCCGAATTGTCGTTGACAGTTCGGTCTGGTAGCGGAGCGTTCCAGGCGGGTGAAGGAGGACGGTAACGACCTCTGGACGCCTTGGAAGCGATTATGCAGGAATTAGTAGCGAGAAAGCAGGTGAGAATCCTGCTCGCCGCAAACCCAAGGTTTCCTGGGCACGGTAAATCCGCCCAGGGTTAGTCGGACCCTAAGACGAGGCCGAAAGGCGTAGTCGATGGAAGACAGGTTAATATTCCTGTACCACCGGGTCGCGTCATACCGATGGAGGGACGCGGGAAGAAATGGAATCGCACTGACAGATGTGCGTATAAGCCTGAGGGTGGCATGTAGGAAAATCCGCATGCATAAGCCCAGGGGTGATGTCGAGCCGCAAGGCGAAGTTCCAGGACCAACCGCCGAGAAAATCTTCTAGGAAGTGACCATGGTGTCCGTACCAAAACCGACACAGGTGGGTGAGGTGAATATCCTAAGGCGCTCGAGAGAAATGCCGTTAAGGAACTCGGCAAATTAACCCCGTAACTTCGGGAAAAGGGGTACCCAGTACAGTGTAGGCCCTCGCGGTCGAAGCTGTGTTGGGTCGCAGAGAAATGGCCCATGCAACTGTTTATTAAAAACACAGGTCTGTGCGAAGTCGTAACGACGAAGTATACAGACTGACGCCTGCCCAATGCCGGAAGGTTAAGAGGAGGGGTTAGCGTAAGCGAAGCTCCGAATTGAAGCCCCGGTGAATGGCGGCCGTAACTATGACGGTCCTAAGGTAGCGAAATTCCTTGTCGGGTAAGTTCCGACCCGCACGAAAGGCGTAATGATATGGGCTCTGTCTCAACGGCATGCTCGGCGAACTTGTAGCTGTGGTGAAGATGCCACGTTCCCGCGTCAAGACGGAAAGACCCCGTGAACCTTTACTATAGCCTGATATTGAGGCTTGTTATGTAGTGCGTAGCATAGGTGGGAGACGTCGAAACTGGGCCTTTGGGTCCGGTGGAGTCATCAGTGAAATACCACTCTCTGCTTGATAGGTCTCTAACACGGCACCGTGAATCCGGGCCGTGAACAGTGTCAGGTGGGTAGTTTGGCTGGGGCGGTCTCCTCCAAAAAGGTAACGGAGGAGCACGATGGTGCACTCAGTGCGGTTGGCAATCGCACGCAGAGCGTAAGGGTATAAGTGCGCCTGACTGCAAGAGATATAGCTCAAGCAGGTACGAAAGTAGGTCCTAGTGATCCGGCGGAATCCGAGTGGAAGGGCCGTCGCTCATCAGATAAAAGGTACTCCGGGGATAACAGGCTGATCTCCCCCAAGAGTCCATATCGACGGGGAGGTTTGGCACCTCGATGTCGGCTCATCGCATCCTGGGGCTGTAGGAGGTCCCAAGGGTTTGGCTGTTCGCCAATTAAAGCGGTACGCGAGCTGGGTTTAGACCGTCGTGAGACAGGTCGGTCCCTATCTGACGTGGGTGTAGGATGATTGCGGAGGTTTGCCCCTAGTACGAGAGGATTGGGGTGGACGGTCCTCTGGTGTTCCAGTTGTCACGCTAGTGGCAGCGCTGGGTAGCTAAGACCGGAACGGATAAGTGCTGAATGCATCTAAGCGCGAAGCCCTCTCCAAGACGAGTCATCCCTATCAGTCCCCTGGGAGACTACCAGGTTGATAGGCCGGCGGTGTAAGCGTAGTGATACGTTGAGCTTACCGGTACTAATCGGACGATCGACTTAACCACCACCCCCTGATCACGGTCTCCGTGTTCAGCGGTTGGCTGTGCACGGTCCATGTTCTGCGCGGTTCACCTTTTCTGATCACCTCGGAGGTTATCAACCTCTGGGCACGTGGAGGCTTCGGTCTCCGTGAGCACTCCCGGTGATTATAAGGGCTTGGCCATACCCGTTCCCATTCCGAACACGGTCGTCAAGCAAGTCCTGCCGATGATATTGCGAAAGCGAGAAAGTAGGTGATCGCCGGGGTCTTCTTGCAGGTGTCTGCGCAATGCGCAGGCACCTGTTTTTTTTTGCCTATTGCGTTCAGCCACTGCCTCATGTTCTTCCCACTGGCGGTTTTCGGCCCCGGAGCACTTTGCCGCCCCGCTATCGACTTCAGATCGTCTCCTGCTCAGAGGCCATCGAAGGATAGCAGTAGCTCAGCGCTCTTGCCGAGCTGTCGGATCGAGGCATTGAGGGCCTCGTTGACCTGGTGACAACGCTGGCCGAAAGGCGAGCTCGTATCGGGTGTCGGGTAGGCCTTGTGCCAACCAACTAGGCTGGAGATCTCGAGGCAGCAGACCGTCATGCACGCGGATGCCTTGCGCTTAGGTTCCGGGACGTTCATGTCGCGGCCAAAGCGGGTCCACGCTGCTGCGCGGCCACGCTCCAGGACATCTAACCGTGAACGCTGCGATGGATCGTCCTCTCGTTATCTGCCTAAGCTTTCACAACCCGGTACGCCTCCAGAGGGACGAGCGGATCGACTCTCCTCGCACGACCCTCCGAGGCACTGTGCAACCTCGCTGAGAGGTGCTGCTGGGAGGCGGGGTTGGGACCTAGCGTGGAGTGTTCGCCCTCAGCCAAGCCAGCCACACCTGCAGCGTTCGAACTGGACACCTTCCCGCTCTGCATGAGGGAGCCTATGTCCTCACCTGCTTGGTTCTCGCCAGGGTTGCCGACTGCCCATTCGATTGGAATGCGTGGAAGCGGTAAACGAAACCTGACCCACCCGGCGAGCCAAAGCTGACCGACCGCGAGTCCATGTCTGGGAAGCTTTTGGTGTTCAGCCCAAGAGCTGCCCGAATTCAGTGCCGTCCCTTCCGAGCCGCAAGACCCAGGCGCGCGTCAGTAGCGTCGGACCACACCGAGCACGATTCCCCGAACTTCGACTTCGTCCACGATCCGAGCCTCGAGGGCTGCGTTGGCCGGCTGAAGACGGAACTTGCCGCCCTCTCGGTAGAAACGCTTGAGCGTCGCCGTCTCGTCGGGGAGCACCGCCACGACGATTTCCCCGTTGCGGGCGTCCGAGCGCTTCTCGACGAGGACCAAATCACCGTCGCGAATGCCGTCATCGATCATCGAGTCGCCGCGGACGCGAAGCGCATAGCAGTCGGAACCAGGGGGTGTGAGATCGGCCAGATCGAGGGTCTGCGGATCCTCGAGAGTCTCCAGTGGTGAACCTGCAGCGATCGTCCCCAGGACCCGAACCTCGGTGCTGCGGGTTCTCTCCAACGTCGGCGTTTTGATTTGCAGGGAGCGACTCACTCCCTTGGCCGCTCGAACCAGCACACCCTTGCGCTCCAATTCCGCGACATGCCCGAACACCGTGACTTTGTTGACGCCGAGGGCACCGGCGATCTCCTCGAGCGTAGGACTTATCCCGTGGGCTCGGGTGTACCGCTCGAACATGTCCATGATGTCGCGCTGGCGCCGTGTCAGTGGAAGCGAACTCATATCAGTTGAAGTTCCTAGGGAAAGCGGACGATTGAGTGGCCCTGAGCGTGCGAGCGTGGCCTGCGGCGGCTCGCCACAAACAGAGTTCGGTGCCCGCGCGACAGAGTTCGGTGCCCGCACGACGGGGTTCGGTGCCCGCGCGACGGAGTTCGGTGCCTGCACGACGGAGTTTCGTGCCCGCGCCACGGAGTTCCGTTCCCGCACGGCGGAGTTCCGTGCCCGCGCCGAGGGTGCGGGCTCTGCACCCGCGGAGCCGTGCATCGAGGAGCGGTGAGGCCATCGGCGCGCAGGCGTGGTGGGCTCCCAGAGCCCGTGAAGAGTCCACGGGCGACGCGTCGCGGACGCGGCCTCGGCAGTGTCTGAGAGCGTGTAGGCTCGATTGCTTCACACGCGTTCAGAACAGGAAGGTCGAAGTCAGGATGACGACGAGGAACACGACGGACACCTGGTCGCTGCGGATGTTGCTGAGGAATTTGGTCATGGATGAGGTTGCGGGTTGGGGTCCGCCTCGGACCCGAACAAAACCCAAAGTACCGATCACCTCGAACCCGAACAAGTCCCGAACGGCCTGAGTCACCGTTTGAGCGGATCGTCGGTGTCCTCAACGGTTTACGGTCGCCAGGGCTCGGCGGACCCAGAGATTTGCCGGCTCGGCGCATCAGCGCCCCTTGTGGTCCCTGACTCGGGACCTCGTTCCCGGGTGTCCGGGAGCAGCAGGCTCGGGGGCCGATCCTCGACGGAATTCCTGAGGGGCGAGGTACGACGCGCGGACTCGGGCGCCGACCCGGCATCACCCTCGGGGGACGTGTGTGCTCTCCGCCGCTGAAGCACGCGTGGACGAGCCCCGCTTCGTCCTCGGACGGCCGCTATTCGTACCCCTCGGTGTCGATGCAGCTCCTAGCCCTCATTCCGGAGTCGTGCTCGACTCCGGAACTCATCCAACTCCTCGGTCACTTGTTCTCGATCGAGCGCGCTCGCAGCCGCCCCACAGGAGTTGCTCCCGGCCGCGAAGTCCCGCGCGGCATGGGGATGTGTCGTGTCGAGTCCTGCACTCGGGCCACCTCCCGCCGTAGACTGGTGAGTTCCTACTGTTCGACACGGATGGAGGCCGAAACCGTCTCGACGAGGACCTGTGCTCAGCGAACCGCTCCCGATCGATCGCCACCTCCTGCCGTTCTCCGTCCGGCACCTGCCTGCGTACCGCTTCGACGTCCTGGTCGTTGGGAGCGGGGTCGCGGGTGCTTCCGCTGCGCTAGCCGCCGCAGACCGCGGCGCTTCGGTGGCCGTCTTGGCCAAGTCGGATCTGCGCGAGACGAACACGCTCTGGGCTCAGGGCGGGATGGCTGCTGTCCTGGAGTCGCCCGACTCTTTCGAAGCTCACGTGCGCGACACGCTGGTCGTGGGCTGCGGGCTATCGGAGCCGGAGGTCGTCGAGTGCGTCGTCCGCGGTGGACCCGAGGCGGTCGAGAGGCTCCTTCGGCTCGGCGCGGAACTCGATCGGCGCGAGGACGGCGAGCTCGTTCTCTCCCGCGAAGGCGGCCACACCCACCCTCGCATCGTGCACGCGCGGGGCGACGCGACCGGCGTGGAGATTCAGCGCGCGCTGACCCGCGCCCTTCAAAATCACCCCGGGGTGGCCTGCTTTCCGAGCACGTTCGCCGTCGACGTCGTGTGCGATTCCGACGGTCGAGCGGCGGGAGTCCTGACGCGCAATGCGCGCGGTGACTTCGTGATGCACGTCGGAGCTCAGGTCGTCCTCGCGACGGGCGGCGGAGGGCAGATCTACCGCGAAACGACGAACCCCGCGATCGCCACGGGCGACGGTGTCGCCATCGGGTTCCGCGCGGGTGCGGCGGTGCGCGATTTGGAGTTCGTGCAGTTTCACCCCACCTGCCTCTACATCGCTGGAGCCGCACGCGTGCTCATCAGCGAGATCGTCCGCGGGCATGGCGGAATCCTCGTCGATCGCCACGGCGCGCGGTTCATGCCGGAATACCACCCGGCGGCCGAGCTCGCGCCGCGCGACGTGGTGAGCCGGGCCGTTTCCGCACGCATGGTCGCGACGAATGACACCAGCGTGTACCTCGACCTGTCGCGCGTTCACGGCGATCCGCACGCCTTGTTCCCGGGGATCAGCCGCATCTGCCGCTTCTTCGGCATCGATATCGCGCGCGAGCCCGTTCCCGTGCGCCCGGGCGCCCACTACATGGTCGGCGGTCTCCAGGCGGACCTCGACGGCCGTACGTCGGTGCCCGGACTCTGGGCCGTCGGTGAATGCGCCAGTTCGGGCCTCCACGGCGCGAATCGCATGGGCTCGAACTCGCTGCTCGAGGGCATCGTCCTCGGCGAGCGCGCAGGTCGTGCAGCCGCCAGCGAGGCGCGCGAGGTCGATGTGCGGACGATCGTCGATTCACCTCGTGGGCCGGCATCGAAACCTCCGGCGGGTGTGCAAGTGAACTTGCAGGACTTGCTCTACTCGCTCAAGTCGCTCATGTGGCGGCAAGTCGGCGTCGAGCGCACACGCGCCGGACTCGAGGACGCGCTGAACAAGATCCGCTTCTGGACCCGCGCGGTCTCCGAGATCGAACTCGACGAGCCGCGTGCTATGGAGCTCATCAACATGCTGACAGTAGCCCGACTCACGACGCTCGGCGCGCTCGCTCGCGAGGAGAGCCGCGGCACGCACTACCGGCCCGAGACGCCGGAGCCGCGCCCGGAATGGCGCGCACACACCCTGATCCGTCCCGTGTTCGAGAATGGTCGCATCGCGCGGGCAGAGCTCGTCCGCGAGGCACTGCGCTCGCCGACCTCCGTCGCATGAGTCGCATACCGAAAGCGACGCGAACGCCCGAGGAGCGCGTGCTCGTGTGCGGCGTCCGCTTCACCGACGTACCGCCGTTCGACGACGAAGATCTGTCCGAAGCCGAGGGTCTCGTCTCGGCCGCGGAAGGCCTCGTCGTGGGCGACGGCATCGTGCAGCGGTTGCACCGTCCGAGTCCGGCCACGCTCTTCGGCAGCGGCAAGGTCATCGAGATCAAGGCGGAGATCGATCGCCTGCATCCCGACGCGGTCGTCGTCGACAACGAACTCTCGCCGGCGCAGGGACGCAATCTCGAGAAGGCATTCGGCATCCGCATCATCGATCGCAGTGAGCTGATCCTCGACATCTTCGCGCGGCGCGCGCGCACGCGGCAGGCACGTCTCCAGGTCGAGCTCGCGCAGAACGAGTACCTCGCTCCGCGCTTGCGCCGGATGTGGACGCACCTCGAGCGCAATGAAGGCGCGATCGGCGCACGCGGTCCGGGCGAGACCCAACTCGAGACGGACAAGCGCTTGATTCGCCGGCGAATCCAGGACCTTCGCGAAGAGCTGCGCGTCATCGAGGAGCGCAAGCAACGCGAAGTGCGTACGCGCGCCGAGCAGTTCACCATCGGCCTCGTCGGCTACACGAACTCCGGCAAATCCACGATCTTGAACCGCCTCACAGGTTCGGACGAGCTCGCGGCGGACATGCTGTTCGCGACTCTGGACACCCGAACGCGGCAATGGCGACTCCGCGACGGGCGCACGGTACTCCTGTCGGACACCGTCGGATTCGTGACGAGACTTCCGCACCATTTGGTGGCCTCGTTCCACGCCACTCTCGAGGAAGCGCTGCACGCAGACCTCTTGCTCCACGTCGTCGATGCCTCGCATCCGCGCGCGATCGAGCAGATGGAAGCCGTCGAGCAGGTCTTGCGCACCGTCTTGCGTGGGCCGCGCGAGGAGATCGTGATCCTGAACAAGGTCGATCTGGTCACGGACCCGGTCGCGCTGGACGCGCTGCAGCGCGCGGCCGGTCCCGCGTCGTTGCTCGCCTCCGCGGTGGCAGGCGACGGGCTCGCCGAACTCGATGCCCGGATTTGTGCGCGACTCGACGCTCACTCGGCGCTGGTGGACGTGTTCATGCCTGCGTCCGCGGGTCGACTCGATGCTCAGATTCGCGCGCTGTGCACGCCGATCGAGAGGCAGTACGACGAGGCCACCGGAGAAGCCCGCGTCCGTGTGCGGCTTTCCAAGTCCCAACAAGGTTTCCTCGAACGGTCTGCCGGGCCCGAGGCTCGATTCGTGCGGGTCGATGGTCCCGATGATGGGGGATCCGCGGACGATGAACCCGGCCGCGACGTGGATCCTGAGGATCGCTGGCGCGCTGCGGGTGTCTGAGGGATCGCCAAGAAATCGATCCTCCGGCCGCTCAGAACCAAGTGGCGTCGATCCGCGACGCGCGAGCCCCGCGAAGTCATCACGGCCTTCGACGTTCGAGCACCGACTCGTCCGCGCGGCGCAGCGCCGTCAGCGCCGTTCCGCGCGGTCAGCGCCGTGCAGCGTCGCCAGCGTCGTCGCGCCGTCAGCGCCGTCGCGCCGTCAGCGCCGTCAGCGCCGTCGCGTCGTCAGCACCGCGCAGCGTCATCAGCACCGCTCAGCGTCGTCAGCGCCGTCGCGTCATCAGCACCGCGCAGCGCCAGTACCGCTCAGCGTCATCAGCACCGTGCGGCGTCATCAACGCGGTGCGGCGCGCAACTCTTCGAGCGTCGGCAGCACGAGGGCTTGTCCCTCACGGATCGCGCCCGAATTCGTCAGGCCGTTCGCGCGCGCGACGGCATCCACGACGTCCTTCCGCGCGGTGCCGTAGAACGCCGCGCAGATCTTGGAGAGGGACTCGCCCTTGCGCACGACGTGGCGGCGCAGCCCGGCGGGGTTCGACGGCGGGCTCGCACTCCTCGCGGGTTCGGCCCCCACGTTGGTCGACGTCGCGTCCATTCCGGTTCGAGTCCCGGATCCGATGTCCGGAGGTTGCTGACCGAGGATCGGGTCCGCCCCGCTCGGCGCGCCCACGACCACACGCCCGAAACCCTCGGGCAACGCAGACTCGTCCGCCGTGATGCGCGAGTAGGCCGCATCGCGCTCGGCGCGGTGGGCATCCGACCACCGATCCTCGAGTTGCCAGGCGAGGACGAAGGCCGCGACGAGCAGGGCGATCCAGATCGCGGCGCGCACGGTACGGCCTGGGAGGCGAAGGAGCCGCGCGACCTAGGTCGCGGGCTTCGCTTCCACGGACACGGCGCCGGCGGACTTGTCTTCGCGCATCTTGCGCCTGTTCTCGAGCCAGAGGAGCGTCGGTCCGGCAATGTAGACCGTGCTGTACGTGCCCGAGATCACGCCGATGATCATCGCGAAGGTGAATCCCTCGATGGCGTTGCGCGACCCGACGTTGAAGAGGAACAGGACGACGATCGTCAGCAACACCGTCGTCGACGTCAGGATCGTGCGGCCGAGCGTCTGGTTCAGCGCGTCGTTGATCACGTCCTTCAACGACTTCTTCGAACGCGGCAAGATTTCCCGCACGCGGTCGAAGATGACGATCGTGTCGTTCTGCGAGTAGCCGATGATCGTGAGGAAGGCCGCGATCATCGTGAGGTCGAGCTCGGCCTGCACGATGTCGAAGTGACGCGCGATGGCCAGCGCACCGAGGGTCACGAGGACGTCGTGAACGACCGCCGCGACGACCGCGATGCCATAGCTCCACTCCGCGAAGCGGAAGCGCAGATAGAGCATCGTCGCGAACATCGCCAGGATCAGCGCTCGAATCGCCTTGTCCCGCAACTCGCCGCCGACTTGCGCGCCGATGAGCGCCGACTCGGGGATGGGGGAGAGGAGTTCGTACGGCGTGCCCGTCGCGTCTTTGTGCGCCGTGAAGCGCTTCTGGACCTCGCTCACGAGCTCGGCCGGAGTGCGCACGGCCCCCGTACTGCCCGTGAATTGGAACGAGTTCTTGTGAGTCGGATCGATCGTGGCGACGGCGTTTTCGACGCCGCCCTCGGCGAGCGACGCCTGCACGTCCGCGAGGGGGTGTACGTTCTCGAAGTAGACCTGGCCGGTCACGGCCTGCTTGCCGTCCGTTCCGCGAGCGAGGGCCACCTCGACCGGGCCGCGCTGGAGCACGGATGCCAGGGCACGACGAACCTCGGTCTCGGCCGCCTTCGCGGCTTCTTCGCCGCCCACGGTCGCCCCGTCGAGCTTCGACGTGATGCGGAACGCGCGGTAGCCCGAGCCCGCAGCGCTGTCGCTGATCACCCGCACTTCCGCCGAGCGCCCGATGTCACCGGGGATCGCGCCGACCAACCCGCGCAGGGTCTCGATCGACTGCGGATCCTGCGTGCGCACGGTCAGTGCGTAGCCGCCCATGAAGTCGATGCCGAGTTTTTCGCGGTCGGGCAGGTAGATGAAGAATCCGACGGTGGTGACGATGACGAGCAACGATCCGGCGAGCGCCGGCTTGATCGCGCCCATGAAGTTGATGCGCTTGTCCTTGGCGAGCTCGCGCATCCGGTAGGGCGCGACGCCGCGCTTGATGTCGTGGAAAATCAGGACCTGCGTGACGACGATGACAGTGAAGAGGGTCGTCAGGATGCCGACGCACAAGGTCGTCGCGAATCCGCGGATCGGACCTGTGCCGGCCCAGTACAGGATGATGCCCGCGATCAGGGTCGTCAGGTTCGCGTCGATGATCGTGACGGCCGCGCGCTCGAAGCCGGCTTTCGCCGCCTGCGGGAGCTTCAGGCCGCGCGCCATCTCCTCGCGCAGTCGCTCGAAGATCAGGATGTTGCCGTCGACGGCCATGCCGACCGTGAGAACGATGCCGGCGAGTCCCGGGAGCGTCAGCGTCGCGCCCCACAGCGCCATGATGCCCATCAGGAGCACGAGGTTCGCGAAGAGTCCGACGACCGAGAACAAGCCCAGGCGCCGGTACACGAACACCATGAACACGATCACGACGAGCATCGCGACGAGCGCGCTCATCGTGCCCGTAACGATGTAGTCCTCGCCCAGGCTCGCGCCGACGCGCGACTTGTCCATGAGCTCGGGCTTCATGCGCAACGAACCCGAGCGCAGCACAGTGATGAGGTCCTTGACCTCGGTCTGCGAGAATCCGCCCTGCCCGCCGTTGATGATGCCGCTACCGGGCAGGCGATCCTGGATGACCGCCAGCGTCGCGATCTCGCCGTTCAGGACGATCGCCATCCCGTCCTTCAGGTGCGCCTGCGTGAAGTCGCCGAACGCGATCTTCTTGTCCGCGGCCATGTCGAAGCTGACGGCCGGGTAGCCCAGATCGTCGGGCTGCATCCCGACCGAGTTCAGGTCGCTGCCGGTGAAGATCCAGATATCCCGGGGGAGCGAGGGATCGGTCGGGCGCGGCAGGTACAGCGGGATCATCGGCCGCTCGGCGTACGGGATCTCGGCCTGCTGGCTCTTGATCCGCTCGGGCACCCAGCGCAGGTCCGTGCTCACCGGCCCGCCCAGGTCTGCCGGAAGTCGATTGAAGTCGTCGACCAGGGCGCCCGGATTCTTGGCGCGCCAATCGTCGAGCTTCTTCTGCTCGGTGGCGAGATCGCCCTGCAGCGCGCGCACGTCCTCAGGGCCGGCCTGCAGCAAGAACTGCATGTCACCGACGTTCTCGATCGCGCGTTGGAGCTCGTCCGACGTCAACAGATCGACGATGGCGCCGGCTTCGTGCGCTGTCGCTTGCGTGCTCTCGTGACCGCGCTTCAGGCCGGACAGCGTGGTGCCGTTGCGCGACGCGTAGAGGATCTTCTCCGCCCCGATCTGCACCGTGCCGCCGTTCAGCGAGTAGGCCTTCACGACCTCGGGCTGAGACCCGTCGAGCACGAGCGAAATGGCATCGGGCACGATCGGCGCGGTAAGCTTCGTCCCGGGCACTGCGGCGCTGAACTCGGCCGCGCCCGGCACCTCGATGACGATCGAGTCGGTGCCTTGGCTGCGCAGCGAGAGTTCCCGAACGCCCGTGGGGTCGAGGCGCTCGTGGATGATCGTCTTCATCTCCTGGAGCAGGGCCTCGTGGTTGGCCATGTCATCCGCGTTGATGAGCCCCTTGTCGAAAGCCGCCTGGAAGTCGAAGCGGTAGACGAGGCGTGTCCCGCCTTGCAGGTCGAGTCCGAGCCGAAACGGCTTGTTCCCGACGAGGAGCGGCCCAAAGATGAACGCCAGTGCTAGGAGCAGCAGGGCGACCGTCAGGGTGGTCTTGCGACCGAGGTTCTCCGTCATGGGAGCGAGAGTGGAGCGGTTCGTGCGGACGGGGATCGAATCAGGATTCCGGTCGATTGCGCCGCGCGGGCGTTCCCGGAGTGCGTGCGCGCGAGCGCCGAGAGGCGGCCCGCGCGCGAGGGGGATCGAGCACCGTCCAGCCGCGCGGGCGGACGGGGAGTGGACCGGCTCAGACCTTGGCCGGCTTCGCGGTGGGCTTCTTTTCGGCCGCCGGCGTCGGGGTCGACTCCGATTGCACTTCGGCGGCCGTCGAAGCGCGCATGGCCTTGTCGAACTCGCGCTCCTTGCGCACCTTCTCGCCGAGGAGTTCCTTGAGGCGCGTCTGCTTACCGACGCGATCGCGCAGGAAGTAGAGCTTCGCGCGGCGGACTTCGCCGCGGCGCGTCACGACGACGTCCTTCACGCGCGGGCTGTGCATCGGGAACGTCCGTTCGACGCCTTCGCCCTGCACGATGCGGCGCACGATGATGTTGCGGCGGATCCCGCGGCCCTGCTCGGCGATGATCGTGCCGATGAAGAGCTGGACGCGCTCCTTCTCGCCTTCGCGGATGAGGTAGTGCACCTCGACCGTGTCGCCGATGTGCACCGGGGGCAGCGCGCGCTTCCCGTTTTCTTGGTCGAGCTTTCCGATCAGATCCATGTTCGTGTCCCGGACCCACTCGGGGTCCTTCTCGTGTCGGCGTGACGGGCCTCGCGAAGGAGGCCCGGGTGGGCGTGGCTCAGTGACTGCCGCGAGTCCCATGGGGATCGCGGGTGTTCGGTGTGGGGGGCGGAGGCGCATCGAAGCGCGACCCTGCGGCGGGACGCGACCCTGCGGCGGGGTGCGACCCTGCGGCGGGGTGCGACCCTGCGGCGGAGTGCGAACCTGCGGCGGAGTGCGAACCTGCATCGGGGCGCGAACCTGCGGCGGGACGCGACCCTGGATCGGGGCGCGAACCTGCGGCGGGGTGCGAACCTGGCCTGGTGGGCGCGCTTGTCGAGCGCGCGGCCGAGGTCGGGCCCGCGTCGGTTCCAGCCAAGTCGGGCCGGTTCCGCAGCGTCCGCTCGCGTGCCGTCGTTCGACGCCAGCGCTCGATCGCGGCGTGATCGCCGGAGAGCAGCACGGGCGGGACCTCGCGTCCGCGCCACACCCGCGGTCGGGTGTAGTGCGGGCAATCGAGCTCGCCGCCGGAGGCGCCGAAGGAGTCTTCCGCGGCCGAGCGCTCGTCGCCGAGCACGCCGGGCAGGAGTCGCGCGACGGCCTCGGTGACGGCCAACGCTGCGAGCTCACCACCGGCCAGGACGTAATCGCCGATCGAGAGCTCCTCGAAGGCGAGTTCGTCCAACAGGCGCGCGTCGAAACCTTCGTAGCGGCCGCACAGGAGCAGGATGCGCTCCTCGTCGGCGTACTCTTCGGCTCGGCGCTGGTGGAACGGCTGCCCCGCGGGGCACAGCGCGATCCGCCGGAACGCCCCGTGGCGCGCCTCGAGCCAGGCGACGGCCTCGGCGATCGGCTCAGGACGCAGGAGCATCCCAGGACCGCCACCGAAGGGCCGATCGTCCACGCTGCGATGGCGATCGCGGGTGAAGTCGCGGAAGTCGATGCATTCGATCCCGATCTTGCCCTTCTCCTGCGCCACGCGCAGGATGCCCTCTGAGGCGTAGGCCTCGACGGCTTCGGGGAACAAGGTCAGGATGGCAAAGAGCGTCACGATGAGGGCCTTGGTGGAGCCCATCGCTCGTGCGAAAAGGCTCGAAAGCGTAGGAAGGGCCGCGGTTAGCGTCAACCTTCGAGGAAGCGGGCCCCGGACTTCCCGGCCCGACCCCGCCGTTCGGCCCGACGAGAGGAGTCGACCGTGTTCACCGGTCTGATCGAGGCGTGCGTGCCCCTGCGACGGCTCGAGCGACGCGGCAGCGGCGCGCGGATCGTGGTCGCGGCCCCCTCCGAGCCCTGGACCCCGCGCCTGGGCGCCAGCATCGCGGTCTCGGGGGTTTGCCTGACGTTGGTGGGCCGGTCGGACCCGCGAACAAGCGCCGCGGCCCCGCTCGACGATCCGCGCGCGGACCTCGACTTCGATCTGTCGTATGAGACCCTCGCGCGGACCTGGTTCGGACGCGCGACGCCCGGCCGCAGCGTCCATTTGGAGCGCGCGCTCCTCCTCGGCGACCGCCTCGACGGGCACCTCGTGGCCGGCCACGTCGACGGCGTGGGGCGGATCGTCGAGATCGTGGACAGCGGCGACGGCGGTCGGCGGATCCGCTTCGAGGTCGGACCCGAACTCGCCGTCTACCTGGTGCCGAAGGGCAGCGTGACCTTGGACGGGATCAGCCTCACGGTCGTCGATCCCATCGGCGACCGGTTCGACGTCGCGGTCATCCCGAAGACCCTCACTTGGACCAGCTTGAGTCGGGCCCGAGTCGGCGACGAGGTCCACGTCGAGGGCGACCTCATCGGGAAGTGGGTCCTGCGCGGACTCGCGGCGGGCATCGGTCGCGGAGTCGGTTGAAGCATCCACGGGCTCGAGGCCGCGACGGAGCGTCACCACTCGTTGCGGGAGCCTCTAGCCCGGATCTCTCACCACGTTCTGCTGCGGCGTCGCCACCTCGCGCCCGGCGGCGTCGTTGCGCCCGATTCGATCCTCGCTGACCGGCCAGGTCAGCTGCGGGCGAATCGGCCGCAACTCCTTGCAGGCCACGAGTTGGCACCGCCTCGCGACGAACGTGGTGAGAGATCCGGGCTAGGCTCGCTTTCTGGCGCTTCACGCTTTCGTGTGGATAGCCGGCCCAGCAGTCCCATCCGGTTCCGCCGTCCTCGGCCGGGTCCCGGCATGCTCGACTTCGGCTCGCGCGCATTCACCGCCACCGACTCACGTCTTGGGCCGAGGAACCTTTAGTGGCCGCTCACGGAGGGTGAATCACGCCGATGGGGGCCATCGAGGGGCGGCGAATACTCGGGTCGAGCACACGCGAGCCGCAGTACTTCCTGAAGCCCACCGTTGCCACATCGAGAGCGCGCGCAGTCGCTGCGAACGCTGGACCACTTCCCGAAGCCCGCCGTTGCCACGTCGATAGCACGCGCAGTCGCCGCGAACGCTGGACCACTTCCTGAAGCCCACCGTTGCCACGTCGATAGCACGCGCAGTCGCCGCGAACGCTGGACCACTTCCTGAAGCCCACCGTTGCCACGTCGATAGCACGCGCAGTCGCGGCGAACGCTGGACCACTTCCTGAAGCCCACCGTTGCCACGTCGATAGCACGCGCAGTCGCCGCGAACGCTGGACCGATACGCTGCGAGCCCGATATTCCGGCGAGGTCCTTCGCGCTCCGAGCCGGCGCGAACGCCGTGCGTCGCGATCGCCCTCGCTGCTCGGTGTCGACGCGATCGATCGCTCACTCGGAGAAGGCCGCTCAGGATTCGGCGACAACCGGATCCTCCAGCACGGAATCTCGACCGAATGGAAAGTCGGATGTCCGAGCCCCTCGCGCTCGATCCCTGACGGGAAATCCGCCTGCATCTGTGCCGAAACAACCGGCTGCGGTTCCTCGGGGCCCCTTCGTGCTCGACTCGCCCCCGCGCCGAGCCGCGCTTCAGACCCTGACCACTTTCCGCGCTGGTTCCTCATGCGTCGACAAGCGACCGCCGCGGAGCCAACCGGTCGTGAGCAGCCACGAGCACGCCGACGCGATCGGCCGCGCAGCGCGCGCGACGCGGTCGCTCCAACCCTCGAACCAGACTCCCGACGAGAACGCATCGATGCCGAGGATGCGCGCGCCGTGCTTGCGCGCGTTCTGCAGCACGTAGACGAGCGCGTTGCGCACTTCGCGCGGCGTGCGCAGGATTCGCGCGTGATAGCGGTCCGCCAGGACCTTGCCGCGACGGTCCCATTCGCGGTTGAGCGCCTTCGCGACCCGCACGAGCAAACCTTGCATGCCGCGCGCGATCGCGCGTGCGTTCTCGGCCTCGACGATGAAGTGCAGGTGGTTCGATTGGATCGAGAACTCGACGAGGCGAAATCCGAAGCGGTCCGAGCCGGCCGCGAGCGCGCCGCGCAGCGTCATGAGCGTTCGTTCTCGCCGCAGGTTCGGTAGACCCGGCATCAAGCGCGTCGTGACGAGCACGGGATCGCGCGGCGTCAACGCTGGTCTGCCTGAGTGCGGGACGAGAGCGCGGTCGCCCTTCCGCTTGCGACCCGCACCACGCCGCTCTCCGCCGCGTCGGAAGAGCGAGAGCTGCACGATCGAGCTCACCTTCACCGTCTTCGCTTTCGCCGACTTCGTCATCGCCGACTTCGTCATCGCCAGGCTCGTCATCGTCACGTTCGTCATCGTCGAGGGCCTCCCTTCCTTCAACGCTCGGCAACGACAAAAGTCGCGAGCTTTCGCCTGAAAACCTGCACGAATCGTCAAGGTCGACAATCCACGAATCGTCAAGGTCGACAATCGAGAGCGATTGACTCGGCAGAGATTTTTCGCGAGCACTGCGCGTGAAGGCGAATCACGGATCACGCTTCGTGCCGCGCGCTGCGCAAGTCACACGCCCCACGCGTGACGCCGCACAGCCCACGCCGCACACGCCGCGCACGCCGCACACGCCGCGCACGCCGCGCACGTCGCGCACGTCGCGCACGTCGCCCACTCCGCCCACGTCGCACACGCCGCCCACGTCGCGCACGCCGCGCACGCCGCCCACTCCGCACACGCCGCACACTCCGCACACTCCGCACACTCCGCACACTCCGCACACTCCGCACACTCCGCGCACGCCGCCCACTCCGCACACGCCGCACAC